>OFFE01000267.1_pt1 | contig 45677 bp, 34 predicted proteins | sample 1521371 | NCBI WGS metagenome assembly OFFE01 (sample SAMEA3504131, study PRJEB24116) | mouse gut metagenome | biome: mouse gut; feature: mouse-associated habitat; material: faeces | place: Denmark | collected 2011 | reverse complement strand
TTATAATAAAGCTGAAGGTATTAGGGTTCTGTGGATAAATCTGCGGAAACTCAAGCGTAGTTTTCTCATTCCAGAACGATCTCAAAAACCGTCCCGGAATTTGTCTCTTTACCTCCCGCACGAAAGAACCGGATCTTCACGATCCGGCCCTTAGCTGCATTTCTTCCATATTAATAAAATTGAATAATTTCCGAAACAGACTCATACTGGCTGTCCCAGTCGTCTCCTGCCGGAAGCCCTTTGATCTTTCCGGAAAGCAAGATTGCTCCGTTCTTCTTCGTTTTATTCTTCAGGCCTTTGTTTAAATGGAATACGTGTTGATTCCATACTCTCGACGGATCGTAGGTCTTTCCCATTTTACACTTGATATTTTTAAACTCCGCCTTTACCTGATCGCCGTTTAACCTGCCGCAGCCTTCAATCCGCAGATAAGCCGGTCCTTTTTTCAAACCGGAGTTGGAAAAGCTGCCGATTTTTTTATAATCCAGATAAACGGCTCCTTTTCCCTTTTTATCCACGGTGATCATCATATGATATGTTTTTCCGCGCTTTAACGATTTATTTTTCGGCCTTATATATTTTTGTCCGCCGGGATTATTGGAAGCAACGTTTTCGATCAGCGCCATCGTCTTACCCGTATACGGAGCTACGGCATAAGAATCGTACTGAATACCGAAAGAAACCGCCGAATATTGCGTACCGATCACAAGCTTTGCATGATAACCCGTACCGCTGCCGCTTAATTTAATATCCGCTTCAATCGCTTTATCCGACTTGGTATTGACGATCGTCGAACCTTTTTTTGTCTTTTTCTTCAGGATATTGCTCCAGTCGCTGTAGCTTTCTGTTTCGCTGTGATAACTCCGCATCCTGACATAATTGACTTTGCCGGGTACAAAATCAGTGATCACCGCGCTCGTTCCGCCTTTTTTGACCGGCACAGTCACCGGTTTGCCAAAATTATTTTTCAGAGAATACTGTACTTCATAACTGCTTGCCGAAGCGACTCCGCTGTAAGAAATTTTCAATGCCCCCGGTCCCTTCTCCGCCTTTAAACTTAAAATTTTCGGCGGATTGATCTTCCACTGGGCGTACAGAGTAATTTTCTTCTTCCCCGTTGCCGCAATCAGCTGGGAAACGGACGCCTGATCCGCAATTGCCGTGCCATGTCCGTTCGCTTTCGTATTCCAGCCGGTAAATGTAAAGTCTGTCCGGGCAAACGTATTTTTCGGCAGAGACGACGCTTCGTCCGACATCAGAACCGCCTCTGTCATAACACCGGTTCCTCCGTTTGCCTGAAAAGAAACCGTCATCTGGTATGCAGACGCATAATCGGCTGATGAAATGATTTCCTGTTGTTCAGACGCATACGCGGGCTGAAAACAAAACATCAGTGCCAGCACCGCAATAAGCGATACCATCTTCTTCTTCATCTTCACTTTCCTCCTTAAACATCACTCGCATTATCTTGAAACATAATTATTTTATCATTGCAGGCAAAAGAAGGCAAGCTTCGTTCACATTTTATTCATCTATCTTTCAAAAAGACTTCATTTTATCAACACGTTTTTTTCATTTCTCGTCTGTATACTGAATATATACCAGAAAGCAAGATTACCTTTTTTCATAATTTACTTTTTCATAACCTGCCAGGCGGCATTACCGCCTGGCTTCCTCCCTTTTCAGGAGAAATTCATATCACATTTATCCCTTTATTTTATACTTCAAAGATCAGATCCCCGTAAGAGGGCATCGGCCATATTTCTTTATCGACAATCATTTCAAGCTTATCCACCGGCGCGCGCAGATCCGTCATCGCCGCCATTACGATATCCCGGTAAAATACTGCCTGTTCTCTTCCCTCGTTCATTGCGGCTCCCTGCTCCGTCATCAAAATAAGCTTTGACAGAGCTTTTTTCGTATCGGCAAGCAGTCCGGATACTTCTGTCAAAAGCTCCGTCTGAACGCTCACATCGGCGTCACATGCTGCGCGGACGGCGGATATGGAAGCTGCAAGCGCCGTCGTATATTTGATCACTGCCGGAATAATCTGCTTTCCGGCAATGTCAATCATGGATTTCGCTTCAATATTGATTTCTTTTGCATAGGTTTCGTATTCGATTTCCACACGGGAATCGAGTTCCGCTTTTGTAAATACTCCGAACGTTTCAAATAATTTTACGGATTTTTTCGTGTTCAGCGAAGGGATCGCATCTACCATTGATTTGATATTCGGCAGCCCGCGCCTTGCCGCTTCTTCTACCCATTCATCGGAATATCCGTTGCCGTTAAAGACGATCCGCTGATGTTCTGTCGCATATTTTTTAATCAGATCATGAACCGCCAGGTCAAAATCATCTGCCGCTTCCAATACATCGCAGGCTTCTGCAAAAGCCTCTGCAACAATCGTATTTAATACAATATTCGGCTGTGCAATGGAATCCTGCGAACCGACCATACGAAACTCGAATTTATTTCCGGTAAACGCAAACGGAGACGTCCGATTTCGATCCGTCGCATCTTTCATAAAATCGGGAAGCGTCTTAACGCCCGTTTCCAGCATACTGCCCATAATACTGTGCGTCGCTTCTCCCGTGCTGACCAGCTGCGTTAATACGTCTTCCAGCTGCTCTCCCAAAAAGACGGAAATAATTGCCGGAGGCGCTTCGTTCGCACCGAGTCTGTGGTCGTTTCCTACGTCCGCTGCAGATTCCCGGAGCAGATCGGCATGGGTATCAACGGCTTTTAACATACAGGTTAACACCAAAAGGAACTGGAAATTTTCATGCGGCGTTACGCCCGGTTCTAGCAGATTGATTCCGTCATCCGTCGTGATCGACCAGTTGTTGTGCTTGCCGGATCCGTTTACGCCCGCAAACGGTTTCTCATGAAGCAGGCACTGCAGCCCATGGCGTCCCGCCACTTTTTTTAACGTTTCCATCACAAGCTGATTATGATCTGCAGCCACATTGGCAGACGCATAGATAGGGGCAAGCTCATGCTGCGCGGGAGCCACCTCGTTATGCTGCGTTTTTGCAGATACGCCCAGCTTCCAAAGTTCTTTATTGACGTCCCGCATATACGCGGCAATCCGCTCCCGGATTGCGCCGAAATAATGGTCGTCCATTTCCTGTCCTTTGGGCGGCATTGCCCCGAACAGCGTGCGCCCGGTAAAGATCAGGTCTTTCCGCTTTAAATATTTTTCTCTGTCTACAATAAAGTATTCCTGCTCCGGTCCTACCGAAGCGGTTACCTTTTTGGATGTCGTATTCCCAAACAGCCGGATCAGGCGCAGCGCCTGTTTATTTACGGCTTCCATCGAACGCAGCAGCGGCGTCTTCTGATCCAGCGCTTCTCCCGTATACGAACAAAACGCCGTCGGGATACACAGCGTAGCTCCCGCCGCATCCTGCCTGACAAACGCCGGAGACGTACAGTCCCATGCCGTATAGCCTCTTGCTTCAAATGTGGCCCGCAGCCCTCCGGAAGGGAAGGAAGATGCATCCGGTTCTCCTTTGATCAGCTCTTTTCCGGAAAAACTCATCAAAACCTTTCCGTTTTCCATCGGCGCAGTGATAAAAGAATCGTGTTTTTCCGCCGTAACGCCGGTCATAGGCTGAAACCAGTGTGTATAATGCGTGGCGCCTTTTTCAATTGCCCATTCTTTCATTTCATGTGCAATCACATCTGCCGTTTCCAGGTCGAGCTCCCTGCCCTCCCGAAGCGTATGCTTTAATTTCTGATAGATTTTCTTCGGAAGCCTCTCCCGCATAACCGTATCATTAAAGACGTTTTCTCCAAAAATTTCCGCTGCATTGTAATATTCCGTGCATTTTTCCATACCGAACCATCCTTTCTGCGTGAAAAAAGGGTATTCCAGCTAGTGGAACACCCTTGCTCATCTGTAAACTTCTGTCTTGTTTGATAATAACATACCGCAAACAAAACCGAATTACAATAGGAAATTTATACAACTTTCATTTTTTTTATATAAATTTTTTAGTTACTATTACTTAAGCCTTATTTACGGAACCGAACAATTCCATCTTTTCTTTCACGGTTGCTTTGATTGCTTCCGCACCCGGCGCCAGTAATTTACGCGGATCAAAACCTTTGCCTTCCAGATCTTTGCCGGCTTCGATGTATTTACGCGTAGCGTCTGCAAAGGAAAGCTGGCACTCTGTATTTACGTTGATCTTAGCCACTCCAAGAGAAATCGCTTTCTTGATCATATCTTCCGGAATACCCGTGCCGCCGTGAAGAACCAAGGGCATATCGCCTGTCAGCTGCTGGATGGCATCTAAAGTCTCAAAGCTAAGTCCTGCCCAATTTGCCGGATATTTGCCGTGGATATTGCCGATTCCTGCCGCAAGCATATCGATGCCGAGGTCAGCAATGGATTTACATTCGTTTGGATCTGCACATTCACCCATGCCTACAACGCCGTCTTCTTCGCCGCCGATGGAACCTACTTCCGCTTCAATGGAGATTCCCTTGTCATGCGCCAGCTGTACAAGTTCCGTTGTCTTTGCAACGTTCTCGTCGATCGGATAATGGGAACCGTCAAACATAATGGAAGAAAATCCTGCTTCCACGCATTTTAAGCATCCTTCATAGGAACCATGATCTAAGTGAAGGGCAACCGGAACCGTGATATTCAACTCTTCGATCATTGCCTTTACCATAGCTGCAACTGTCTTAAAGCCTGTCATATACTTTCCGGCTCCCTCAGATACGCCGAGGATTACCGGTGAATTTAACTCCTGAGCAGTCAATAAAATGGATTTTGTCCACTCCAGGTTGTTGATGTTGAACTGTCCTACTGCATAGTGGCCAGCTTTTGCTTTGTCAAGCATTTCTTTTGCTGATACTAACATTGCTTCATCTCTCCTTTTCTATTGTTTATTGTTTAAGTATAGCTTACTTCTTTCCAAAAATAAAGCCCTAATTACCACATTCTTACTTATTCTTTACCATAATCTCCAGTGCCTTTTGAATATTTTTCACCGTAACCTGCCGAACGCTGCCGCCGTATTCTCCGTCTAAGGTCCATGCAATTTCTTCTTTTGAGGAAAAGCAGATCCGATCGCTCTTAAACGAATAAATCAGATCCGTATCGTCAATCAGATTTGTTAAAGACGCCAGGATCGCATTGAGCTCCACGATGTTTTTCGGCTTACGGATCAGCGTGACTTCAAATTTCCCGTCGTCTAACAGAACGTTTTTACCCGTCATATTTTTGAATCCTCCGACAGAATTGGAATTGCTGATCATGCCGTAAATAAATTCATCTTCGATCACCGCATCCTCACACTCTACCCGAAGCCGGTAAGAGGTGATTTCCGTCAGGCTTTTCACTCCCTCTAAAATATACGCCGCATGCCCCAGGATATTTTTCCATTCCTGACTCGTTTTATACGATACTGCGGTAAAAATACCAAATGCCGCAACGTACACAAAGGGTTCTTCATTAAACATTCCCACGTCACAGGCAAACGGCTCGCCGGATATCGCGATTTCGGCAGCTTTTACCATATCTTTTGGTATTTTTAGGGAATTGGCAAAATCATTTGTACTGCCCGCCGGGATATAACCGAGGGGAATCTTATTTCCGGACAGAATCATACCGCTGACAGCCTCATCCAGAGTCCCGTCGCCTCCGCTGCAGACAATCCGGTCAAATTCGGCTGCGCGGTCGTATACCATACGAAACGCGTCTTCTCTTGCCTGCGTCGGGTAAATGGTCACATCATAGCCGCCTTTTACCATAATATCCACAATCTGCAAAAGCTTGTTCTTGATCTGCGCCTTCCCTGCATGCGGATTGAATAGAAACAGTAATTTTTTCATCGTATGCTCACTCTCCCATTTTCTCTGCAATTTCCGAAATCCGTCTTAACCTGTGATTTACGCCCGACTTTCCGACCGGAGGATTCAAATACATGCCAAGCTCTTTTAAAGGCGCGTCGGGATATGCCAAGCGCAAAAGAGCAATTTCCTTTAAGTGCTCCGGAAGGCTCTCGATCCCTTTGTTCTTTTGTATCAAACGGATATCTTCGATCTGACGGACCGCAGCGTTTACGATCTTGCTGATATTCGCCGTCTCACAGTTCACTTGCCGATTGACAGAATTGCGCATTTCTTTGACGATTCGTACATTTTCCAGATTCATTAGGGCGGTATGCGCTTCCATAACGTTCAAAAGATCTACGATATGTGCGCCTTCCTTGACATAAACCACCTGATTTTTTTTCCTCGGCACGATTCTGGCGTCTATATCAAAGCTGTTGATGGCATGCTGAAGCTGCGCGGACTGTGCAGCCGTACGGCAGACAATCTCAAAATGGTACGCTTTGCCCGGATCGCTTACGGACCCGGAAGATAAAAAAGCTCCCCGAATATACGCCCGTTTACAGCAGGACTGCTGAATTAAAAGACCGTCCGCCGTTTCCGTGTTCAAAAAACATCCGCGCTGCCGGTCCCATAATTTCACGCCCTCTAAAATCTTAAAGACATCGTCCCCCTGTAACGTTTCCCATTCCCTGTCTATGGAAAACAGCAGAGAGACCAGCCTTGCAAATTTTTCTTTCAACATCGGATTGCCCGATTCCGGACGAAAAGAAATCCCTCCGTTTAACGCGGAAATTTTTCCGGCAAATACGATGATTGCAGAAAGTTCTGCAAGACGGCAGTGCCTGCTTTCTCCGATCCGCCCGGCAAGCTCTTTTTTTATTTCTCCCGAAAACGACATCCTCTCCGTCACCCTTTTTCTATATCTCTGTGCTCAATCTTAAGTCCGTATTCTTTTTTGCGGCAAAGACATTGGTACAATTCGTTTGCCAGCGTTACCGAACGATGTTTGCCTCCCGTACAGCCGATACTGATTACCAGCTGGTTCTTTCCTTCGGCAATATATTTCGGTATTAAAAAATTTACCATATCCGTAAGTTTTGTTAAAAACACATGGGCTTCTTCAAACTGCAGCACATAATCCTGAATTTCTTTATCGTTGCCGCTCTTTGCCCGCAGTCCTTCCACATAGTAGGGATTGGGCAGAAACCGGACGTCAAATACCAGATCCGAGTCTGCCGGAATCCCGTACTTAAATCCGAACGATAAGATCGTAATAAACAGATTTTTGTAATCCTGCTGGCTGACAAAAATCTTCTCCAGTTCCAGTCGAAGCTCCCTGGTTAAAAGCCTGCTGGTGTCTATAATATAATCCGCCTTTTTCCGAAGAAACATAAGGCGCTCCCTCTCCGCCAAAATCCCGGCTTCTACCCTCTTTCCAGCGGATAACGGATGATTTCTTCTGGTCTCTTTATACCGTTTGACCAAAACGGAGTCCTCCGCATCCAAAAACAAAATTTCCGGCGTCCACTCTTTTTCTTCCAGCCGTTCCAATATTCCGTGCAGCCGGGAAAGAGAACTGCCGCTTCTGACGTCGATCCCGACCGCGAACTTCTGAAGTTCTTCGCCGCTCGTCTCCGATAAATCTATAAATGTTTCAACCAGAGGAATCGGCAGGTTATCCACACAGTAAAAACCGATATCCTCCATCATTTTCAGCGCCGTGCTCTTTCCGGCGCCCGACATTCCTGTCAAAATCACTAATTTCACGCTTGCTTTCTCCCCACCTTATCTTTGATCGGAGATTTAAAACTCGCCCAGCAATTTCACTTCCGGCTTCAGTTCCACTCCAAACCGTTCTTTTACCGTCTTTTGTACATGCCGTATCACGGACAGGATATCGGCAGCCGACGCTCCTCCTTTGTTGATCACAAATCCGCAGTGCTTTTTGGAAACTTCGGCGCCTCCCACGCAAAATCCGGCAAGCCCGGCGTCCATAATCAGCTTTCCCGCAAAATATCCCTCCGGCCGTTTAAATGTACTGCCCGCGCTGGGATACTCCAAAGGCTGTTTTAACAGGCGCTTTTCTTTTAACTCGTCCATATTCCGGCGAATGTCGTCAGAATCCGCCTTCTGCAATAAAAACTCCGCCTCTAAGATCAGATACTCCCGTTCTATGGCGCAGCTATGCCGGTAGGAAAACTCCATCTCATCGTTTGTCAGCTTTCGTATGCCGCCGTCTTTTTCAAGCACGGTCACAACGGATGCGATATCTTTGATCTCCCCGCCGTATGCGCCTGCGTTCATGACAACTGCTCCGCCGACGCTGCCCGGAATCCCCGATGCAAATTCCATGCCGGAAAGCCCGTTTTTGTATGCTTCCTGGGCTGCTTTTGACAAAAGAGCGCCCGCCTGGGCAACCACACGGTCATCCCGCACAAAAACCTCCGACATCTGTCTTCCGATTTCAATCACGACTCCGCGAATGCCCCGGTCTCCCACTAAAAGATTGCTGCCGTTGCCGATGACGGTCACGGCTGCCTTATGCCTGTGCAGGATCTCCATCAGCGCTGAAAGCTGGCTAAATCCCGGCATAAGGTACAGATCTGCCGGACCGCCCACACGAAATGTCGTGTGACGGCCCAGCGGCTCATTCTGCAGTATCTGCCGACTGTCCAATACCTTATCCAATTCCCTCAGTAATCGTTCCACGCCTTTTCTATCCCTTTTCTATTTCTCTTCTATGCCTCTTCGATAAACGCCTGATAGCCCAATAATGCTTCATACAAATCCACTTTACTGATAATCTCCCAGGGAGCGTGCATATTTAAAACGGCAACTCCGCTGTCGATGACCTGCATCCCGTAATTTGCCAGGATATAGGCAATCGTTCCGCCGCCTCCCTGATCTACTTTCCCAAGCTCCGACGTCTGAAACGCAATCTTCCGGTGATCTAATATATTACGGATTTTCGCCATATATTCTGCGTTTGCGTCGTTCGACCCGCTTTTTCCTCTTGAACCCGTATATTTGTTAAATACCAGTCCCTTTCCGAAATATGCGGCGTTTCTTTTTTCCGTTACTTCCGGATAATTCGGATCGTATGCCGCGCTGACATCGGAAGAGAGCATCTTGGAATGACGCATGGCGCGGCGCAGGGATAATTCGGAATACCCTCCGGCAAGATGCAGCAGTTCACATACCGTATCCTCAAAAAATCTCGACTGCATACCGGTAGCTCCGACACTTCCGATCTCTTCTTTATCCACCAAAAGGCATACCGCCGTATATTCCGGCTCTGTAACGTTTAAAAGTGCCTGAAACGACGGATAAGCGCATACTCTGTCGTCATGCCCATACCCCATAATCATACTGCGGTCAAATCCGAAATCCCTTGCCTCTCCCGCCGGAACGGCTTCAATCTCTGCCGAGAGAAAATCATCTTCCTCTACACCGTACGTTTCTTCCAGAATCTTTAAGATATTTGCCTTGACCGTATCCTTTGTCTCTTTCGCATCCGTCTCCTGTTTCAGAGGAATACTGCCGATCAACAGATCCAGTTTTTCCCCTTCAATCACTTTAGACGCCTTTTTCTCCATCTGATCGGACGACAGATGGATCAGCAGATCGCTGATGCCGAACACAGGATCTCCCGGACGATCGCCGATATCCACCCGAACCGTTTCTCCGTCTTTTTTTACAAATACGCCGTGCAGCGCCAGAGGCATCGTGACCCACTGATATTTTTTAACGCCGCCGTAATAATGTGTATCAAGCATCGCCATCTGCGTATCTTCATATAACGGAACCTGCTTGAGATCCAGCCTCGGCGAATCGATATGCGCGCCGAGAATGTTCATCCCCAAAGCAAGATCCTTTTTTCCGATGACAAAAAATGCCGCCGCCTTTCCCATATTTCCGGCATAAATTTTATCTCCAGGTTTCACTTTAGCTCCCTTTTCGATCATTTGATCGATATCCGCAAATCCGGCTTCTTTTGCCAAAGATACAAACTCCTGCATACATTCCCGCTCTGTCTTACATTTTGAAATAAATTTCCGATACCCCTCAGCAAAGTCCATAACCTTCCTGCGGGCCTCTCCCTCGGGGTACTTCTCCCATGCATTTTTGTTTTCCATATCAACTACTCTTCTTTCTTTTCCAATTATTTGCCAAAATGGCATTTAGATTCCCTCCGGAATCCCTATCCTATTCTTCTTCGCTCTTTGCGAAATTTGCCTGTACGCGGCGATACAGCTCCTGTGCAGCGTTATAACCCATCTTCTTCTGACGGTGGTTGACCGCAGCCGCTTCACAGATCACGGCAAGGTTTCTGCCCGGACGAATCGGAAGCGAATGGCAGACCACTTTATTGCCTAAAATTTCCGTATACTCCTCTTCCAGGCCGAACCGGTCGTAATTATTTTCTTTCTTCCAGTCGGATAATTTGATCACCAGGTCAATGTTTTGTTTTTCTTTGACGCACTCCACACCGAAAAGCGTTTTTACGTCGATGATACCGATCCCCCGCAGTTCGATAAAATATCTGGTAATGTCCGGCGAAGTTCCGATCAGCGTATGATCGTTGATCTTACGGATTTCTACTACGTCGTCCGTCACAAGGCGGTGCCCCCGCTTTACAAGCTCTAAAGCAGCCTCGCTCTTTCCGATACCGCTCTCGCCCATAATCAAGAGCCCTTCTCCGTATACGTCTACCAAAACCCCGTGAATCGTAATGCAGGGTGCAAGCTCCTCCGTAAGGATATTGATCAGTTCCGCCATAAAGCCGGACGTCGCACGCTCTGTGCCGAGTACGGGAATCCCGTTGCGGTTTGCCGCTTCCAAAAACATATCGTCCGGTTCAAACCCCCGGCAGAATATCACACACGGAATATCAAAAGAAAGAAATGCATCGTATAGTTCTTTCCGTTCCTGCTCTGTTTTTTTCTGCAGGTTTGCGTATTCCACCATTCCGATAATCTCTACGCGGGATTGCTCGAAATGTTCAAAAAAACCGTTTAACTGCAGTGCCGGACGGTTGACATCGGAAAGCAGGATTCTGTGATCCTTTAAATTGATACCGTCGGTAAAATTATTCAGTTCCATCTTCTTTGCAATTTTTGCTACGCTAACACCCTCCATGCCTCTTCTCCTTTACTTTCGATATAGTTTCATAAGTGAGTAAAGTATATCATAATTCAGCGGTTTCATCAACCGAATGGAAGTAATCGTATACGGCCTGCGCAGCTTTTACATTCATCGACGGTGTATCCGCCAGCTCTTTCACATCCGCCTGACGGATAGCGTCCAGAGACGGAAACCGCATCATAAGCGCCTTTCTTCTGGAAGGTCCCACGCCCGGTATTTCATCCAGTACGGAATGCACCTGTCCCTTGCTTCTTAAAGATCTGTGGTATTCAATGGCGAACCTGTGCGCTTCATCCTGAATTCTGGTAATCAGCTTAAATCCCTCGCTGCTTCTTTCAATCGGGATCTCTGCATTATTATAGTATAACCCGCGCGTCCTGTGATTATCATCTTTTACCATACCGCAGACGGGAATCTTTAAATTCAGCTCGTCCAATACGCGCAGCGCAATATTCACCTGGCCCTTTCCTCCGTCCATCATGATCAGATCGGGAAACCTGGTAAAACTTCCGTAATCATTTTCAAGACCCTTTTCCTTTAATTCTTCCTGTTCCGCTTTGCCATGTTCAAACCGTCTCGTCAGTACTTCATGCATCGAAGCGTAGTCATCCGGCCCAGACACAGTCCGCAGGCGGAACTTCCGATAATCGCTGCGGCACGGTTTTCCTTTTTCATACACAACCATAGAACCTACCGACTGAAAGCCGCTGATATTTGAAATATCGTAAGCTTCCACACGTACGGCGTCTGAAAGATTCAGCAGGCGGGCAATCTCTTTCATTGCGCCGATTGTACGTCCCTCTTCTCTTTTTAACTTTTCTCTATCCTGCGAAAGGATCAGCTTTGCATTTTTCCCGGCAAGTTCCACTAATTTTTCTTTCATGCCTTTTTTGGGAATCTTAATATACGCCTTTTGTCCTCGCCGCTTTGTCAGCCATTCCTCAATCACATCTTTTTCTTCAATTGCCAGGGGCAGCATGACCAGTCGGGGGATAAACGGCGTTCCCGCATAATACTGTTTGATAAATACGGTTAAAATCTGTTCTTTTTCTTCCTCCGCCGCAATTTTCATATAAAAATGCTCTCTTCCGATCAGCTTGCCGCCGCGGATAAAAAAGACCTGGATCACCGCATCTTCGCCGTCTTTTGCCAGTCCGACCACATCCCGGTCTTCATCATTGGCATCGGTAATCTTCTGCTTTTGTGCGATCTGTTTTACACTGTTTAACAGATCCCGGTATTCTGCCGCTTTTTCAAACTCCATTTCCATAGAAGCCGCCGTCATTTTTTCTTCCAGTTCTTTCATGATCGGCTGATATTCTCCGTTTAAAAACCGGACCGCCTGTGCAATCCGCGATTCATATTCTTCTTTGGAAATATAGGCCTGACAGGGAGCCGCGCATTGCCGGATGTGGTAATTGAGACAGGGGCGCTCTTTTCCAATATCTTTCGGCAGATTTCTCCTGCAGGTACGCAGCCCGTAGAGTTTATTTAAAAGATCGATCGTATCTTTGACTGCGCCCGAACTGGTATACGGTCCGAAATACCTGGATTTGTCTTTTTTCATCTGACGCGAAAACAAAACTCTCGGATACTCTTCAGACAATGTCACTTTGATATAGGGATACGTCTTATCGTCCCGCAGCATAGTATTATATTTGGGCCTGTGCTCTTTGATCAGATTGCATTCCAATACCAAAGCTTCCAGCTCGGAATCCGTGATAATATATTCAAATCTGGCAATCTGGCGGACCATCCGCTCTTTTTTTACTCCTTCGTTATGGCTCGCCTGAAAATATTGGTGCACGCGTTTCGTCAGAGAAACAGCCTTGCCAATATAAATAATCGTATCGTTCTTGTCATACATAAGATAAACTCCCGGCTGATCCGGGAGTTTTTTTAATTCTTCTTCCAACTGAAATGTCATGATTGCTCATCCTTACTGTCAGCTATGGTTACGTCAATATGCGTTCCTTTTTCCGTTTCTTTCGTTTCCTCTTCCGGCTCCGGCAGTCCTTTTAGCTTACGGAACATCTCCATAAATTCCTTGCCGGTAATCGTTTCGTGCTCAAACAGGTAATCGGAAATCCGGTCCAATACGTCTCTGTTTTCCGTCAGCATATTCACCGCCTCGGCATAACAGGAATTGATGAGTTTTAAAACTTCTTTATCCACCTGCGCCGCCGTCTTTTCCGCGCAGTTCATCGACGCTCTGCCGTCCAAATACTGGCTCTCCACCGTAACCAGGCTCATCATGCCGAATTTCTTGGACATACCAAACCGGGTAATCATAGATTTTGCAATATTCGTTGCCTGTTCGATATCGTTGGCGGCTCCGCTCGTCACGGAATGAAAGACGATTTCTTCTGCGGCTCGCCCTGCCATATACGTCGTAATCTTGGATAACAGCTCCTCCTTGGTATCCAAAAACTTCTCTTCTTCCGGCGTCTGCAGCGTATAACCAAGCGCTCCCATCGTACGCGGAACGATCGTGATCTTTTGAACCGGCTCCGTATTTTTCTGCAGCGCCGTAACCATGGCATGACCGACTTCATGATACGCTACGATCCGCTTTTCTTTTTCGCTCATTACGCGGTCTTTCTTTTCCTTACCGCCGACCGCTACCAGTTCAAACGCCTCGAACAGATCAGACTGATTTACAAATTTACGCCCGTGTTTTACGGCGTTAATCGCCGCTTCATTGATCATATTTGCAAGATCCGACCCTACCAGTCCCGCCGTGGCAAGCGCAAGCGCTTCCAAATCCACCGTTTCATCCATCATAACGTCTTTGGCATGTACTTTTAACGTTTCCAGGCGTCCTTTCTGATCCGGACGATCCACAATAATCCTGCGGTCGAAACGTCCCGGACGCAACAGTGCCTTATCCAATACCTCCGGACGGTTCGTCGCCGCTAAGATCAAAAGCCCTTTGGAAGTATCGAATCCGTCCATCTCGGCAAGGAGCTGGTTCAATGTCTGCTCCCGCTCATCGTTCCCGCCGAATCTTGTATCACGGCTTTTTCCGATGGCATCGATCTCGTCAATAAATATGATACACGGCGCCTGTTTCTGCGCTTCTTTAAACAGATCCCGGACACGGGATGCTCCGACACCGACAAACATCTCCACAAAATCAGAACCTGCCAGCGAAAAAAACGGTACTTTCGCTTCTCCGGCAACTGCTTTTGCCAAAAGCGTCTTACCGGTTCCCGGAGGTCCCACCAATAACGCCCCTTTCGGCAGCTTTGCGCCGATATCGCGGTATTTTTTCGGATTGTGCAGAAAATCCACAACTTCCTGCAGCGATTCCTTTGCTTCATTCTGACCTGCAACGTCTTTAAACGTTACCCCCGTAGATTTCTCTACGTAAACTTTTGCCGTACTCTTACCGACGCCCATGACACCGCCGCCGCCCATGCGCCGCATAAAAAATGCAAGCAGTATCCAGATCAGCACGAGCGGAATCACAAAGCTTAAGATATTATAAATCCATGTGGACGTATTGTCCGGAATATAACCGAAAATCTCAACCTTATGCTCCTTTAAGAGCGGAATCAGCTCGCTGTCATTGACCATTCCCGTATAATAGGTCTGCTTAAACCGAGCGTTCTTTTTCGTCTTCTGCACAATATTGATCTGAGAACCGGTGAATTCAATGCTCTCTACTTCTCCGCTTTCCACTTTTTCCAAAAATTCCGAATACGAAATTTCCTGATTAAACTGCTGCGTGACTTTATTTGATATGATGCTCATAATAAACAAGGCAACAAGCGATACCATAATAAAGATCAAGATGACCTGTCCGTTTTTGTTATTGTTATTACGGTTATTTTGGTTATTGGGTTCCTGATTATCCATAATCTCCTCCGCGGGGCAGTCCGCAACTGTGAAACTGCCGCCATTTTTACTGCATATTTACAGCAATCTGCTTATGTAGGATTGACTGCTATTGTTTATTATATGTGTTAGACGGTTTAAAAGCAATACGGAGTTCATGAACTTTTTTTTATTTTTCTTAATAATTTCTAAAAAAGGCTTCCTGCAATATCGGAAATCGTTTCAAAAAAAGGAGAAACAGAAGCTTCTTATCCTCCTGTCTCTCCTCTTTATTCTTTCTTATTTCACTTTCAGGCCTTGTTTCTTTAATGCCTTTTTCAGCTTATTCTTTTCCTTTGCTTTCATGCCTTTGGGCCATTTTACCGTTGCTTTTTTTGCCGTATTCTTAAATGCATTTTTTCCAACGGTCAATTTTTTGCCCTGCAGGGTTACTTTCTTTAACTTTTTGCATTTCAGGAAAGCATTCTTTCCGATCTTCGTCACATTTGCGCAAATGGTAAGTGTCTGCAATTTTTTACTGTTGCTGAATGCACTGTCGCCAATTGCAACTACTTTATAATCCTCCGTACCGACTTTTACAGTTTTGGGAATCGTAACCTTCTTGGCATCTTTTCCTTTTTTCAGCGTTACCGTCTTTCCTGTCACACTTGCCACTGCATATGTTCCGGTTTTATGCGATACGGTATCGCCAACCTTGGGCTGATTGACTGCCGGAGGGTTATCTATTCCTCCTGGAGAGCCGCCTTTTTTCGTCCATTTTGCATACAGAGTGATATCTGCATTTACAGGCTCAGCAAAATTATACTTGATACTTCTGTTTGCATCGCTGTACCAGCCTTCAAACTCAAATCCTTCCTTTACCGGTTTTGCAGGTTCCGAAACAGCGGTTCCTTTCTTAACGGTCACATCAGCAATCTTTGTACCGCCGTCACTGTCAAATGTAATTGTAACGTCATCTTCTACCGGCGGAATGTCGTCATTGCTCACTTTCACAATAATTGTTTTGGTGTAGGTAGATTTGCCGCCGTTTGGAATCGTAACCTCCGCTTTCACTTCTACAAAAACAGTTCCTTCCTCTTCTCCCGCAGAAATGGTTCCCGTATCCGATACGGTACATGCAGTTCCTTCCGTTATCGTATAAGAATAGACGGTTCCTGCTTCTGTCACATGATTCTCATCCAACGCCTCGCAGCCCTCTTTGCTGATCGTCAATTCCGGACTAAGCTGAAGCGTCCCGTTCGGCCGAAGAGACACTTCGGCTGCAATGCCTGTCAGCTCCACTTTACAGGTACATAGAATCTGTCCGTCTGCTCTCTCCATTCCCGCAATCGTAGTCTGCAGCAGATGAATCAGCTGATTCATGCGCGCTTCGGTATAAACGCTTCCTTCCAGGCCTCTTACCGCCTCTAAAACAACCATATAAGATGTCCAGCTTGCTTCTGTATAATCCGCTTCTGTCGTCACCTTATCCGTTTCTTCTTTGATCAGTCTCACAAGCGCGGCATCCAGCGTCTCAAGCGCACTTTCTGCATCGGTCAAACTCTGTATGGTTCCCGAAATCTCAGCATCCGATGCGTCCGGTTTCTGTTCCACTTCCTTTGCAGCTTTTATTACGTCCTGTAATCCCTGCCAGCTAGCCTGCGTATATTTCTTTGCGTCTTCGTCGTTATATCTGTTGGAAATCTGAGCAATCGCGTTCGTCAATTCAGCTTTTGCAGAAATATACTCCAGTTTCTGCTCCGCCTGAACCAATTCGTCTATCGCGGCGTTCATCTGCACTTCCGTAAACATATTTTTCGTAAGAAGCCTTTCCGCCTCCTGAATCTTGCTGTTTAACGCCTCCAGCGTTTCCGGTTTGAATAATCCGGCGCCGATTTTCGCCATTTCGGTATACTTTTCAATCTGTTCGTAAAGTACGTCTTCCAATGTCTGTAAATCTCTGCGCGCCGACTGTATCATAGATCTTCCGTCGATCAAACCTTCGCCTGTAATCTCACCCTTGCCAAGTTCTGTTTGCACTGCAATTACGGCATATCTGTATCTTGCCCAGCCGGCGTCGGTATAACGCCCCTGCTCCTTAATTGTTTTTGCAAGAATTGCCGTCATGGCCTCTATATCATTTGCAAGCACGCGTACTTCAAATCGCCTTGTCTGGTCTCCGACTTTTAACATAACCGGATAATTTCCAATCTTTAACTCCGGTTCAATCGTAATCTGGCGTTTGTCCGCATCCCAGTTGATTTTCTGCTCGCTGCTTCTGTCAATGACGCTTACCTCGTTTACATCTCCATGAACTGCAAAGCTGTTGGAGACTGCATCTTGATATCCTTCCACCAGTACTACACTGTCTGGTCCGTCCACAATCTCAGTATCGTACGGCTCTGTTAAAACAATAGACGGCGCCATGATCTCTTCTCCGTTCAGGGCAATCTTGTTCGTTAAATTTGCAGCGCCTTCTTTACTGATAAAAAGTTTCTGGTTACTGTTATTATTCATAATCAACGTCAGTTCATGATTGGACGCATTTTCTTTATATTTTTTCAACGCATCCTGAATAATGTCCGTAATATCGACCTTTACCCTTGTTCCCACACTTTCTGCAAAATTATTGTCCACCCAATTCGGATAAACCATTGTAGCATCCTTGATGCTGTAAATTTTAGAACTCTTGTAACTATCTTCGTTTACAGCAAAGTTATTTTCATCTCTCCAGGCTTTCCATCGATTCCAGGTAACTGCAGGCGCGCTCGGTGAAACCGCAGCAGCCGTCTCTCTTTCCGACCACCGAAAATCATGATCTGTTCCAAACGGAAGAGCCGCCACACGGATTCCGGCCACACCGTCAACCTTTTTAAGATGGTCACTCTGAGTATTCGATCCGACTGCCATATATGTCATGACCAGCTGCGCTCCGGTATTTTCATCCATCTTGCTTGCAAACTGACTCAGATCAAATTTTAAAAAGGAAAGTTTTGCATCTGCATTTTCACCTGCCGTCCCTTCTCCCAGGTAACCGCTGCCTTCTGCAAGATTGGTTCTCAAATAAATTTTGTCTCCATGGTTCTCGTCTCTTTCAGAGTTCCAGGAATGAACGGATGCATCCTCTGTTACAGGAATTACCGTATCCGTTTCCCCCATCTGAGCGCTTGCATCCACCTTGATATTTACCTTATGGCTTACCGGTATTTTGCTGTGATCGTATGCATAGAACGTCAATTCATACGTCTCGTCCCCATTGTCCACTCCGGGCGTCCAGACAAATCTTCCCGTCTTGGAATCGAACTGTGCTCCGTCCATCTCCTGCAGCTCATCTTCGTTGACTCCAAGCGTTACCATGTCTCCAAAATCCTGCGGATTCTCCGCTTTTGCATAAAAAGTCAGCTCTCTTCCGACAAATGCCTGAATCTGTTTCCTTGGACCTGTAAACGTTGGAAGCGTCGTATTGCTTTTAACGTATACCGTATATGCATGCTCTTTTTCGCCCAGCGTTAATTTCATTTCATATGCGCCAGTCGTCAATCCTTCTGAAATCTCTAAGCGCTGTTCCTGTACATTATATGTAATCTTTCCGCCTCCCGTATTGCCGGATAATTTCATATCCTGTACAGAAACGCCTTCTTTTGCGCCTAATACCGCAAAACTATCCGAACCGGTAGCCGCATAATTCTCAGGAAGAACCATATAATTCTGACCGGAGATCCCAAACTCCTGCTGCTGCGCCAAATATGACACTACCAAGGAAGGTGCGGTATTTTTCATATCTGCCACCGCATCAAAAGCTCCATACTGCGTATTAAAGCTCTCATTCAGTCCTGCTCCTTCCCGGCTGACGAAATAGTGCTGTTTACCGCCCGTTTCATGCAGTAAAAACGACACGTCTCCGCTCTTGACGGTTCCGCCGTCTTCCTTCAAAAATTTCGTAACATCCGTTTGTATCTGCCGGCCACTAATCCCGAAAGCCTTTCCGGCGGAAGCCCAGCTTTCCTTAAAAGGCGCCCACGACGCATTCTCTCCGTTCGGATTACTCAAAGAATATTCGGCAAAAGAAATCACTTCCTCTTCCGTATATGTTTTTCCGCTTAACATAGTTTTCAAACTGTTTGCCGTAATGCTGTCTGAAGAAGCCGTTTCCCGCCCCGTTCCTTCTTTCCAGTCATTGCTTGGAAGGAGAGCTACGTTCAGCTGATCCGTCTGATTTAAATGTCCTGCATTCTTACAGGTTACGTAAGTGAGCATAAGTGAAGCGCTTGCAATCGTTGAAGTATTGACCGTAACGTCTTCCCCGGTGTCGATATCCTTAAACTGACCGCCCATATGAAACTTCAATACAGACAAATCTCCATCGGAAGCATCCACGCCTTCTCCCATCAAAGACGTCGCACTGCTTTTATCAACTACCAAAATAGGAAGTCCGCCAAAATTCTTTCCGGCATTTCCCGACCATGTCTGTACATACGCATCTTCCGCCGCAGGAAGCACTGCCGTTTTATAAATATCTCCGGCGCTCCCTACTTGTATCTTCACGTCTTTTACCGCAGTCTCTTCACCTTTTACCGCAGTAAACCTTACCGTATAATTCTTCGTTAAATCCTCATCCTTCGGGGTCCATATAAATTTGCCGGACGTACCGTCAAATACTTCATCTGCACGTTCTGCACCTAATGCCTCAAATCCCGTAATTGTAAAACTTTCCGCTCCTTTGGCACGCAGATAAAATACCAACGGCTGCCCGACATATGCGTTTACCGTATCGCCGGGATTCGTAATCACAAATTCCGACGTATCTTCTGCCTGTTCTGACACAACAACATAGTCTGCGGCAACCGCATTCATGGGACTTACCGGCAGTACAAGCGCCGCCGAAAGCGTCAATGCTGCCGCGCGTTTAAAAAAACCCTGTTTCATTCTCTTTTACCTCCTCATTTTTTGTTCTGCTAAATCATACCCACAAGTTCCCCATAAAATATGTTCCTACAGGGCAGGTCTCATAAAGTACACTTTTTGAGACAATCAAAAAAACCTGAATTTCTCAAACAAAAAATAACATAAAAAAGATACTTCTTAACTTTTTTACCGAATTACGGGGAAATCCCGTAATTCGGTTTTTTTGTATGGATCTTCGTTCAGCATATTTCTTACCCTATTTTGCGGTCTCAAAAAGTGTAATTTTTAAGATTCCCTCCACTATATATGTTTATATTACGTTTCTATTTTCAGTCTGTCAAGCATTTCCTCACCGTTCTCTCAGTAATTTATACATCAGAATATTCGTTTCCTGAGACGGTAATCACTTTATAGTCTTTCTCTTCCACTGCTTTTTTCAACATGTCGTCCGCTACTTCCCTGTTTAGTACCACGACTGCCGTTCCGCTTTCATGACTGACGACAGCTTCCTGAACGCCCTCCAGCCCTTCCAGCGCCTTCTTTACACTTGCCTCACAGTGTCCGCACATCATTCCTTCAATTTTTAATGTTTTTTTCATCGTCAAAACCTCCGTTTTCTTAGTTTTATTTTGTTTTATTTTTTTATCTCTCGCTGCACTGTGGATCTGCAGCAGATTTAACCGCAGTGCGTTTGTTACGACGCAAAAACTCGATAAACTCATTGCCGCCGCACCGAACATCGGATTTAACTGCCACCCGAATATCGGAATCCAGACCCCTGCCGCCAGAGGAATTCCTATGATATTATAAATAAATGCCCAAAACAGATTTTCATGGATATTTTTTAACGTCCCGCGGCTCAGCCTGACCGCCGCCGGCACATCGCTCAATCTGCTCTTCATCAGCACAACATCCGCGGCGTCGATGGCTATATCCGTTCCCGCGCCGATCGCAATTCCGATATCCGCCCGCGTCAGCGCCGGAGCGTCGTTGATTCCGTCGCCTACCATGGCAACTTTCCCCTGTTTCTTTAAGGAACGGATCACTCTCTCTTTTCCTTCCGGCAGCACTCCGGCAATCACTTCATCGACACCGGCGCGCGCACCGATCGCCTTTGCCGTCCGTTCGTTGTCCCCGGTGAGCATTACGACACGGATTCCCATGCCTTTCAGTTCACGGATTGCCTGGGGACTCTCGTCTTTTAATACGTCGGCAACGGCAATCATACCTAAAAACCGTCCTTCTTCCGCAAAAAACAGCGGTGTCTTACCTTCCATGGAAAACCTCTTTGCCTGTGTGTCCGCCGGCGCGGGAATCGTAATATAAGTTCCGATAAACCGCGCGTTGCCGCCCCACAGCTCTTTTCCGTTCTTCCTGCCTTTTAAGCCGTTTCCTGCAACCGCCGCAAACTCTTCTGCTTCGTCCCATATCAGGTTCTTTTCTTTTGCATAATTTAACACTGCCAAAGCCAGGGGATGCTCGCTTTTCTGCTCCAGGGAAACCGCCGCCGAAAGCAGCTCTTCTTCCGTAACCCCCTCTGCCGGCAGGATATCCGTCACGGAAGGCTCTCCCGTTGTAATCGTCCCCGTTTTATCCAGAGCAATAATCTGAACTTTTCCGGCTTCCTCCAGGGATGCCGCCGTTTTAAACATGATGCCGCATTTTGCTCCTACGCCGTTTCCGACCATAATGGCAACGGGAGTCGCCAGTCCCAGTGCACACGGACAGCTGATCACCAGCACGGAAATCCCCCTTGCCAGTGCAAACCCGATTCCGTAACCGGCAAACAGCCATACCAGCGCAGCGGCTGCGGCGATGGCAATCACGATCGGCACAAATACACCGGAAACCTTATCCGCAACCTTTGCGATCGGAGCTTTTGTCGCCGCCGCATCACTGACCAGCCGGATAATCTGTGAAAGCGCCGTATCTTCCCCGACACGGACTGCCTCGCATTTTAAAAAACCGGAACTGTTTACCGTCGCCGCAGAGACCGAATCCCCCGGGCTTTTATCTACCGGAATACTCTCTCCGGTCAGCGCCGATTCATTGACGGCGCTGCCGCCCTCTAACACCACGCCGTCCACCGGAATATGCTCTCCGGGACGCACGATAAAAATATCCCCCTGCTTCACCTGTTCCACGGGAACTTCTTGTTCTGCGCCGCCGCTTACAATTGTCGCCGTTTTCGGCGCCAGCCGGATCAGATGTTTCAAAGCATCCGTCGTCCTGCCTTTTGACAATGCTTCCAGCATCTTTCCCACCGTAATCAACGTCAAAATCATCGCGGCAGACTCAAAATAAAATTCATGCATATAAGACATGACAAGATCCGAATCCCCCTGCATCTGCGCGTCTGTCATGGCAAACAGCGCGTACGTGCTGTAAACGAAAGACGCAGCCGCGCCAAGCGCCACCAGCGTATCCATGTTCGGCGCCAGGTGAAACAGGCTTTTAAATCCATTGATAAAAAACGATTGGTTGATCACCATAATGGCAGCGGTGAAAAGAAGCTGCAAAATCCCGACCGCCACATGGTTGCCTGCCAAAAACTCCGGAAGCGGCCAGTTCCACATCATATGCCCCATGGATAGATACATCAATACCAGAAGAAAGCCCATCGAAGCATACAGTCTTTGTTTTAACGCCGGTGTCACCGTATCTTTTAACAGATCATCGGCATCGGATTCATACGGCTTTGCGCCGGATTTCTTTTCTCCTTTGCGGTACGCCTTGTACCCGGCTTTCTCCACGGCTTTTATAATTTCTTCTGGCAAAACCTCCCCTTCCACTCCCATGGAATTTGTCAGAAGGCTCACCGAACAGGACGCAACGCCCGGCACGTTTTCGACCGCCTTTTCCACTCTCGCACTGCAGGCAGCGCAGCTCATTCCGGTTACTGTATATTGTTCCATAATGCTTCACCTCTATTTCATCAATTTCTGCAGTGTGGCAAGCAGCTCGTCCACCGTTTCCTCTTTTCCCTCTTTGATATCCCGGATCACACAGGTCTTGATATGATTTCCCAAAAGCACGCGGTTAAAACTGTTCAGCGCGGCGGTTACCGCCGCCACCTGTACTAAAATATCCGTACAGTACACATCTTTCTCCACCATCCCCCGGATTCCGCGTACCTGCCCTTCGATGCGGTTTAAACGGTGAACCAGGTCTTTATATTCCTTTTCGGAACGTTCTTTTTTCTTACAGGAACAGCATTCCGCTTGTTTCTCCATCATGATCCCTCCGTTGTTTTTTCATTTGTATCTATTATATACCCCATGGGGGTATATTGTCAATTGAAAAATCAGATTAAAAAATTTCCTAAAAATTACAAATAAACTCTTGCAATTTTCTAAATATCATGCTATTATACTTATCGGAATATCATCTTCGGATGTATTATATTAAACCGTTTGGCGTCTCACGATGCCGAGCGGTTTTTTATTTCCAATAGATCAACTGCCCGGCGTATAGACGGATTCTACAAAATAAATATTCCGTCCGGTCCGCCAGGCAGCCGACATGCTAATTAAAGCCTACAACTTTCTGTGAAATTTTATATGCCGCAATCGAAATCTTTCTTCCGCTGCGCCCCGGCAGATTCATTGTCCTTCCCATGATCCCCTTACGGAGATGATGGAACAGGCGCAGATCCTGCTGTTTGATATATCCCCACAATTCCCTCTTTTTCTCAAGATTTTCTTTCGTCCCCGAACGGATCAGCATCACCGTAGAGATCACCGTAATAATTTCCAGATCGTTAAACATATAATGCCTGAGCCTCTTATTCGGTATTTTCCAGAGATCATACAGATCAATCATCAGCTTATTGACTTTAATCTGCTGATCAATCCTGCCAATCATTACTTTTTCATTGACCGACTGGTCTGCCCGCCCGATAAAATAACGATAAAAATCCACATCCATATAGTACATATTTTTAACGTACGGCAGCGGCTGGTACACAAATATGTTATCCACATAAAACGTATGCCGCGGGAGCTTCAGGCCGCAGTCCAAAAGCAGCTGCGTACGGTAGATCACAGAATGCATCAGAATATACTGCCCCTTGCGGAACCGTTTGGTATCTTCCCAGCAAAACAGCCGGTTCTGCGGCAGTACGGAAGCATACCGCATCACCTTTTTATGTCTTGCGCCCTGCTTTTCATAAACAAAATTGCTGATCATCATATCTAAAGTTTCGCTGCCGCCCGCAAGTTCTTTTAATTTTGCAAGAATTGCGCGATAGCTTTCCGGATCCACCCAGTCGTCGCTGTCCACTACTTTAAAAAACAGTCCCGTCGCATTTAAAATCCCGGCGTTTACTGCGGCTCCATGCCCGCCGTTTTCCTGATGAATCGCACGCACGATTCCCGGAAATTTTTTTTCATAGGCATCCGCAATTTCCGGCGTCATGTCTTTTGAACCGTCGTCAATCACCAGGATTTCTACGTCTTCCCCGCCGGGAAGCAGGGATTTGATGCAGTTTTCCATATATTCTTCCGAATTATAGCATGGTATCGCTATGGATAATAGTTTCATGGCTACCTCCCTATTTCATCCGCCAGCATAAGCGCTTTTTTCACAATGGCGTCTATATTATAGTATTTATATTCTGCAAGCCTTCCCAATAAATATACATGCTCGAAACCGGTAAGTTTCTTTTTATATTTCTGATAAAGAGCAAGATTTTTATCATTGATGATCGCATAATAGGGAACTTCACCTTCTGCTCCCGTATATGCGAACGGATATTCTTTTACAATCGTCGTACCGGATGCGTCCGCCTGGCCGGTCAGATACTTAAACTCCGTAATTCTCGTATATTTCTCGCTGACGGTATAGTTGACGACGCTCCTTCCCTGATAGCTGTCCTCTTTATAATGCTCAAACACAAAATCCAGGGAACGGTAGGGCAAACGGCCGTATTCACAGTCAAAGAGCTCATCCAGCGCTCCGGTATAAACTACCTTCCCGTCAAATGCCTTCCCGTCAAAGAGTACCTTCCCGTCGGCAAACTCCATACAATCCTTACAGTCCGCAGACGTTCGGACGGTAATCAGCGGATGGGACAGCATCTTATGAAACATCGCCGTATAGCCGTCTTTGGGCATTCCCTGATATTTATCCTGAAAATACCGGTTATCGCGGGAGATTAAAACCGGAACCCTTGCCGTTACCTCCGCGTCGATTTCTTCCGGCGTCTGCCCCCACTGTTTCATCGTATAATGCAGAAAAATATTTTCATATACATATTCCGCGATCGCCCGAATATTCGGATTCGGATTTTCTCTCAGCCGCATGATCGGCACGCGGCTTCCTTCTCCATATTCACGGATCAAAATTTCCTCCAGCTTGTCTGCCTCCGCAGCATTGTAAACCATATGAAGCGTATTTAAATTAAAAGGAACCGGAAGCAGCGTTCCATGCACGTTCGCGGCTACCTCATGCCCAAAAAAATACCAGTCCGTAAATTCCGATAAAAACCGGAACACATCTTCCTCATTTGTATGAAAGATATGCGGACCGTACTGATGAATCAAAATCCCATACGCATCCGGCACGTCATAACAATTGCCGCCTATATGAGGTCTTTTCTCCAATACCAGAACGCGCTCTCCGGCATCGGCAAGCCTGCGCGCCATAACGCTTCCCGCTGCGCCGGAACCTATTACAATACTATCGTACATAACTGAAAACCTCCATACTCAAGCAAATCAACAACTTGTTCTATTATACACGTTTTAAAAGCCCCGTGCAATAACATCCTGGGAATCCCTGCCATTCATAGATTGTTCACAATTTTCTCATATTATGTAAATATTGACTTCATATCTTACCTTTATACTGAATTTAAATACAAAAACACCTTGCATTCGGCAAGGTTTCCTCCCAGCAGACAGTGAATTGCTTCACTTTTAATAAAATCTTTTTCATATGAAAAGCCGGTGTTCATACACCGGCTCCCTCTTTTTCTATTCGTTTTGATACCCTGACCCGCTTTTTTCTTTTTGAAAACGATCTTTTCCAAATGGAACGTTCAAAAGTTCCATATACGCGCCGAAAGCGGACGGCATGGGATACTTATCTTTAAAATCCGCCGTTTCTGCAAACAGCAGCTTTTGGTTTTCTTCCTCCAGCTCTTCCACACGAATCAAGTATCCCGCCATATGCCACTCGACATGAGAAAAAATATGCTTGGCATCTGCCAGCCGTTCCACATGAAGCGGCGTCAAGTGCATCTCTTTTACATAAGAGACGGCTTCTTCTGCATTCAAATGACCGGTTACATTCGGAAATTCATACATCCCTGCCAAAAGACCGGTTCCGGGACGCTTGCGCAGAATAACTTTTTCTCCGTCCCGAATCATAAATACCGTACGCTTTTGTATCCTGCGCTTTGCCTGCCGGGTTTTTACCGGAAGCAGATTTGTTTTTCCCTCTTTGCCGGCAATGCATACTTCCTGCCATGGACATTCTTTGCATTTTGGCTCTCCGTTTGGCAGACAGACGGTTGCTCCAAGCTCCATCAAAGCCTGATTGTATGCTCCCGCCCGGTCCTTCGGCATAATCTTCTCCAACTGCCGCTCCATATTGGAACGGACAGACGGTTTCATAATGTCTCTTTCGTCTCCCGCCGCTCTTGAAAGCACACGAAGTACGTTCCCGTCAACGGCCGGATGGGGCTTTCCGTATGCAATCGATACAATTGCCCCCGCCGTATAATGACCGATGCCTTTTAGTTTCAATAGCTCCTCATAATCATCCGGAATGACTCCGTGATATTCTTCCATTACCTGTTTTGCGGCAATCTGCATATTGCGCACGCGATTATAATAGCCAAGTCCCTCCCATAATTTTAAAAGCTTTTCTTCTTTGCATTCTGCCAGTGCTCCAACATTAGGCAGCTCGTTTATAAATTTCTCAAAAAATGGTTTGACTGCTTCTACCCTCGTCTGCTGGAGCATAATCTCCGATACCCATACGCGGTAAGGCGAAGCGTCCGCTCTCCAGGGCAGCTTCCTTGCATGCTGCGAAAACCAGTCAAGCAGAGGATCTGTCAGCTTCTGTAACCCGTATTCTTCTATTTTCATGACAGCTCCCGTATCCGTTATTTTGCCTGCCGAATCTCTGCCGTAACCGGTCCGGATTCTACCAAAACGCCGGCGCCGTTGATCTGCACAGCCGTCACTTTATACTGACAAACGCTTCCCGCCGTCTGAACTTTATGGTGATACGTTGTATTTGGCGCCGAAACTTCCGCCAGTTTTTGATATGCCGCTCCCGAAGACGTTTTAAAATAAACAATGTATTTCTGAGCGCCCCTGCTTGCGTTCCAGGAAAGATCTATCGCACCCGCTTTTTTATTCTTTAACGTCAGTTTGCCCGCTTTCTCCAGTTTCTTGGAATAAGCAGCCGCTTCACTCATCACACCGGTGAGATTCTGCGTCAGATTAACCGCCTGAACGTAATATTTATAGGAAACCCCGGCATCCAGCCCCTGATCGGTCACTGCAGTGCCCGCAGTCTCTCCGACGAGTATCATCGTACGGCCGTTAGAACGGTATACCTGATAACGTTCCGCTCCCATGACACGCTTAAAACTTATTTTCACCTTGTTTCCGGATTTCACCGCTTTTACTTTTTTCACCATGCCAAGCTGAGGCGCCAGTTCAAGCGTACCTCCTTTTTTTACTTTGGTACCTTTTTTACTATTCAAATATGCGCTGATACGGTAGGTGATCGTACCGGTTTGAGCGGTTACGGGATTGGAAACCGTATAGGATGTCTTTGAATTTTTCTTAATCTTTGCCACACGCCTGTACTGCTGCAGCGCCTTGTCATACACTTCGATATAATAGCCTTTTGCCCCGTACACACGGTTCCAGGAAAGCTGATCCTTCTGTATCAGAAGATTCTGGCTGCCTTTGCTGAACGAGGTCTTTTTCACCTGAAAACCGGTCGGTGCTGTAAATCCCATTTTTACGGAAACTTCCGCACTGGAGAAATAAGCGCGCCCCTTTCCCTCTTTCCGATAGGCTTTCACCATAAAATAATGCGTGCCGCTCTTTTTTAATTTTACTTTCAAAGATAATTCCTGCGTCTTTGTATAGAGCGCATAAGAATCTCCCTGTGTGTTTGACCTGTAATACACCTCATATCCGTCGGCATTCGCCGTCGGAGTCCACGCTACTTTTACCTGATCTGCCGCTATGGCAACGGCTTCTGCCTCTATCAGTCCTATGGTATTTTTGACTGCTGCAGCATCGGAAAATCTGCCGTTCACTTTCTTTCCGCTGGCCGCATCATAATAATAAGCTTTTACCTTATAACGATATGTCTTTCCGAACGCAAGCCCGTCGTCCAGATAGGAATCCTCCGAAACGGATTTCAGGAATTTGTAGCCGCCGCTTCCGGTTTTTCGATATATATCATAGCCGGAAACAAATTCTTTGGAAGAAGTCATGGTCAATGCAACTTTCCCATTCTCACAAAGCAGCGCTTTCACACCGGGTTTCGGCACAACGGCATGCACGCTTTCCGCATCTGAAAGCGCGGTGTAAAGTTCCTGGTCGATATAGTCGTCTTCTGCGATCTTGCGCCGTACCATATAATAATACGTTCCGTATCCGGCCTTTTTATCTACATAAGTATACATTCCGTCCTGATCCGCTTTCACAGTCGCAAGATACCGGAACGCGCTTCTTTTATTCTCCTGGGCACGGTAAATTTCATAATATGCCCGTGCCTGCGCCTCCCATCTCACCTGAAGCTCCGGTCTGGAAAATCCGGTATACTCACCGGCAGCATTTTTGATGGGAATACTTGCCAGCTTCGCCGACACTTCATCCGGAACGTCAAAATATCCGAAGGAAACATCCTCTTCTTCCTCTTCACCCGCCTCCTGTTTGTAATTATACGGAAGGATCGTCACCACATAAGTCGCTCCCGGCTGAAGCTCACAGTTGATCACATAGGATTTGCCGGTAAACTTTTCCACAATCGTCTCATCGTTCAGGCAGATTTCCACGTATTCCGTATAGGAATCCTCCCAGCTCATCACTATCTTTCTGGCGCTTTCCACATAATCTACTTTCAGATCCAAAATCGTCGCAACGTAATCGTCAACTTCCAGCAGATAGCTTTTCTCGATACCGGCGTCGCCGTTTTTGTTATACGGAACAACCCTGTACGTATGCTTGCTCTTTGCCTCCAGGTCGATTTCACGAATCAGCCTGGATTCCGTTACATGTTCTTCCATCAGCTGATCGTCCTGGTAAACGTCTGCATAAGCAATATTCTCGCCCCACCAGTCTACGATCAGAACTTTCTTTTCCAGATTGTATTCTGCGTCTACCTCAGTCACCGATGCCTGTTTGTACGGAACGGTAAACGACGCTTCCGCAGCCGTTCCCGCTTTATCCTCTGCATTATAAGGCACAATACGGAATACATACGTCTCACCTTCGTCCGCATCATCAAAATCAAATGCCGTTCCCGTATAATCATCTTCCAATTCCCTGCCGTTCACATATATGATCACATGATCGCAGCAAACGGTCTCATAGGTCAGCGAGATGATCCCTTTTTCCTCCTTATAAGAGAGCTGTAAATTCTTAACCAGCGCCGCGTTCGTTTCTTCGGATCCACCCGGAGATGTCGCCGGAGTAACCGGGGTGGTACCGGGCGCTTCTGCAGAAATGCCCGCCTGCGTATACGGATGTCCCCACTCTGCCGCACCTGACGCATGCACGAAACCAGAAGGCATCATTGAAAATGCCGTCGCAACTGCCAAAAACAATGATAGACCTCTTTTAAATTTCATAATCTTATATCCTCCCTCACCATAGTTTAAGATATTATACTACGTTTATACTAATAACTCAATCTAAAAAATTGATACTTTTTAACGGAAATTGTCAAAAAATTACAGCCGTTGAAAATCACAGTTTATTTCCCGTTCATTTATTGTCAAAGCTTTCCAATAGGTGTATAATTACTTTGAGAGCAACAAACAGGCAGACGGTAGTTCTTATCGTCTGAAATTAAAAAACAGGAGGAGATTCCAATGAACAATTTAGTATTAGAAGTAGCTGATCAGATCGCCGTATTAAAGATCAGCAGACCGGCAGCATTAAATGCGCTCAATTCCGAAACATTAGACGAATTAAACGAAGTGTTAACCGAGATCGAAGGCAGGGACGATATCAAAGTTGTCATTTTAACCGGCGGCGCCGACAAAAAAGGCAATGAATTCAAATCTTTCGTTGCAGGCGCAGATATTGCCGAAATGGTAAACTTTACTGCAGCAGAAGCAAGAGCGTTCGGCATGAAAGCTTCCGTTCCGTTCTTTAAATTGATGAACATGAGACAGGTAACGATTGCCGCTGTAAACGGATTTGCACTTGGCGGCGGATGTGAAATCGCGATGGCATGCGATATCCGCATCGCTTCCGACAATGCGACATTCGCACAGCCGGAATGCGGGCTCGGCATTATCCCGGGATTCGGCGGCACACAGAGGCTTGCACGTTTGGTCGGCATGGGACGCGCCAAAGAAATGATCTTTACCTGCGACAATATCGACGCAAACGAAGCTTACCGCATCGGTCTTGTGAACAAAGTAGTTGCCAAAGAAGAATTGATGGATTCTGCCAAAGCTATGGCAAATAAAATTATTTCCAAGGGAAGCTACGCTGTTTCCATCGCAAAAGCCGCGATCAACAACGGCTACGATATGGACATCCAGAACGCAGTGGAAATGGAAGCAAACTTATTCGGCATTACCTGCTCCACCCATGACAAAGCAGAAGGCATGGGCGCTTTCTTAGAAAGAAGAGCTGCAGATTTGACCGATTTTTAAGAACGGGATACAGGCATGAAAGATCAGACAATTGGATTTATCGGCGGAGGCAATATGGCCTCCGCTATGATTGGCGGGATGTTACACTCCCGCCTTTGTCATAAAGAACAGATCATCGCCACCGCGCGTACGCAGGCCTCGTTAGACCGTCTGTCCGGCGCATACGGCATACGGACAACATTCGACAACCGAAAAGCAGCCGGACAATCGGACATCCTGGTTTTAGCGGTAAAACCTTATTTGTATGAGAATATTATCAAAGAAATCCGAGACGAAACCGACGATACAAAGATCATCGTGGCAATTGCGGCAGGCGTCAGCCTTGCGCAGCTGAACCGGTATTTCGGCAAGCCGATGAAAATCATCCGCGCCATGCCAAATACGCCGGCGATGGTATCGGAAGCCATGTCCGCGCTAACGCCGAACGAATATGTTTCAGAAGACGACCTACAGACGGTTGTTGAAATTTTTAAAAGCTTCGGCGAAGCGGAAGTCGTTCCGGAATCCTTAATGGATGCCGTCATCGGCGTCAGCGGTTCTTCTCCGGCTTACGTGTACCTGTTCATAGAAGCAATGGCAGACGCCGCCGTCGCGGACGGGATGCCGCGGGCACAGGCTTATAAATTTGCCGCTCAGGCGGTTTCCGGCGCCGCAAAGATGGTGCTGGAAACGGAGAAACATCCGGGCGAATTAAAAGACGCCGTGTGTTCTCCCGGAGGCACGACGATCGAAGCGGTCGCCGCGCTGGAAGAAGCAGGCTTCCGCCATGCCGTGATCCGTGCACAGAGGCGCTGCGTTGCAAAATCGAAAGATATGGGAAAAGATCACAGATAAAAGACACCGGATGTCCTGACGCAAATCTCCGTTCAGGCATCCGGCATTTTTTATTCGCTTTCTTCGTATTCTGCCCTGATATAGTCCATATTTACCCATACAGCCGGACGGACGGCACAATCTTTTGAATCCATATAATTTGCGGCGGAGGCAATATCCCCGTTTGGAAGCACAACGGAAATCGACAGATCATTAAAAACGGGTGCACGCAGCATCCACTTACCATATCCCTCATCGTCCGCATCTGCTCCCTGGCTTTTCGCATACTCTGTCACCTGACATTTCCTATCCCGTACATAAAGATGTTTCATCTCATCTTTGGATAATAAAAAGACTTTGTCCTCCAAGCCTGCGATATCCCCCATCAAATTCTCCGCATCCACTTCATTGATAGGAATCAGGCATTTTTGCTCTGTTTCACTAAACATTTCATTCAAACAATCGGTATTTAACCAAACACGAAGGGAACTATTTTCCCATGCTGCATAGTCTCCCTCCTGGGAATAGGCTTGGCAGTCAAGCCCATAAACACTCAGCAGTAAAACCTGATTCTCTTTTCTGTCTATGATTTGCCATTCGATCGGATCTTTCTGCCGGTCGACAGACTGCATATAGGAACCAAAAAGAATACGCGCGCCTTCTACGAGCTCCAAATGATCCTGCTCTTTGGAAGAATCGAACAGATCCCCGCCTTCCGCCGATACACCGGACCCGTCCGCCTCTTCCACCGATAATCCGACGGGTTTTATTACGGTATACCACAAAAAAGCCAACAAAATACCTGCCAATACAACTGCTGCCGCCGCCACGCCGGCTGTTCTTTTCTTTTTGCCGGAATCTTCCCCCCGTAAGGCCTCTGTCTTGGTCCGATGCTCCTGCGCCGCACGCTCCCTTTCTTCCCGCAATTTTATCTCTTCGATCTTGATACGGCAGAACTGCGCCTTTTCCTCCGCATCTTTCCAGCCGGCAATCGTTTCAAACTGCTCTAAGGCAAATTTGTAATCCTCAAGCGTTATAAAAGACTTTTGCAGGTTCTCGTTTGCGACCAGATAAATATTTTCATTCCGTGCATGCTCTGCATTTGCCCGGCATGTCTCCGCCAGAACGGAAGCATCTTTATAGGGTGAGACTGCCTGAAACAGTTCTGCTGCGCGTCGGTATTCCTGCTCATGTTTCGCCTGCTGCATCAGGTCTGACGCTTTTTGGTAATCCGACTCCATCCGCTCTTTTTCGTTCCGCTCGCGAATAGAAACTATATATCCTTTTAATACAGCCGCAAGTTCCTCATCCGCAAAACGAACCGCCTTTTTATAGCTGTTTCTATCGTCAAACGGCTGGCTGCAGTCGGCAAGCTGTTCCTGTTTGGGCACTTGCATTTCTGCCATCAGCTTTCCAAGATATGCCCTTGCATTTTCGGGAGCCAAATCAAGCACACGCTCGCAGTAACTGTCCGCGCTGTTCCAGTCCTCATCCTCTAAAAAGAGAAATACCCTCTTTAACAGCGGCTCTACGCTTGCACCATCCGTTACGATCACCCGTTCGGTCTCTCTTTTTTCTTCGGTATCGGCAATTTTACGAATTCCGCGGATCAGATCCTGCATAAACCCCAGTTTTCCCATATCCTGTGCCTGCAGATGAGAAAATTCTTCCGGCAGGTCATACGGATCCATATCTTTATACGCCGGGATCAGGACTTTCTTCTCGCCGGCTTTTATCAATGCAAGAAAACGGCTCCACTCGTTTTTTACCCACACAGCCTGAAAATACTCCGGCTTCGTTCCCAACACCACCATTACTTTTGCAGAATGCAAGGCCGCAAAAATATACGGCTCATAGGCAGAACCGATTTTATCTTCCAGCGTGATTCTTGAAAAAAATACCCGGTAGCCTTCCGTTGCCAATTCATGATAAAGATCATTAGCAAGTACGGAATCCTGCGTCCTGCGCCCGGTCGCATCCGCCTCCTTATAGCAGATAAAAACATCAAACGGCTCTTCGTTCGAGGAAATCTCCAAAATACCTTTTTGTATCTGGTCAATTGCTCTTGCTTCCGCTTCGTATAGCTCCCGCTGCCCAAAAGCTGCGTTTTGCAGCGCCATTTTATAATCTTCATCCGCCAATACGGACGCCATCTGCATCCGGTTGACCGTAGGAACGCGCCGGCGCGTAGCGGGATCCTCCACATACACAATCCCATACCGGCAAAGAACCAGGGACCAATACGCCTCGGCATCTGACGGATCTTCATCCAGGATCTGATTATAAATGCCCATCGCCCGGTCAAATTCGTCATTTCTGCGGAAATGGCCGGCACGGTCATACAAATTTGCCTTTTTCTCGTTGCTAAGCCTTGGAATCGTCTGCTTTGTCCCGCAATATTCGCAAGTTGCAACGCTTTCATTCTCTTGAATTTCCAATGTGCCCCCGCACATTTTACATTGAAAAACCGACATAGTAAATTTCATCCCCCATTTACTTGAATACCCTGCACTTCTGATTTCTGTTTCCGATCAAAATGATCAGGTCGTCTGCCGCTTGTTTCGCCGCATCCACACGGTTTTCTGCTGCCGCATCGGAAAATTGGGCAAATTTCCGTGTAATTTCGGACTCTATGCCGACAAGCACGTCATCGGACATAGGGTCTGAATAGCGGACTGCTTCGTACACTCTTTTTGCATCGGCTTTGATCTCAGCCGCCTGTACCGAAGCTGCGAGCTGTTCGGCATCCGCAGACAAAGTTTTTATAAATAACGTTTTTGCACTGACGTTTTCTTCTGTCCGCTCTGCCAGATCTGCTGCCGCCGCTGCCTTGATCACAGAAACAGCCGTAAATCCCAAAACCAAACAGCAGACCAGAATACCGATCCAATTCGGAAGATCCGGTATCATCATAACCGCCGCGCCGGCTGCCAGCATAACGATCAGTCCGGTATAACTGATTGTTATCAGTGGCAGGTTGTAAAACCGTTTCTTTTTCTCCTCTTCTTTTAACGCCAGATAAGCACAAACCAGCTGACCGACAAACGCCAAATCAATAAAAGCAATTCCCGTAAAGAAATTGCTGTCTATCTTTGTCATTCCTGCCATTTCATTTGGCGTAACAAAACAGACAATATGAAACAGCAGAACCAAAACAGCCCAGACCAGGGCATACCGCTTAAAACCTTTACTCATCTTTTACTCACCTTCATCCTCTCTTTGTCCCGCATTTCGGGCAGAACTTTCCGGGGCGTTCAAATTCATATCCACAGTGTGCGCATTTCGTGTGATCTGTGGGAACCGCCGTACCGCATTCGTCACAAAACGCTGCCGACGGCGCAAGCCTTGCTCCGCAGTTTTCGCAAAATACTGTAGCTGCCGGCGGCGTTGTCTGCGGCGGCTGGCTGTTGATCCCGTCCAGCGCTCCGTTTATGCTTCCCGCAACTGCGCCTCCGACCGCGCCTCCGACGCCTGCCATCGTCCCAAGCCCGATGCCCATATTGGTAAACTGGCCGACCGCTTCATTTTGTGCAGCATGCTCTGCCACGTCAAATCCCCGTTCCTGCTGATACGTATATCCCTCCTGCGCTCGTTTTGTCGCCATTGCCTGTGAAGCGATCACGGTTTTCTGCGCTTCCGTCTGTGCATCAATGAGATCCGTCTGCTGGCGGAGCTTGGCTTCTGCAATATCGGCATACTGGCGGAAATGAAGTTCTTTGAACTTCTCGTACTGGCGGTCTCCGTCCGGTTTTACGATATTGGTAACAAAAAAGCGTTCCAGGGATATCCCGTAATCTGAAAAATCAGGTGTCAGCATTCGGTGCAGGTTTTCGGAAAATGCTCCCATATGCTCATCGATTTCAAAAACGCTGATCCGGTCGGATTTCATCACCTGCGCTATATAGGATTTTACCCTTGTCATAAGAAACGCCCGAAAATACCCGGCCAGTTTCTGCTGTCCGAGAAAATCCTCCGTACCGACCAATTTTAAAAGCAGCTTCCTGCTATCTTCCACACGAAGGCTCATCTCTCCCGACGCGCCGATCGAAATCGGAAACCCGTACGTCGGTTCCATATACTGTACCTTGGAATCCGTCCCCCATTTCACCGACATCTGTTCCGTCTTATTGATAAAGTAAACCTCACAGTGAAACGGTGAAGGATCACCGGTTATGCGGTTTAACAGCCTGCCGATGATCGGAATATTCTGCGTCTCTAACGTATAACGCCCCGGTCCGAACAAATCAAGCGCCTGACCGTTCATAAAAAATATCGCTTCCTGGCTTTCATGTACGATCAGCTGTGTCAGGCTGTTAAAGTCCTCCGACGGATGCTTCCAGATAAACGTACTGTTATCGCCTTCATACTTAATCACATCTGCAATCATTGCCACACAAATCCCCCCTGTCGTTATTTCTGTTTATTATAAGTCCTTTTTTAGCAAAAGTAAATATTTTACCATAATACATTCACAGGCAAAGAAATGTAGAAAATTCCAAGCAGACAAAGAACAAATCCCCCGACCGTAATGGCGTACAGTCGAGGGGTTCTTCTCTTCTTTTTATAGTGGCAATGCATCCGCTAGGCTATTTGCTGCTTTTGTATTCGATGGTTTCGGAATCATTGATTTTCTTAAATCAAAAATCCAGGTATGCATCATATTCCCTGTAGTAATTCAGCGAATCTATAAATTCCTGCACAGATGGCTGTTTCTTCTGGTCAAATGCAACTTCTATTACCGATTCAAAATCCTCACCGGAATATAATAATACCAATCCTTCGTTCACAACAAATTCCGGAAACACTTCTTCATCTGTAACTTCCGGCGGTTCCTCTAAATAACAAATCAAATCTTCAAAAACAATTTCTTCAAATTTTTTCGTATAAATATAAAGATCATAGATGCCAGTATCAGGGCATTGATGTTCGGCGTTACCGCCATCTTTATTTACTGCCCAGTAATCCTTTGTTACCATTTCTATCAAATCACTGATTTTATACGGTTTCCTTAATTCTGCCTTCGTCATTCTTATCTTCTCCTTTCGTTTCCTTTTTCAAATCGGATTCATGTATCATACCATCTAAATTAATGCGGCAACACCATTTTACATGTTGCCAATAAGGATAATTACTTAAATTTTTCTTTGTAGCTATTCCTTCAGCAATAAGATGATCCACTTCCCCATTATCAGAAATATCATCAGAATATATACCAACCGGCATTCCTTCATAAAACGTAATCACATTTCCTTGAGAATTAATTTTTGTATCATCTTTGGACAGCAATACTGTATTATGATCAACCATTTCATTGAAATCAACATAAATACGTGCTTGATCCACTCTTATACCCCCTGTCTTCATTATAATAAAAATATATTCTATAAGAATTTTTCTTTCAGATCCGTATTACCGGAATTCTCCAAAGAGGATTTTATGACTGGATATCGAACATGGACATCAGTTTTCGGAAGGTATCTTGTCCATCCAGACAAGTACCTGTCAGATAGCCTTTCTCCCGTTCCCATTCAGACAGCCCCCGGCAGTAATACATTTTTTTGGCATCCTCAATGATAAACGGAATAAACCCGAAACGCAGGCACTCTTTGAAAGCAATCAGTCTGCCGACTCTGCCGTTGCCATCCTGAAATGGATGAATACGTTCCAATGTGTAATGGAAGCAAATGATGTCGTTCATCGTGACAGCAGTTTTGGCTTCATATTCGGAAAGCAGAACTTTTATGCGTGGGGCAACCTCTTTCGGCTTTGCGGTTTCATGGCCGCCGATCATATTGGCTCTTTTCTTATAATCCCCAACGGCAAACCATGCAATCGTGGAATCTTTTGTGCTTTGCTTCAAAATGCGGTGCAGTTCTTTGATGATATCCTCGGTAAGCGATTCTTCCGCCACATCTATACAATAGTCAATGGCCCGAAAATGATTGAAAGTTTCGATAATGTCATCCACAGGGATTCCTTCTCCGATGTCTATTGTGTTTGTCTCGAAAATCAGCCTGGTCTGATCTTCACTGAGTTTGCTGCCCTCTATGTGATTGGAGTTATAGGTCATCCGTACTTGAAGTTCATGGTACAGGCCCCCGGGCATACGGATACTTTTCTCATCTCTTAGCGTTTGCAGCAGTGAGATATTGTGCTTGAATGATGGTCTTTTCCATGTCTGAGATCATATATAGCATGATACCTAATTTCCTGATTGCTTATATTCAAAATATATTTCGTGACACTTTATTGCTATTCTCCCGAGCGTTCCAAAAATTTTTTATATATATTTTCCGAATTCAATAATTTAGCAGAAAAATTTTCAATTTCATAAGTTCTTTCATCATCTGAGATTTATATAAAGTAAGTAACTTCTTCTAAATCCTGACCAAAAACTTTAAATTGAATTAATCTTTGAAACGCAGATGTAACTGCCTCAAAAAATAGGTCTATATTTTTTTCATATTCAGCTGGATTTTCCTCTTCTTCTGAAAATAACAACTTATTCACTTCGGCTAAATTGCTATTGCTTTCATCCGAATATCCCCATTCAGCCGGATTCCATTTTGTGATACTGCAAGAACCTTCCTTTACTTTTTTAATATACTCTTCTGACAGTTTGTCTTGCAATAATTCTATATATTCATGATCCTTTTTATTCATATATTCATAAGTATTAATTGCTAAATATAATGTAATACAATCACTGTCTGTAAAAAAAGCAATTGCATATACTCTTTCTTTTCCAATTTCTTTTAATATTTTATTGATATCTTTTTTAACAGCATTCTCGATTTCTGTACTTATTTTTTCAAAAAATGATTTCATTTCCATTTTGTATGATAGTTTTAATCAACTTAAATTCATACTTCTCCTTCCCTACAAGTAATAAATCGTTTCTCAAAATCTTAAATCCTTACCTCATAAAGATTTCACTTATTCCGAAAAAATTTTCAATGCCTTTTCCTGAAATTCCATCCCAATATCTTCTAACTTTCTTAACATCTCTTCTTCAAAACCATTTTTAAAGAAAAAAGCCCCCTGAAGATCTACCATTGCCATTGCTATTTTTTGGGGGACAAATGGCGTATCTTCATAATACTTTTCTACAACATCCAATGCTTCTCTCACCTGACCAAGCTTTTCTAAATCTAACTTCCTGGAGGATTTTAATTGATCCGGCACGGAATCTTTACCAATGAAACCCGTATAAACAATATCAATTGCTTGTTCTATATTCATAACATGTACTCCTAAACCATTTTATATCTTGATGTTTTAAACACCTTGAAATCCCTTTGCTTTTCCCTATTCTGAAAAAAGCTCCATTACTTTTTCCTGCAATTCTGTGCCAATATCTTTTATTTTTCCGAGCATTTCTTCATCAAAACCGCTGTTAAATATAAATGCTCCTTCAATATCAACCATTGCCATTGCAATTTTTTTGGTACGAATGGCTTCCCTTTATAATACTTTGTTGCAAAATCCAATGCCTCTCTTACATGATCAAGCATTCCAATATCTAAAATCCGAAACGATGCCAATCGGACCGGCACAGACTTCTCACTTACCAAGCCTGTATAAATGATATCAATTGCTTGTTCTATATCCATATATACTCCTATCTAATTTAAATTTAGAATTATTTTAATTTGCACCCTGCAAATGAACTTATGAACTCTAATTTTTGATCTATCCCGGACACACTACTTTCACCTTATTTGCAGGTACTCGTCCTTCAACCAATACTTCTTCAGATGAAACTGCACGAGTTGGTATTAAATTATCTGAATCGTTTCTCGGAGACCCGACGGAATGTAAAATCACTTTTGTAAAATCATTTTTTATATTTTTAAGTTCTTCCATATCGCCGTGATAAACAATCGAATCCAAAAAATAATCTTTTGTATTATACGTTGTAAATACAGAAATCACCATGCCGCTTGGAAAATCAAATGAAAACCTGAAATTCAAAAAATCAGCAGGTATATTTAAAATAAAAGTCAGTTTTTCTTTGTTAGGGTTCCTGGGTCATTTGATATCATTAGGCAAAAGACTGTTGCCTCCGATACGCAAAATATTCTTATCGGTATCTGTTTCTTCAAATTGAATCCAGTTTGACATTGTCTTTTCTCCTTTCACTTTCCTTAACCTTTACCTTTTATTTTTTCAAGTTCCCTTTCTAAATACGGGTGAAATTGATTACGACAAAACCCCTGTGATTCTCTGATTCTAGATTCATACCAATGAGCTCCTCCTGTTCTTGTATGATGTGCATGATCAAGAACACCTGCAGGATTCCCCGATTGACGCCGGATTTCCCGAAATAACTTCCTTCTCTATCATCGTTCTTACTATTGTTTTATACATAAAGAAAATTCAGGGTCATCATAACCAATCAACAACTCGTTCTCTGTACATAGATTTTTAAATTGCTCACTCACAACATAATACGCTATGTTTTCCGTGTCTCTTGCAATAAAAAACTTTTCTTCCACATCCCTCCTGTACTTCGGAAACTCCAATACCTTCTCACCATCTGTCAATGTTGTGTATGTGGATGCTTCCCGGTCTATCATAGGAATCCTTCTTATAATTTTAGCAATATACCAGTCTAAACTCTTCTCTTTACAAATCAATTTGCAGGGAAAAAATTGCAATTCCTCTTTCAATACATCTCCGACTTTTTCCACAAATTTCTCTGAAAACAGTAAAGCAATTGGACAGTATATAAAATCCATTTTCACGATATTCTCAAGATTATAGCCTTCACCAGCCACAAACTCCAACTGCCTTCTTTGAATTTGTTCCTCATTTCCCCTATCCATTGTAAAAAACAAAAAAACATCTCTCGCATTTTTATTTACTTTAGCTGTATAATCCATATAACCTTCAAGCGCAGACGTTATCATATATAGTTTTAATGACATTTTATCGCCCCCTGTTTCAATTGCTTTTTAGTATTCGTTGTAACTTTCTGGTTTCTTTCTGGATTTTTCTTTGACTCCAATTATTTTCTTCTGCAAGATAATTCAAGTTATTAACCTTTTTATCCATATATTGATTATATTTAACATGTACCTTATTATAATTGAAACTGATGCCGCTGATAACCTTGACGAGTGTTCATCCATGTTGGCATTCTGCCTGAATCTAAGCCAAACAAATCAAACTCTATATACGGATCACCAACATACCCATAAATCGTCGAATTTTCCTCGGCTAACCCGATCGGATCCTGCTGCGTATCACATCCGTTCTCCGGTGAATCATACCAGATACGATGGTCATGTAGTCAAATTTATTCATCCTCGCATTATACATAAAATGTCCGGAATTTTTCACATTGAGTGCATAGTGTAAAAGCAATCCAACATTATTCCATTAAGCTTAGTCAGGTAATAACACCTTTCATTACATATGAGCCACATTGAAATCATAAATTTCTTCTCTCGGGTTTTTAAACCCATCAAACTCATTCACTTTCGTCAGGCCAAACAAAAACCCATAATTTGAATCCGGGTACCCTACAGACTGTTTACGTGCAAACCCTTTCACAGATAACAAATACTTCCCTGAAGGAATATCATATTTAAATGCCGAGTATATTATGTCTCCATCTAATGAACGATAGGATATTTCATTTTTAGAAATATAGTGTATTACACCATACTCTGTTTGATACGTTTGCTCATTTCCGCTATAATCACTTGCACGAAATGTATGGAACGCCCCAATGTCAGAAACCCAAAGCGCATCTTTCACTTCAATATTAAACCCATGATATTCCATCTTCTGCTCCCATTCATCATTAAAAGGTGCATCATGACCTTCTAGTTTAATCCTATAGCTTATAGAATCGATTTGCGGGAAAGGTATCCAAATACCTTCTTTCTGCATAGATAAATATCTATGATTATTTTTTTGCAAATGATCCAAAAGCTTTTTGGATCTGACTTTCTCTTTCTTCAAAAATTCCTGTAATACTTCCAATGAAAATACACAAATTCCATAACTTCCTGTAGTTATATTTTTTTCCATGACTTATTCTCCTGCACTAATAACTTTTAAACAACCATAGATTTTATATTTATTAACTAAATATAAATAATTTTTTAGAAATTCCGTATCTTTGGAACCTAATATGAATTATATTGCTCATTATAAACCATGTAAAAGTATTTACATTATTTTTAAACTAATGATTGCAAGGAATTGTTTTCTCAATAGAAAATTCACCTTTTTCATATAATTCCTTTATCTTTTTTATTCCTTCTTTTGGAGTCAAATCTTTAAACAATATTTCATCCGTCTTAGGAATTTTCAAATATCCCTTTGTATCGATGCCATCGTAGGCTTTTTCTGCCATCTTCCAAAAATCATCCAACGTTTTTGTAAATCTACTACCATGATATGGAACTCCTTCATCAATAAGAACACGATGAAGTTTCTGATGAAGCACACCTGTTCCTGCCGATTCATTTGGATACCATGACATTGCTTTTAATACAGATAATTTTTTGACTCCTAACTTTCTAGCAACTGATCTGGGGAAAAGATGGTGTCCTAATCCACTTGAATTCAAATCTTTCCATTCTAAACCAAATGAATCAAATTCAATATTCGTATCACCAACATACCCATAAATCGTCGGATTCCCCCCGGCTAACCCAATCGGATCCTGCTGTGTATAACATCCGTCCTCCGGCGAATAATACCGGAAACGGTTATAATACAAGCCAGTTTCTTCATCCTCATACTGCCCCTGAAAACGGAACGGTATAAAATTCTGTTCACCTGTCCCATTCTCATCTTTTCCGCAGGTATCTTTCGTTCCCGGTTTCACCCGTCCATAGATATCCAGTTCTCTTTCCCAGACTTTTCTGCCTTCCCCGTCATACGTTTCTACAGGCGTCCCCAGGTAGTCAGTGATGATACTATAGCTTCCGTCCTTGGTAATCTTTCCTCTCGGGATAAAGTCATCCTGGAACACCCAGGTGATCAGGTTGTCCGGTAATCCTTTCCCCTGTTCCTCCTGCTTCCTGGCTTTTTCCGCTTCCCTTTTCTCCAGTTTTAAAAGGAAATCTGCTTTATAATCCACTTTAGGTTTCGATTTTCCCGTGTCCGCAGTTTTTTCTTCTTCCCATTCATGAAACAAAGTATTTCCGTCCCACAGGAACCTTGTCACGGTTTCTCGTTTCTGCTCCGCCGCCTTTTCCTTCCGTTTCCCGGCGATTGATTTCTCAACCCTCCTGCCAAACGTATCATATTGAAAACAAACGCTGCTTTGATCTGGCCGTATGACTTCTTTGAGCATCCCGTTTCCATAATACAGGTACCGCCAAGTGCTTCCGTTTGCCTCTTTCTTCTCTGACAGGTTTCCTTCTTCATCATAGGAATATTCCCTTCCCCTGGTTACAAGCTTTCCGTATCCTCCCTGGAAACCATTCCTCTTTTCTTTCAGGTTCACGCCGGATCTCTCCAAACGGCTGCCTGGCCCGTAAACGCGGTCGCTTTGATCCTGTGTCTCATACAGGTTTCCTACGGCATCCGTTGCCCGGAAAATCGTTTCAAACCCCGATTCTTTTGCGCTCACCAAATTGCTGAACTGGTCATAAGAGAAGATGGCGGCTCCCTTGGTCAATCCGTTGGCAACCCGCTTTAACCGGTCATTCACATCCCATTCATAACTGCGCCGGCGCAGGATTTCAGAATATCCTCTGACATGCCCGGAAAAATTCTGCCGCCTGCCCGGTCTCTCCTGCACCATATTTACTTCATGAGATACCGGCCTGCCGACACGGTCATATTCCCAGCTGCTGCAGACGCCGCCGGATACCAGCCGTTTCGTTTCCTGTCCAAACGCATTGTACTCCATCTCGGCTGTCAGCGGTTTTTCTTTATCCAGATATGCGGTCAGATGCGTGACTTGTCCCATCTGATTCCGCCGGGTAAGGATGTTCGCGCCAAAGCTGCTCTTTGTCTGTGTCCGATTTCCCATCTCATCATACTGAACCAAGATCCAATGACCATCCTGCCACTCTTTTATAATCCTTCCCAATGCGTCGCGTTCCAGCTTTATCTTCGTATACTCATTTTCCGCTTCTGTCAAAGCGCCGTTCTTATTGTAGGTAAAAATCTCATAGCTTTTATCATGATAATCGGTTCGGATGACCCGTCCCAGCTTATCGTAGCGGTATTTTGTAAACCTGTTTCCGGGACGGTTTATCTTCGTGACCAGCCCGGAAGCATCCCGTTCATAAGTGCGAACCAGGCCATCGTACCCCTCTTCTTTGACAATATTCCCTTTCGCATCCCGTTCAAACCGGTAGGTTTCTCCTATTTCATTCGTAATCGAAACGAGTTCCTCCTGGCGGTTATATGCATATGCGATTTTACGGCCGCCCTGTGTCCTGGACAACAGGCTGCCCAGCGCCGTATACGTAAAGTCCACTTCACTCAGCCGATCCTTCGCATGGATCACATCGTCATAGCCGTCATAAGCAAACCGAACTTCATTTCCATCCGCCAGACTGGCCTTCACCAAACGGTTTAACGCGTCATACCGATAAACATCCACTCCGCCCATAGGGTTCTTCTCCGTCAGGCAGTTTCCCCTTTGGTCATATTCCCAGGAAGAAGAGCTGCCGTCTGGCAGGGTAACTTTGCTCAGGTTGTAATGAGGATCATACTCCAAACGAACTTCCGCCTGATTTGCATAGGTTACGGTTTCCACCAGCTTATCCGTATTATAGTGATAAACGGTTTCGACGCCCGCTTCATCCACGGTTTTCTCCAGCGTTTCATCCTCCCGGTAGATCCATTTCCTGCTGCCTCCTTCCGGATCCGTAACTTCCACCAGACGCCCGTCCGTATCATACGAAAAGCATACTTTGCCTGCGTCTGCCAGTGTGACGGCGGTAACCTGCGACCAGTCGTTGTACCGGTACGCCGTGATGCGCCCCTCTTCGTCCACCTCGTTCACCAGTTGATAACGGTCATTGTATGTTTCCCTTGTTTCCGTCAAATCCGGATACACGATTTTCGTACAGAGCATGTTTTCATTGTAATGATATTCGCTGGGCAAACTGTCTTTATCCGTTCTGACAACATTATATCTTTCTTCATCATAATAATCAATCCACAAACTTAAAATTCCTTCATCACCCCAGGTTTTTACCGCCCTTGCTCCGTCTTCATAACGGTCATACTCCCAATAGAAGGAATTTCGGTTCCGGTCTGTTTTTCTTATCATCAAATGATTCCGGTATTTCAAACAAGTATCCGCACCAACGGCATCCGTAATCGTTACTAAATCCTGCTCTGTATTATAAGCATAACGGACCAGTACATGCGAGCCTGAATGCCCGCCCTCTTCTTTCAAAGCCACCTGTGTGATGCGTCCCTGCGGATTGGTCGCAACGTCCAGTTTCCTGCCTGCGCTGTCTGTCATCCGGCACAGATAACCGCTGCTGTCATAGAAAAATTGGATCTGGTGTCCCTGCGGATTGTGCATTTTGGTAAGCTTATATGTAAAATACCCGTTTTCACTTGGATAGAGCAGATACGTATACCTGGTCTGCGGATCAAATAGTTGATAATGATCCTCTTTTCTTCTCAGCAGCAGTTTATTTTCATCACTGAATATCTCTTCTCCTGCCAAAATGTCAGGAAACATGCAGACGCGCCCGTCGTTTAAAAACACCGTGACAAAGTGCTCCTCTTCCGATACCTCCAGCCCCATTTCATAATTATAACGCGTCCCGTGTCCCAGATGCCCCATAATCTGGCTGGCGCTGCACCAGATCCGCCGCCACTGCAGCGGCAGAGGTCCCGGCAATTCAAAATCGACCGTATCATACACCACATTTCCGCTGACCAGATCGACCGGGTCGCCGCCCCATTTACAGGCGTCGCCGCCCCACCACCAGGGTATTTTTTTGCCGAATTTCTGCATAAACTTTTCATAGCCTTTGCGGATGCCTGCCGATATCGCGGGCATGGCAAATCCGATTCCAAAAGCGAGCAGACCCTGCTTCCAATCGTATGCTTTCCCGGAATAAAGGTAATCGATCCCCTGAGAAATTGCATCCGTCAAAAAAGAAACGCCGCCGCTGATGAACATTTTTGCAAGAAGCTTCGCTCCCTGCAGCGCCTTAATACCCAAAATCGCGCCGGATACGGCTCCTTCGATAGCTCCTTTCAGACCGGCGAGCGCATAGTTATTATTCTTTAGATTATCTACATCCCAAATCACCGTTTTTACCCAGATTAGTTG
>OFFE01000264.1_pt1 | contig 45763 bp, 39 predicted proteins | sample 1521371 | NCBI WGS metagenome assembly OFFE01 (sample SAMEA3504131, study PRJEB24116) | mouse gut metagenome | biome: mouse gut; feature: mouse-associated habitat; material: faeces | place: Denmark | collected 2011 | reverse complement strand
CCCGCTGGTAGCCCAGGGTCCCGGCCATGGTGAGCAGAGCCCGCAGCTCGTCGGGGTGGTGGGCGTAGTCGTCGTAGACATCGGCCCCGTGGTAGGTCCCCTTCTTCTCAAACCGCCGGCCCGCTCCGGTAAAGGAGGCCAGTCCCTCCTCCACCGCGGTCCCGGGCACCCCCAGCACATAGGCGGCGGAGGCGGCGGCCAGGGCGTTGGACACGTTATGCTCTCCCCCCACCCGGAGGGAAACGCGGGCGTATTTCTCCCCCATGGCTATGATATCAAAGGTGGGCAGACCGCTCTCCCAAGAGAGGTTTTCGGCATGGCAGCAGGCCATTCGGTCCGCCAGGCTGAACGTAAAGCAGGACTTTTGGAATCCCTCCATGGTTTTTCTCACATTGGCGTTGTCCCAGTTGGCCGCCACATGGCCGTCCCCGGCGGGAATCAGCTCCGCGAATTTCCGGAAGGAGCGCTCAATGTCCTCCAGATCCTTGAAGAAGTCCAGGTGGTCGGGCTCCACATTGAGGATCACCGCCACCGTGGGGGCGAAGGACAGAAAGGAGTTGCAGTATTCGCAGGACTCGGCAATGATGGTGTCCCCGTGTCCCACCCGGTGGCCGCAGCCCAGAATGGGCAGAGTGCCCCCGATCATCACCGAGGGGTCCCGGCCGGCGGCCAGAAAAATGTGGGTGCACATGGAGGTGGTAGTGGTCTTGCCGTGGGTGCCGCTGACGGCGATGGGGGTCTGGTAATGCTTCATGATCTGGCCCAGAAGCTGGCCCCTGGTGAGGCAGGGGAGGAGCCTGGCGTGGGCCTCCTTATATTCCGGATTGTCCGGGTGGATGGCGGCGGTGAAGACCACGCAGTCAATCCGCCCGGCCTCGGTCATATTTTCGGCCCTCTGTCCATAGAATACGGTAATCCCCTGTGCCTCCAGCATCTCGGTGGCGGCGCTGGGGGAGCGGTCGGAGCCGCAGACCTGGAAGCCCGCGTCCTGCAGCAGCAGCGCCATGCCGGACATGCTGATGCCGCCGATGCCCACGAAGTAGAGGGAAGAGGGATGGCTGAAATCAATTGTATACATAGGCTGTACTTCCTTGTTGGTTTTTCGTTACATTATTATTATAGCACCTGGCGCAAAGAAAAATCAACATGAAATCAAATTTCCGAAGACATCCGTAATGTCCTTTGAAATTGCATATATAAATTAGAAAAATTAGAAAATATGTACAAATATATAGCGCACTAAACTAAAAATATGTTAATTTTCAACACAAATAAGAATATAAAAAATAAATATTTTGACATTAAATATTCCATTTTGTCGGGGCGTATGATATAATGTTGGCACAGAAGGACATTGTGCCAACTTCTGATTCCATGTGCGCCGCAGCGCACGAAAGGGTATAATATTGGCACAGAAGGACATTGTGCCAACTTCTGATTCCATACGCGCCGGAGCGCACGAAAACAGAGGTGACAACTATGGTGAAGAAAGAAATGATTGCCATGCTTCTGGCAGGCGGGCAGGGCAGTCGGCTGGGTGTGCTGACATCCAAGATGGCGAAGCCTGCCGTGGCGTTCGGAGGGAAATACCGGATCATCGATTTTCCGCTCTCCAACTGCATCAATTCCGGGGTGGATACCGTGGGGGTCCTGACCCAGTACCAGCCCCTGCGGCTGAATTCCCACATCGGAATCGGCATCCCCTGGGATCTGGACCGCAATATAGGCGGGGTCACGGTGCTGCCGCCCTATGAGAGGAGCTCCAACAGCGAATGGTACACGGGCACGGCCAATGCCATCTACCAGAACATGGAATACATGGAGAGCTACCATCCCGACTATGTATTGATCCTGTCCGGCGACCATATCTACAAGATGGACTACGAGCTGATGTTGGATTTCCATAAGGAGAACAACGCGGACGTGACCATCGCAGTCATGCCGGTGCCCAGGGAGGAGGCCAGCCGCTTCGGCATCATGATCGCCGATGAGAAGCGCAGAATCACCGATTTCGAGGAAAAGCCCAAGAACCCCAGGAGCAACCTGGCCAGCATGGGAATCTACATCTTCAACTGGAAGACCCTGAAGAGGGCGCTGATGGCCATGGCGGAGCAGCCCGCGCTGGACTTCGGCAAGCATGTGATCCCCTACTGCCACCAGAAGGGCGCGTTCCTCTACGCCTACGAGTTCAACGGCTACTGGAAGGACGTAGGCACCCTGCACTCCTACTGGGAGGCCAACATGGAGCTCATCGACATCGTGCCGGAATTCAACCTCTATGAGGAATACTGGAAGATATATACCAAAAGCGAGATCCAGCCCCCGCAGTACTTCTCGGAGGACAGCGTGGTGGAGACCAGCATCATCGGGGAGGGCACGGATATCTACGGGAAGGTGTACCATTCCGTCATAGGCTGCGGGGTCACCATAGGAAAAGGCACTGTGGTGCGGGATTCCATCATCATGAACCAGACCCAGATAGGGAACCATTGCGAGGTGAACAAGGCCATCGTGGACGAGGAGGTGCGGATTGGGGACCATGTGCGGCTGGGCGTGGGAGAGTCGGTGGAAAATGAGATCGCCCCTCATATCTACAATCACGACATCGTGACCATAGGGGAGCGCAGCGTCGTCCCCAACGGCATCACCGTGGGCAAGAACGCGGTCATCTTCGGCGTCACCACAGGCCTGGATTATGAGGGCTCCTGTCTGCCGGGCGGCAAAACTTTGATTAAGGCAGGTGAAGAGCAATGAGGGCGATCGGAATCATTTTAGCCGGAGGCAACAACCGCAGGATGCAGGAGCTGTCCTACAGGCGGGCCGTATGCGCCATGCCCATCGCGGGGAGCTACCGCAGCATCGACTTTACCCTGAGCAACATGTCCAACTCCCACATCCAGAAGGTGGCGGTGCTGACCCAGTACAATGCCAGCAGCCTGCACGAGCACCTAAGCTCCTCCAAGTGGTGGGACTTCGGGCGCAAGCAGGGGGGCCTGTATGTGTTCACCCCTGCGGTCACGGCCCAGAACAGCAACTGGTACAGGGGCACGGCGGACGCCATCTACCAGAACCTGGATTTCCTGAAGAGCAGCCATGAGCCCTATGTGCTGATAGCCTCCGGGGACGGCGTGTACAAGATGGATTTCAACAAGGTCATGGAATACCATATCGAGAGGAGGGCGGACATCACCGTAGTCTGCCGGGACATGGGGCCCAACGCGGATCTGGAGCGCTTCGGGACCATCCGCATGAACGAGGAGAGCCGCATCGAGGAGTTCGAGGAGAAGCCCCTGCACGCGAAATCCCGGGTCATCTCCTGCGGCATCTACATCCTCCGCAGGCGCCAGCTCATAGAGATGGTGGAGAAGTGCATCGAGGAGGACAGGTACGACATCGTCAGGGATATCCTGATCCGCTACAAGGACGTGAAGCGGATCTACGGCTACAAGATACGGGACTACTGGAGGAACATCGCCTCCGTGGAGGATTACTACGCCACCAACATGGACTTCTTAAAGCCCGAGGTGAGAGGCTATTTCTTCAAGCAGTACCCGGACGTCTACTCCAAGGTGGACGACCTGGCCCCGGCCAAGTACAATATGGGAGCCCGCGTGCGCAACAGCCTGATATCCAGCGGCTGCATCGTCAACGGCACTGTGGAGAGCTCCGTGGTGTTCAAGAAGAGTTATATAGGCAATAATTGCGTCATCAAGAATTCCATCATTCTGAATGATGTGTACATCGGCGACAACACTTACATAGAGAATTGCATCTTAGAAAGCCATAGCACCATTCGGGCAAATTCCCGCTATGTGGGGGAAGATGGGCAGATTCGCATTGTAGTAGAGAGAAACGAAAGATACACGATGTGACATAGGTGGCTTTTGATTCCGGATAAGGGGGTTTTAAAGGATGCAGGTTACAGATGTTCGCGTTCGCAAGATTGCGAAGGAAGGCAGGATGAAGGCAATTGTCTCGATCACCCTGGACGAGGAGTTCGTGGTGCATGACATCAAGGTGATAGAGGGCGACAAGGGCCTGTTCATCGCAATGCCCAGCAAGAGGACGGCAGACGGGGAATACAAGGATATTGCCCATCCCATCAATGCCTCCGCAAGGGAAGCCATCCAGGAGGTGATCCTGGAGAGCTACAGGAGGGCTTTGGAGGAGCCGGACGGGGAGTGAGATGTGACATCATAGGAAGACAGACAGTGAAATCCCCCAAGGGGCTGCCGTTTAGAGCGGCAGCCCCTTTGTACTATAGCGTTATATGCCATGGCAATTTGTGTCTGCCAGGGGTCTGTGGGGGCGGCTCAATGGGGTTCACGGAGAAGGGAGGAATCTTTCAGGAGCCCTTCTTCCGTGAGCCGGTATACCTTGTCGCAGACCTCCGTCAGGTACTTCCTGTCATGGGAGATGCTGATGACGGCCCCGGGGAATTCCGCCAGCATCCGCCGGATCACCGGGGCGGACAGGGCGGAGAAGTTCCGCGTAGGCTCGTCCAGAATCAGCACATTGGCCCCGGACAGGCTCATCTTCAACAGCAGCACCTTGGCCTTCTGGCCTCCGGAGAGCTCCGCGATCGGATGATCCATCTCGTCGAAGGTGTATTTCAGGGAGCCCAGGAAAGTCCGGATCTGGGTCAGCTCCTCCTTGTCCCCGGTCCGGGCCAGGTAGTCCACGGGATTCGTTTCCAGGTTCAGCAGATCCTCGTAATTCTGGGGCATGTAGGCCGCGTGGATGTCCGTCCGGGCCAAGAGCTCTTCGGCAATCATGCGCAGCAGCGTGGTCTTGCCCGCGCCGTTGTGGCCGATGATGCCGATTTTTTCAGAGCCGCGGACGTGCAGGGAGACATCCTTCGCAAGGATTCTTGCGCCGTCCGGCGTCCGCAGGCAGGGCAGGCTGTAGTCGATGACGGTCTTGCCCGCGGGGATGGCGGCATCCTTTTCGCCGAGCTTGAAGAAGATGGCGGACTCCTCCTCGGGCATCTGGGTCATGTCCTCGTCCTGGCGCTCGAAGCGGCGCTCCATGCTCTTCACGGCCTTCATCTTCTTTTTCAGGAGCCTTCCCTTGCCGGGAGCCTGCCTGCTGACGGTATTCAGCCGGTGCTCCACGCTCTGCTCGATTCGCCGGTATTTCTCGTCCCGGATTTCCTTCTCCCTGCGCTCGCTGGCCGCCTGTCTGGCCTGCTTCTCAAATTTGTCCTCCCGCTCCTGCCTGTACTGCAGATAGGGCATATGGGACACCGTGTACCGGCTTACGGTTTTACGGCGGATCTGCTCGATGTGGATCACCATGTTGGCCGTGCGCTCTATCAGGGTCTCGTCGTGGGAGATGTAGAGCACTACCCCCTGCCAGTTCAGAATCATTTCCTCCAGCCATTGCAGCGTGCCGATGTCCAGGTCGTTGGAGGGCTCGTCCAGCAGGAGCACGGTGGGCTGGGACATCAGGAGCCGCATCATCTGGGCCTTCACCTTCTCGCCGCCGGACAGGCTGTCCATTGGCTGGTCGCTGTAGAAGAAGTCCTGTGGCAGATGGAAGCTGCCTGCAAGCTGCCCCAGCTCCCGGGGGGTCTGCTCGAAGAAGGACGGGTCTTCCGCGAAGAATTCGTAGAGGGTCTTCGCAGCGTCCTTCTTCTGTAACTCCTGGGGCAGATAGGCCAGGCGCTCCCCGGCGGCAATCCGCTCCCCGGCGGCCTCGGCATAGGGTTCTATCAGCTCCGGATCGTAGATCCATTTCAACAGCGTGGACTTGCCGTTGCCCTCCTCACCGATGACGACAGCCTTGTCTCCCTGGTTCAGCACGAAGGAGAAATCCTGCAGGATCATTCGCAGGTCTTTTTTATGGGTGATGCTTAGGTTCTTTATCTGTAGCATTATGGCCTCCTGTTCCGAAAACCTGCCGGCCTGTCTGTAGGGCCGAAACAAAAGCCGTTCGCAAGGGAAGCCTGTTCGCATGCTGTTCCCATAGGGGGATACGCCTGAAACGGAAATAGGGGAAATTCCGGCATGATACGGCATGATCTGGCATAGAAAAAAGGCTTCCAGAATAGGAGCGATAACGGATTCGGCATATGCAAACAGGCCTGTGTCACAGGCTTCCGCAAAAATTTGTCTGCTTTTTCCGAATTCTGTTATCGACTACTCATTCCTTCACCTTTTACCAAGTGGTACCTTTCTGATTATTGATATCTAGCATACCACATCGGCACTGGAATTTCAATAAAATATTCGTAAATTTTATCTATGTGAATATTTTAAGGATATTTTACTGATTTTACAGAATTGCATATATCGGCAGGAAGCTGAATGAGGAGGCAGACAGGGCCGTGGCGGAGAGTGACAAAATTTGTGCCATATATTCTGATAGGAATGGATATTCTGAAGGATTTCGACTTCCGTTGTGGAGAGAGTGAATGGAATGGGGAACATCTGTTCCTGGGATGTTTAAAAGAGAATATAAATTCGGACTATTTGAATGAGTTGCATAAATATTTCGGATACATAAGCCCATTGCGAACGGATATAATTTTAGAATGGTTTTGGGACAATCCCCGGCATGGAGCGTGCCGGGGATTTTTTAGATTATCTGCCATTTCGCTTTACAACTGCCCGCCATGGTATGTATAATAATAGGCGATTAAAAACAAAACCGACAGGAGCAGCCTATGGAAATCTGGGACGCCTATGACAGGCAGGGAGCAAAGACAGGGACGGATCTGATACGCGGGGAAAAGATTGGAGAGGGCCTCTACCACCTGGTCTGCGAGGTGGTGGTGAGGCATGCGGACGGGGAATATCTCCTGCTGCAGAGGGACTTCAGGAAGGAGGCCTACCCCGGCTTCGAGGAGATTGGCGCGGGAGGAAGCGCCCTGAAGGGGGAGACGCCCCTGCAGGGTGCCGTCAGGGAGCTTCGGGAGGAGAGCGGGATAGAGGCCGGGGAGCTGGAGGAGCTGTACCGCATCGTGAGCGACAGAAGCCATGCCATCCACCACGGCTACCTGTGCGTCACGGACGCGCCGAAGGATTCCATCGTGCTGCAGGAGGGCGAGACCATTGGCTATCGCTGGATAGGCAGGGAAGAGCTGATTGCCTTTTTCGACTCGGACGCATGCATTTTGGCTCAGAGGGAGAGACTGAAGGAGTATATGGATTCCATCCGGTCCAGCGCCGGTTCAATGGTGGCGGTGCCATCGAAAGAGACATGACGGGAAGCGAGAAGGCTTTCCGGCGGATTTGATGCAGGGACAGGCCGGGCGCGCGGCCGGAGGACAGGAGACAGATATGTATATTATTGTAGGGCTGGGGAACCCCGGCAGGGAATACGAGGGCACACGGCACAACGTGGGCTTTCTGGTGTTGGATAAGCTGGCGGCGAAGGAGAACATCTCCATTCTGGAGAAGAAGCACAAGGCCATCATCGGCAAGGGCATGGCAGCGGGGCAGAAGTGCGTCCTGGCCAAGCCCCAGACTTATATGAACCTAAGCGGCGAGTGCGTCAGGCAGCTGATCGACTTCTACAAGGTGGACGAGACCGCGGAGCTGATTGTCATCTCCGACGACGTGAGCCTGGAGGTGGGGCAGATTCGCATCCGCAAGAAGGGCAGCGCAGGCGGCCACAACGGCCTGAAGAACATCATCGCCCATCTGGGCCACGATTCCTTTATCAGGGTGAAGATGGGCGTGGGAGAGAAGCCAGCTGGCTGGGATCTGGTGGACTATGTGCTGGGGCGCTTCTCGCCGAAGGACAGGGAGGCCATGGACGAGGCGGCAGCCCGGGCGGCGGATGCCATCCGGTCGATTATCGCGGAGGGGCCGGATGCTGCCATGAACCAGTTCAATACCGTGAAGAAGCCGGCGAAAGATCCGAAAAAGTCGAAAGAGCTGAAAAAGCAGGGGGAGCCTGAGCAGGAAGCCCGGAAGCCGGAGGAACCCGCGTCCCCCGGTGAGCCTGCGGCGGGAGCAAAGTGCCAGGATATGGGGGCTTAGTCCATATGTTTGATAAATATTCATTGGTGCAAAGGCTTCAGGAGCTTCCTTTTTCGAAAGAGGAATACTGGGTAGTTGCCGGAGGCGCTATGGTTCTGCATGGGTTTCGCTTACAAACACAGGATATTGATTTGGGATGCAGTACATCTCTGGCAGACAGACTGGAGCAGCAGGGGTACGCGGTCACGTACTGTGAAGATGGAACTAGAAAAATCCTATATAAACGGCATTTAATTCTTGCCAGTCGCATAGCGCAGCCAGTCATGCCGTTTATCCGGTTTTTGGGCAAGATTTAATCGCTGCATATATATTCTGAGGATGTGGAGATTTTTGAAAACTGGATTGAGGGGACAGTGGAAATAATGAACGGTGTTCCTGTTGTATGCGTAGAAGGACTGATACGGATGAAAAAGAAGCTGGGCAGAGAAAAAGATTTAGCAGATATTGTATTAATGGAAAAGGCGAAGAAGGTTGCAAAGGCAGCAAAGATTTAGGAGGACGCAATGCAGGCATTACTGGCGCCGCTGCAGGAGCTGGCGGAATACGGCAATATCAGGGAGGCCATCCGGAAAGGTCTGGGCATCACCGCCCTCACTGGCTGTGTGGACTCCCAGAAGCTGCATATGATTTACGGGCTGGGCGATGGCTTCCGCATCAAGGTCATCGTCACTTACAGCGACCTGAAGGCAAAGGAGCTCTTTGAGGAATACCGGTTTTATGACAGGAATGTCATGTTATACCCCGCCAAAGACCTGATCTTCTTCCAGGCGGACATCCACGGCAACCAGCTGGTGAAGGAAAGGGTCAAGGTGCTGCGCAGGCTCATGGAGAAGAAGCCCGTGACCATCGTCACCACCTACGCGGCCCTCATGTCCCCCCAGGTCATGTGGGACGCGGACAGGGACGTCATCGACGTGTACAAGGGCAGCACCCTGGAGGAGAGCGCCCTGAGCAGACGGCTGGTGGACATGGGCTATGAGAAGAGCTACCAGGTGGAGAGCCCTGGCCAGTTCTCCGTCCGGGGCGGCATCATCGACATCTTCGACCTCACCGAGGAGAACCCCTACCGCATCGAGCTGTGGGGGGACGAGGTGGAGTCCATCCGCAGCTTCGACATCTTAAGCCAGCGTTCCATCGAGAACCTGGAGGGAGTCTCCGTCTTCCCCGCCACGGAGTTCGTGCTGGAGGAGGAGCGGATTCGTGCGGGGGTCAAAAAGCTGGAGGCCGAGAGCGCCAAGCAGCAGAAAATCTTCCGGGACGCTTTCCAGACCGAGGAAGCCCACCGCATCGCCACCCAGGTAAAGGAGCTGAAGGAGCAGCTCCTGGAATTCAAGGCTAAGGTGAACCTGGAGGGATACATCCGGTATTTCTACGAGGATACCATGACCCTGCCGGAGCTCCTGGTGCGGATTGCCCGGGGCGGCCCTGTCCCGGGAGAGGGCTCCGGGCAGGCGGTAGGCGGTGCCACAGGCGCGGCAGGCGGGAAGCAGACAGGAGGCGGTACTCCAGGCGCGGTAGACGGGAGGCTGAACAGAGGCGGCAGAGCGGCTGCGGGGAATGCCGGGCCGGTGTATTTCATAGACGAACCTAACCGTGTGAAGGAGCAGGCGGATGCCATAGAGCTGGAGTTCTCCGAGAGCATGCGCCAGCGGGCCCAGAAGGGCTACATCCTGCCCGGCCAGATGAATGTCCTCTACAGCGGGGAGCAGGTGGCGGCCAATCTCTTAAAGGGCAGCGTGGTCACCCTGTCCACCATGGAGGCAAAGGGGTATTTCAAGCCCGACCGGAAGATGGACGTGGCCGCCAGGAACGTGGCTCCCTACAACAACAGCTTCGAGGCTTTGGTGCGGGATCTGAAGATGTTCCGCAGAAACGGTTACCGTGTCCTGCTGCTGTCCGGCTCCCGCACCAGGGCAAAGCGCCTGGCGGAGGACCTGCGGGATCAGGAACTCACCGCCATCTACACAGAAGATCCCCTGCGGGAGGTCCAGGCCGGGGAGGTGGTGACCTATTACGGCCATGTAGACAAGGGCTTCGAGTACCCTCTGCTGAAATTCGTGGTGCTCTCCGAGACGGACATCTTCGGCGCGGAGAAAAAGAAGAAGCGCACCAAGCGGCTCTACGAGGGCCAGAAGATCAAGGATTTCAATGAGCTGAAGGTGGGGGACTACGTGGTCCACGAAAGCCACGGCTTAGGTGTCTATCAGGGCATCGAGAAGGTGGAGATGGAGGGCGTGGTCAAGGACTACATCAAGATAGAGTACCGGGACGGCGGCAACCTCTACGTGCTGGCCACGGGCCTGGACGTGATTCAGAAATACGCCTCCGCCGATGCCAAGAAGCCGAAGCTCAACAAGCTGGGCTCCAAGGAATGGGAGCGCACCAAGACCAAGGTCCGCAGCGCGGTGAGCGAGGTGGCCACGGATCTGGTGCAGCTCTACGCCCTGCGCCAGCAGAGCCAGGGCCATGCCTATGAAAAGGATACCGTCTGGCAGCGGGAGTTCGAGGAGATGTTCCCCTTCGAGGAGACGGAGGACCAGCTGGCGGCCATCGCGGACACAAAGTCCGACATGGAGAGCGGCAGGATTATGGACCGCCTCATCTGCGGGGACGTGGGCTACGGCAAGACGGAAATCGCCATCCGGGCGGCCTTCAAGGCCGTCCAGGAGGGCAAGCAGGTGGTGTACCTTGTCCCTACCACCATCCTGGCCCAACAGCACCACACTACCTTTGTCCAGCGCATGAAGGACTATCCCATCCGCATAGAGCTCATGAGCCGCTTCCGCACCCCGGGGGAGATCAAGAAGACCGTCACGGATCTCCAGAAGGGCCTGGTGGACATCGTGATCGGCACCCACAGGGTACTGTCCAGCGACGTGAAGTTCAAGGACTTAGGGCTCCTGATCATAGACGAGGAGCAGCGCTTCGGCGTGACCCACAAGGAGAAGATCAAGAAGCTCAAGGAGGACGTGGACGTGCTGACCCTCACCGCCACCCCCATCCCCAGGACGCTGCACATGAGCCTGATCGGCATACGGGACATGAGCGTGCTGGAGGAGCCTCCGGGGGACCGCCAGCCCATCCAGACCTTCGTGTGCGAATACAACGAGGAGCTGGTGCGGGAGGCCGTCTCCAGGGAGCTGGCCAGGGGCGGGCAGGTGTACTATGTGTACAACCGGGTGAACAACATCGCGGACGTCACCGCCCAGTTGGCGGCGCTGCTGCCCGAGGCCAACGTGTCCTACGCCCACGGCCAGATGAAGGAGAGCGAGCTGGAGCGGATCATGTTCGACTTTATCGGCGGGGAGATCGACGTGCTGGTGTCCACCACCATCATCGAGACCGGGCTGGACATCTCCAACGTGAACACCATGATCATCCACGATTCCGATAACTTAGGCCTGTCCCAGCTCTACCAGCTGCGGGGCCGGGTGGGCCGTTCCAACCGCACCGCCTACGCCTTTTTGATGTACAGGCGGGACAAGATGCTGAAGGAGGTGGCGGAGAAGCGCCTTTCCGCCATCCGGGAGTTCACCGACTTAGGCAGCGGCTTCAAGATTGCCATGCGGGACCTGGAAATCCGGGGGGCGGGGAACCTCCTGGGGGTGCGCCAGCACGGGCATATGGAGGCGGTGGGGTACGACCTGTACTGCAAGATGCTCAACGAGGCCGTGCAGGGCCTAAAGGGGGGAAAGGTGGCCCAGGACTTCGCCACGGTGATCGACCTGGACGTGGACGCTTTCATCCCGCCCACCTATATCGTCAACGAGGTGCAGAAGCTGGACATCTACAAGCGGATCGCCGGCATCGAGAACGAGAAGGAGCGGGACGACATGCGGGACGAGCTGCTGGACCGCTTCGGGGAGATTCCCAAATCCGTGGACAACCTGCTGCGCATCGCTCTGATCCGGGTGGCCGCCCACAGGCTCTACATGACGGACATCAAGGGGAAGAACGAGAGGATTACTTTCCTCTTCCGCCCGGACGCGGAGGTCAACCCGGCGAAGATACCGGAAGTCCTGCGCAAGTTCGGCCCGAGCCTATCCTTTACAGCCTACGGGAAGCCCTCTTTTACCTATAAATATAAAAAGACAGGGCTGATGGAAAAGGACGCGGAGCTTTTGATGGCGTGGACGGAGGGGTTCCTGAAGGAGGCGGAAGTGTTCCTGGAGGACGTACCGGAGGCTGTGCCATAGCATGGCTGAGGCCTCGGTGTTTTGAGGGAGTTTTATGACCCTCAAAAAATGTTACCTTTTATCCAGAACAGCGGACAAGAGCTGATTTTGGACAGGAGGTAATCTGATGAAAGGATATAATACTTCGGAGGGATACATGGGACTGGTGAACGGGAGGTATGTCCTCTTTGCCAGCGAGGCGGATTACAGGGAGTATCTGGAGGATTGAGGGACAGTCTCTAGGAGTTGACAATGGGATGGGGATTTCTGTCCCATTGTCAGTATGCTATAGATTCTGCAGTTCCTCAAAATTCAGATTCGCATACTTTAATACAGACCGTTTCTCTATATCCAGCAGCTTATGCTTTGTCTCAGCGTCTTTTGCAGTGTATGCACAATGATTACAAAAGTGGGTCAGAGTGCTCCTGGATTTTTGGCTCCGTTTCCGGTTTCTGATTTCTTCGCAGGCAATTATCCAGCAAATGCCAAGGCCATCCTGTTGCTTGCTGATGGCAAAGTAGCCATGCTGAATCGACCTTGTTGCCTGATATAACAGCGCACCCGCAAAATGCTCTTTGTTTGTGCCAGCATCTTTTACGATAGACATGATATAGGTGACATGCGGATTGCTTTTGTCAAAGTAATCTGTACCCTTACCGATTTGCTCTCTGACATATCTGACCGCATCTGCCAGTTTTGCGTCACCGTCTTTCAGACACAGGTCTTCCAGCTCTTCATAAGAAATATATACTTCCTCAAAACAATAATAATTCGTTATGTAAAGCTTTACCTGTTTTTGCCTGCATTTTTCCGCGGTATTCAGAATGAAATCTCCTGAATCAAAAACAGCATTCCCGTCCGGAGCCAAAGGAGAGCCAATGTTGTCGAAGGCTATAAAGAGACTGTCTCCTGGTCGGGCTATGGTCAGCGCATGATTGACCCTGCTTTCCAAACTGCTGTTGCCGTATGCTTTTCTGCCTTGTGCATCTGTATTTACTTCTGTATAAGCATCTGCAAATGTTTCCAATACATGTACCCAAAAGGTATGCGCCGAATTGGAATCTTCCGCGATAAAGTATATCATATTACCCCCAGCCTTTTACATCGAACCTGTAGGACATGACCGTCACGTTACCCTGCGTATCGAAATCTGCCTGATGATTGGGCGATAGATCCACTCCCAACGGTACTCTTGAAAAAATCAAATATCTGTTATCCATATCGCTGTTTATATACAGAACGGCCTGGCTGTCTAAAAGGAACTCAGCCCTGTCTATGATGATTAGCTTGTTTTTAAACGTCTGCAGCTGACTTACATTTAATGCATTCAAAATAATGATATTGTCCACATCGTAGTCTGACTGGATTTCCTTTTTCTTTATGGATTCTATCAAATCGGATAAATAGGTTTTTCCAGTACCGCTGTCTCCCTTTACGATATTCTTGTTTCCTTTAAGCTCCAGCCTGTAATGATTGCCATATTTATCTTTTATCTCAAGTATATTGGTCTCATGATTATACGCATCCGCCATATGCAACTCCTTATAGATAGGCTAAATTTGTTATGTGCTTATCGCCATTTACCATATAGTCTCTCTCCTTGCACTGAAAGACATTATCCTTATGTCTCAGGACGAAGCCGATTTCCGCCGCATGCTTTTCCGCCAGGTCAAATATGAAGTCCAGCGCGTTGAGCCCGCAGCCCGAAACATCTATTATATTCTGATGTCCCTTATTTCTAAGCAGATAAATATATACAATGGCGGTTTTGCACCCGGTCGATAAATTATCTATGGATGTTACGCCCCGGGGGGTCTTCACCATATTTGCTTCTCTGTCCAGTAGCTCCGCGCCATCGATTCGCCTCATGGCTTCTGCCTCTTCGCTGCCGAAGTGCTTCGATGTGATATATCCATTGAAAAAGGCTTCGGCATCGGTTATTACAGACTGCTCGTCCAGGCCGTGGAGGCTTTTATAGATGTTTATCATAATATTTGCTCCTGCTTGTAGCTATAAGGATTTTCTATGTCTCTATTCTAGCAGAAGATGCCTGAAAAATCAAACAGATGCTTCGGCGGAAGATAATGGATGATTTTTTGCAGGATATGCCCTATAATGGGAGAAGAATCATGCAGTAGGAGTAGATGGAAGGATGAGGATAGCAATCTGTGACGATGAGGCGGTTTTTCGGACATATCTCAGGGACATTCTGGTAAAGGACAGCTTCGCCAGGGGGACGGACATCCAGGTGGCGGAGTATGCTGACGGGGAGGCGCTTTTAGAGGCCCTGGAAGCGCCGGATGATTATGTGGGTAGTGTTCCTGGACATCCGCATGCCCGGGATGGACGGGCTGGAGACGGCTAGGGCCCTGCGGCAGAGAGGGGAGAGGTGCATGATCGTCTTCCTGACCAGCCTTTCGGAATATGCCAGGAAGGGGTATGAGGTCAGGGCGTTCCGGTATCTGCTGAAGGAGGAGGCGGAGGGGGAGCTTACCCGGGTGATGGAGGACTGCAGCAGGGAGCTGGGGGAGGCATGTTGGTTTTCCTTTGCGCAGGGGCATCAGACCTGCAGGGTCCCCAGGGAGGATATCCTCTATTTCGAGAGCAGGAAGCGGGTGGTAGTGCTGCACACCGGCAGGGAGAGCCATGCTTTTTACCGGAAGCTGGACGAGCTGGAGCGGGAGCTGGAGGGCGGCGAGTTCCTGCGGTGCCACAAAAGCTACCTGGTGCAGGAGCGGTATGTGCGCGGCTGGAAGGGGAGGAGCCTGTGGCTGGAGGACGGGACGGAGGTTCCCATAGGCCGGGGGTATGAGAAGGAAGTGAACCGCAGGCTGATGCTGCGGAAAGGGTAGCGAGGGACTGGCAGAGGAGAAGGGGGTGGTGCGGATGGCGGAATTCGATATGGTGAACGGGATATTGCTGACAGGGAACCTGGTGATTTGGGTCGCCCTGTGTCTGCGCCGAGGGGAAAGCGCTGTATGGGGCAGGATGGGGGCTTTGAGAACGAAGGCGGCAGGGGCAAAAGGGGCGGCAGGGACATTGCCGCACGGAGGAGGCAACGGGGCGCAGGGAGACAGGGGAATCGGCAGGGGTGCCGGAAATGGGAGACTGGCAGCGCCGGAGGCGCGTTTTGCGGAAGCCCTTGTGGGATTCCTGAAATTTGCCGTCTATGGGGCAGGGATGATACGGATGGCGGATTTGATTCTGCAGGGAATCGCGGGGCCGGGAGGGGAGAGCGGGGCGCTGTTTGCGGTCAGGGTGCTGCTGGCGGAGAGCATGCTGCTCTTGTTCCCGCTTTGGAGGATGCTGCATCGGTGGAAGGCGGAGGAGGACGGCGCAGGGATGCGCGGAGCGTGGGACGGCTGCTGGGTAAACGGAGGGATTCCCTCCGCGGGGAAGCTGTGGGGCGAAAAGCGGCCTGATTGGAATCGGCCCGGCACTATGGGGGCCGCGGCCGGATTCTGGCAGGGCTGGAGGGACGCCCTGTTGGAAGAGGGGCAGGGCATCCTTGGGATGCTGCTGCTCTTGGGGCTGACGCTGCGGGGGTGGCGGGAGCAGGATTTGGTCAGGGCGTTCGGCACACAGGCATGGATGCTCCTTTTGTTTTTCTGCTATGGGTATCTGGGGAGACGGCGGAGGATGCGGGATCTGGCGGGGCTATGTGGAGAGGCTGGTGTAGGCGCAATGGAGTCCTGGGCGCAGGGATGGGGCGGAAGCGTCATGGGGCCGCTGGAGGGCTATGGCGGAAGCGCCACAGGAATTCCGGCAGGAGGTTATGGCAGGAATGCCATGGAGCCACCAATGCAGGGCCGGGGCGGGAAAGGCGATAGAGGGATGCCCGGGGATTCTGCCGGGAATGCCGACCGGGCCCGGCAGATGGAATATCTGAGGAACGTGGAGGAGCAGTACCAGCGCACCAGGGAGCTGTGGCATGATTTGAAGAACCATATCAAGGTGCTGGAAATCCTGGCCCAGGAGGAGCGTTTCGGGGAGCTTGCGGACTACCTGGACAGCTTCCGGCGGGATGTGGAGCGGCGGATGATTCCTGCCAGGACGGGCTGCGCCCCGGTGGATGCTTTGCTGGGAGATAAGCTCTATCTCGCGGGGAGGCAGGGCACGGAGCTGTCCCTGCAGCTGTGCCAGCTGTCGCAGACAGGGATAGAGGCGGTGGACTTCTGTGTGATTCTGGGGAACCTCCTGGACAATGCCCTGGAGGCCTGCGCCCGGTTGGACGGGCAGGGGCGGATTGGGCTGCGCATGCGGCGGGAGGAGGAATTCTATTATATTACGGTAGTGAACACCTCCGGGGAACCCCGCCGGGAAGGGATAAGCTACGTCTCCGGGAAGCGAGGCCGGGACAACGGCGTAGGGCACGGCCTGGGACTGCGCAGCGCGGAGCGCCTGGCCCACAGATACGGCGGGCTGCTGGCGACGGACTACAGCGAAGGGGAGTTCCGGGTGGTGGTGCGGCTGCAGGATGCCGGCAGATGATGTGTTTTTGCTGGGAGTCTGTCAACTGGTGTATGAAAGAACATGTAAAAAGGAACGAAAAAGAATACAAAATTAATATTTGACAATTCCTCTCTTCTGTATTATGATAATTGTGTCAACATTTTTCTGTGAAGAGTGCGAATCGCACGTTCAGGCAGTTTCTGCCGGATTTATTCACATGCACTGGCAGGGACAGCCTATGGGTCACGTATGTCCTCTGCCGTATCATTTTCAGAAAGAGAGGATACCACATGAAGCCCAGGATGGAATTCGTACCACGAAAGAAACGGCGCTTCCGGCTGCCGCTACGGCGGTTCATTGCTAACCGCAACGTAAAAGACAGGCTCTTCTGCTACATCTTCGAGCGGGACAGGGAAGCCCTGTTGCAGCTGTACAACGCGCTGAACCACACGGACTACCGCGATGCCCATGCGTTGCAGATCGTCACCCTGGACAATGTGGTCTACATGTCCATGAAGAACGACATGGCCTTTCTCCTGGCCGGAGCCCTGAACCTGTATGAGCATCAGAGCACATTCTCCCCGAATCTTCCGCTGCGGTTCCTGCTCTATATCGCCGCGGAATATGAGAGCCTGGTGGCAAGGGCGAAAGCCAATATTTACGGGCAGACGTTGATTCCGCTTCCCTCGCCCCAGTGCGTGGTGTTCTATAACGGGGACGATGCCATGCCAGATGAGCAGTACCTGCGGCTGACAGATGCCTTTCCGGACATGCAGGAAGCCGGACTCCCACCCTGCCTGGAGCTGAAGGTCCGGATGCTGAACATCAACTATGGCCATAACAGCGGGCTGACCGCGGGCTGCAGGCGGCTGGAGGAGTATTCCCGTTTTGTGGCCTGCATCAAGGCATACCGCCAGGGTGGCAGTTCTGTGAGCCAGGCCATCGAAGATGCGGTAACATATTGCATTGACCATGGCATCATGGAAGATATTTTATTGCCCTTTCGGGCGGAGGTGACTAAAATGCTGTTAACCGAATATAATGAGAAGAAATATATGCGCTTGTTCCGGAAAGAGGCCCGGGAGGAGGGGCTGCGGGAAGGCAGGGAAGAAGGCCGGGATCACCTGATTAATACCATGCTTCAAAATGGAGCGTCTCCTGAGCTTCTCTCAGAATTAACAGGTCTGTCGCTTTCGGAGATTAGCGATATATCACAGAATAAAAAGGGCCAGTTCGGTTTGCCCCAGGAGGCGAAGGGCACAGAGAAGAGACGTTAGGTTGAACCTAGATAAGGATTGAGGCGTATGCTTGCGGACTGTGCTGTGGCGGGGCGGATAAATTCCGGCCTCGCTATTTTGGTGCCTATTTTCCTGTCAATGTCTGCCAGTGTGCAGAAAGTGACGGGAAGCCTGCAAAAAGTGACAGGAATGTCTCGGAGGCCAGGCAAGATGCTATCATGTTCTTGACTGAAATTCCGAGGAGGGAACATCATGAAGATAATAAGGAACTGCGCCCTGGCCCTGGGGCTGACGGTAAGGTACGCGCCCTGGAACGCTTTTCTGTACATTCTGGTATGCCTGATACCGGGGCTCTTCGGCGGGCTCCGGGTGGTGCTGGTGCAGAGGCTGGTGGACGGCGGCGTGCATTTCGGGGCCACGGGGCAGGGGGTGGAGAGGCTCATGGCCACAGGCAGCGCTTTGGTGGCCACATTGCTTGTGTGGTTCGTCATGGAGAGGCTCCAGGGATATGAGGACAAGGCCCTGGAAATCCGGCTGATCGGGAAGATGGGGCCGGACATCATGGAGAAGCTGGACGGGCTGGAGTACGCCGCTTTCGAGTCACAGGAGGTGCAGGGCATCCTCCAGCGGATCGGCGGGGAGCCCTGGGAGAACGTGAAGAGCTGCTTTGGCGGAAGCGTGCGCACGGTGCAGACGCTCCTGTCCATTTTCATCATGCTGGGGGTCTATGCCTCGGTGTCCCCCTGGATCGGGGCGGGCATCTTCCTGCTGGCAGTCCCCATGCTGGCCCTGAACTTCCAGGCAACCAGGCGGCTCCATGCCCTGATACGGGATACCACTGCCTCGGAGCGCAGGCTGGAGGATCTGAAGCGCCTGATGCAGAATCCGGACGCCATGTACGAGATGAAGGTATTCGGAAGCCAGGAGCTGATGGCGGAGAAATGGCGGCGCTTTGCCGGGGGCGTGGAGGCGGAGACCAGAAAGGCAGGGGGCAGGGTGCTGGCCCTGGAGGGCGGCAGCAGGTTCCTGAACATCACCTATTTCATCTTTATCATCATCACCTTATCGCATCTGTTCCTGCAGGGAAGGGTCACCGTGGGGCAGTTCGCGGCAGTGGCGGGCTCCCTGCATTCCATTACGGGGCAGATGCTGAACGCCGCCTGGACGGTGTCGGACACTTTCCGGAGCGCCCTGGACGTGGCGTATTACAGAGAGTTCTTAAGGCTCCCCCAGCGCAGGGACAGGCGCGATGTAGACGCGCTGGTCCATGGGGACATCGCTTTCGAGAACGTGAGCTTCACCTATCCGGGCACGGACAGGCAGGTGCTGAAGAATGTGACGTTCCGCATCAAGGCAGGAGAGCGGGTGGCCTTTGCCGGGGAGAACGGGGCCGGGAAGTCCACTCTGGTAAAACTGCTCTGCGGCCTGTATGAGCCGGACGCGGGGCGGGTGCTCATGGGAGGCGTGGACGTGCGGGACCTGTCCGAGCCTCTGCGGAGGAAGTGCCTGTCCGTGGTGTTCCAGGATTTTCAGGAGTATGAGCTGACCCTGCGGGAAAATGTGGCCCTGGGGGACATCCCGGCGCTTTCCCAGGACGGGCGGATCAAGGAGGCCCTGGGGCAGGCAGGCGGGGCGCAGCTTATCCGGGAGGGAAAGGGGCTGGAGCAGAGCCTGGGTCATCTGGAGGCGGAGGGCAGGGGGCTGTCCAGGGGGCAGTGGCAGCGGGTGGCCATCGCCAGGGCCTTTCTGGCGGACGCGGCGTTCTGTGTGCTGGACGAGCCCACGGCGGCCTTGGATCCCATCGCCGAGAGCCGCATGTATGAGAACTTCGTCCGGACTTTCCATAAAAACGGCACCATCATCATCTCCCACCGCCTGGCCAGCGCCAGGCTGGCAGACCGCATCCTGGTGCTGGACGGCGGCAGGATCGTCCAGGACGGCAGCCATGAGCAGCTGATGGGGACAGAGGGGCTGTACAGGACGATGTACCTGGCCCAGAGCTCCTGGTATGCGGAGGGCCCGGAGCAGCTACAATCCTGCCCCTGTCCACGGGATACAGTAGGGAAGCGGGCGGAAGCCGGAGGAGCCGGGGAGGGAATCATCCAGGAAAGGACAGGTGGCAGACTATGAGCGGGATGAGGAAGCATCTGGGATATTTCCGGCAGGCCATGGTGGACATGAACAGGTTCATGCCCTTTCTGCTGTGGGGCAAGCTGCTCACCAGCATCGCGGAGGGCGTGCTGCAGGTGTGGCAGCCTGTCCTGACGGCGGAGATCTTCCAGCTGGCGGCGGAGCTGGACGGCGGAAGTGTAATTGTTTTCGAACGCAAAATCGTATATCTGTGCATCTGCATCGCTTTCCCCGCGGTCTGCACCATGCTGCTGCGGGCGGTGGGCCTGTACGGGGAGGGCAGGAAGGAGGGCACCTACGGCTGGAATATGTACGGCTACGCCAGGAGGCTGCGGCTGGAGGCCCTGGAGGAGGCGAAGGTGCTGGACAGCTTCCGGAAGGCGGACGCGGCCTATTCCAGGCATCTGGCCGCCAGCAGGATGTTCTCCTATCTGCTGATGGACGTGGAATCGGCGCTGGTCTGCGTCAGCACTTTCTTCGTGGTGGGCAGCTTTTCCCTATGGCTCCTGCCCGGGGCGGTGCTGGGCGTGCTGCCCCATCTGCTGATCGATGTCCTGAACGAGAAGAGGAGGAGCGGCACCTACAGGGAGCAGTCGGGGAAAAGGAGGAGGCTTCGGTATCTGTGGCAGCTCTTCTGCACCAAGGAGCCTGTGAAGGAGATGCGCACCATGGGCTTCGCCGGGTTCCTGAAGGAGAAATGGGTGGGGGCCAATGTGGAGGTGGTCCGGGAGATGGAGGAGCTGGAGCTGAAGGCCATCAGGCTGTCCGCGGCCGGGGTGATGCTGAAGAACCTGAGCTATGTGGCGAATGTGGCCATCGCATTGCTCTTGATGGTCAGGGGCGGGCTGGCGGTAGGGCAGTTCGCGGCCTGCCTCACGGCTTTCGGCCTGCTGCAGGACAATCTCTCCATGCTCAGCGAATACGTGGCCCGGTTCCTGCAGTCCTGGCACCATGTGGAGGAATACTATGACTTCTTTCGGGCGGAGACGGAGAAGGAGGGGGAGGAGGCTTACCGGCCCTTTCAGCGGGAAGTGGAGCTGCGTGGCGTGCATTTCCGGTATCCGGGCGGGGACAGGGATGCCCTGGACGGGGTGGACCTGACCATCAGAAAGGGGGAGCATGTGGTCATCGTGGGGGTCAACGGCTCCGGCAAGACCACCCTCTCCAAGGTGCTGACGGGAGCGTATGAGGCCTGCTCGGGGGGCGTATATTATGACGGCCGGGACATAGCGCGGATACGGAAAAGCGGGCTTTACCGGGACGTCTCCCTGGTGCCCCAGGACTTCGTGCACTATCATTTCTCCCTGCGGGAGAACATCTGTATCAGCGACTTCACCCGCAGGGAGGATGAGGAGCGCATCCGCAGGGTGGTGCAGGCTGTGGGAATCCAGGAGCTGGTGCAGGGACTGGGAGGCCTGGACGTACAGCTGGGCCGGGAGTTCGGCGGCAGCGAGCTTTCCGGCGGGGAGTGGCAGAAGGTGGCCATCGCCAGGGGGCTGTTCCGGGACAGCGGATTGATTCTGCTGGACGAGCCCACCAGCGCCCTGGATCCTTTGGTGGAGTATGGGATCCTCACGGGGTTCCTGAAGCTGATCCGGGGGAAGACCTCCGTCATCATTTCCCACAGGGTGGGAATCTGCAGGCATGCGGACAAGGTCGTGGTGATGAAGGCGGGAAAGGTGGTGGAGTGCGGCGGCCATGAGGAGCTTGTCAGGGCCGGCGGGGAGTATGCACGGATTTGGGGGGAGCAGGCGAAGTGGTATTAGGGGAGCTTGCGTTCCAGCTGTCCCGCAAGGAACGCCACGTTTTCCCGCACAGGCCTCGTCCCGTCCACCCGCAGCACGGGGCAGCTCAGCGCCCTTATCCATTCATCCACGGAATCCTCCGCCTTGGCGGCCACGGCTTCCAGGAAGCGCTCCTCCTGCTCATATAAATCGCCGCCGGGCAGCATCCGGCTGCCGAACTTTTGGAGAGAGCGGTTCCTGACCCGTTCCAGCCGGATGTCCCTGGGCACATGGATCAGCACGGCCCAGCGGAAGAAGGGATAGAAGCTTTCCCCATGCTCCATTTTCACAGTGGAGAGGACGAAATCCGGATGGGCCTGGATTTCGCCGCGCAGCACGGCTTCCGCCTCCTCCCGGGTGCGCGGGGAGGCATAAGCCTCCGCCCTGGGGAAATAGATGTCCTCGCTGTCGATGAAATGATGCCCCAGCTCTTCCGCAAGGGCTTTGCCCAGTGTGCTCTTTCCTGTGCCGTTCAGGCCGCAGACAATGATTCCGGTTCCCATAGATTCTTCTCCTCCAAAGCGTTCTGCAATTGACATCCAGTATAGCATGGCGTTGCGGATTTGGCTATCCGCCAAACGTCCAAAATTTTAGTAAAGATTTTTTATTTTGTATCTGTTATATTCCCCGCATTTCTGCTATGATGGGTAATAGGGCGTGACGGACAGCCAGGGCATTCGGGAGGAACCGGCTGGAAGAGCGCGCGAGATGCGAGGAGGGGATCGGGATGGCCGACAGGCAGGAAATCATGGAAATGATGCGGGCCAGGGGAGCGCAGGAGCAGCAGGACAGACTGCAGCGCTACCGGGTGCTGAACGAAAAGGTGAGGAAGGGGGAGATCCTCTTCACAGGCTCCTCCCTGATGGAGCAGTTCCCCATAGACGAGCTGCGGATGACCGAGGGGATTGATGCGGTGATTTACAACCGGGGCGTGGGAGGCTTCACCACGGAGGACATGCTGCGGCATATGGAAGAGATGGTGTTCGCCACGGAGCCGAGGAAGATATTCATCAATATCGGCACCAACGACATCAGCAGAACAGATTATCGTGTGGAGAAGCTGATGGAGAACTACGGGAAAATCATCGCCATGATACAGCGGCGGCTGCCAGAGGCGGAGATCTACATGATGGCCTACTACCCGGTGAACGAGGTGGACAAGCTGCCGGATGCCGAGTGGGCGAAAGGCATGTTCGCCACCCGCACCAATGAGAACATCCGCATGGCCAATGAGGCGGTGGAAAGGCTGGCAGGGGAGACGGGCTGCCATTATATCGACGTGAATGACGGGCTGACGGACGGAAACGGCAGGCTGAAAAAGGAGTACACCATCGAGGGCATCCATATGTACGCCAACGGCTACCGGGTTGTGCTGGAGAATCTCCGGAAATATCTGTAAAAAAGGTAGGGCCAATCAGCGTCTGCCCGGCCGGTGCCAGGTACTGGAGGGGCAGATGCGGAACTTAAATTAAGGAGGAAAACAAATGAGGATTACGAACTGCAAGGTCAACCATCTCACCGCCCCCCTGGGGTACTGGATGGAGAAGCCCGTCTTCTCCTGGCAGGTGGAGGAGGCAGAGGGAAAGGCCCAGACGAAAGCCCGCTTGGTGGTGCGCCGGGACGGAGAGACGGTGGCGGACACAGGCTTTGCGCAGCTTGACAGCCTGGCGGAGCCCGTTGAGATGGAGCTGGTGCCCCGCACCCGCTACACCTGGACAGTGACCGTGTGCACGGATGCCGGGGAGGAGGCGGTAAGCGACGAGAACTGGTTCGAGACCGGAAAGGAAAACGAAGGCTGGAACGCCAAATGGATCGGGGACAGCCAGGCGCGCCATCCCATGTACTCGAAGCACATCGCCCCCGCAAAGCCTGTGAAGAGCGCCAGGCTCTACATCTGCGGCCTGGGCCTGTACGAGGCATACTATGTCCCGGGAAAGGACGCCGCGGCTGCAGGCTCCATAGAGACCCTGCGGGCGGAGGCGAAGATTGGGGAGGAGCTGCTGACCCCTTACTGCAATAACTACAATGAATGGGTGCAGTACCAGACCTATGACGTGACAGAGAAGCTGAAGGAAGAGGGAAATCTGTGCGTGCTGCTGGGCAACGGCTGGTACTTCGGGCGCTTTGGCTTCAACGATCCCGACGGCAGGCCTTATTACGGAAAGGGCAGGAAGCTCCTGGCCGAGCTGCGCCTGACATACGAGGACGGCACCGAGGAGGCCATCGGCACGGACGAGAGCTGGCAGGTGGACTACAGCAATATATTCTTTTCCAATATCTATGACGGCGAACAGATGGACGATACCCTGGAGCCCGTAGCGGCGGCAGCGGCCCAGGCGGTGGAGCCTCCCAAAGGGGCGCTGACGGCCAGGCGGAGCCTGCCGGTGAAGGCGCTGCAGGAGCTGCCTGCGGCGGAACTGATCCATACTCCCGCGGGGGAGACCGTGGTGGATCTGGGCCAGAACATCGCAGGGTCTTTCCGCCTGCGGATCCATGAGCCAAAGGGCACGAAGATTCATGTCCAGGTGGGCGAGGGGCTGCAGCAGGGCAATTTCTATCGGGACAACCTGCGCTCGGCCAAAGCGGAGTACATCTACATATCGGACGGCCAGGAGCACGTCCTGCAGCCGTACTTTACGTTCTACGGCTACCGCTACGCCAAGGTGGAGGGCGTGACCGACCTGAAGCCGGAGGACTTCACAGGCCTGGCCATGTACTCCGACCTGCCCAGGAACGGCTGGCTGGAGACCGGAAACGAAATGGTGAACCGCCTGGTCCTGAACACGGAGTGGGGCCAGAAGGGCAACTTCGTGGACGTGCCCACGGACTGCCCCCAGCGCGACGAGCGCATGGGCTGGACCGGGGACGCGGAGGTGTTCTCCCCCACGGCGTGCTACCAGATGGACAGCTACGCTTTCTTTGCCAAGTACCTCTACGACATGGCCACGGAGCAGAAGACCCGGGACGGTGCCGTGCCGGACGTGATCCCCTCCTTTGGGCATAAGGGCATCGCCTGTGCCTGGGGGGACGCGGCCTGCGTGATTCCGTGGGTGGTATATCGGTTCTACGGAGACAAGTCCATCTTGGAGGGTCAGTTCGACAGCATGAAGGGGTGGGTGGACCATATCTACGGGCTGGAGCAGAACGACCAGGGCTGGCGGAAGCATTTCCACTATGGGGACTGGCTGGCCCTGGACGGCCCCGGGGGCATCGACGGCGTCATGGGGGCTACGGAGAACGCTTTTATCGCTTTGGTGTATCTGCGCTACAGCGCCCAGCTGACGGCCAAGGCGGCCGCGGTGCTGGGAAAGGCAGAGGAGGAGAGATACTACAGTGAGCTGGCGGATAAGATGCTGAAGGAAATCCGGCACGAGTACTTCGCGCCCTCCGGGCGCTGCTGCCTGGACACCCAGACGGCGCTGCTGCTTAGCCTGCGGCACGGCCTCACCGTGGACAGGGAGCAGACCGCGAAGCGCCTGCAGAAGAAGTTCGACGACAACGACGGAAAGCTCCAGACAGGCTTCGTGGGCACCCCTATCCTGGGCGAGGAGCTGACCAAAGCGGGCTTGAACGAGCTGGCCTACGGGCTGCTGTTCAATGAGGAGTATCCCGGCTGGCTCTATGAGGTGAAACTGGGGGCCACCACCATCTGGGAGCGCTGGAACAGCATGCTGGAGGACGGCAGCGTGTCCTCCACGGGCATGAACAGTTTCAACCACTATTCCTACGGCTCCATCGTGGAGTGGATGTACGCCTATGTGGCGGGCATCCGGCAGGCGGAGGACAGCATAGGCTTTCGGCATGTGTGCATCAGCCCGGTGGTGGATGCCAGGCTGGGGCATGTGGACGCCAGGTATCAGTCGGCCATGGGCCTGTGGAAGACCTCCTGGAAGGCTGTGGACGATAACCACCTGGAGTTCCGGGTTACCGTGCCTTTCGGCTGCCAGGCGGACGTGACCCTGCCCTATGCGCCTGAGAGCCTGTACGGGGATAAGGAGAATGCCATATTCGCCCATGTGGAGGACGGGGTCTGCCGTCTGGAGGCCGGAAGCTACAGCGTCACCTATGAGACCACAGCGCCCCTGCGCAGGATCTACAGCACGGCCACGCCGTTAAAGGAGCTTCTGGGTGTCCCTGCCATCCGCAGCTTCCTGACGGAGAAGATACCCCAGATCGGACAGGTGCCGGATCACATGAAATCCAGCAGCATCCGGGAGCTGGCCGCGCATTTTGCCGGGCACCTGGAGGCGGGAACGCTGGAGGTGCTGGACGAGGCGCTGGCGAAGCTGGGATAGGAGGCATTCAAGGGCTCGGAAACCGGCTGTTCTTTTGCATATGCAGCGTTGGGCGCTCATGAGAGGCCGACAATTTTCGGGCCTATGTGGACGACATGCGCTAATCAAGCATCATGAATTGATGTCCGGGCACTCTATCCCCACCAGCAGCCCGCCCTTTTCCGCATAGTAGCTGCACAGCGCCCGGGCCGTATAGAAGCGGACATCGGAGGCCTGGAAGCTCTCCCGGATGGAATCCGCCAGGGCGGCCGCCATCTTCTCGTTGCCATTGTGGGAGATGAGGACCTTGCCGCCCTGGTATCCCATCTCTTTCATGTATTTCAGGACGCTGGACAGCACGCACTGCTCACCGCGGCATTTGTTCAGCAGCTGCAGCTCTCCCTGGGCGCTGGCCTGGCCCACCACCCGGATGCCCAGGATGCCTGCCAGCTTGGCCACTGCGGGGCTCACCCGCCCGTTGTTCGCCAGGTTCCTCAGGGTCTCCAGGGAGAACATCAGATGGGTGCGCCGGGTGTAGGCCGTGATCTCCTGAAGGATGTCCTCCCGCTCCCTTCCGGAGAGGATCAGCTCCTGTAGCTTCTCGATGATCAGGGCCATCTCCGGCCCGGTGGACAGGGAATCGATGACATGGACGAAACGGCCCGGGAACTGCTCCTCATACTCTTTCTTGGCCGCCATGGCGAAGCTGTAGCTGCCGGACAGGGCGCTGGTGATCGTGACGCAGAATACGGTCTCGGTGTCCCCGAAGGCTTTCAGCCAGTCGCCCACGCTGGGACAGGCGGTGCTGGAGGGGCCTTTGTGGGCTGCCAGGGTCTTCTCCAGCAGCTCCAGGTCTACGTCCTTGTCGTCGATGAACTCATGGGAACCGATGATGATGTGCAGGGGCACGGAGGCGAAAGGCACCTGGGGCAGGGCCAGGATATCGGATGAGGAGTCGGATACAATCTTATACTTCATGTAAAAACCTCCTTAAGGCATGGAAAACTATACTATCGGTTTTTAAAAAACCTTTCATATGTCATTTATAACAGTTTTTAAAAAACCTGTCAAGTGGTTTTCCATATTTTGTTGACGCTTGGAGGAATCTGTCTTATAATGGGCAGCAGAGGAAGGAAGCGTGTGAGATGAGTGTCAATATCAGTGAATTCCATATGCCCCGGTATCATGAGCTGCCGGATATGGGGCTGTATCTGGATCAGGTGGTGCGGTATGTGAACAACAGCCTGGCGGCGCTGGGCTGCCAGGAGATCACCGCGTCCATGGTGAGCAATTATGTCAAGAAGGGATATATCCAGAGTCCCGTGAAGAAGCAGTATTATGTAGAGCAGATCGCATATCTGTTTTTCATCGCAATCGCGAAGAATGTCCTGTCCATGGAGAACATCGGCAGTCTGTTCGAGATGCAGAAACGCACCCACGACACGCCCACGGCCTACGACTATTTCTGCCAGGAGCTGGAGAACATGCTGCAGTACATCTTTGGGTACAAGGAGGTGCTGGAGGATGTGGGGAACACCGCCAGCCCGGAGAAGAAGATACTGCGCTGCGCCATCACGGCCATGTCCCATATCATCTACCTGGGGCACTGCTTCGAGGTCATGGCAGCGGACATGAAATAGAAGCCCGGTGAAAAAGTACCAAAGCACAAAATCCCCACTTGACAGTTCCATGTTCCTTATAGTATTCTTGATTCATAGCAATACAATCTTTATTTCTGTTTCTTTCTGATGTCAAATGGCATCTCTGCCGTTTTTCACTGGAAAAGGCAACTGTAGAACCGTAAGGAATGTAAACATCAAAGTAATGCGTGGAATGGCAGGGAGAGGGCATTGGGCCTATGAGTCCCTGCCGGAGAGGAGGGAGTCAATGGGACAGAAGAATGAGGCCATGCTGTCCTACCTGGAGGACGACGGGAGGTTCGCCGACCTGTTCAACCAATCATACTTCGGCGGGAGGCAGGTGGTGGACGCCGGGGAGCTGGAGGAGGCGTCGGAGGCCTACCATGAGAAGCCGGGGGTGAAAGGGGGAGGCCGGGCGCGGGACTTGAAGAAGCGCCTGAAGTCCGGCAGGGAGCTGAAGATACTGGCAGTGGAGAGCCAGAGCGAGATCAACTACATCATGCCCTGGCGGGTCATGGACTACGACAGCAGAGAATATGGGAAACAGATCAGGAAAGCCCAGAGGGAAAACAGGAGGCGGGATAAGGCTGGTGAGGAAGTCTATAAGAGCGCCGGAGAGCGTATGAGCGGCATGGGGCGGGAGGAGAGGCTGGCGCCGGTCTACACAATCTGCCTCTACCATGGCGCGGAGCCCTGGGACGGCCCCAGGAGCCTGAAGGACATGATGGACTTCGGGGAAGCCGGGGAGGAGGCTGGCGGTTCGGAGTGGGAGGAGCATTTCGCGGACTATCCGCTGCACCTGGTAAGCGCCTGCGAGCCCATGGACTGCTCCGGCTTCCGGACGTCCCTGAAGGAGCTGTTCACTATCCTGCCGTACCACGGGGACAAGAAGCGGCTGAAGGAATTCATGGGCAAAGCCTCGGCATACAGGAGGTTGGACGATGAGACCGCCAGCACCATCAGCGTTCTGCTGGGCATAGGCAAATATGAAGAGGAGAAAGAAAAAAGTCGGCTTGCTTTGCAGCAGTTTTCCGCAGGATTGTCAAGAAAATACATAGACAAATCCAGGCCCTATGGTGTAGAATAGACACCACTGCACTTCAGGCAGGGGCAGTGGTTTCGGTACATGAGTACATAGACAGGAGAGGGAAATGAACATCAGGAAAAAGCTACTCGGAGACAAAGCATTCTACGCGAAAGTGCTGGCTGTGACGGTGCCCATCATGATTCAGAACGGCATCACGAATTTCGTAGGTCTGCTGGACAATATCATGGTGGGGCGGATTGGCACGGAGCAGATGTCCGGCATCGCCATCGTGAACCAACTTTTGATGGTATTCAACCTGGCCATCTTCGGGGCAATCTCCGGGGTGGGGATTTTTGGCGCCCAGTTTTTCGGCTGCCAGAACCACAAGGGCGTCCAGCATACCCTGCGGTTCAAGATTTATGTGGGCCTGGGGATTCTGGTGCTGGGCACGATTATCTTGATGGCCGGGGGCGACCAGCTGATACAGATGTATCTGCACGGGGAGGGCAATGAACAGGCCCTGCAGGCCACGCTGGGGTATGGGAGGGAATACCTCTGGGTGATGCTGATAGGGCTGCCGCCCTTTGTGCTGGAGGAGATATACGCCAGCACCCTGAGGGAGGGCGGCGAGACGAAGGTGCCCATGATAGCGGGCGTGGTGGCCGTGCTGGTGAACCTGACGCTGAATTATCTGCTGATCTTCGGTAAGTTCGGCTTCCCGGAGCTGGGCGTGGTAGGCGCTGCCATTGCCACGGTTATATCCCGGTATGTGCAGATGGTCGTCGTCATTGCCTGGACCCACAGGAATCCGGAGAAGATGCCCTTCATCACCGGAGCCTACAGAGAGTGGAAGGTTCCCGGGCAGCTTACCTGGAACATCTTCAGGAAGGGCACGCCCCTTATGCTCAATGAGATCCTCTGGTCCGCGGGCATGGCCATCATGACCCAGTGCTATTCCACCAGGGGATTGGACGCGGTGGCGGCCCTGAACATCTCCACGGTGATCTCCAACCTGTTCAACGTGGTGTTCGTGGCCATGGGAAGCGCGGTGTCCATCATCGTGGGGCAGCTTCTGGGCGCGGGGAAGATGGAGGAGGCCAAGGATACGGACAGGAAGCTGATCGCCTTTGCGGTGATGAGCTGTGTGGTGATGGGGGCGATCGTGTTCGTCCTTGCGCCCCTGTTCCCGAAGCTGTACAATACCAGCACGGAGGTAAAGGAGCTGGCAACTGTGCTCCTGCGGGTGGCGGCGCTGTGCATGCCTATCTTCGGGTTCCTGCACACCACCTATTTCACTTTGCGCTCCGGAGGAAAGACGATCATCACGTTCCTCTTCGACAGCGTGTTCCTCTGGTGCGTCAGCATCCCCGTGGCCTATGTGCTCAGCCGCCACAGCGCCATGGCCATAGCGGCGCTGTACCTATGCTGCCAGATGCTGGACCTGATCAAATGCGTCATCGGGTTCGTGCTGGTGAAGAAGGGCGTGTGGCTGAACAATATCGTGGCGTAGGGATTCTGGGAATTTCCAGAAATAGCATGTCCGGCGCAGACAAAGCATCTGCCTATGGCCTGTAGGAGCGTGCGGACAGATCAGCAGGGAATCAAGGCTGCCCAGACAAGGAGGCGGCCTTTCTCATTTCCTGGCCAGTGTCCATATGCGACCGGAAATATTTCTCTCGCACGCACTTGTAAAGAAGAGGAAAAGGTTATAAAATGAGAGGATGAAATATACCGTGGAAGTATGGCGGGGCATGGAAAACAGAAAACCACAGATTGAGAGGGAACAGGCATGGACAGAGAATTGTACGAAAAGGCAGGCGCGTGGCTGGAGGAACATAAAAATGCCATGGTGGAGGACATCAAGCGGCTGGTGCGCATCGACAGCGTCTCCCGGCCCGGCACGGACGATACGCCCTTCGGGAGAGGCTGCGTGCAGGCCCTGGAGGAGATGCTGGCCATCGGCAGGGAGCATGGCTTCCACTGTGAGAATCATGGCAATATCGTAGGCAGCATCGGCGGGGAGGAAAAGCACTGGGACAACCTGATCGGATTCTGGAACCATCTGGACGTGGTGCCTACCGGGAACGGCTGGGAGAACGGGCCCTTCGACCCGGTGGTGAAGGACCGGTTCCTGATTGGCCGGGGCGTCTCGGATAACAAGGGGCCTGCCATAGGCATCCTGTATGTGATGGAGTGCCTGCGGGAGCTGAAGGTGCCGCTGAAGCATGAGCTGTGCCTGTTCGTGGGAACGGACGAGGAGCGGGGGATGGAGGACATGGAATACTACACCGCCCACTATCCCGCGCCCAAGCTGTCCATGACCCCTGACAGCGGCTTCCCGGTATGCTACGGCGAGAAGGGCATCCTGGAGGGGCAGATGGTCACGGAGGGTGCAGTGTCCGCCCAGGTGCTGGAGGCCAGGGGCGGCAATGCCAGCAACATGATTCCCGACAGGGCCTGGGCATTGTTTTCGGACAGTGAGGGGCTGCGGGAGGAGCTTGACAGGCTATGCGGGGCTGTGCCGGAAGATGCTGCGGCTGCCAGAGAGCGCGGTCCAGAAGCATGTGGGGACGCAGCGGAAAGGACCGGAGAAAAGCGCGCGACAGGCGGGCCGGTGCAGGACAAGGCCGCAACAGCCGGCAGGATTTCCTGGGAGATTGAAGCCCGGGGCATCCGCGTCACCGCCTGCGGAACCAGCAAGCACAGCGCGGCTCCTCACGGCAGCGTCAATGCCATCCATGAGCTGTGTGTTTTCCTGAAAAATATGACATCCCTGTCGGAAAATGACAGGGAGCTGTTCGCGAAGATTGGAAAGCTCACGGAAGAGTACGACGGGGCGGAGGTGGGGATAGCCTACCGGGACGAAGTGTCCGGCCAGACCACCTGCGCGGGCACGGTGCTGGCCATGGAGGAGGGACATCTGAGCCTGACCTTGAACATCCGCTATGCCATCACGGCTAAGGACCAGGAGGACATCGCAGCCCTCACGGCCTACGGCGCCGCCAACAAAATCCGCTTCCGGCTGGAGCGCAATTCCAGGCCCGGGTATTTTCCAAAGGAGCATCCGGCTGTGGACATACTGACGGATGTATACAATGAGCTCACGGGAAGCGATGCCAAAAGCTATGTGATGGGAGGCGGCACCTATGCCAGGAAGCTCCCCAACGCCTTTTCCTACGGCCCCGGCGGCATAAAGGAAAGCGAGGAGGACAAGGAGGCCAGGGAGCGCCTCTTCGCCCCGGGGCACGGGGGCGGGCATGAGCCGGACGAGGCGCTGAACCTGCGCCTGTTCGTGGAGGCCATGAAAATCTACGCCTGTGCCATCGTGGCGCTGAACGATGTGGAGCTGTGACGGGCCATGAGTTTTTTGAGTGTATTCGTCCATAATACGGTGTCGATTGTTGTGAGCTTGGTGTACGTGGTCTTCGTGGGCATGGCGGTGCTGAAGATTCTGCCCGCCAATCCGAGGAAATACGGACTTTGCAGAATCGCCCTTGCGACGGTCTGCAAAGTGTCGGTCATATTGCTCGCTACCGTTTTTTACAAGAAAGGCTTACTGGCGTATATTTTCAACAACATACTGCTGGCTTACGTGCTGCTGATTGGGAATGCGCTCTGCGTGTGCCTGGTCTTTCGTGAGAAATTCCGGCGGTGCTGGGGCATTACCTTGTTCACGCAAATTATAGTAGAGTATTCGGGGACGCTGTCCTTTCTGATTTTCACGGACAGGCCCCTTGTGCTGAATATCCCGGAAGAGCGCCGGGTGTACATGTTGGTGAACTATGGGGTGGGGCCCGGGGTATTTTTCCTGCTTTTGTACCTCCTGTATAAAATGAAGATAGGAGACGCGTATCGCCGGTGGCTGGAGCATGGGGAGTTCTGGAGCCGGGGCATGATTTGCCTGAGCGCATATCCAATCCTGTTCTATGGGGCCACAGACCTCCTCATGGGCAGTGGGGTGAGCCGCAATGTCAGCTGGGGCATTACGCTGCTCATGCTGTTCGCGGCGCTGGTCTTGTTCCACCACATGGGAATGGAGGAATGGCAGCGCAGGGAATTCGCCTCCCAGCAGATCATCCTCCAGCAGCAGGATGTCTATATAAAGACACTGGAAGGAATGCAGGAGGAGATGCGGCGCTTCCGGCATGATTACAAAAATATGATGTCGGGGCTGTATCTTACGGCAAGGGAGGGGGAGCTTGCGAAGACGCACTGCTTCATCCAGGAGATGACGGAGGACTTCGACAGCCAGATCGGAGACCGGATCAGGCAGATGGGGCAGCTTGGCAATGTCTGCATGACGGAGGTAAAGGGGCTGCTCCTCACAAAGCTGGTCCAGATGCAGAGGGACGGCACGGTCTGTGAGCTGGAGGTGATGCACCCCTTCCGCGGGACCAGGTGCAGGATTACGGATCTGTGCAGATGCTTAGGAATCCTGATTGACAATGCCATGGAGGAGGTCAGGGGGCGGGAGGACGCACGGGTGCATATCATGATCAGCAGCCAGGAGGGGTACACCACGTTCCGGGTGAAGAACCGGCTGTACCATACCGTTGACGTCCATAAGATCTGGCAGCAGGGGTATTCCACCAAAGGGGCGGACAGGGGCCTGGGGCTTGCCAGCTACCGGAAGATTCTGGCAGGCTATGAGGACGTGCTGCCTGCCACGGCGGTGCAGGAGGGATATTTCATCCAGGAGTTTAAGGTGCGGGAGCAGAACGGGAAGTAAATTATAATAGGGGCTGTGCTGGGCAGAAGCGGAACTGGAATAAGGAGAGGAAAAGGTGCTGTCGGTATACATTTGCGAGGACGAGGAGGAAGTCCGCAGAATCCAGAGGGAATGTCTGGAAAAACAGATCATGATACAGGGGTATGACATGGAGATCGCCCTTTGCAGCGGCCGTCCGGGAGAGATTCTGGAGGCAGTGGAAAAGAATCCGGGGAGGGGAATCTACTTCCTGGACGTGGAGCTGAAAGGGGAGGAAATGGACGGGTTCGCTCTGGGGCGGGAGATCAGGAGGCTGGATCCCAGGGGGTTCATCGTCTATGTGACGGCCTATGGGAACCTGGCCTTCGAGACGTTCCGCTACCATCTGGAGGCCTTGGACTATATCGTGAAGGAGAGCATGGAGAAGATGGAGGAGGGGCTTGGGAAGAGCCTTTCGGTGATTACGGAGCGCATGCGGGCGGAGCAGGGAGAGCACAGGGAATTCTTCTCCGTGAAGGTGATGGATGTGGTAAAACATGTACCAATAGACGAAATAATGTTCTTCGAGGCCGCCCCGGGCACCCACAGGATCGCCCTCCACGGAGTGAACGACTGGTTCGACTTCATCGGCAGCCTGCGGGAGCTGGAGGGGCAGCTGGGAAGCAGGTTCCTGAGGACCCACAGGGCCTATCTGGTGAATGTGGAGCAGATTGCGGAGCTGGATCTGAAGGACAGAGAGATACGGATGAAAAACGGAGAGAGATGCCTGTTCGCGAGGAATGTGAAGGGGGCGCTGCTGGAGAGGATGTGAGATTCCGCTCAGGCAGCGCCTCCTTCCGTTTGGGCATATTTTCCCACAGGGGCGGGGGCGGGTGGTAAGATGGCTGTAGTGAGGGGCGTGAACGTCGCACCCACATAAAAAACAAGGAAAGAGGATAATTGTATGGAACAGAATGTACTTCTATCTCTGTCGCATGTCTCCAAGCGCTTCAAAACCGAGCTGGCGCTGAAGGACATCAACATGACCCTGCGCCAGGGCGAGATCCTGGGCTTCCTGGGGCCCTCGGGGGCAGGGAAGACCACCACGATCAAGATCATCACCGGACAGCTACGGCAGACCTCCGGGGAGGCCAGGCTCCTGGGCACGGACTCCGCCAACATCGACGAGTCCATCTATGAGAACATCGGCGTGGTCTCGGACAACAGCGGCATCTATAAGAAGATGACCGTGTGGCAGAACCTGGCCGTGTTCGCCAGGATATGGAAAGTGCCGCGGGAGAGGGTGGAGCAGGTGCTGGCCCAGGTAGGGCTTGCGGAGCATAAGAACAAACCTGCCGGGAAGCTCTCCAAGGGCCAGACCCAGCGCCTGGTCCTGGCACGGGCGGTGCTGCACAAGCCCAGGGTCCTGTTCCTGGATGAGCCCACCAGCGGCCTGGATCCCACCACAGCCGTGGCCATCCACCGGATGCTCCTGGAGCTGAAGGAGCAGGGTATGGCGATCTTCCTCACCACCCACAACATGGAGGAGGCCACCAAGCTCTGCGACAGGGTGGCCCTGCTCCACGACGGGGAGATCGTGGAGTTCGGCTCTCCCCAGGAAATCTGCCTGAAGTACAACCGGAACAAAAAGTACCATGTGCTGCTGGCAGGCGGCAGGGAGCTGGAGCTTGCCCAGAACCCCGAGAACATCGTAAAGATCACCCGGTGGATGGAGGGGGACGAAATCATGCGGATCCATTCCTGCGAGCCCACCTTGGAGACAGTGTTCCTGGAGGTCACGGGGAAAGATTTGAATGTATGAATTTGAAGGTAGGACTAAGCTTACGGAAAGGAGATTTTTGACATGAAAAGTATGGATGGAACGATGCAGCCCACAGGGATGGGCATGTGCGGCAGTGCGGGGAGGGGCGGAAGCCTGCATAAATTAGCTGCGGTGACACAGATCAAATGGCTGTGCATCAGCCGGAACACGATGATTATGATAGGGCCTTTGCTCGTCATCGGGATGGTGTATGCGTGCAAAATCCTCTACGGAGTCAGGTCGGAGGGCACTTTGGTGCCGTTCCTCACCGGGATGCTTTTGAATATCGGCATCAGCATGAATATCTGCGCGGACGGCTTCATCATGGTGGGGACTTCCATTGCGGAGGAGAAAGAGAACCACACGCTGCGGGCCCTTATGACATCTTCTATTACAGGGGTGCAGTATTTTTTCGGAAGCATCCTGATTCCTTTCGCGCTGTTGATGGCAGTGAACTACATCGTGCTCTTCATCAGCGGGATTTCCCTGGAAATCGTGCCCTGGATTCCCTTCTTCCTGGTGAGCGCGGTGGCTTCCCTGACCAGCTGCGTGCTGGGGATGATCGTGGGAATCTGCGCCAAGAACCAGATGAATGCCAATCTGATCGCCTATCCCTTCCTGATGGTATTCATGATGATACCGGTATTCGGGAACCTGTCGGAGGGGCTTCACAAAATTTCGGGATTCCTGTTCACCGGGGTCATGACAGGCATGGCGGAACGACTGGCGAATGGGGAGAGATATGTGATTTCCACGCTGGACATGGCGGTGCTGTTGGGGGAGCTTGCAATCAGCGTGCTGGTGTTCCTGATACTTTATAAAAGGAACGGATATGAAAAAGATTAGCATCGGCGGAACATGCATATAATTCCTTTTTTTACAGATACTAACTCCACGTCATATGGATAAAAGGGCTTCTCGAATAGGCTGAGGAAGCAGAGGCTTTTAACGAAGCGAAGGCTTCTTGTGAAGCAAAGGCTTCTTGCGAAGCAAAGGCTTCTGACGAAGCAAAGGCTTCTTGCGAAGCATTGATAAACTTGACAAATGGAGGGACGATATCTATGAAAGCGACAGGAATTGTGAGACGTATAGATGATTTGGGCAGGATAGTCATTCCGAAGGAGATCCGAAGGACCTTGCACATCAGGGAGTCGGATCCCCTGGAGATCTTCACGGACAGGGAGGGGCAGGTCATCCTGAAGAAGTATTCGCCCATCGGGGAGATGAGCACCTTCGCCAAGCAGTATGCGGAGAGCCTGGCCCAGGTCTCCGGCCATGCGGCGCTGATCGCGGACAGGGACCAGTTCATCGCGGCGGCCGGAGGCTACAAGCAGATGGTGAACAAGTCCGTCAGCAGGCAGATGGAGGAGAAGATCCACAACCGGGAGACCATCATGGCCACCAGGGGGGACAGGAGCTTCATCCCGGTCTGCGATGAGGGCGGGGACGAGTACCAGCATGAGGCCATCGCGCCGATCCTCTGCGAGGGGGACATCATCGGCAGCGTGGTGCTGCTGCAGAACGACAACAAGACCCGCATGGGCGAGGTGGAGCAGAAATTGCTGCAGTCGGCTGCGGGGTTTTTGGGGAGACAGATGGAGCAGTAGGGCGGATTGACTGGCCGGAAATATACTGCATAACGCTGAAAGCTGCCTGATGGAATCATGCGATTGAACCAGTCAGCGTTATGCAGTCTGGTTTCACGGCAAGTGAAATCGTTAAGCAGTATAAATAGAAATGAGGAGCTGCCGCACAAGCGAAGGAAGAATCGCAGGTGCGGCGGCTTTTTTTATGAAGAGCTGATATGGAGCGCTGCACTGTCCTCATAGAGAGGGTTGTGTTGTTGGCGATTATAAGGGACCTCCGTGCCATCAGGCTTACGGTATGGTGGAGCCCAGATCCGGAGTTCTGGGGGAACCGAGTGCGGACAGAGGTCAGTTCAACAATGAAATGCACGATAGAGTGTTGAAAACCATCAAAATCAACAAAAATAAATTAGGGCTTGCATTATTAAAAATTTCATTATATGATGTAAAAAGTAATAAAGCAGCCCGCAAGGCTTGAATGGCCGTAAAGCGGGCGAAAGAAATGTAAAAGGGCAGGTGGTGGGCAGATGCATGGAGGCGAGACGACGGCTTATAATCCGGATTACCTGCGTAAGCAGGAGAAAGCTTCCATACCTGTCTGCAACATTTTGGGGGTTGATGTTGCGGCAATCGATATGAAATGGCTTGTCGCATATATTTCCGGGAACCTGCCAGAGCTTTCGGGAGACTATATCTGCGTCACGAATGTACATACGGTGGTCACCGCCTACGAGGATCCGGAATACAGGAAAGTGCTAAACGGCGGCATCATGGCGATTCCGGATGGAGGGCCATTGAGCTCCCTGGGGCGCAGGAGGGGCTTTCCGGCTATGCGGCGCACCACCGGCCCGGATCTGATGGGAGAGATTTTCAGGATATCCGTGAACCAGGGATACCGGCACTTTTTCTATGGAAGCACCGAAGAGACGTTGGGGAAGCTGGCGGAGAGGCTGGAAGCGGCGCATGGGGGGATTCAGATTGCGGGCATGTACAGCCCGCCGTTCGGGCCTGTGTCGGCTGCGGAGGACGAAGAAATCGTCCGGCTGATAAATGAGGCGAGGGCAGACTTCGTCTGGGTAGGCCTGGGAGCGCCCAAGCAGGAGCGATGGATGGCGGAGCACCAGGGGAAGGTGAAGGGGCTGATGGTTGGGGTCGGCGCGGGGTTTGATTATTTTGCGGGGAATATCAAGAGGGCGCCGGAGTGGATGCAGCGGGGGAATCTGGAATGGGTGTATCGGTTGATGCAGGAGCCGGGGAGGCTGTTCGGGAGGTATCTGCATACGAATGCGGTGTTTATTGGACAGGTAATTAGGGAGTGGATAGGGGCATTGGCAAAAGGCTGAAGGAGTGTAAAGGTTAGACGTTTTGGAATGAATATTTTGATTGTACATAACTATTATCAAATTCCTGGGGGAGAGGACACCGTTGTTGCCAATGAAAAGAAGCTATTGGAGGATTATGGGCACAAGGTAATCCTTTACAGCCGGAATAATTCCGAATTGAATCAAATGCCATTTTTCAGGAAACTGGGCTTGCCAGTCACTACGGTATTTAATCCGCGTACATACATGGACATCAGAGGTATCATCAAAAAGCGAAAAATAGAGATTGTCCATGTCCACAATACGCTGAATCTGATTAGTCCGTCCGCATATTACGCCGCCCTGTCAAGGGATGTCCCGGTGGTGCAGACGATTCATAATTTCCGTATGCTTTGCCCGGGGGCTACTTTCTACCGGGACGGACATATCTGCGAGGATTGTGTGGAGAAGGGATTAAGATGCGCGGTAAAGTATGGCTGTTACAGGGAAAGCAGACTTCAGACACTGGCTTGTGTCATTAGCATGAAGCTGCATAGGATGACGGGAATCTATAAAAGGCTGAACTATATTTGCCTGACGGAGTTCAATAAGGAGAAGCTTTTAAAGTTAAGGCAGATTGAGGAAAACAGGGTTTATGTGAAGCCGAATTTTACTTTTGATATGGAAGAGGAGAAAGCGATAGGTGAATTTTATTTATATATTGGACGGATTGAGGAGATAAAAGGTGTACCGTTATTAGTAGAAGCATTTTCAAGAATGCCTGATAAGAAATTAGTTTTGGCAGGTACAGGTAGGGGATTTCAGCCATATCAGGAAGCAGTGGCAGGGCGTGGATTAATCAATATAGAATTCAAAGGCTTTATGGAAAAGGAGAGTCTTGCCGAATTGCTAAGATATGCAAAGGCCGTCATAGTGACATCTCAATGGTATGAAACTTTTGGAATGATTATTGTAGAAGCTTTTGCCGGTCATACTCCGGTGATTGCGGGTGATATCGGCAATATAGGAGATTTGGTAGAAGATGGTGTGGATGGCCTGAAATTTCAATATAATTCGCCGGATGCGCTTGTGGAAGCAGTGGAACGATTTGAGCAATTGGATGCTGTAGCTTTAGGGGAAAATGCTTATCGGAAATATGAGGAGCGATTTTCACCGGATGGTAATTATAAAAGCATGAAAGCGATATATGAGGGTATCTCGGGGGGGTACAGGGAGATGGGATTGCCGTTCATTTAAAAACGGACGCTAGAGAACGTGCAAACCGCTATGTATTTGCTGGACGTATAGAGAGGCTGAAAGGAATTGATATTCTGCTCCAGGCATGGAAACAGATTGAGAACACTCAGGGGGAAAAAAGTCCAGAGCTGATTGTCTGCGGTATGGGGCCGATGGAGGATTGGTGTAAAGAATATATAGAAAAAAACGGTTTAAAGTCTGTAGAGATGAGAGGATTTATCCCGCATGCGGAGATTGGAAAGATATTGGCAGAATCCAGGGCACTTGTCCTGCCGACACAATGGTATGAGGGATTTCCGATGACCATTTTAGAAGCATATAGTGTTGGGACACCTGTGATTTGTTCTGGCTTAGGAAATGCTGGAAGTATAGTAGTAGATGGAGTTACAGGGCTGAAATTCAGATATGATAATTCGGAGGATTTAGCATATAAAATTGGGATGTTTGAAAGCAGACCGTTTACGGTAGATAGAGAAATAAAAAAGAAATATTCTGCATCGGTGAATTATATACAATTGATGGAAATATATGAGGATGCAATTAGTGTGACAGGCAGAAAAGGGCAGAGATGAGGATTGGTTTGCTAATTACCAGTATAGGAGATTTTGGAAAAAAGGGTTTTTATAATGCACAGGAAATCGGTCTGGCAAAGGCATTGGATTCCCTGGTAGATGAAGTAAAGGTTTATAAGCTTGTCTCTGCGGATATGGAAAATAGCATTGAGGCAATTGAGGGCTGTAGAAATTCTAAAATCCAATATATACCAGCCAATAAAATTGGCGCAAATGGCATGCCGAGTATGAAGATGCTGGATTCTTCTCTGGACATACTTGTTTTTTTTTCAGATACACAGCTAGCCGTGCCTTCCGTTTACAGATGGGCAGTGAGAAATAAAATTTATTTTTTCCCTTATATAGGGGTGGCAGAGAGCCACAGTACAAACAGGGCAAAGCAGATAGTGATGGACTTTTTGTTCAGAAGAAATATAAAAGTCTACAGAGAGTGCAGATGTCTGGTAAAAAGTCCGGCGGTAGGCATGCAGTTGAAACAGCAGGGAGTGGAAAGAGTTACCATAGCGCCTGTTGGGCTGGATGTCTCAATTCTTCATGAAGATTATGAAAAATGTGACCCTGTTATGCTTAAAAGGAAACATGGATATCAACAGAATGACAAAATATTGTTGTTTATTGGACGTCTGACAGAAGAAAAACAGCCCATAAAAATGATTCAGATTTATGCAGACATTGCAAAAAAAGATGCACGGTATAAGCTTTTGATGGTGGGAATGGGCGAACTGAAAGATGAGATAATTCAATGTATCGACGAATTGGGAGTATCCAGAGGCATCCGATTGATTGACCGTATTTCAAATTGTGATATTTGGGAGCTGTACAGATTTGCTGATGCTTTTGTCAATTTGAACCAGCAGGAGATTTTTGGAATGGCGATTTTGGAGGCCATGTACTATGGATGCAAGGTGGTGGCCTGGAAAGCGCCGGGGCCTGATTTCATTATAAAAGATGGAATAAGTGGTTTTCTCGTAGATAGCGATGATAGGGCAGTGGATTTAGTTTTGAATGGGGAAATTGACAGCGTTTCGGCACATAAAAGAGTTATGGATTGTTTTACATGGGATATCGCCGCAAATAAGATTGTCACACTGACAGACGGAGCGAATGAAAGGAGTACCATAAATGGGACTGAATGAAATAACTAAGAGAATATTGTGTAGTATTTCACCAAAGTTGGCAACAAGGATAATGTATTTTTATAATTTTAAGAAGTCTTTACATCTAAGAAATCCTCAGAATTTCAATGAGAAAATGCAGTATTTGAAGTTATATACCTATTATGAAAATCCTGTGATAACACAGTGCGCTGACAAGTTTTGTGTAAGAGGATACCTGCGCGATAAGGGATATGCATATTTACTGCCAGAGTTTCTGGGGGGGTACTTGTGCGCCGAAAATCTTCAAAAAGACTGGTCTGCTTTTCCGAACCAATTCGTTGTCAAGTGTAATCATGGGTGCGGATACAATATCCTTGTAACAAATAAGGAAGAGACAGATTTGAATCAGGTCATCAAACAGCTTGATATTTGGATGAAAGAAGATTTCTGGAAAGCATATTGTGAACCTCAGTATAAAGATATCGAAAAACATATTATCGTTGAAGAATATTTGGGTAATGATATACAGACATATAAGTTCTACTGTTTCAATGGTAGACCCAAAGTTCTGTATATTTCCTCGAATGGAGAGAATGGGGAAAAGGATTTGTATCTGGACTATTATGATATGGGGTGGAATTGGCTGCCGATTTCTTTGGAAGGGCATGAACATGCAAAAATGAAAGCCATGAAACCGAAGAATTTTGAAGGGATGGTTGAGGTAGCAGAAGAACTTTCCTCGGAGTTTCCCTTTGTTCGGGTGGATTTATATAATCTGGACGGCAGGATATATTTCTCGGAGCTGACGTTTGTGCCAACAGGCGGAAACATGAAGCTAAAGCCTGAGAGTGTGCTGGAGGAATGGGGAAGCTGGCTGCATTTGTAATAAGGCGAATTTAACCGAATTGTCTATAACAAAATTGCGACAGACTTGGGGATAGATAAGGGAGTTGTTTTGTATGAAAATACTTTTATGCGAAAGAAGCTTTGAAGGTCATCGGAAAATATACTTGGAACAACTGACCAAAATCCCAGGGATAGAGTTTTATGTCTACGCACCACAGAATATTGGAGTTAAAGAGGGACAATATTTCAAGTTCGAAAGGTTAGAGAACTTGAAATCTGCCAAACGGTATATTTTGTGGATTAACTGCATTAAAGAAATTGTGAAGCATTATGAGATTGATGTCGTCCACATATTAGATGGTGATGGAATTATGAGATATTTTGGTCTGGGCTTTCCGGCTTTAGATGTAAAGAAACTGGTCATAACATATCACCATTTTTTCCCCGGAATAGTAAGAAAAATCAGTTATCGTTTTATGAATGCAGGGAAAAACATTGTAAGCATTGTCCATACTGAATCGGTTAAGAAACGGTTTCTTTCTAATGGCATAAAGAATGTAGAAGTTTGTGCATATCCTGCATTTAGATTCTCAAGTATTGCCGAATGTAATGTTGCAGAATGCAAAAGCGAGTTAGGCGTACCGCAAGATATTGCGACTATAGGTATTATAGGAGGAATGGCTCCCTATAAAAACATCCTTTTCTTCCTTAATGCACTAAGAAAATGTGAGGTATGTTTTCATATACTGATTGCTGGAGAATCAAATGATAATCTGTTTCAAAACCAGCTATTAGATGCGATTGAGCCATATAAAGAAAATGTAACATTGATAGCCAAAAGGCTTACCGACGATGAATATGTGACAGCTATTGTAGCAAGTGATATTATTTTTTGCATTTATGGTCGTGAATTTGACGGAGCAAGCGGGCCTTTGACAGATGGTATATGCGCTGGAAAATTTATTCTGGCGTGTGACCATGGTTCTCTTGGGGAGATAACTTCCAGATACTTGCTGGGATTAACAGCAAAATGCGATGATGAAGCGGAGATTTTAAATCAAACAGAAAACGCATTGATTAGAGGAATCGAATTTAAATATAGTGAAATTGCAAATAGGTATAGGGATTCAATACGGCCCGAAGCCTTTTGCAGAAGGTATGCACAAATATATCTTTCTTAGTGAATTCCCGAAGATATGTTTGAATGTATGGAGGAAACTTAAGATGTTATCCGTTGCTTTTGTTATTCCTTATGAGGGTAAGCTGCCAGAATATTTTGGTCTTTGGCTGATAACATGCGGGAGCAATCCTAGTATTGACTTTTTAGTGTTTACGGATGATACAACAGTATATAAATATCCGACTAACGTGAAACCCACCTTTTTTTCTAAAGGCGAATTGGGTGAACTGATTCAAAAAAGCTTTGATTTTAAAGTGAATATCGAAAGGCCTTATAAATTTTGTGATTATAGGCCGGCGTATGGTGAGATATTTGCAGACTATTTGAGAGGATACGATTTTTGGGGACATTGTGACATAGATTTGTTTTGGGGCAATATACGTAAATTTGTAACGGATGATATTTTGAGAAGATATAATCGGATTTACACAAGAGGACATTGCTGTCTGTACCGAAATACTACGGAAGTGAATGCGTGGTATCGGGAATTGCCGCGATGTGGATGTCAGGACTGGAAAGAGGTTTATAAAGTGCCGGAGGCAAGATGCTTCGATGAATGGGGCGGTCATTGTGGCGGGGGGGTATCGGCAATTATAAAAGAGAATGGCATTGAGGTATATGATGCCGTGGACATGGCGGATTTGAATCGAAAAAGGGGACGGTTTATTGTAGGACGGCGAAAAGATTTATTACACAAGAGATTCTGCTTCAAATATGGTGACGGAAAAATAGCGGCCTATGATGAAAACGGAGAACTTTCGGAATTCCTTTACGTGCATTTTCAAAAACGCAAATTATTGATAAAGGAAAATATAACTTCAGAATTTTATTTTATTGCGCCCAATATAGTTGGCAGCCGATGGGCTAAAGCTAATATATTTAGATGCTATGCGTATGCATGCCTGCTTTTTGGGGGCAGGGTCAAGAGGAAGCTTATGATAATATTTAAGTGAAGAAAAGCAAGGCAGTCAGTAAATCAGCGAACGTTATCAAGAAAAAAATACAAAGCGCTGTTTTTATCGCTAGTAAACCAATAGTCTTAGAGTCAGCAAGAGGATATTAAGGATATGAAAAACCAAATTACCACAGAAAAAATATTGGGGTATGTTCTGGTTGCCTGGATTATTATTTCTTCGGGTTCCCAACATTTTAGAATTTACAATGCGGTGCCAACCATTTTGTTTCTATTTTTTTTAAGTATTTTATATGGGGGCGTTTGCAGAAAGATGGATAAGTCGGTATTGTGGAGAGTATTGTCGATTGGTTTTATTTTGTTGCTCAATATCATGGTGCACGAAAAAGAAAAGATTGATTATGGAAATATCGGTGTGCATATAATCTGTTTGTGTACATGCTTATTCGTAGTCAGTGGAATGGACTTTTCTTCTTTTATGGTTCGATATATAAATGTAATGTTATTAGAAATAATAGTAAGTCTGATATGTTTTGTTTATGTTGTTATTTTGAAAGGTGATGCGTTACCCTTAGAATACAATGGAATGGATTTACATGAAAATGGAGAATATAATATTGTGTATTTGACACCATATTATACGATTGGTTGGTTGGCAACTGGAGGACCATTTCAAAGAAATGCAGGTATTTTTTGGGAACCAGGTGCACATGCTATTTTATTAATATTGCAATATTATTCTATTTTTTTTACAATCATCAAAAAGAAACAAATAAGCTGGCAAAATATAAATTAGCAATTTTGGTTATTGCTTTATTGACAACACAGTCTACTTCTGGATTTATCGAATTCATTTTGATTATTGCTTATGTCTTTTTTAGCGAGGGAGGGAAAAAGAGAAAGCATGATAAATTTATTGTGGTCTTTATGGGATTGGTCGTATTGGCAATTGGCTTAGCAGGAGGAGTTTTTGACAAAATTCTATATAAGATTGGATCTTATGGGGATAGAAGTAGAGATTTGATTAATGGCTTGAAGCTTTCTATATTAAATCCGATAATTGGCTTAGGTTATTTTAATAATAAGCGTGTTTACTATAATCAGATGGGAATAGAGAATATGTCAAATGGCCTAATTTCCTTTATAGTATCAGTGGGATGGATAATAGGTTTATTGTTTTTATATATGCTATTTAAAGAATTAAAGAGATTGTTTGCGGAAAATATATATCAGGCAATCATAATCTTTGTATTGTTTATTGTATTTTATGCATCTGAACCGATTTTACAGTATGTCCTATTTTTGACTTTACTATGCGGATGGAAAAAAAGGAGCCGATATGCCTAATTTTTGCCTAATTATTACAGCAACAATAAAGCCTGTGAATGGGGTTTATTCGTTGACAGTGGTCGATAGAGATATCAGAAAAAGACAATATATTGACTCCTTGAAATATGCCATAGATTATTATGATATTGAAAGAATAATTTTTTGTGAGAATAGTAAAAGTGTGGATAAGGAAATATATTCTATCAAGAAGTATGCAGAGGAAAGAAATAAAAAATTGGAGATACTTAGCTTTCAAGGTGATGCACAGATGATATTGCAAAAAGGCAAAGGATATGGAGAAGGGGAAATCCTAAAATATGCAATAGATAATAGCAAACTTATTGAAAAGGAAGATTACATAATAAAACTAACAGGAAGACTGACGGTAAGTAATTTAGATAAAATAATTAAAATGGCAACAAAACAAGAGATGTTCATAAATAAACTTTCTATAAAGGGAAAAGT
>OFFE01000261.1_pt1 | contig 46216 bp, 41 predicted proteins | sample 1521371 | NCBI WGS metagenome assembly OFFE01 (sample SAMEA3504131, study PRJEB24116) | mouse gut metagenome | biome: mouse gut; feature: mouse-associated habitat; material: faeces | place: Denmark | collected 2011 | reverse complement strand
GGCGGGCTGACGCCCGCCAAAGATGACAACACCGCCCTGTGCCATTTTGTCCACTGAACTTTACCGATTTTTAAGTGTATCGACTATAAAACGCAGCCACATTTAACTTGATAAATAGAGAAGCTTGGAAGATCAATCAATATTGGTTTTCCGAACTTGCTTATTAGGAAGAAATCCAAAATTTTTTATAAAAGCCTCTTGACAAATAGTCTGTGCTGTGTATAATCTAAAGCATGAACAATTGCTCATATATTCATTTGTTTGGCTTTGGGGATGAGGAGGCTATGCCATGGAGCGAGAACCTGTTGAAATGTGTGAAGTCAGTGTCATTCACGAGGATGCACTGGCCAGAGTCAAGGCAAAAATGCCTGACGAAGCGCCAATTTATGAGGTGTCTGAGCTTTTTAAGGTGTTTGGAGACAGTACCCGGGCTCGGATCATCTGCGCACTGAATATTGAGGAGATGTGTGTGTGTGATCTGGCAGCATTGCTGAGTATGACCCAAAGCGCCATCAGTCATCAGCTTCGGCTGCTGAAGGTTTCTAGAATTGTCAAAAGCCGCAAACAGGGGAGAGTAGTCTACTACTCTTTGGATGATGCCCATATCGGGCAAATATTTGCGATGGCTTTTGACCATATAATGGAAGAACCGGAGGAATAAATAATGGAAACAGAAAAGAAACATGAACAGGAATGTGCCCATGAGCATGCCCCCGCTTCTGACTGCTGCGCACATGAACACCGGCATCATGAACACTGTTCCTGCGGCCACGGCCAACATGACGGAAAACACCATGAGCACCACCATCATGACCATGACGGCTGCTGCCATGATCATGGAGACGGCTGCAACTGCGGGCACGACCATAATCATGAGATGGATGCCAGAGAAGCAAAAAAGGAACTGATTACTTTGGGCGTCAGTACGGCACTGCTGGCGGTGGGACTGTTGCTGAGAGTATCCAGGAACATATCGCCATGGATTTCTTTTGTAGTGCTTTTGGCCGCATTTTTTGTTGCAGCGGCAGAAATCGTGATTCAAGCTGTAGGGAATATCCGCCGTGGAGAGATTTTTGGTGAGAGCTTTCTTATGACGGTTGCCGGGATTGGCGCGATATGCATTGGCGAGATCCCAGAGGGGGTCATGGTCTTTCTGCTGTATCGCTTGGGAGAATATCTGCAAACCAGAGCGGTGTCTTCTTCCCGTAAATCCATATCCGCTCTTCTGGACGTTCGGCCTGACCACGCAAATCTGATGGAGAGTGGGCAAAGCAGGGAAGTGGAGGCCAGGGAGGTGTCCGTTGGCCAAACCATTCTGGTCCGCCCCGGGGAAAAGGTTCCCTTGGATGGTGTGGTACTGGAAGGCTTGTCCCAGTTGGATACAGCAGCGCTGACCGGAGAATCCCTGCCCCGCGACATTGGCCCCGGCCAGCAGGTCATGGCGGGCTGTATTAATCTCAGCGGGGCTCTGGAAATCAAGGTGGAAAAATCCTTTGGAGAGTCCACTGCCAGCAAGATTCTGGAAATGGTGGAACATGCTTCGGAAAAAAAAGCAGCCAGCGAAAAATTTATTACCCGATTTGCCAGGGTTTATACGCCGGTTGTCTGTTTTGCAGCGGTCATTGTAGCAGTGCTGCCTCCATTGGCAGGGCTGATGGATTGGGAACAATCCATTTACAGCGCTTTATGTTTTCTGGTTATTTCTTGCCCGTGTGCACTGGTGATTTCCGTTCCGCTCAGCTTCTTTGCAGGGATTGGCCGCGCTTCCAGGGAAGGGGTGCTGGTAAAGGGTGGAAACCATCTGGAAACTCTGGCGGAAGCACAGATTGTGGCATTTGATAAAACTGGTACGCTTACCGAAGGCCGCTTTTCTGTGTTCGACAGTCTTCCTGTGAAAGGTATTTCCCGGGAAAAGCTGCTGGAGCTGGCTGCTTTGGCAGAATGCCGGTCGACTCATCCCATTGCGCAATCTATTTTGGCTGCCTATGGCAAACCTGTTAATGGAGAAAAGCTTTCAGCATATCGGGAAGTCTCTGGATATGGCGCATCTGTGACAGCAGATGGCTGTAATATAGTGGTTGGAAAGCGAAATTACTTGACAGAGGAAGGCGTCTGTATTCCAGAAATATCTGCTCCATCCTCGGCTGCTACCACGGTCTATGTCGCCGCTGATGGTGTATACCAGGGGGTAATTTTCCTGCGGGATGCGCCCAAAAAGGACGCAAAAGAAGCGATCAGCACGTTGAAGGCGTTGGGCATTCAGGAGACAGCCATGCTGTCAGGGGACAGCAAAGAGGTTGCGTCGGCTATTGCCAGAGAAATCGGTTTGGATCATGCGGCAGGGGAGCTGTTGCCTCATGATAAGCTGAAGGAGCTGGAGCGGCTGCGGAGCCGCTTGTCCGGAGGGGGGAAGCTGCTCTATGCCGGGGACGGGATCAACGACACGCCAGTGCTGGCTGCAGCTGACATAGGCATTGCTATGGGCGGTTTGGGAGCTGACGCGGCGATTGAAACAGCAGATGTCATTATCATGGGAGATGAGCCCAGTAAAATTGCTTCCGGAATCCGGATTGCCCGCAGAACACAACACATTGCCTCAGAAAATATTGTTTTTGCCATTGGAGTAAAGGTGCTGGTGATGCTTCTGGCAGTTATGGGGCACATTGAGCTTTGGGCCGGAGTATTTGCGGATGTAGGCGTTTGTATGCTGTGTGTGTTGAACACACTCCGGATCAACCAGAAGAAAATCTCGCGTCTATAGCTACACTTTCCGAAATCACCCCTTCTGCATATACTGTGCAGAAGGGGTGATCTTTTTGGATGAATACAGCTTTCGCATGCGGCCTTACAACAGGCTTGCGGCAGTTCGCTACGCTCAAAAGTGGGCTTATGGCAGAAATCCAAGATTTTACGACTATGAGCACATTGGTGGAGACTGTACAAATTTTGCTTCTCAATGTGTTTATGCTGGAAGCGGTGTAATGAATTATACCAAGGATTTTGGCTGGTACTATATTGACGCAAATAATAAAGCTCCCGCTTGGACAGGTGTGGACTATTTCTTTCAATTTATGACCAGAAAGGAGGAGAATGCCGGTCCTGTGGCGCTGGAAGCCTCAATTGGTCAATTGGAGCCTGGAGACGTAGTGCAGTTATCCTTTGACGGGGAAAGCTGGAACCACTCGCCTGTAGTTGTGCGTCTGCTGCGCACTCCAGCTCTGCGTCCAGCTGACGTATTGATTGCCGCACATAGCTATGATTCGGATAACAGGCCCTTGAGCACATACGATTATCGCGGGATTCGGTTTCTGCATTTTATTGGCGTCCGGGCACCGGTGCAATAAACTGGAAGCTTGCAAGGCTGGTGGAAGTATGGTACAATGCGTACAAAAATCGAAAAACAGACCGGCAGTCAGCTCCGTTGGACGCTGGCTGCCGGTGGAAACTGGAGGTTGTCAAATGGACCAAAAGATACAAACACTGGTTGATCTGCTGAAAAAAACTGTGGAAGGGAAGTGTGCGGTCGCCTTGGCTGGCGCTCATGCCAAGGGAACTGCTGACCAAGATTCCGATATTGATCTGTACATTTTCGCTGAACGGGCAAGGCCGTATGCACAGCGTCTGGAGCTGATATGCAGCATAGCGGACCCTGGAACCACGCCATGGGTGGACTCTTCCTTTGATGCTGCTCCCTGGGGCGGCGGAATGGACTTCACGTATCAGGGAACACCGGTGGAAGTGGTAGGGAGGACCCTGACTCGGATGGATCAGGTGATAGCAGATTGCCAGGAGGGAAAATTTGAGATTATCCCGGCCACTTGGACGTCCAACGGATACTATTCATTTATCTATCTTTGCGAATTGAGCTTTATTAAGCCTATTTGGGATCCTGACGGTGTGTTGGCAGCATATCAGCAAAGAACAGCCGCTTATCCGGATCCCCTGCGGCAGGCAATCATAAAGACCTTTCTGGGCCGGGCTGGAACTTGGATGGGAAATTTCCACTACGAGAGCGCCATCCGCAGAGGTGATATTCTCTTTACAGCACCTATTGTGCTCCATACTGTCATGGACATGGTGCAAGTAGTGTTTGCACTCAACCGTGTCTATTTTACAGGAGATAAAAAGCTGGAGCACGCCTTGTCAGAAATGCCTTATTGTCCGGAAGCGTTTCGCCCAAACCAGATAGATATTTTGCTCACTGCCGCCAGAGATCCTCAGCATCTGGCACAACAGCAGCGGATGCTGCGCCAGACATGGGACGAGCTGTCCCAGCAGGTGCGGCCGGAATAAAAATCCGGATGGCAGCATTCTAATCTTTGGGAGGTCTGACTCGCCCTAAAGGATTTGCCCGGGCGGCCACACGAAGCGCCTCGTTGTCAATATGGGTGTAAATCTCAGTTGTATTCAGATGCTCGTGGCCCAGGACCTCCTGAACCGCCTTGACATCCACACCATTTTGCAGCATCAGCGTAGCGGCAGTATGGCGAAGCTTGTGGGAGGAATATTGTGTGCTGTCCAATCCCGCCTGCGAAAGATGCTTTTTGACCAGAGCGTGAACATTGGAACGGCTGATCCGTTGATCCCGCGCGGAAAGGAACAGTGCGTTCTGATCCTTTCCGCTGATGGGACGGCGTACTGTCAGATAGCGCTCCAAGGCCGCTTTGCAGGCATCATTCAGATAGACAATGCGAACCTTGTTTCCTTTTCCCAGGATTCTCAAAGCGTCGCCCTGTATATCGGTCAGGTCCAGCCCGATCAGCTCAGAGATCCGCAGTCCGCAGTTCAGAAACAGCGTCAGGATACAGTAATCACGCTCGCTGTGGATGCCGTCCACATTTTGCAGCAACTCCATACTTTCATCCAACGTCAGATACCTTGGCAAAGTTTTTTTCAGTTTTGGAGAATCCAGTTCCTTAATAGGGTTGTCATTGAGCAGGTGGGCCTTTTGAGTAAGATAGTTAAAAAAGGAGCGGAGTGTGGCAATTTTTCTGGCGCGGGTAGAGGCGCTCAAGCCATACTTTGTTTTATCGCTGTTAGGCTGCTGGGCCCGGTCGCGGCTGAGATAGGTCAGATAGCCATACACGTCAGTGAGCGTGATTGTGCGAATCAGATCAATTCCAACGTCCATAATGGAAATCTGGTCCAAATCAAAATTTCTCAGGGAACGATCTCTGGATTGTTTGATATAGCGGAAAAAATTCCGAAGATCCAGAAAATATTCATCAACAGTTTTTTGTGAATGTGCTTTGATGGTTTCATGGTAGGATAAAAAGTCGCAGAGAATCTGCGGCGCTTCATCACGATAGTCTATCATAAACGCTGGTCTGCGGCTGTATGGAAAAAGTGCGTACGCACCTCCTCCGAATTGAACAAAATTTTTATTTTGTTCAATTATATATCAGCTGGCAGACCGTCCTCCTCTCTGTCTTTTCTCAAGTATATCATGCCTGTCAAGAGTACACAAACTCCAGTAAGATATCAAAACCGACAGTCAGGTATAATGCCCGACTGCCGGTTCAGTTTACGCGTTATCTGATCATCTGCGCCCTTTGGAATGTCCGCTTCGTAAAAGCCGCCGGCGCGGTGCAGTTTCTTCCAGCATGCAAAATACATTGTCTGGTATATGATTGCTGTAACTGATTTCCATCAGAATTTTTCCGTTCTGTCCCATAGTGTCCCGTTCCAGCTGCCAAGGGTCCAGAAAATCCATATGCTGTAGTGACGCGCGGATATCCGTATCCAGCGTTACCCACAGATCCAGCCCCTCCGCCATATAAACCTCCCGCTGGTAGGTCAACAGCATTTGTGGCAGCAGCATCTGTTCAGTCAGTCCTTCATGAAATTCCTGCAATAACGGATCGTGCCGGTACAGCAGCCAATCCGTCTCCCCTGCCAGCAGCGCACGACACTCCGCCTCCGCGACCATAGTACTGCTGCTTTGTTCATCCAGCCGCCTCTCCAGCATCAGATAGGTGGGATCGTCATCATAATAGTGCAGAGAAAACCGCGGCCCTGTGGGTTCCAGTGACAGAATTTCCCCCATGGGATCTTTGGGAATCCGATCACGGTAGCTGGTGAAAAACATGGTGTGAACACTCCTGACTTCCAGCTCCTCCGCATGAACAGAGAGACAGGTTCGTAAGGCGCTGTAGTCATCCGGTGTAATCTGGTAATGAAGCTGACGTAAGCGAAGCTGGTTTGTTGTCATGAGAAATCCTCCTTTGGTGTCATCAATATAACCAAAGAAAAAGAACTGGTCATGACTGGAATTTGAACAATTTGTGAATAGCCACTATTTCCCTGCTGCATTGCTCACACAGCCGCGCAAAACCAATAGATAAATCCAATATTACTTCTTGAAGCTCTCTTTTAAACCAACGCTGCGGTTAAAGACTAAGTGCCCCGGCTGACTGTCTTTGTTGTCCAGGCAAAAGTAACCTACCCGCATAAACTGAAAGTTTGCCGGAGCCACCGCGTCTGCCAAACCAGCCTCCACTTTGCAGCCGGAAACAATCTCCAGAGAACCAGAATTCATGCAGTCCAGAAAGTTTTTATCGGCGCAATCCGGAGCGGAATCAGAAAACAAGTTGTCATAAAGACGGCACTCTGCCTCTATGGCGGTGGCGGCATCTACCCAATGAATGGTCGCGCCCTTCACTTTTCTGCCGTCAGCAGGGTTTCCTCCCCTGCTGTCAGGATCATAGGTAGCAAAAATTTCAGTAATGGCGCCAGTTTCATCCTTTTTGCAGCCAGTACACCGGATCAGATACGCACCCTTTAAGCGGCACTCCGGACCGTCCGGATACAGACGCTTGTATTTGGGAACCGGCGTTTCCAGGAAATCCTCCGCCTCCACAAAAATTTCCCGGGAAAATGTGATGACGCGGGTTCCGTCCTCCGGACGATTGGGGTTGTTTTCCACTTCAAAGGTTTCGCTCTGCCCTTCCGGATAATTGGTGATCGTCAGCTTTACCGGGCGAATCACCGCCATTACCCGCTGGGCGGTTTCATTCAAATCCTCCCGCAGACAGTGCTCCAAAAAGGAAAATTCCACTGTGCTGCTGGCTTTTGCCACACCGATACGTTCGCAGAAATTGCGGATGGAAGCAGGTGTATAGCCCCGCCGGCGCAGACCACAGAGAGTGGGCATTCGAGGATCGTCCCATCCGGAAACCTTTCCTTCCTCCACTAGCTGGCGGAGTTTCCGTTTGCTCATAACGGTGTAATTGATACCCAGCCGGGCAAACTCTATCTGACGGGGCTTGCTGGGCAGATCACAGTTATTGACCACCCAGTCATACAGAGGCCGATGGTCCTCGAATTCCAGCGAACATAAAGAGTGTGTGATACACTCCATGGCATCTTCAATCGGATGAGCAAAATCGTACATGGGATAAATGCACCATTTATCCCCCTGACGGTGATGATGCATATGATTGATACGGTATATGACAGGGTCGCGCATATTGAAATTTCCGCTTGCAAGATCAATCCTGGCCCGCAGCGTCATCGCGCCATTGGAAAACTCCCCAGCACGCATCCGGCGGAACAGATCCAGACTTTCTTCTTTGGGACGGTCCCGATAGGGACTGCGGGCAGGAGTATTCACATCGCCTCTGTACTCTTTGAATTCCTCTGGCGTCAGCTGACAGACATACGCCAGTCCTTTTTCGATCAGCGCCTCAGCGCATTCGTACATCTTCTCAAAATAGTCAGATGCATAGAAAAAACGGTCGCCCCAGTCAAATCCCAGCCAGTGGATATCTTCCTGAATGGCTTCCACATACTCTGTATCCTCTTTGGTGGGATTGGTATCATCCATACGCAAATTGCAGAGACCGCCATATTTTTCTGCGGTGCCGAAATCAATGCACAACGCTTTGCAGTGACCGATGTGCAGATATCCATTGGGCTCGGGCGGAAATCTGGTGTGGACGGCCATGCCCTGGAACCGGCCTCCCTCCGCGATGTCCTCGTCGATGAACTGATGGATAAAATTCCTGCTTTCAGCCTCCTCAATCATAGGGGCTTTGCTTTCCTCGGCCATGTCGTCACGCTCCTTACATATATTTATGAAGTTGTCCCCCAAAGGACGTATGTCATTATACAAAATGCCAAAACAAAACGCAAGAGGGTACGCGGAATTTTTTAGCAAACTTTGATTCGTCAATCGCCGGGGCAAATATCTCCCCAAAGTCTCGTATTTTCAAGGCTTTTAAGTTTTGTTTACCCGTCCCTTTCCCTTGTTTTTCTCTCAAGAGAACATTTGTCGAAGGGGATTTCACCCCAAAAGATGAAATCCCCTTCGACATGGGTGTTATGGTTCTTGACATTTACTTTCTAAAATGTCAGAAATTTCGTAGAATGTTCTCTGAAAACGAGAATCATCATATTGCTTACAGGCCATATCAAGCATTTCTTTCGCTTGTTCATACTGCTTATTCATTATCGTCACAAGAATATCAAGTATTGCAACATTAGCACCGTAAATTTTGCTGTTTCTGCACTGTTCAAAAAGCTTCCTGTTTTTATCATACAACTCTTTCGCTTTTTCATATTGTTCAGTGCCAAAATAGCTCATAAAGAGATTGAGCCGATGGACTACCTTCACGGTGGAGCCAATCAGGCGCTTGCTGGATAGCTCCTCCAATATACGGATTGCCGTGTCAAATTGTTTCAGTTCGACATAACCAGCAGTTAGATTCAGTGTTAAGACATTCCGTAGATTTTGCCCTTTTGCGGTTTTGAGCAATCCCTCCATCCTGTTGATATATTCCTGTGGTTTTCCTTCACCCAGTAACTTGGCGGCCTTTCGCACTTTGCTTTGATAGAATATATTATAAGAGAGGTTGACCAGTACAGCACCTATCACAACAGCCGGAGCCGCAATCCAGTACCAATGCATAAAGACATCTTCATCAATTTGAAAGAACTTTTGCAGAAAGACTAAGGCAATCCCAAGGCACGCCCCTATGGCTACTATCTTGAATGCGCGTTTCAACTCATGCACTTCCTTGTTTTGTACTATCATTTGTCGATTTAATGCAGTTCAAGTATACCACCAATCCGAACGATGTTCAACCACTTTTTATAGGCACTAACAGTAGGACTAACAGTAGTAGCAAGCAATGCATCGGTATATACCCGGTGCCGCTTGTTGGTGGCCGACGGCCCCCCAAGCCCCCGGCGATCGGCGCGGCTGCGTCCGATGCACAAGCCGCTGTTGGCGTCTGCTGGTATATACCGGCAGGGGAAGGGCACCCCCAGCGGAGCCGCCCCCGGAGGGCGCACGATGGCCGCAGGCCATACCACCACCAGCTTGCGGGTGGTGAGTAAGTGCGCTCTTCGCAGAGGGCCGGCAAAAGAGAACGGAGCGCCCAGGTCATCCCCAAACGCTCCCACTTCGGCTCCCTCCTGCTGATCGATTACCGCCTTTCCAGCCTGTGTCATTTTGCCACAAATGAACCGCCAGCCATGTAATGTATTCGGTGGTGAAACCACCCTTTATACATTACATCTCATGAGCAAGTTTAAAGGAAAACCCGCATCAAGAAGCTTGCTCTGGAACGGTTATTAACCGTTCTTCATCATCCATAGCCCCACTTCCCGAATAAAAGCCCGGACTGCCTGAATGGCAGTCCGGACTTTTGCGAATGCAGTATCAGACTATTTACAGCCGTCTTAGAACGCCTTGCCGTCGCAGCCCAGAACGTCAATCAGCTTATGCTTGACCAACTCCTTGATTGCAGCACGGGCGGGCTTCAGATACTCGCGGGGGTCAAACTTGTCAGGGTGCTCGCAGAAGAACTGCCGGACAGTGCCAGTCATAGCCAGACGCAGATCAGAGTCAATGTTGATCTTGCAGACGGCGCTGCGGGCGGCCTGACGGAGCTGCTCCTCGGGAATGCCCACCGCATCGGGCATCTTGCCGCCATTGGCATTCACCATCTTCACGAACTCCTGCGGAACAGAGGAAGAACCGTGGAGCACAATGGGGAACCCGGGCAGACGTCTGACGACCTCGTCCAGAATATCGAAACGCAGAGGCGGGGGAACCAGCTCGCCCTTCTCGTTGCGGGTACACTGAGCAGCGGTGAACTTGTAAGCACCGTGACTGGTACCGATGGCAATGGCCAGAGAGTCGCAGCCGGTTTTGGCGACAAATTCCTCCACTTCTTCAGGACGGGTGTAGGAGGAATCCTCAGCGGAAACCTGAACCTCATCCTCTACCCCGGCCAGGCTGCCCAACTCAGCTTCCACCACTACGCCGTGGTCGTGAGCATATTCCACCACCTTCTTGGTGATCTCAATGTTTTCGGCAAAGGGCTTGCTGGAGGCATCAATCATAACAGAGGTGAACCCGCCGTCGATGCAGCTCTTGCAGGTCTCAAAGCTGTCGCCGTGATCCAGATGCAGGCAAATGGGCAGGCCGGTCTCAATAATGGCGGCCTCCACCAGCTTGACCAGATAGGTATGGTTCGCGTAGGCGCGGGCGCCCTTGGAAACCTGAAGAATCAGCGGAGCGTTGACTTCCTTGGCGGCCTCGGTGATACCCTGAACGATTTCCATGTTGTTGACGTTGAAAGCACCGATGGCATAACCGCCGTCATAAGCCTTCTTAAACATTTCGGTAGTAGTAACAAGGGGCATAGTGCTAGTCCTCCTTATGGTGAAGTTAGGTATATTTTACCACATTTTCATCGGATTGCAACAGGGAAATCCAAAAAAAGTGGAAGGATCAATGGAACGGACTTTGTATATTCTGCCGCCGGAACCGGAACATGCCGGCATAAGACATGAAATGCCTCTGCTGCCAGCATCTTCCCCATGATGTGCCATTCTTTGTAAAGATGGACGAAACCACCCGGTCGGGATCCGCCGGTATCTATCGAAAAAACAAGTTTACAACACCGGAAAATCTTGCTATAATAAGAAAAAAGCAAAGCTTTGCGGAAAAGTTCTTTTGATGGTTTTTCTTTCAAGAAAACCATGTATATCGAAAAATACTGGAGGAACATGAATATGTTAAAAGGCGCATGCATTATCGGTCAGTCCGGCGGTCCCACTTCCGTCATCAACGCCAGCGCTTACGGCGTCATTCGTACCGCTTTGGACAATGAATCCATCACCAAAGTCTATGGCGCAGAGCATGGCATCAAGGGCGTACTTTCGGATCGCCTGATTGATATGACCCAGGAGGACGCAGATGAGCTGGAGCTCCTGCTCTACACCCCCTCCTCCGCTCTGGGCTCCTGCCGGTATAAAATCGCCGATCCTGATGTGGATGATACGGATTATAAGCGCATTCTGGAGATCTTCAAAAAGTACGATGTCCGCTACTTTTTCTATAACGGCGGCAACGACTCTATGGATACCTGCAACAAGATCAGCAAGTATATGCAGAAGGTCGGCTATGAGTGCCGTGTAATGGGTGTGCCTAAGACCATTGACAACGACCTGTTCGGTACAGATCACTGCCCCGGCTTTTCCTCCGCCGCCAAGTATATTGCCACCAGCTGCATGGAGGTCTACCACGACGCCAGAGTGTATGATACCGGCATGATCTGCGTCGTTGAGATTATGGGACGTCACGCCGGCTGGCTAACAGCCGCCTCTGGTCTGGCCACTGCCATGGGGGCTGGTCCTGACCTCATCTATCTTCCTGAGACTGATTTTGATATGGACAAGTTCATCGCCGAGGTCAAGAAGGTCTATGCCGAAAAAGGCAACTGCATGGTAGCCGTATCGGAGGGTATCCACTATGCCGACGGTTCTTTTGTCTCCGAGGCCAAAACAAGCGCCACCGACGGATTTGGCCACGCGCAGCTGGGCGGTCTGGCCGCCATGCTGGCGGAAATCATCAAGAAGGAGACCGGCGCGAAGGTCCGCGGAATTGAGCTGAGCTTGCTTCAGCGCTGCGGTGCGCACCTGGCCAGCCAGACTGACATTGATGAGTCCTTCATGGCCGGTAAAGCCGCCGTGGAGAATGCAGTGGCGGGCCTCACCGACAAGATGGTTGGCTTTGAGCGGTGTGTTGAGGGCGGCAAGTACGTCTGCAAAACCAAGCTGTTCAATCTCACCGACGTGGCCAACACCGAGAAAAAGGTGCCTATTGAGTGGATCAATGCCGAACATAACGGCGTCACCCAGGATTTTATCGACTATGCCCTCCCCCTTATCCAGGGCGAGACCAAGATGAAGAAGGAGAACGGCCTGCCTCGTTTTGCACGACTGAAGAAGGTCCTCGCGAAATAGATCAGAAACACATGCAGAACCATAGCCGCTCCCCTACCCCGGGGAGCGGCTATGGTTTTCGCCCTACTATTGAACAAAACTTTAGCTTTGTTCAATACAGCTGTTTGTACTCACTGAGATTCACCTTATGGAACATCCATCCCACTTGTGCAATCAAAACTTTAACCGAACATTCGGATATCATCTTCCGTCAGCTCCAGCAGCAGGTTCTCCAGTTGAGATCAGGTATCATCCGGAAGGTCCTGAGCAAAGTTCCCATATCTTTCCAGATTTTCCAGGAGACTGAGATTCTCATCCCGGTCATCATCCAGCCACCACAGATTGTCGTATAACCTCCCCTCCTTTTCAAAGGTCCCCAGCAAATTTTCATCGGTATTGACCAACTCCTCGCTATTTGCCAGCAGGTCATTAATCTCCTCTATAAAGGCGTTGATGGCCTGTGGATCATATTGATGCTGATCCGCATAATCAGAATTGAAAATGAGGTCAAATTCCACAGAATTTTCCTGTACCACGACTTCCTCGCCACTGGCTTTGAGATAGAACAGCTTGTAGCTGTACTCACAGGCTCCGCCGCCCATATAAGGTGTATACTTCAGAAGATAATCCTCACCGTCCAGCCGGCACCAATAGAATGACGTCCATCCAACATGGGCCGAGCCAGCCTCATCAATCCAAGCGGGCGAGGACATGGAAAAAGGGATAAATTGCAGATACCAACGTGTAAGCCCCACATCCTTTATCATCCGCAGCGACAGCATATCCGTTCGTCCGTCGTGGTCCAGATCGACGTGCATAGTTTTCCGATACCCTGCCAGATCGGTGCTCCAGGTATCACCCATATCATAAGAAATCATGAAAAACGCTGCCGGATCACTTTTATGCTCTCCGATATTCATATATACGGCATCCGCCAAAATACCAATATCCAACACCTGACCGTATGGCAGATCCATCACCTCCCAGGTTTCTCCGCCGTCCTTGGTAATGAAGCAGGATGTGCCGTCAGAGAGACGCTGGGCCACGATCAGCCGGTCCATACTCAGGAAGCCCACGTCCACAATATGACAGCCTGTACCGGGCATAGCGGCTTCAGTCCAGGTCATTCCGCCATCCTCTGTTTTGTAGACATAGGTGTCTGCTTCCGTCCCCCTGTTATAACAAGCAACCAGCCAGCCATCTGCGGGAGAAAGCAGCTTCCCCCAAACCTCCGGGAATCCAGTCAAGTATTTTTCCTTGTCTCGTCCAGCCAACTCCTGATCTGCCCACTCCCTGGGAGCAGGAACGGGACTGCCGTTGAGGAGCTCCAGTGTGCCGTCATAGACATAGTTGATACTTGGAGTGCCGTCCTCATCCAAAGTGATTTTTGCAGTTTGCCAAGCGTCGTTTGGTCTGGCCACGCTGGCATCGGAAGGTTCTTTGCTCAGGCTATCCAACACGTTTGGCGTATCCAATGCCTTCGCTTGTCCAAACGCAATCAGAACCGACAGCATTATCACAATTATTGCTGCAACAAAAGCGCTGACAAGCTGTTTTCTTTTACAGCAAATGCAATGAATTCGTTCCTTTAGATTCCGATTGCTGCCGGACATGGTGGTAGCAAAGGTGAACAAATCGACGGGTCGGGCCTTGGCAATCACCATCTTCAGCAGCGTCTCACCATAAGCGGCCCGCTCCCCTTCCCCCAACTGCCTGATGGTACCCGCATCGCAGGCCAGCTCTCCATCCCGACGGCTGTATACAACTGCCAGCCACACCAAAGGGTTCCACCAATGGACTGCCAGTGCCGCTCCGCGCAGGAAACTCCACAGGTGGTCCCTTTGATTGCAATGGGTCAGCTCGTGGACCAGCACATGCCTCAGCATGATCGGGTTCTCTGCCGCCGCCTCCGTGATATATACGGCAGGCCGCAGCACTCCCGTCAGACAGGGCGAGGGCAGCGCCGAAGCCACATATACAGGTATCGGTGCATTTATATCTTCCAGGGGCCTGCGTACCCGACGCAGCCGGATTGAAAACCAAAGATTTGCCGCCAGCACTACCCCGCTAAAGACCGCTGCTCCGGCAATCCAGATCAGCCTGAGAAGCTCCAGAGGACTGATCTTCTCAGCGTAACGCACTACCCGTTCTCCATCGCTGGTCAATCGCGGATAGCCAAAGGAATTTGCATCACCCCAAGTGATATTTTCTTCCCCGTAAATACCTGAATCTTTTATAGGAGCAACTGCTACAGGCAGAATATAAATGCTCTCCTCTTGCATTATTTCCGGCGGCTCCCAAACCGGCAACTGCGGCACCGGTATTGCCAGGGACACCGATACTGGTACCAGCAGCCGCGCCAGCACCACCGCCCACAGGCCGTACCTCAGTCCAGCACTGATCCGCTTCCCCAGCAGTCCACGCAGAAGCAGCACCACCAAAATCAACGCACTGCCCGATACCACCCACTCCAATATGCTCACAGTCATTTCTTTGCGCCTCCCTCCGCCTGGGATAGAATTTCCCGCAGCCCGGCAATTTCCTCCTCTGTCAGCTCCTGCCGCTGGGCCATAGCGCTTATCATCAAGCCCACGCTTCCCCGATACACCCGCTTCAGGAAGCTTCTTGTCTCAGAAATCTCTGCCTGCTCCTGTTCTACAGCTGGTGTATAGGATTTTCCCTTTCCGGATATTTCACAATGAACAAGCCCTTTTTCCTCCATCCGGCGCAGTGTGGTGATGGTGGTGCTCTTAGCCCAGCCCACAGTTCTGCTTAAATTTGCCACCATCTGCATTACCGTTTGGGGGTTCTCCCTCCACAGGCAGTCTAACACACTCCATTCACTGCCTGTCAGTTTGATTGGTTCCATTCCTCTCCCTCCTGTGATTTACTTTGTAGACCTACTATATCACGTTTGGTCTACATTGTCAACCAAAATTTAGACAGGAAAACAGCCCCATCCGTTCCGGACGGGGCTGTTCCTATGCCTTTTTCCAACGGGCAAGCTTTGGAAGAAAGTCCTGGAGGTAAGGACGAACCTTTTCTGGGGCTGCTCCCTGCTCCTTAACCATAATGTTCGTACAGAAATCAATCATTTCCTCTGCTGTGCAGTCCTGCACATAGGCGCCGCCGTCATAGCACCACTTGCAGTAGTCCTGATTAATGCCGCCGCCCGCATCGTGCCCCATAATGTCGTCCGTCAGCGGCATCCCACAGCTCTGGCAGATCAATTGCCGGGGACTGCCCAACAGGGTGTTGATCGAGACTTGGAACACCTCCGAGAGCTTTTTCAGAAGATCGGAGGAGGGCAGCGTCTCTCCTCTTTCCCACCGGGACACCGCCTGCCGGGTGACAAACATCCGATCTGCCAGCTCCTGCTGGGACAGTCCATTTTTCTCCCGCAGATGAATCAATACATCCTTACACTCCATTGCTTTACGCTCCTTTGTTGAAGATGCTGCAAGTATATCACAACACCCATCAGCGGTAAAGCAACTAAAAGTTGCCCCCTATCTTCCCAGCAGCTTTTCCAGCGCGGCCAGGCGCAGGCACACGCAGAACACATCAATAGCCGTTTCCAGCTCTGCCACCGGGGGCAGGCTGGGGGCGATGCGGATATTGCGGTCCCTGGGATCGATGCCATTGGGGAAAGTTGCTCCGGCGCTGGTCATGACCACGCCCGCCTCCTTGCAGAGGGCCAGGGTACGCTTGGCCAAACCGTCGGCGGTGTCCACACTGACGAAATATCCGCCGGTAGGACGCTTCCAGGAGGCAATACCCAGCGGAGAGATCTCTTTGTCCAGTGCGTCAAGCACCGCTTTGAATTTGGGGCCCAGAATAGCGGCGTGCTTCTTCATCAGCTCCAGCGTATGGGCCTTGTCCTTCAGATAGCGGACGTGCCGGAGCTGGTTGACCTTGTCATAGCTGATGGTCTGATAAGTCATCAGGCTGACCATATGCTTGATGTTGTCCACACTGGAGGCCATAACGGAGATTCCCGCACCGGGAAACGTCACCTTGGAAGTGGAGGCATACTCAAACACCATATCCGGATTTCCGGCCTCCCGGCAAACGGAAAGAATGTCCGGGAAGGGAACATAGTCTCCCTCAAATTCGTGAATGCAGTAAGCATTATCCCACATCACTACAAAATCAGGCGCGGCGGGCTTCAGATGGGCAATGCGGCGGATGGTTTCGTCACTGTAAATGACGCCCTCCGGGTTGGAGTATTTAGGAACGCACCAGATGCCCTTGACCGTCGGATCTTTCACCGCCTCCTCCACCGCGTCCATGTCAGGGCCGGTCTCCGTCATTGGAATGGTGACAAGCTCCATGCCAAAGGACTTGGTGACATTGAAATGCCGGTCATACCCTGGGGACGGGCACAGGAATTTCACCGTGTCCAGCTTGCTCCAGGGCTTCTCGCTGTGGAGCAGGCCGTGGGTAAACGCCTTGGCAATAGTGTCGTACATCAGCGTCAGGCTGGCGTTGCCGCCAATGAAGCACTCCTCCGGCCTGCAGCCCAGAATCTCGGCGAAGTATGCCTTCGCTGAAGGCAGGCCGGTGAGCTCTCCGTAATTGCGGACGTCAAAGCCCGCTTCCACACAGTCCTCCGGTTTGCTGAGCACTGTCAGCATATCGCTGACCAAATCCAGCTGTTCCTTACCCGGCTTGCCTCTGGACATATCCAGCTTCAGCCCCTTGCCTTTGAGTTCTTCAAAATGCTTGAATACACCAGCGTATTCAGCTTCCAGCTGGACAGGGGACATTTTTCCGTATTCCATGATAGCCTTTCTCCTTTTCTCCCGCAGTGCGGTGTTTGATATTGTTTAACGGTTCTGGACCTGGAGCCCCAGCAGCGCTGCGCCGATGATTCCGGCGTCGTTGCCAAGCTTGGCCTTCACCAGCCGGGTATGGCGGTCGGCCTCCCTGCCAAAGCAGTCCTCCAGAACCATGCTCTGGAGGGGCAGCAGCAGATCCTCGTCACGCGCCTGACTGACACCGCCGCCCAGGGCGATGACCTCCGGCTGAAAGATGTTGACAAAGTTGGACAGTCCGCCGCCAAGGTAGCACAGGTACTGATCGATCACCGTCCGGGCGGTAGCGTCGCCCTGGTGCATAGCCTCAAAAGCGGTGCGGCCGTCCACCCGGCTGAGGTCGCCGCCCACCATTCCCCACATAATGGAATCTTTGCATTGATCCATGGCGGCCATGGTCTGCCGGATCAGAGCGTTGGCGGAAGCGTAGCGCTCCCAACAGCCCTTCCGGCCGCAGGTACACTGTTCGCCGCCGTGGACCAGGACAATATGTCCCCCCTCCCCTGCGCAGCCGTTGATGCCGGTATGGATTCTGCCGTTCAGGATGATCCCGGTGCCAATGCCGGTTCCCAGTGTAACCAGAATCAGGCTCTCAATATTTTTGTTCTCATAGTGATAAAACTCACCCAGGGCGGCACAGTCTGCGTCATTCCCCAGATGAACAGGCACGCTGTCCCAATACCGGTGAAAAATCTCCGCCGCCGGCATGAACCGGATAGGGATGTTCACGGTTTTGATGACCACCCCTCTTTTATCGTCCACCGGCCCAGGAAAACCCATGCCTACCGAGGCCACCTGCTCCCGGGGCACGTTGTTTTCCTCTACCAGTCCAATGGCCATCCTTGCCAGAGTCTCCCCCATCTGCTCCATGGAGGTGAATTGCAGAGGCTGTTTTTTGGTGGCGGTAATATGATAGGTTTCGTCCACAAGTCCCGCTTTCAGATTGGTGCCGCCGATGTCAATGCCGATGTAATACATACATGATCTCCTCCCCTGGTCACTGAATGTTGTTCAATCCGTCATACAGTTCATTAAAAGACTTTTGCTTTTCACATCTGCCAAAGGACATCTCGCGGTCCTCCCCGAATTCCAGAAGGAAGCACTTGGTCAGCTCCTCCACTGTCTGCTCCAGAGTCGTGAAAAATTGCGTATACGCAAAATTCCAGGCTGGCGTCCCTTCCTCAAAATGACTGGTTATCAAAGACTCCGTCACCTGATCCAGAGGGTACATCTTGATGTGCATCAGCTCGTGAATAATGACCTCCTCAGCGCTGTCCTGTTTGGGGTTGTCCGCGTTCAGCAGCAGGATGGCCTTGCGGTCTGTGCAGTCGATTTTAATATCCCCGGTTTTCCGCCACGCAGGGTCCTCCACAAATTGAAGCTTTACATCCCACTGTGGTACAAGCCGCAGCTTCTTGGAGTATTTCTCAAAAAGCCGCTGGCACTCCTCTCTGTCAAAAGCCATGAATTATCCTCCCTGCGCATGGCGTTCCAACTCGTCCGCCAGCTCCTGGGCGGCGTTGAAGCCAAATTTTTTGTGCCGGTTGTTCATAACGGCCACCTCCACAATAGTGGCCAGATTTCTCCCTGGCTGAACGGGGATTGTGATGATAGGAATCTCAATTCCCAGAATGTTGACCTTTTCCTCGTCCAGGCCGAAGCGGTCATAGAACTTATCTTCCCTCCACCGCTCCAGATGAACCACCAGATCTACCTGGGACTCCACCTTCACTGCGCTCATCCCCAGCAGCTGCTGGACATTTACCACGCCGATGCCCCGCAGCTCAATATAGTGCCGGATCAGCTCCGGAGCTTTGCCATAAAGCTGGTCGGCCACCCGGCGAATGTCCACCGCGTCGTCGGCCACCAGCCGGTGTCCCCGCTTGATCAGCTCAATGGCCGTCTCGCTCTTGCCCACGCCGCTGTCGCCGGTAATCAGCACGCCTTCGCCGTAAATATCCAATAATCCGCCGTGACGAGTAATGGTGGGCGCAAGGGCTTGGGATAAGTACTCGATAACCTTGGTGGTGAACGCCACCGTCGTATCCGCGGTGTGCAGAAGCGTCCTCTGGTGCTTCCGCGCCATGGACAGGCACTCCGGATAGATGTCCAAATCCCGGGAAACCACCAGGGCCGGTATGTCATAGGCAAACAGGCGGGAGAAGCTTTTTTTGCGCTGCTCCGGCTCCATGCCCTCCAGCATTTTGGTTTCCGCCATTCCGATGACTTGCAGGCGCCTGGGGTCAAAGTAGTCGAAAAAGCCCACCAGCTGCAAGCCTGGCCGGTTCACATCACGGATGCCCACCAGCGCCGTGTCAAAATCGGTTCCTTTGTTGACTACCGCCAGTCCAAGATACTCCACCAGCTCACCAATTTTGACGCCGCCCTTCATTTCATCCTGTTGGATCATACGCCTCGCCTCCGTTTTGCGCAGACCGGCGGGAGCCGGGTCCGCAGTCTGTTTTATTTGCAGGATAATTATAGTATAAATGGAGCGGCTTGACAAGAGTGAGAAAAAGTTTTGAAAAAAATGAAATTAATGCTTGCATTTTGTGTCAAACTCTGCTATCATACTCAAAGGTGCTTTTGCGCCACTATGATTTTGAACAGCAAGGAGGTGCAACGGATGGCAAAGTGTCAATTCTGTGACAAGGGTGTTACCTTTGGGATCAAGGTTTCTCACTCCCACAGGCGCTCCAACCGCGCGTGGAAGCCCAATGTCAAGCGCGTGAAGGCGATCGTCGATGGTACCCCCCGCCATGTATATGTTTGTACCCGGTGTCTGCGTTCCGGCAAAGTCACCCGTGCTGTCTGACATAGACACGCAGAATGAAACACGCCATTCCAAGGTGAATGGCGTGTTTTTTATGCTGAAAAGGTCTCGCTTTATTTGCCGGATTGTGCTATGATAAGTCCATGTGTCCGCCGCATTGATAGGCGGACCCGGAAACAGCGGTAAAAGGAGCAAAGCAAATGGCTGAAGAAAAAAATAATGACCTGATGCCCGAAGGGCAGGACACGGTCATGGTGTATTTCAACCCGGAACTTATCCAGAGCATGGCGGACCTCTCTGCCGAGAAGCGTCAGAATCTGCGGGAGCTGCAAAGCGCTGCCGAAGACGGCGATCTGGATGCGGCCTATCAGTTGGGACAGCATTATTTCCGCGGCACCGGCGGCGCTCAGAAGGACGAGAAAAAGGGATTCCACTGGTTCAAAAAAGCCGCAGACGGCGATCATATTGCCGCACAGTATAGCCAGGGCATGTGCTGGCTCAGGGGCCGGGGAACGGAAAAGAATCCGGAGAAAGGAGCATGGCTCCTGTCCGTCGCAGCGGAGCAGGGATATCTCCCCGCCATCTGCGAGCTGGGACTGTGTTATGAAATGGGCAGCGGCGTGGAAATGGACAAGCAGAAAGCGTCCGACCTTTACCGGGAAGCCGCCGAGCAGGACTTCGCCCCGGCGCAGTGCAACCTTGGGTTCTTCTATTACCGCGGCATCGGTGTGGAGGAGGACAACGAGGAAGCCGCCATGTGGTTTGCCAAAGCCGCACAGCAGGGCTATGCCCGGGCACAGATGCTTATGGGCGAATGCTTTGAAAACGGTTATGGCGTGGAAGCGGACCCGGAAAAAGCCGCCGCGCTCTACAAGGCATCCCATGAGCAGGGATATGAACCGGCCACCTGTGCCCTGGGAGTATGCTACGACCGCGGTATTGGTGTGGAGGAAAACCAGGAAAAAGCGGTGCAGCTGTATATGGAGGCCGCCGAAGAGGACTATCCTCGAGCCCAGTATCTGTTGGGCCAGTGCTATGAATATGGACACGGTGTGGAAAAGGACGAATCCAAAGCCATGGATTATTACCGCCGTTCCCATGAAAATGGGTTTATACCGGGGACTTGCGCACTGGGATTGTGCTATGAAATCGGTATGGGCTTGGAAGCAGACGCGGTCAAGGCGGTGGAACTTTACCGGCAGGCCGCCGAAGCCGGCCATCCCGCCTCTCAATGCAACCTGGGGTTCTGCTACTATCAGGGAATCGGCGTAAAGGAGAACAACGAGGAAGCCGTGAAATGGTTCCGGCTCTCCGCTGAACAGGACTATCCTCGGGCGCTGGATCTGCTGGGCGAATGCTATGATTTCGGCTACGGTGTGGAAAAGGACGCGGCCAAAGCCGCTGAGCTCTATGCCGCTTCCAATGAACGAGGCTATGTTCCCGCGGCTACAGCCCTGGGACTGTGCTACGAACTTGGCAGGGGCGTGGAAAAGGATCTGGAAAAAGCGGTGGCCCTCTACCGCAAAGCCGCCGAAGGCGGAGACGTCCGCGGACAGTGCAATCTGGGCTATTGCTGCTATCAGGGCATCGGCACTGAAATGGACGACGTTCAGGCTGCCAGGTGGTTTGAAGCTGCCGCCCAGCGCTCCTATCCCCGGGCTCAGTTCCTTCTGGGACAATGCCGGGAGTTTGGCTACGGCATAGAGCAGGATGTGGATGCCGCGCTTGCGCTTTACCGGAAGGCCTGGGAGGGGCGGCACGTTCCAGCCGCTGCGTCTATTGGTCTTTGTTATGAGCTCGGAAAAGGCGTGGAAGTGGACAAGGCCAAGGCCGTTGAATTCTATACCTTGGGCGCTGAGGCCGGAGACGCCAGAGCGCAGTGCAACCTCGGCTTCTGCTGCTATCAGGGGATTGGCGTCAAGATGGATGACAAGCAGGCGGCGTATTGGTTTTCCAAAGCCGCCGACCAAGGATTTGCCAGAGCCCAGCAGCTGTTGGGCGAATGTTTTGAAAACGGCTATGGCGTGATCATAGACGAAGAACGGGCGTTTCAGCTCTACAAGCAATCCCATACAAACGGTCATATCCCCGGAACATGCTCTCTGGCTTATTGCTATGAATCCGGTACCGGTGTGGAGGCCGATCCTGTCAGGGCGGTTTCGCTCTATCATGAGGCCGCCGAAAAAGGTTATCTCCGAGCCCAGTGCAATTTAGGCTTCTGTTATTATCAAGGGATCGGAACAGAGGAAGACAACGACGAGGCATTCAAATGGTTCAGCCAGGCCGCCGAGGGCGGTTATCTCCGGGCCATTCACCTGCTGGCCGAGTGCTGGGAAAACGGTTATGGAACCGCCAGAGATCCCAAGCGGGCTGTCGAGCTCTACCGCACCGCCCATGAGCGGGGATACGCCCCTTCCACCTGCGCCCTTGGCGTCTGCTATGAATTCGGCGAAGGAGTGGAGCAGGATAACGCGCAGGCGGCGGCCTTATACCTCCAGGCCGCTCAGTCTGGCAATATCCGGGGGCAGTGCAACTACGGCTACTGCTGTTACCGGGGAATCGGGGTGAAAGAGAACAATGAGGAAGCCGTCAGATGGTTGAGCATGGCCGCCGGCAGCGGCAGCGGCAGAGCCCAGATGCTGCTGGGGGAATGTTATGAAAACGGCTTTGGGGTGGAAAAAGATCCGCGTCAGGCTTTTCAGCTCTATCAGCAGTCCCACCAGCGCGGTTATGCCCCGGGTACATGTTCTCTGGGGTTGTGCTACGAACTGGGAATCGGAGTGGAAGAGGACAAGGATGAAGCCGTCCGGCTGTATCGCGAGGCCGCCGAATCTGGAAACGCCCGGGCACAGTGCAACCTGGGCTTCTTCTACTATCACGGCATTGCGGTAGAGGAAGACGACGACCTCGCCGTTTCCTGGTTTGTCAAGGCCGCCGGACAGGGCCACCACCGCGCGGAGTTCTTTTTGGGAGAGTGCTATGAAAACGGCTTCGGCGTTCCCAGGGACCTTGCCAGAGCGGTGGAATATTACACCATGGCCCACGAGGGCGGCCGCTCGGACGGCAGCTTTGCGCTGGCCGCCTGTTACGAGAAAGGAACCGGCGTAAAAGCGGATCTGGAAAAGGCTTTGACACTGTACAAACAGGCGGCTAGCCGCGGAAGCAGAGAGGCTGAAGAAGCCCTTAAACGGCTTTCCGGCAAAAAATCCAGAAAATTTCCCTGGGGAAGAAAGTAGTCTCTGTCTGCCGCTTTTTTACTGCTGCCCCTGCCTTCTCCGCCCCATCAGTTCCGGCAGCAAGTCTTCCACCTCCGGATACATCAAAAATCCCCAGGCGATTCCCAGCTCCTGCCCCAGACGAAGCTTTCTGCGGAGCGTATCGGCGTCGTCAAACAGTACAAACCGGCTTTTTTCTCCATCTGAGAATGTAAAGTATTTTGCGCACAGATCATGGGAGTAAAAAACCGACTGCCCCTTTTCTGACAGCATTCCGGCCAGCTCTGTTTCTGAAAGAGGGGCTCCCTCCCCTGTCGGACACGGCAGCGGGAAGCTCATCTGCAGCCGTTGGAGATCCAGTGTGAGCCTCCCTTTCCCAAACCTTTGAATGCACTCGTCCAGTCTCTGGCGCAAATTCCCTCCGGACAGGGCCGTACAGATCATCACCGCAGATTGCTCCACTTGACTGCCATACCTCTCCGGAACAAACAATCCTTTCCGGTTTCTTGCCAGCACCTGCCCCAGATCTCTCAGAAACGCAGTCCGGTCCTCCGCAGGCGGCTCTTCAAAGTCTGCCAGAACCCCTCCATATCCCCGGTTCCCGCACTCCCGCCATACATCCCGGCACAGTGCGGCCGGATCCCGGATCGTGCCGCAGTCCCGATCTCCCAGCACCATCAGTCCTCCCCGGGTTCTCGCCAGCAGGTCCCGGCGGGTCAGGCGACCGTCCCGTCCCACCCGGTAGGCCACATGGGCCAAGCGGTCTGTATAGCGGGCTGCCTCCCGCTGCTTGTCAGGCGTAACGGCCAAATAGAGTTGCACAGGCACTTCCCCCTTGTAGAATTCCAATAATCGTGATATACTCCTTCCATATTATGCGGCCAAGGAGGGCGCTATGCCATTTTCCCTTATCCCGGACCGGCTTTACAGCCGCTATACCGATCTGACTCCCCGGGCGCTGCAAGAGCTGGATGTCCGGCTGCTGCTGTGCGATCTGGACTACACGTTGGCTCCCCGTTCTGTAGAAAAGCCGGAAGAAGAGCTTCGCGCATGGCTGAATGCCTGCCAGGACAGCGGCATCATCGTGATGATCCTCTCCAACAACCGTTCCTCACGAAGGGTGAACGCCTTTTGCGGCGATCTGGGAATCTCTTATGTCGGCCATGCCGGAAAGCCCGGTACCAGGGGCTATCGGCAGGCTATGGAGCAGGCGGGACAGCCGCCGGAGCGCACCGCCATGCTGGGCGATAAGCTGCTTACCGATGTGCTGGGGGCCAAGCGGTCCGGAATACTGGCGCTGATGGTCGAACCTCTGGGAGGACCCGAAGGCGCCTGGAACCATGTGCTTCATGCGCTGCAAAGCCCCTTCAAATGGGCCGCAAAAAGGAGATGCAGGAACAGATGAGCAGATTCCACAAAATTGCCGAAAAGCTGGACGCCTATGGACTGGATGCTATGCTGATTACCAGCCAGCCCAACCGGCTTTATGCCACTCAATTCCATTCCACCGCTGGCATTGCGCTTATCACTAAAGAAAAGAGCTATTTCTTCACGGACAGCCGGTATATCGAGGCAGCGAGAAAACGCGTTTCCGGCGCCGAGATCCGCCAGAACACCACCCAGGTGTCCGCTTTGGAACTTACCAACGAGACAATCAAATCCCACGGCATCAAAAAGCTGGGATTTGAAGAGCAGTACGCCACTGTGGCGGAGTACAACCGCTGGAAGGAAAAGCTTTCCTGCGAGGAACTGGTGCCTGCTGCCGAGCTGCTGATGGAGTTGCGGGGAATCAAGGAACCCGAGGAGATTGCGTGCATGGTGGCCGCCCAGCGCATCGCGGAGAAGGCGCTGACGGAGGTCCTCTCATTCATCAAACCGGGCGTTACAGAAAAGGAGATTTCCGCCTATCTCCAGTACCGGATGCTGTCGGGCGGCGCGGAGAAGATGAGTTTTGAGCCCATCGTGGTCAGCGGCGTCAACAGCAGCATGCCCCACGGCGTTCCCTCTGACAAAAAGGTGGAGGAAGGCGACTTTGTCACCATGGATTTCGGCTGCGTCTATGGCGGATACTGTTCCGACATGACACGTACCGTAGCCGTTGGATACGCTACCGAGGAGATGGAGAAGGTCTACTATACCGTATTGGCGGCACAAAAAGCGGGCATCGCCGCAGCAAAGGCTGGCGTGATCGGTAAGACGATTCATGAAACGGCGGCGAAGGTGATTGCCGACGCCGGATACGGAGACTATTTTGGTCATGGTTTTGGCCATGGCTTGGGTGTGGAGATCCATGAGGGAGCTGGCGCGGCCCCCACCAGCGACAAGGCCCTCCCTGCCGGCGCGGTGATTTCTGCCGAACCCGGGATTTACATTCCTGGCAAGTTCGGCGTTCGCATTGAGGACGTCATTGTTCTTCGCGATGATGGGTGCATGGACATTATGGAAGCTCCGCGCGAGTTGATCATTTTAAAGTAATTCCATTCTACCGGAAAACATGGCGCGCCGCTCATTATATCAAAAAGCGGCTATGCCACTTTTTGAAGGGAAAAGATTGGGCCAAGTAAAGTAATTGAAATTTATTCGCGCCTTCGGAGATCTTTTTTAGCAGATTGAAGAGTCCGGCTGTCTTTCAGGCAGCTGGACTCTTTTTGTAGAAAATAACCATTGACTTTATTACTTTAACGCTATATAGTAGTAAAGCGAATTTGCAGACGACAGCAATATTATTGATAAACAAGGAGATACTAAAGATGAAAAAGAAACTGCTTGCCCTGCTTCTGGCGGGTACTGCAACGCTGACTCTGGCCGCCTGCGGCGGTTCTGGCGGGGACTCTTCACAGAATGACGGCACGCCGGATGACAAAGTCTACAAAGTGGGTATTTCTCAGCTGGTTACGCACGACGCGCTGGATGCCGCCACCAAGGGATTCCAGGATGCGCTCAACGCGCTTCTACCCGGACAGGTGGAGTTTGACTATCAGAACGCTGCCAACGATCCCGCCACCTGCGCCACAATTGCCACCTCTTTTGTATCCGCCGGCGTGGATCTCATAATGGCCAACGCTACGCCCGCCCTTCAGGCCGCCGCTGCTGCCACTGCTGACATTCCCATTCTGGGAACCTCCGTCACCGAATACGGCGTGGCATTTGATATCAAGGATTTCTCCGGCACAGTAGGCGGAAACATCTCCGGTACCTCCGATCTGGCTCCTTTGGACCAGCAGGCAGAGATGATTCGCGCATGGTATCCCGATGCCAAAACAATCGGTCTGCTCTACTGCTCTAATGAAGCCAACAGTCAATATCAGGTAGATACTGTCCAGGGTCATCTGGAAAGTATGGGCTATACCTGTACCCAATACGCTTTTTCCGATTCCAATGATGTTGCCGCCGTGTGCCAGACCGCGGCGGACAACAGCGATGTGCTGTATGTTCCTACCGACAACACCGCCGCCTCCAATACTCCCGTTATTGATAATATCTGCCGGGGAAATATTCCTGTATTTGCCGGCGAAGAGGGCATCTGCAAGGGCTGCGGCGTGGCTACTCTGTCCATCAGTTACTATGATATCGGCTATAAAACCGGCGAAATGGCGGCACAGATTCTGACCGGTCAGGCGGACATTTCCACAATGCCCGTTGCGTATGCCCCCGCCTTTGTCCAAAAATACAATCCCACCATGTGCGACGCGCTGGGCGTCACTCCTCCCGATGGTTACGAGGCTATTGCCGCCGAATAACCTCTGGGTATCCGACGCCGCAAAAATACGGAAAGGGGGTCTTCCCTTTTCCGTATTTTGCGATAAATTCCAAGAGTTCATTGATCATATTACTGAAAAAATGGAGGCATCCGCTTATGACCGGATTCATCAGCGCACTGCCGGGGGCCATGTCCCAGGGATTGATCTGGGGCATCATGGCAATCGGCATATATATCACATACAAGATTCTGGACATTGCCGACCTGACGGTGGACGGATCATTCTGTACCGGCGGTGCGGCTTTCGTCATGCTGTTCGGCGCAGGGGTCAATATCTGGGCGGCGCTGCTGGCGGCGCTGCTGGCAGGAATGCTGGCGGGACTGGTTACGGGGCTGCTCCACACCGCCTGTGGTATTCCCGCCATTCTGGCGGGCATTCTGACCCAGTTGGGACTGTGGTCCATCAACCTTGCAATCATGGGAATGAAGGCCAATGTCGCTATCAACATTATCGATCAGGCCAACCTGGACAAGCTGTTGGTTTCCCTCCGCTTTGTTCAGGATGTGGCCAAGGGCAGCCGCCCCTTCTACCGTCACCCCATTTTTGTGGTGGGACTGTCCACGGCGGTCATTATTGGTATTCTGTACTGGTTTTTCGGTACCGAGCTGGGCGCTTCTCTCCGGGCCACCGGGGCAAATCCCAACATGGCCCGGGCACAAGGCATCAACACCAGCGTCGGGAAGGTGCTGGGCCTGATGATCTCCAACGGTCTGGTCGCGCTTTCCGGCGCTCTCCTCAGTCAGTATCAGTCCTTTGCTGACTCCAGCATGGGTAAGGGCGCTATTGTCGTCGGTCTGGCGGCCGTGATTATCGGAGAAGTGCTGTTCTCTAAATTTTTCACTAACTTTGCGTTGAAGCTCCTGGCAGTATCCATCGGAGCCATCATCTATTATGTAGTGATTCAGGCGGTTGTGAGCCTCAGCGGGATTGACACCAACTACCTGAAGCTGATTTCCGCCGTCATTGTGGCCGTCTTCCTGGCAATTCCTTACTGGAAGGGCCGCTATTTTTCCAAACGCGCCACAAAAGGAGGGAAAATTCATGCTTGACGTCCAGCATATTTATAAAACCTTCAATCCCGGCACTGTCAACGAAAAGGCCGCTCTGCGCGGAGTGGATCTCCACATGGAAGATGGTCAGTTTGTCACCGTTATCGGAGGCAACGGCGCAGGCAAATCTACCCTTCTCAACGCTGTTGCGGGTGTGTGGGCGGTGGATCAAGGGACCATTTCCATCGGCGGCGTGGATGTCACTCATCTTCCGGAACATAAAAGAGCAAAATACATTGGCCGGGTATTTCAGGATCCCATGATGGGCACCGCTGCTACCATGCAGATTGATGAGAATCTTGCCCTGGCCATGCGTCGGGGCAAGTACAGAACGCTCCGCGCCGGCATCAGCAAATCCGAGCGGGAAAGCTATCGGGAAATGCTGAAAATTCTGGATCTGGGTCTGGAGGACCGGTTGACCAGCAAGGTGGGACTTCTCTCCGGCGGCCAGCGGCAGGCTCTCACCTTGCTGATGGCTACGCTTCAAAAGCCCCGCCTGCTGCTTCTGGACGAACATACCGCCGCCCTGGACCCCAAGACGGCGGCAAAGGTGCTGGACGCCACGGAGCGTATCGTAAGCAAGGATCACCTGACCACGCTGATGATCACCCACAACATGAAAGATGCTATTACTCACGGCGACCGGCTTATCATGATGTATGACGGCCGGATTGTCATTGACGTCTCCGGAGAGGAGAAGAAAAAGCTGACCGTTCCGCAACTGCTGGAGCTGTTCGGAAAGGTCAGCGGCAGCGACGAGGCCGACGACACGCTGCTGCTGTCATAAACCTCTATTTTCCGAATACCTGCGCCGCTATCCGCGCCGAGTGCGCTGCGTCCCTGGCGTAGAAGTCCGCACCAGCCTGCTCGGCAAAAGCCTTTGTGACCACGGCGCCGCCCACCATGATCTTGCAGGGCGCTCCCGCATCCCGGAGCGCCTGTATGGTAGCGGTTATATTTCTGGCCGTAGTGGTCATCAGCGAGGAAAGCCCCACCAAAGCCGCTCTGGTTTCCAGGGCGGCTTTTACGATTGTCTCTGGCGGCACATCCCTGCCAAGGTCAATCACCTGGTAATCATAATTCTCCAACAGCATCTTGACAATGTTTTTTCCGATGTCGTGGATATCATCCTGAACGGTGGCCAGCAGGATGGTTCCCTTCTTTCCGGCGCCTTGCGGCAAACGGGCGCGCACCGTGTCAAAAGCGGCTTTGACCGCTTCCGCCGATGCCATCAGCTGCGGCAAAAACAGCGTACCCGCCTCATACCGGTTCCCCACTTCATCCAAAGCCGGGATCAGACATCCATTTATCACCTCCAGAGGCGGCTTCGTTTCCAGCAGCGCCTCCGCTGCGGAAGGAACGCCGGAGCGCTGCCCGGCGATGATCAGCTCCCGCAAGCGGACCGCCGGGGCCATTTCTACAGGGGTACGCTCAGCTCCCCTTCCCTGATGCAAAGCAATATAGGCCGCACACCTGGAATCTGCGCCGGTGAGCACCTTGGCCGCCGCCAGCGTATCGCGGATGGCCGCTGATTCCGTGTTGACAATAGGCACATTCAGCCCTGCCGCCAGACAGACCGCCAGAAAAGTGCAGTTAATCTTATCCCGCTCCGGCAGGCCATAGCTGACATTGGACACCCCCAATAAGGTTTTGTACCCTGCCGCCCGCACCATCCGGATGGCGTCTGCCGCCGCAAGGACATCTGACTGGCTGACCGATGCGGCCATGGCCAGACAGTCGATATAGATATCCTTTCTGGGCACGCCTGCCCTCTCCGCTTCCTTCGCCGCCCGAAGGGCCGTATCCCGGCGGACCACCGGGTCGCCGCTGATTCCCGATTCATCAAGCGCCAGTACGATCAGGCCTGTCCCGTATTTTACCGCCAGCGGCAGCATCGCTGACAAGCTTTCCTCTCTGCCGTTGACAGAGTTCAGGATAGGCCGTCCACGGCAAACCCTCAGCGCCTTTTCCATCGCGGCAGGGTCCGGGCAGTCAATCACCAGCGGAAGAGGGGATACCTTCTGAATCGCCAGAACCAGGTTGGGCAGCGCCTCCTCCTGATCAATATCCGGCAGTCCGGCGTTTACCACCAGAAAATCCGCTCCCTCCGCCTGCTGCGCCGCGGCGGCCTCTGCGGCGGCATCCCAGTCCCCGGCATACAGCGCAGCTCTCATGCCTGGCCTCCCCGTGGGATTCAGCCTCTCCCCTACCACAGCAACAGAGGCGTCCGTCAGCGAGATTACCCCCTGCCAGCCGCACAGGCGGCAGCAGCCGTCCGGCTTCCGCACAACCGCTGCATCGCTCTCATCCAGGACTTGCCGCAGCGCTCGGATATGATCCGGCGATGTGCCACAGCAGCCGCCTAAAATTGCCGCACCGTCTGCCAGAAAGCGTCTGCCCCACTGCCCGAACGTATCTGGCGTCACATCATAAAATGTCTCTCCATCCATCAGCCGGGGCAGGCCCGCATTGGGCTGAATCATGACCGGCAGATGGGTATTTCTCATAATCTCCCCCAGCACAGGCCGCAGTTCCTCTGGGCCCATGGAGCAGTTAAGTCCAATCACATCCGCGCCCAGGCTTGTCAGCGTCACTGCGGCCGCCGCCGGATCCACCCCCAAAAAGGTCTTTCCGTCCTCTCCGAACGTCATGGTAACAAATACCGGCAGGTTTGTCCGTTCCTTGGCCGCCAGCAAAGCGGCCTTTGCTTCCAGCAGATCGCTCATCGTCTCGACGAGCACCAGATCCGCCCCTGCTTGTTCGCCCGCCTCCACAATCTCCGCAAACTGCATATACGCCTGTGTGAAGGTTATCTCTCCAAATGGCTCCAGCAGTGCACCCAGGGGTCCCACATCCAGCGCCACCAGCCTCTCTTCCCCTGCCGCCCGCCGGGCGGCGGCAATCCCCGCAGTGATATACGGAGCGGGGTCCTCTCCCAGTTTCCTCCGGCTGGCTCCAAAGGTATTGGCAGTGACGATGTCTGCGCCTGCCGCCACATATGCCGCGTGGATTTTTTCCACAGACTCCGGCGCGGTCAGATTCATTTTTTCCGGCAGGCTCCCTGTTGGAAGTCCGGCTCTCTGGAGCATGGTTCCCATCGCCCCGTCAAACAGATATCTGGCTGTAAGATCGATCATGTTAACTCCTTTCTTGGTGTCTCCTTGCATAAAAAAACGTGCCCACGGCACGTTTTTTTACGCTCTTGGATGGGCCTTATGGTAAACATCCTGCAACTTCTGCTTTACCATATGGGAATAGATCTGGGTAGACGATATGTCCGCATGTCCCAGCATTTCCTGAATGGAGCGCAGATCCGCTCCGTTTTCCAGCAAATGTGCCGCAAAAGAATGTCTTAGCGTATGGGGCGTAATGTCCTTGTCAATCTGCGCCTTTTCCTGATAATACTTGATAATTTTCCAGAACCCCTGACGGCTCATCCGCTCACCGCTCATGTTCACAAACAGCGCCGGCTCCCGCGGGTTCAAAACCAGCTGCGGACGAACATCCCTCATATAGTCGCTCAGCGCCTTGACCGCCGCCGCGTACAGCGGGATAATCCGTTCTTTCCCCCGGCTGGTACAGCGGACGAATGCTCCTGGCAGATTTATGTTTTCCACATTCAGTCCGATCAGCTCGCTGACGCGAATGCCTGTGGCATACAGCAGCTCCAGCATGGCGTGATCCCGATACCCTTTCTGGTCCACGCACTGGGGCTGCTCCAGAAACAGCTCTACCTCTTTGCCAGTCAGGATCTGCGGCAGCTTCCTCTCCGCCTTGACCGCCGCCGCGTCCTTCGCTGGATTTCGCCGGATCACGCCTCTGTTCTGAAGATAGCTGTAATAAGACTTCAAAGAAGCAAACCCGCGGGCCACGCTGGAAGTAGACTTGCCTTTACCTGCCATATAGGCTATGTAATGCTCGATATGCTCTGTCTCCGCCTGTGGAAGTTCCACATCCTCCTGTTCTGTAAGATAGCGGGAAAACTGCGTTACATCCCGGACATAAGAGGTTATCGTATTATGGGAGGCGTTCCGCTCCAGTTCCAAATAACCGGCAAATTCCTTGATATAATCCGTCACAGCCCCCTCCTTTCCATAAAACTAACCGATGGCTCCCAGAGCGGCACGAAACAGCAGCGGCGTCAGCATCCGCTCACAAAATACGCCCACCCCCAGGATTACGGCACACAACACAAACAATAAAAAATAGCGGCTCCCATAAAGCACCGGCGATGAGCGCTTTCCCCCACCAAAAGACAGGGTGAACAGCTCCATAGACAGCGGCCAGGCCGCTCCGGCCAGCACCATGAAGCAGGGCAGTGTAAACACCAGCCTCACAATCAGCGCTCCCAGCGCCAGCGCCGCCCCGGCCCGCCCATAGCACCGCACAAAGCAGGACACAGTATACATGGTGAAAAAACCAAATACTCCGGACAACGCCGGGATCAGCGCCACGCCCGCCGCCGAAAATCCCAGCAGAAACAGCGCTGCCGCATAGCCGAAATACATCACCACGCAGCTCGGCAGGGACGCTTCCACGCCTCCTCCATCGTACAGCCGGCAGTAGTCGTCCAGATATTGTCCCAGCGCCGTCCAGGCTTCCTCTCCGCATCCAGCGGCATACAGGTGCCCCGCCAGAGCGCCCGCCAGAAATATCACAGCCAGAACCACTGCCTGCGGCAGCGCCGGGTCCCAGTCTCCCAGCCGGATCGTCCGCAAGACCATTCGCCCACGCATCTTCCATCACCTCTCCACAGCTTATGCGGCGTGGACAAGTTTTAGAAGCGGCAGACCCCGGATCAGCCGAGACCGCCCCACACGTTCCGGGAGTATCAGCCTTGAAAATATACGTTTATAAATATAGTGCAATTTCCATCATTTCGCAAGAGAAAATCGGGAACTCTGTACTTTTTTGTTAGTTATTACAAAATATTATGTAAACAATATTATGTAAACCGACTTGCTGGCAACACATTTTTCTCGCTGCTGCCGCCTACGCCCGGAATATTTAGTGTATGCTGAGAGCATGTGCCCCCACATGTGGGGCAGAAGGCTGATTACAAAAAGTAATCAGCCTTCTGCCCGCAGGACAGCGGAACCGGGCGAATTTTTTTGCGTTTTGTTTATTTTTACACCTTGACAGATTCCGGTCATTTTCTGCGCTTCCGCCGGGAACCGCTTCTGCTCCGTTTTCCCTTGGGAAGGTTATACCCCACCAGTGCCGCCAGAAGTCCTCCTGCCGCCATGGACAGTCCAAGTCCCGTCAAACCGTTTTCGATACTGACCGCATCCGTGGTCAGCAGCGCGGCGGCCAGCGTCAGAGATAAAAAGACGACCACGACCACCGGCACAGACAGCATCGACGTCCCCTTCCCTTTCCATACGCTGTAGCCGCAGCCTAAAAAGGATGCCAACGCCGCCGTGACGCATACCAGCGGATAAATCTGCGTCAGTCCCAGCAGTCCTCGATCCACCAGTAAAGCGCATACCATCTGGAGCAGCACGTAGGAGAGCAGCGAGATTCCTCCGCCGATCAGGCAGTTTTTCACCATTCCCTCCGGCAGGGACATAACAACCTTAGACATAATAAGACCTCCCGGCAAATTACTGGATAGACCAGTATATTGACGGAGAGGTCCCATTATTCGATTGGACAGGCGGATTTTACTCCTTGGCAGCGCCCTCTTCGATCTGGGCGGGTTCCTCCTTGTCCTCTTTTGCCTTTTTCCCCTTTTTATCTGCCGGGGGATTGCTGTTGTTGGTAGAGACAGCCCACTTGGTCAGCTCCATCCGAACACGGTCGTCGCTGGTTTCGATAATGATGTTATCATCTGTGACCTGAACGATCTTGCCTACAATGCCGCCGATGGTGGTAATCTGATCTCCCTTTTTCAGGCTGCTGCGCATTTCCTCCGCCTGCTTTTTCCGCTTGTTTTCCGGGCGGATCATCATGAAATACATCAGCGCAACCATGACAACCAGCGGGATCAGCAGAGATCCCATTCCGGCAACGCCTGCATCTGCGGCGGTATAGAACAATGGCATACTCTTTCTCCTTATCATCCAAATTTTTTGTTTGCCAAAAGTAAACGCTTGTCCCATTATATCTGATTTTCCATCGTTTGGCAAGCCTTATTTTCACTGTTCCTCTTTCTTTCTGTACGCCATGTCATAGAGCAAACCGTCAAACCCTCCAACTGGGAGCTACCTGTTCCAGACGCTCCCAATATACTGGAAACCTATAGTGTAATTTTCATACCCATCAGCAAAGACTTGTCCAATCCGCATTGATTTTTTCTCATTTCTCCAATTTGAAATCCCTTTTTCATGGCTTTTCCCGTTCAGATCAACCGCTTGTCCTTCTACTTTCGATTGATTTCTTCCCGAAGCGCCTCCCGTACCCGAACCAATTCCTCCTTCCAATCAGCGTCGCGGTTAAAACGCACCGTCCTGCCGGCGGTGATGGTCCGGGCGGAGGCATCCAGCCGCAGGGGAATAAAGTCCAGCGGCTCCTCTGCTTTTTTCCGCCAGAGCCGCTCCAGCAACAGAAATCCTTCATAGATCTCTCCGATGCCGCCGGAGTCACTGGTGTAGTCCACGTCCGGAAAAATCAGCAGACTCTCCCCTCTTTGCAGAGCAGCAATGGATTCCCGAAAGGTGGCACCCAGCTGCGCCATTCCCCTATAAACCGGAACTGCGCCCAAGGAATTCATCAATCTGCTGACATAGCCGGACGACGCCCAGGCGGCGAGCGATGCCAGCGGACCCGGCATTCCGAAGCGCCGGGAAAAGGTGTAATCCCGATACTGTTTCCGGCAGCTTTCCCTCTCCAGAAACACATGGAGCACCCATGGCCGCGGTGCGAAGGGCAGCCAGCATAGAGTTGCCAGCGGACCGGACAGGTTTCTGTGGCTGCATACATATACCGCCGGACCGTCAGGAGATTCCACAGCGGCGGTCCACCGCCCAATGCCAAGCCGAATAAAAAACCGGCTGAAATAGAACAGCTTACCCCGCTCCATGGGGCCCCTCCTCCCGAAAGACCCAGTGCATCTGGACCTGATAGCTGCAAACAGCCAGAATGATATCCCCTGCCGCTTTGTTCACCGTGGGCCAGATTCCCGGCAGCAGCCAATTGAGCGCCAGCAGCAGCAGATATGAACATATCAGCTGACTGAACCACAGGCAGTAGTATCGCAGCAGAGTCCGCCCACTGGGGCGGCCGCCGAAAACGTACCGGCGGTTGAGGGTATAGTTTAGAGATGAGGACAGCGCCCGGGCCGTCAGGGTAGACCACCAATAGCAGAACAGCGGCGACAGCGGTCTGAAAATCACCTCGCTGCACAGCCAGAAGGCAACTACGTCCGTCACCGCTGACAGCACCGAAGAGGCTGCGTACCATCCCAACCCTGACACCAGAATCAGAAACACTCTCCAGGAATCCCGCAAAGCACGCAGGTGCGTTCCCTGGTTATTGTCAAAATAGACTGCCTGAATCGGCGTCTGCCGTATGTCCATATGTTCTCTGGCCATGCGGATCAAGACGTTCATTTCATACTCATACCGCTCTCCTCTGATTCCTCCGCACCAGTCCAGCATTTCCCAAGGGATGCCCCGCAATCCGGTCTGAGTATCCCCCAACCGGGGACCGTACAGGGTTCGAAAAGCCCAGCTGCTCAGCCGGTTGCCGATCTTGGACCGGACAGGCACCTGCGGCTGGGTCAGATCTCTTACCCCCAGCACCAGCCCGCCACTCTCCTCCAAAGCCGCCTGCGCCACGGCGCAGACGTCCTCCACCCGGTGCTGTCCATCGGCGTCTGCCGTTACCACGACGCAGCCGGTCCACTGAAGCTGGGCGGCGATATAGGCAAATGCGTCCTTCATGGCCCGCCCCTTCCCCTGGTTCCTCTCATGGTGCAGAACGGTACACCCCTCCATATCCTCCAGCTGCTGAAAAACGCCGCTGCTGCCAAGTCCGCTGCCATCGTTCACTACAACCACCTGTTCTGCCCCCTGCTCCAGCAGTCTGACGGTATATTCTGTCAGCGCTTCGTCCGGGTCCAGGGCCGGAATCACCACAACGCACCGGTGCAGCAAACCGGAATTTATAACTTCTCCCATATCAACTCTCCTGTTCTTTTCCCATAAAGACGGGCAGATCATTGCCGGACGGTATACCGTCCGGCAGTACGGAGGGCCCTCCGTGGCAAATTTTACCAGATGCTGGCTATTTTAATACAGATATTTTAAGTTCTGTACAGAACAATATTTAAGATATTTTTAGATTTTGGCCCCAGGAACCCGAACGCCTGAAAAGAGCCGCGGACAATGGGTCCGCGGCCTTCCTGTGTGTATCCCAATTGATCAACAGCTTGTTTGACATGAAATATCCGGAAAATCAAAGGTGTTCTGCCCCATGGCCTGCAGCGTTCGCTCGACAAGTTCCGCCAGCGCCCTGTAAGCTTCGGCCTGATGGGCTTGCAGAAGCTCCTTTCCATCCAGAACCTGACTCGGGCTCTCAAAAGAGAAAATCACCCTGCATGCGCACTCCAGCTTCAGTTTTTCATCCGCCCCGCCAGCGCTGAATTTTACCAGAATTGCTCGTTCAGGCAGCACCTTGTCTATGGGAGCCTGAATCGAGAATTGCAGCTTGCTTTCCAGCTTGACCTCTCCGGTTCTGGCTTGATTGCTGTATAGAAAGTGCAGACAGTCTGTTTCTTTTATCATGGCGGCTTCCCTGCTATCTCATTCTATCTTTCGGATCATTGGCAAACGGTGCCGTTTTACAGCGCAGCCCTGCTCTTTCCAAACCGCTTGTCACTGAAACACTCAAAGGTATTATACACAGTATTACCGTCCTTGTCAAACCCCGACGGCAAAATTTCCATATTCCATCACTCTCTGATCCAGTCAAAGGATCTCTCCACAGCTCTGTGCCATCCCCGCAGCTTATCATCCCGGACTTGTGCGGAAATAGACGGACAAAAAGTCCGCTCTACTGCCCAATTCCGCTTCACATCCTCCTGCCCGGACCAGAAGCCCACCGCCAGACCGGCCAGGTAAGCTGCCCCCAGCGCCGTGGTCTCCACACAGACCGGACGGTGGACCTCGGTCTGTAGGATATCCGCCTGAAGCTGCATCAGAAGATTGTTGGCGCTGGCCCCGCCGTCCACTTTCAAGGAGTGCAGCGCAATACCGGAATCTGCCCGCATGGCGTCCAATACGTCGATGACCTGATAAGCAATGGATTCCAGCGTAGCGCGGATAATATGGTTTTTATTGACGCCCCTTGTCAGGCCGACAATGGCTCCGCGTGCATACTGATCCCAGTGCGGAGCTCCCAGTCCGGTAAACGCGGGAACCACATAGCATCCAGCTGTGTCTTTCACCTTTCCAGCGTGGTACTCACTGTCTGCGGCGGACTCTATCAGGCGCATTTCATCCCGGAGCCATTGGATCGCAGCCCCAGCTACAAAGATAGATCCCTCCAGAGCATACTCCACCCGGCCGGCCAGCCCCCAGGCAATGGTCGTCACCAGACCATTTTGAGAAAAAACAGGTTTCGCGCCGGTATTCATCAGCAGGAAGCAGCCTGTACCGTATGTATTTTTAGCCTGACCCGGCTGGAAACAGGTCTGCCCAAACAGCGCAGCCTGCTGGTCCCCCGCCGCGCCGGCAATGGGGACCGGCGTACCAAAAAAGCTCGGGTCTGTCTCCCCATAGACGCAGCTGCTGGGCCTGACCTGCGGCAGCATGCAGCGGGGAATATCCAAAATATCCAAGATTTCCTGGTCCCAGTCCAGGGTGTTGATATTGAACAGCATCGTGCGGGAGGCGTTGGTGTAGTCCGTTACATGTACCCGTCCTCCGGTAAGCCGCCAGATCAGCCATGTTTCCACCGTACCAAACAGCAGCTTTCCCTCTTCCGCCCTGGCTCTGGCGCCCTCCACATGGTCCAGAATCCACTTGAGTTTGGTAGCTGAAAAATAGGCGTCGATGATAAGGCCGGTTTTCTGGCGGATAACGCCGGTCAGACCACGCTCTTTCAGGCTGTCACAATACTCGGAAGTCCGGCGGCACTGCCAGACGATGGCATTGCAGACCGGTTCGCCGGTGGTTCTGTCCCAGACGACAGTGGTTTCCCGCTGATTTGTGATCCCAATGGCGGCCACGTCGGCGGCAGACGCGCCAATCTTCCCCATTGCTTCCGCAGCCACGCCGAACTGCGTTGCCCAGATTTCCCTGGCATCGTGCTCCACCCAGCCCGGCTTTGGAAAAATCTGAGTGAATTCCTTCTGTGCCGAGCTGCAAATCTGACCTTTCCGGTCAAATAGAATGCACCGGTTGCTGGTTGTGCCCGCGTCAAAGGCCATAATATATTTTGCCATGGATCGCTCCTCCTCATAAATATTGTGCGGGTTTCCTTCTGTTCTTACCATAGCACAATTTGCAGAAAAATGGAAGTGGGAATAGGGACAGTCTCTGGACGCATACCGTAGAAAAAAGGAGGTATCGCTATGCTTACAACCGCAATGCTGCTGCTGCGCAGCAGTCTTTTTTTATCCCTGCATCTGGCAGGAAACGCTGGGTCCTTCCCGAAACCTCTCAGTCAGGAAGAGGAGCAAATCTATCTGACCCGCTGCGCCGGCGGGGATTTAGACGCCCGTAACGTACTGGTGGAGAGAAATATGAGACTGGTGGCGCATATTATAAAAAAATATTATACCCAAACCGTAGACCAAGACGACCTGATTTCTATCGGCACCATCGGACTGATCAAAGGAATCTCCAGCTATAAACCGGAAAAAAATGTCCGGCTTGCCACCTATGCTGCCAGATGTATTGAAAATGAGATCCTGATGTTCTTCCGCAGCCAGAAAAAACTGCAAGGAGAGGTCTCCCTCTCCGAAACCCTGGAAACAGACAAAGACGGAAACAATCTTTTTCTCATGGACGTGGTCGGTGTAGAAGATACGATGCTGGACGATCTGGATACACGGGAAAGCCATATCCGGGTGCGTCAGTTGGTAGATCAATGCCTGACCGAACGAGAAGCGGATATTATTCGCCAACGCTACGGTCTTGGCGGAAAGCCCCCCAGGACCCAGAGAGAATTGGCGGCAGAATATGGGATTTCCCGGAGCTATGTGTCCCGCCGCGCTTAATGTAAACGATGCCCGGAAAGCCTTGCAGCGCAAGAGCTTGTCCGGGCATTGGATGTTTTTGGTAGCGCCGTGGTTATTGTAAGCGGGGCCTAAAATTAAGGTAAGCGGCGATTCATCAGTTGATATTTGTTCGAATCATTGATATAAAGGTTTATATATTCTGAAATATCTTTTTTTCAAAGCATCACGCCCACCCTCCATAACATCACAGATTTCATTTCTAATCGCTTGATTTTGCAACGCACCCTCAACCTTGCAGTTGATCTGGCCATTCGTAAAATTCATAGCTATTATTTGTTCTGCGGCACCATTAACTGGAATGTTTGGATTATGCGTCACAACAATCACTTGATTCTTAAGCTTTTGTTCGCGCAATTCAGTTACTAACATTTCAGAAATCAGCTTCGTATCCAAATCATCTTCTGGCTGGTCAATAATAAGTGGGCCATTATTAGAACGCAAAATTAAAGACAATAATGCTGTTGTTTTTTGTCCAGCCGAACCTTGAGCAATATTTGAAAATCTCCCATCCATTTTAATTTCCAATTGAATAGCATCAGGTGGTGTCCATATTTGCAAGTCATCAATATCCTCAGGATGTTCAATACACAAAGAAGAAATATAATCAGTAAAACGTTTCCCATACTTTTTACCGTTTAAATCAGGATTTATAAGGTTAGACAGAGTTTCTAATCTATTCTGCCAAATATCCGTTCCATAATTGGTAGTACAGATTTGTCCAATGAAAGAATTTTGAATATCGTCTAAATCAAGAATGTCAGATTGGAACTGGCTATCTTTACGGATAATATTTCTAAATTCTTTCTCGGCTAAACTCATATCCTGCATAGGGAGCAATGTGATCCGTACTTGGTCCGAATTTAACTCCGCCATGATACGAGCCCGCTCTTGGCGTAATAGCTTTTGATGTGAGATAATTGCTTCAAATTGAGCAGACTTTTTTTCCTCAATTTCTTCTAACTGATTTTTCCAATATAGTACATCTTCAATTTTTTGCTCCAAATCTGTTCGCCGAGAATACAGTGTCTCAAGTTCATCAATACTATCAATTCCTCGTTGTTTTAAAAGAGATATAGCACTTAAATATTCTGTTCTAGCGGTTTCAAAATCAGCAGATATATGGTGATTTTTACTTAAATCTTCTGCGGCATTCTTCAGAGCAACCATTTTTTCTTGTAGAGCTATATACTCGCTCATCAATTTACTCCACTCTAAAATAAAGCTTTTATATTTTTCAGCTGAATCTTCGTCTAAGATGGCATCAATATCGATCTGATCTACTAAAGTTGTTTGAACAATATCATACTGCAACTCAGACAGTCTGGAGATGATGGTAGCCAGTTCTGATTTAAAGGTTTCATACTTGGAAGAAAATGATTTTATGGTTGTTAGTATAGGATTATTTGCAACGGTTTCAAGTGCATGAATCTTCGCATCGAGATCAGATAAACGTGCTTTCAGGGATTCTTCTTGGGCTATTTTATTACTTATTTCTCGTGACTGTCTGCATATAGCTTTGTATTCTTCACTAAGAGTTGATAGTTGTTGTTTCCAAGCATCATAGTCAAATAAGCTGTCGATATAATGAATCAAGCAGTTGGGATCTTCCGCCATTTCATATAATTGCTTTTGACTATAAATTTGGACAGGAAACCTCTGGTCAACATTACCGGCCCCATCACTCAATTTCCAGTCACCCTGTTCAAAGTAATATTCGGTCCATCTTTCAGATTCCCAAATTAATTTAAGTTTTCGTCCATCTTTTTTTACATGAACTTGTATTATTGTATTTTGACGTAGCATACCAACATCTGTACGGCTAGTTGGGATTTTTGAAAACTTATTGAACGAGGTCTCTATTTCATTTGGAAGATTATGGACTTTTCCGAAGGCAATACGCAAAAACTCTGTAATGGTTGTTTTGCCTGATCCTCGACCTCCGATGATTGTATTTAACCAAGGGCTAAAATTAATGCAAAACGTAATTCCATTTCCTATTTTTTGTCCCCGTTCAATTTCTAATTTTTCAATGAAACAACGATCACCAAGATCGTTTGGATTATCAACATTTGTTCCATCTATAATGACTCCATCCTCTCTATCCTGCAGAGCTAGGGCTAAAGATTCAATAGTTGGAGTTTCCATCTTAACCCAAGAAAACCGTTTTGCCATATCGGAACATTTGTGTGCATCCGACCCCATGACATAAGTAAATTCACGGTTCATGTCAACACATAGCTGCGGAAGTTGATACATTGGGTCTGTAACTTCTACCGCAAAAAAGTCACAGTTATCCAATACATTTTTCAGTGCACTACCTTCAATTGTGCTGAAAAGTCCTTTTGCATCATCCACATGTGCTGGAATTGCAACTCCTCCCGAATGCTGGATCAAATTTACTGCTTCGTGGAAATTCACTTGATTACCACCGTTTTGTATGCGTGAAATTACCGTAGATATATCGTCAGTAGGCTTTTGCGGGTCAAAAAGGGCCAATAGGTGAATTGCAGGAAAAACTTCAATTTCTACTCCCGGAAAGATGATAAGTTCTCTGTATAGGTTACTGTTTTCAGCTTCTATATTCTGTAGTTCTGTTCGCAAAGTCTCTATCCAGTTGCAAGAATCATGATCTGTGACAGCGATACAGTCAATATGTTTTTGCATAGCAGAAAGCAAGAAATCCTTGGCAGATAATTCTGATTCTCTGTAGTCAGATGATGCCGGTGTGTGCAAATGGAAATCAAATTTCCACCATTTTGCTCCATTCATTACGAAAGCCCTCTTTCTATCTATAATGAAAAATTTCTATTTTAAAAGGAAATCTAGCGCACTCTGAACTTTAATCCCATCCTGTGTCTGCATTAGGTCACATTCCAACGCAATCACCATTTTTTCGTAGTTGTCCCTAATTTTCCGCAGCGGTGCCAGTTCCCGTTCCCGCGTTTCCGGAGCATTCATATTCTCCGTAACTTGGATATACTTTTTTTCATCCGCTTTGGTGGCAATAAAGTCCACTTCTTGGTTGTCAATCTTTCCGATAGCAACATCGTACCCCTGCCGCAGCAGTTCAAAATAGACGATGTTTTCCAAGATGTGGCCACTGTCCCCATCCCGATAGCCTAACAGATAGTTCCGCAGTCCCATATCCACGATATAATACTTGCCCAGCGTCCGCAGATACTCCCGCCCCTTAATGTCAAACCGCTTGATCTCGTAGAAGATATATGCCTCCAACAGTGCCTCGATATAACTCTGAATGGTATGCACCGCAGGTTTCCTGCGGCCTTTTTCTTCTAACAGCCCCTCGTTGACCAGTGTGTTGCCAATGGAGGTCGCAGACACATTGTTACCGATGTTATCCGCCAAGAACATGATGATTTTCCGCAGCAGGATTGGGTCAGTAATGGTACGGCGGCCTTTTCGCTTTTCCCGTTCCAGGATATCGTTGACAACAGCGGCGGAGTACACACCGTCCAATGCGGCTGTTACGCGGTCAATCTCCAGTCCTACATCCGCCAGCATGGGCATCCCACCGAACCGGGCATATTCATTGAACAATTCCCGCTCATCGTAGATATCGCCGTCTTGATCTGTGATCCGGCGCTTTAATGCTCCAGTAGGTGATCTTTTCTCTGTCACAGTGTACCCATGGAAATCCAAAAACTCTTTGAAAGAAAGGGGGAGTACCTTGATCTCAACATACCGGCCAGAAAGGTAGGTGGACAACTCGGAAGAAAGCAAATAAGCATTGGAGCCAGTAATATAAATATCGCAATCAAAATCTACACGGAAAGAGTTGACTGCATTTTCCCACCCAGAAATCCGTTGCACTTCGTCAAAGAACAAATATATTCGTTTGTCCGGCAGAATATGGGCTTTCACATATTCATAAAAGCCTCTGACATCCATGTCCGGAAAACGCATGGACTCAAAATTCATTTCCAAGATTTGTTCCTGAGTAATGCCGTTTTCGCGCAGATGCTGGGCCATCAATTTCATGAGACTGGACTTACCGCAGCGCCGAATCCCGGTGATGACCTTTATCATCTCAGTGTCCTGAAACGCGATCATCCGCTTTAGGTAGAGATCGCGCTTTTTTAATGCAACTTTTTGCACTGTTTTCACCACCTTTTGATTTATCATATCACAATCTTTCCCAGAAATCAAGTTTGTTACATCAAAATCAAAAAATATCTATTTTTTTGATTTTGTTACTTGGTTGAAATGAGTCGATATTTCCTCGGGAACGAGAAGTACATGGGCAACAGAAAATCTGAAACACCTGATTAATCTCCAATTTAATACCAATAGAATTTAAAATATTATATACGTGGAGGTGCTATTATGTATACAAACAACCATTTACAATACTTATTGACCAATTATCATGATGATTTGGACTTCTCACTTAACTCTTGCGGGATTGATGTTCTCAACAAAAATTGGGATAACAAAATCATCAACCAAAACGCATACAAAAGTGCGGGAATCTTAATAGAGATTGCGTCACGGCAGATAGAATGTCGCGATACTTTTTTGCAGACCATCATAGCTGGCTGCCGCAAGGAGTTCACAATGATGGACACGATGGAGATGATCTGTGTGGTTTTTGAACACATCAACGCACTGCCGCCGTTGGGAATCATTCAGCACACCCTTCATCCGGAACTGCTGCAAATTTACTGTGCGGACCTGGCGATGTGGCTGAAAAAATATTTTCAAAACGCGCCAGACTGTGTTTCCCTGCATCCCGGTTTTATGGTAGAATCCTTAAAATAGAAAACGATAGGAGAATACAAATGAAACGCTGGAATGCCGTTGCTTATTTGAGAACATCAAAAGGAGTTCAGGAGGATCCAAGCAATACAATTCACACCCAACTGTCCATTATTATGGAACATATCAGTCGGAATGATAACATTGAATTGTGTTCCATCAAGGTTGACAACGGTCGGACTGGCTTGAATTTTGATCGTCCGGCCTATCAGGAGATGATACAGGAAATCGAAGCTGGCAAGATAAACTGCGTCATCGTAAAAGATCTGTCCCGATTCAGCAGAAATTATTTGGATGCCGGCGATATGCTGTTCCGGGAGTTCACCGAAAAGAATGTGCGGTTTATTGCTGTTCAGGATGATGTTGATATGCTGTATCTGCGCCAGAACCAGCAGGACTTTTTTATCCCGATCCGCACCTTGATTGACCAAGCCTACAGCATGGATTTATCAAAAAAGATTTCCAGTCAGCTCAGGGTCAAACGAGAGCGGGGAGAATACATCGGCAGCAATCCAGTATACGGATACAAAAGGAATTCGCTGAACCGGCATCAGCTCGTTGTGGATGAGCCGGCGGCAACTGTGATCCGGGACATCTTTCGATGGAGGCTGGAGGGAATGAGCGCCGACAGAATTGCAGGCAGGCTCAATCAATTGGGAATTCCAAGCCCGGCGGAACACAAGCGAAGATCCGGGTCGAACTGCACATACGCATTCCAGAAGAACGATGTTCCCCTCTGGTCCGCCGGGTCTGTGATACGGATATTGAAAAACCGCATCTACACAGGCACATTGGAGCAGGGGAAAACGAAATCAAATCCCTTTTATCACAAATTGACAAAACGGCTTCCACAAGATGGGTGGGCCGTCAAAGAAAAAGCACACGAGGCGATCATATCAGAGGAGTGTTTTCGTGCGATAGAGCGCCTTCTCAAAACAGACAGCAGAATTTCGCCAAGTGCAAAAAAGACCTATTTGCTCTCCGGGTTTGTCCGGTGCGCAGTCTGTCAAAATACGTTGACCAGGCAGCCGGTAGGGAAGTACACCTATTACCGCTGTTCCCTGGAGAAAGAGGGTACAGGAAGCTGTGCTGGCTGTCGTATGCCGGCCGAAAAGCTGGAGGCGGTTGTACAGCAGAAGATTCGGGAGCATATTGAACAGGTGGCATCATTGTGTAACATGATTGCCGCAGATGATCTGGAGGACAAGCTGCGCAGGCAAATCTTGCGGCTGAAAACTCAAATTGGAGAACTGGAGCAAGCGGCCGCAAGACAGCAATTCTTAATTGCAAGTCTGGAGCCGAATATAGCGGATGGCATCATTACATCGGAAGAAGCGGATGAACTGCGCAGCAGTTTTCAGAATGAGCTGTACACATTGAATGGGCAAAAACAGGAAATCTGGAAGGAAATCCAGAAGATTGAGGACAGGACAATTCTGAAATGTGAGTGGGCGAAGCAGTTTGCGCCATATGTGGGCCAGACTGAATTTTCACGAAAAGATGTCGTGATGCTGGTGGAGTCGATTTTCCTGCATAGGGACAAGCAGGTCGAACTCCACTTTGTCCATGACCAGGAATTTGAATATATCCGGCGGATGCTGGAGTGATATGAGGAAAGCGATGGGCTGTGTGCTCATCGCTTTTGTTTTGCCCAAATCGGCAAACAGGACCATTCGCCCGCATATAGTTTATCAATTTGAATTTAGGAGGTGTTCCGTTGAAGACACAGGAAATCGTGTTGATATGCCGCTATACCAAGGAAGAAATCTGCATTGCCCAGATTATCCGGGATTCTTTTGAAATATTTCTCAAAAAAGAACTGCAAAATGTTGAAAAATACCTGTGCGCCACCGTATAACAAATACGATGAATGGCCGCTTATCTCTGGAGGTACGATATGTATTTAGAGATAAGCAATCCCATGGATTACCATGTGGCACTATATATCAGATTATCAAAGGAGGATGAGAACGAGGGCCCGTCCGAGAGCGTCAACAATCAGCAGTCTCTACTTAACGAATTTGTCCAGCAGCATCGCCTTAGCGTCTACGACACCTACATTGATGACGGCTGGAGCGGGACCAACTTTGACCGGCCGAACTTTCAGCGCATGATCGCCGATATTGAGGCCAAGAAGGTCAACATGGTCATCACCAAAGACCTGAGCCGTCTAGGCCGCGATTATATCCTAACCGGCCACTACATGGAGCGTTACTTCCCGGAGCACCGGGTCCGCTACATCTCACTGCTGGACGGCATCGACACTGGGGTGGACTCCACCGCCAACGACATCACCCCCTTCCGCGCTATCATGAATGACATGTACGCCAAGGACATCTCCAAGAAAATCTCCAGCGTCAAGCACGACAAGCAGCGCAAGGGTCTGTTCATCGGCGGCAAGCC
>OFFE01000248.1_pt1 | contig 47214 bp, 69 predicted proteins | sample 1521371 | NCBI WGS metagenome assembly OFFE01 (sample SAMEA3504131, study PRJEB24116) | mouse gut metagenome | biome: mouse gut; feature: mouse-associated habitat; material: faeces | place: Denmark | collected 2011 | reverse complement strand
GGCACGGGACTTTGACTCCCGCATCCGCTGGTTCGAGTCCAGCCATCCCAGCCATCTGACTCGTTAGCTCAGTCGGCAGAGCAACTGCCTTTTAAGCAGTGGGCCCGGGGTTCGAATCCCCGACGAGTCACCATCTTAAACCCCTGGAGCTCAACGGCTCCGGGGGTTTTCTATATTTCCTTTAAAACAAGTTTGTTAGTAATCTGAAAGTAACGTCAATAATTCTCTACCGCATGAACAAGCTCGTCAATATCCGTATGTACATAGATATTGGCCGTCGTGCTGTAATCCGCATGACCAAGAATCTTTTGCAAAATCTCTGGAGGTACTCCGGCTCGTCTTGCGCGGCTGGCATATGTATGCCGGGTTGCGTGCGGGGTCTTCTTCTCAATACCAAGCTTATCTAGCAGCGGGTAATAGTCCCGTTTGCGAAAATTATTTGAAATCCTTTGCCCGCTGTAACCAGACAGAAGCAGTGCTCCATCCGCCTGACCTGCAAAATACCGGAAGTATCCGCGCCCCTCTGGCCGGATCGGGATTACCCGATTTCGGCCAGTTTCCGTCTTCTCTCCGCCCACAACATAGGTCTCGTGATAGTTCTCCAGCGGGAGAGTAAACAGTTCCCCAATGCGCATCCCGGTATAGATCAGCATGAGTACAATCTTCGCCGCGTCGCTTCCGTCCGCCTCCAGCCTCTCTATATCGGCATCTGAAAAGATTTCCTTTTCTTTCTTGATGTTTTCCGGCAACTTTACAAATTTAGCAAAGTTTGTTGTAATTAACTCTTCTCTTACTGCCCACGCAGACATTTGCGTTAAAAGCTGCTTGTGCTTTGATACGGTAGAATGAGATTGCTTCATATAAGGATCAAGCACTGTCTGAAAATCCGCTGTCCGCAGCTCCCGGAATTTCTTTCGGTGGATTGGTGCGAACACGTCATATGCCCGGTTGTAGGAGGCTCGCCCTGCATCGGTGATCTCCTTGTAGTGCTCCGATTTCCACGCATCAAATACGTCTGCAAAGGTCATGTTGTACCGTTCATCAAGGGAACGTCCTGCCAAGCGGTTTAGGGCTTCCAGCGCGGCGGTCTTTGTTTCATAGTATCCTATGATGGTCTTGCTCTTTGCCGCCGCCCAGGGCCGTCTCCTGCGGCCTTGCAGCTTGTATACAGTGCCGGTTCCGTTGGCCCGCTTCAGTGTCTTTCGTGGTTCCCGGTCCTGCCTGGTTCCACAATGGGGGCAGAACTTTCCACCATCCGGTATTTCCGAACGGCATTTCCGACATTTCACTTGCAATTCCTCCCATGGTCTGATATGATGAGAGGGCAGAGCGTCCGACAAGACTTCTGCCCTCTATGCCGCCTCTGATATTGCGAGTATCAGGGGCGGTTTTATATTGCACTTTACAATAGAATGAATATATAATATAATAAAATTGGTTGCACAGATATAGGAAACATTTCTACAGTTTCTGCGTTTATGTGAAAGGTGGTGAATCCATGAAGGCTGTTGCTACGGTATTGAGTAACAATTTACTCATCAGGGCCAGGCAAGAAAACATTAAGGTAACACCCATGAAACTACAGAAACTTTTGTATTATGTATGCGTTAAATATGTAAAGGAAACAGGGGAAATGCCTGTTTCTGAACCGTTTGAAGTGTGGCAATATGGACCAGTGATACCGTCCGTGTACCATGAGTTCAAATCATTTCGAGCGGCTGGCATCAATAAATTTGCACGAGACGCAAAGGGAGAAGCGAGTGTTGTTGACGAGGATTCCAGTCCGATCCTGACAGATTGTATCAACTTTGTTTGGAGCAGGCTCAAACATTTTACGGGAATTGAACTTGGTCAGAGAACGCACCAAAAAGGGTCAGGGTGGTATAAGGCATACCAAAGGGATGATGAAATCATAACGCTGGAGGATATGAAAGGTGATACAACAATCTGAAAAAACTCCTCCGGAAATTACGGAAGAAGAAGAAATCGTTCCAAAACAGAAGAAAGAACCATTAAAAGATAAAAAAGCTGTTTCCTCTTGACTTTCAGAAATTTTCGCTTGGGTCTACAACTCTTGGATGGTGTATTTTTCTGATGTTCCTGTGTATTGTCCTCTCCATATGGAAGCCAGACAACGAACTCGTAAAAAGTGGTTTCGAGGCATTTAAGCTAATCGTCATGACGATACTTGGTTACATTTTTTGGTCAAATACATCCAGAAAAGAGTAATCCTTTATCCCGCCCCCGGTGTTTGCTGCGCCGGGGGCGGTGGTTTAATTGCGTTTTTTATAAATTAGAAGGATCAAAATTCATTGTTACCATATCGTCCGAAAAACTTATCCACTCTGTAATTTCAAATTCAACAATTGATGTATCGCTAGTGAGCAAAAATGCGCATTGGATGTCAATTGTAGTTCCGGGCCTAACCTCCGTCATGCTTGTTCCAGATTCAAATCCGTCAACATCCATAAGGAGTGCAGTGTCTAACTGCACACCATCCTGGAACGCCTTTTCCGCAACAGAAGTCATAGCGCTGGTAGTATCCTCGCTGTTATTCGTCCAAGAATATGTAACTACCATCGCCGGATTACCCTCGTAGTCTTTTGCCAGAAAAGCGTCTTTTATTTCTACATGATAATTTCCTAAATCCCCAGCGCCTTCAACGCTTCCTTGTCCCTTTTCTTCCGAAGATTGCAAATCAGAATATCCCCAGCTCTGCTTTTCTGCTTCTACAGTAACTGTTTCCCCCAAAGCACTAGCCGTATAAGAAATTTTTCCGTCTTTATATGTAAATTCCTTTGTGTCACTAGTTGAAGCGAGCAGAGCAGTAGATGTTCTGTCTTTATCGTTCTTGGAAGTCCATGTATAAGGTTCATCTCCGGTTTCAGGAGCATCATATGTTCCCGCCCAATATAAAGCGGTTGTATCCTCCCCCATAATCCAATACACTTCAATAGCTGTATCAGAAATGTAAATTGCCTGATACGTATCCTCTGAATTGCTGTTTGTTTGCTTCCATTCTCCTGTCAATTCAGGCGCTTCTTTTACAGGATTTTCAGTTTTTTCGGACGGCTCGCTGGCGGGTGGGGTTTTGTCTGGCTCATTGGTTTCTGAATCTCCGCAGGAAGCCAGAGATAAAGCCATAATTGCTGCAAGAAATATTGCTAGTGCTCTCTTTTTCATTGTATTCTCTCCTCTCTATTTTTACCGCCATCCGACGGCTGGATCACTCAAAATAACTATCGTCACATACGCCCAGCACCAAGCCTTGGCAGCGGATATCCTCCGTGAATTGGCGGGGTTCATAGTCTGGGTTGTGGGAGATCAGAACGCCGTTCCCCAGTTCCTTTATCCACAACTGACCGTCCATAAGAAATGCGCCGGTCTGTCCAGGGCGTATGTCAACGGTGGCGTGGACAAAAACCAAGTTTCCATCATAGTATGTCGGTTCCATGCTACACCCGCTGACACGTGCAATAAACGATGTCCCGCGCGGCGGACGCTTTTTCAACAGGAAATCCTCCGGGTATTCCTGTGCGGCTATCTGCCCGGTTCCGGCACTCATAGGAAGGAAGTACAGGGGAATTGAATATATATCCTCCGGCGCGATCTCCTCCGCCGCTTCCGATTGTTCCCGGCTTTCCCGCAGGGTGGCGGCGGTTTCAGATTTGAATCTGGCAACCTCCAAATCCGCCACACCCCGAACCGTCTCCCGGCCTCTGTCATCCATGCGCCCATCGTAATCTTCCGCCAGCTTCATTGCCTCGTCCGATAAGGACGGGGCTTTTCTTTCTCCTACAGCATCATTTTTTTCTTCAAAAGGTTCATCTTCTCCATAAAACTGCCCTACAGTAATATTAAGAAGCTTACAAATTGGCATGACTAAGTTGGCGTCCGGGGAGTTTTTTCCTTTTAGCCAATTTGTTATGGAAGACTTAGATACTCCCAACTTTTCTGCGATCTCTTTTTGCGTATAACCTGATGCAGAAATGTATTTTTCTAGGCTCGCACGAATTCTTTCCCTTATTTCGCCCTGCCTTCCCATTATCTTCAACCCCTTTCCGTCTATGTTTGTATGATACACGATGAATCAAGATTTGTAAATATCAAAATGCAGAATTTCTCGATTTTTTGAAAATAGCCCTTGACAATCGAGTTATTCTGCACTATACTGTTGGTGTGGTTAAGAAATTCTGCACAACAAAAAAACAAAGGTGGTGAGTGAATGTTGGTATCTCTTGCAATAAAGGATTATCTGACTGCACACGGCATAAAGCAATCTTTTGTTGCCGAAAAATGTGGATGGTCTAAGCAGAAAACGAATTGTATCGTCAATGGAAAACAGAAGATAACAGCGGACGAGATGCGTACCGTTTGTGATGCTGTCGGCGTTCCCTATGACTACTTTTTCACCGCAGCGGCCCAGGACAGCATCCAGTCCAGCGCATGAACCGGGCCGGGAGCTGGTGTAGGAAGGGGGTGAGTAGGATGGAGGTCGTTATCCGAGGTGAAGCGACAGAAATTGCCGCTCTTGTAGTAGCAATACAAGAGCGGCGGGATTTGGGCGTCTGTATAGATGCTAAGAATCTTGTCCGAGCCATTTGTGATATAGGGCCAGGAGTTCGATGGAATACGTAAGGCTAATTGCGGCTATTTGATTTCCAAGGAGAGTTTTGGGATCTGTTTCCGGATCATTGCGAACTTCTTCGGCTCTTAATCCAGCTTTTTCGGTTATGTGCTCAATAATTTCTGGTGTTAGAGTACTTAAGAACTTTTCAAACGGTTCCATATTCAATTTTCACCCCCTTTCTACCGACAAAATTCTACCACAGGCGGGCGGGGGTGACAAGAGGGAGTTGGCCGGGCGGAGCAGGACAGCATCCAGTCCAGCGCGTGAAGCGGAGCAGGATTCGGCGTGAGAGGGGGTGAGAGGGGATGAGTAAAATTGATCTGGAACAAGAAATGATAAATTTTGCAGCTCGTGTGCTTCAAGGAAACTGCACACCGCAAGAAACGGCGGTGTTACCAGAAATTCTTGCGCAGTTAAAAAACGGCTGGGCCGCCAGCGGCAACTGACGGCCCATGGGCTATGGCATTTCGCTTAAAACAGCAGAAAGAGCATCTTTGACAGCGCTGCGTATTGCCGCATTGTTCAAATCAAACACTTTTTTTACTCTAAGCCAGCTGTATTTATTTGCAAAAGCATCTGGGTACAGTTCCCTATCTACAACAGGCTGTATTTTAGAAAATGCTTGGTCAAATGCAGTATCTACGATTTTCTCAATTTCCGCTTTTTTCATACCTTTCACCCCCTTTCTACCGACAAAATTCTACCACAGGCGGGCGGGGGTGACAAGAGGGAGTGCACGATCATCTGGGCCAGCCTGGCGCGGTAGCAGGCGGAGCACTCCGGCGCGTGAAAATACAACCCCAGTTTGAGTAAGGAGGTGAATGCAAATTGCTTGAATCTATCCGAACGATCACGGTTGAAGCAACAACGAACCGTATGCGCGATATGGGGATATCTATTAAAGCTGATACGGTCCGAAGAGGCATCCAGCAAGGCGTGTTTCCATTTGGCATATGCATTGAATGTGCTAAGCAGCCTCGTTTTATCGTTTACGAAAAGAAATTCGAACAATGGGCCGCTGAGCTGGAAGATAAAGAATCCCCGCCAAGTACGCAACACTTGGCGGGACGGAAAGGGGAAGTTGTGCGAGAAAATCTAAAATCCGCCCGAAGGGCGGCGGGCCTCACTCAGCAGGCGATGGCGGACAGGCTGGGGCTTACGCTTAATCATTATCAGAAGATTGAGTATGGGATACTCGGCGGTTCCTTTGCGGTGTGGGATGCCTTGGAGGACCTTCTGGGGGTACATCAACGGATACTCCGAGAGATTTCAAGTAATCGTCGCGACCTAAAAGAAAGTCGGTAGGGACATCGAGAATATCCGCCAATTTACTCAATAATTGCAGGTTGGGCTCTCTTGCTCCGCTTTCATACTTCTGGATTGTTACAAGGGTAACTTCAAGTTCATCGGCAATCGCTTGCAAAGTGCGGCCTCTCGAAATTCGGGCTGAACGAAGTCGGTCTTTGAACATTTTTATCCTCCTAAAAAAGAACTTGACATACAGCCATATTGTATGTTATTCTTTGCTTATAATATACTGCCAAAACGGCAGTAAAAGGAGGACAAACAAATGGCACTGGAAGCGAAAGTCGAAAACTACCGTTTTGAACACAGGAGGGGGACCACCAGGAGCATCAGCGTGGACATTGGTGCGCGGGCATGTATTAACTGCATCTGGTACGAGCAGTACTATCACCAGAATCGCGGTAATATTGCCGCATGGATTCCTACCAGCACCGGCTACTGCCTGCTGCACGATCAGCATCGCGGAGCCCTGCGGCAGCCCTGCAAGAGCTACGAGACAAAAGAAAATCCCCGTCCCTGATGGCACACCGCTTTAAAAATTGATTTAAAGGAGAAATTTATGGAAATGAAGAACAACGAGATTACGGTCAATGGGATTGCTTATATCCAGAAAGATTCTGTCCAAATTCCCGCCCAGGAACTGGATGGAATGGAGTACTGCATGGTGCGGACCTACAGCGCTGGCGTCTTTGCAGGCTACATCGAAAGCCGGGACGGGAAAGAGGCGATTTTGAGGAATGCCCGCCGGATTTGGAAGTGGGCAGGAGCAACGGAACTCTGCCAGCTTGCTACGGAAGGAACGAAGAATCCTAGCGCCTGCAAATTCCCGGCTCCTGTTGACAAGGTGATTTTGACAGAAGTTATCGAGATCATTCCCATTACGGAAAAGGCTCAAAAGAGCATCGCGGAGGTCCCTGTATGGAAGATTTGATTCTGGGCGACGGCTACGGCTCCGGCTCCGGCTACGGCGACGGCTACGGCTCCGGCTACGGCTCCGGCTAATAAAAATCCCCGCTCCTGGTGCTAACAGGAGCGGGGACGCATCAAGCAGACCAGTAAAAAATCAAGCTTGATGGAACGAATGTATTATAGCACATGCGTTTCTTTCTGTCAAGCAGAAAGGAGAAATGAGTGAAGATTTATTTCAAGAGCCCCAGCGGCTGGGAGTTTAGCCTGAACCGCGAGCCGATGGCAGACGGCAAGTTTTACGCCCTGGTTCTTTTGGCGGCAGGCGCACTGTTCGTTGCATTGCTGCTGGGCGGAAGCGCAATCAGGTTTTTGGGGAGGTGAGATCGTGAAACAAGTCCCGTGTGACAAAGATTGTTTTAACTGCAAATTTCCGGATTGTATCTATGATCGCATAGATCACGCAGATTACATTGAGATGGCAGAACGCGATAAGTCTTTGACCGAAACGCCAAAAAGAAAAAAGCTCGCTGCGCAGCAGCGTGCATACCGGGAGGCCAACAAGGACAAGGTTGCTGCGCAGCAGCGTGCATATTACGAGGCCAACAAGGACAAGGTTGCTGCGCAGCGGCGCAATCAAGTTTTTGGGGAGGTGAGACAACACAAATCTCTATAAGGTGATCGAGTGGCGGGCAAGAGAAAATAATCCCCGCTGGGCGTTACCAGCACCCAGCGGGGGGAGTGAAAACATACCACAGCCACAGGCTTGTTTTCTGCACCCATTTTACCACAAGGAAATAGAAAAATCAAGTAAAAACATAGGACACGCTTTGGCTGCGTAAAGTGGCCTTGAGGTGAGTATATGGAGACCACAATCACACATACCACGGAGACTATCAGTGGAAAGGAATATCCTTTGACGGTGACAAAGCATAAAGGAATACAGGAGATTACGGTAGCGGGAAAGCCGGTTCTGGTGGAGGCGGTCACGATTTTTGAAAGCCCTCTAGGAACATCCCGATGCTTTACCCGGGCAAGGCCGGAGGCATCGCCGGAGGCGCGCGCTTCCGGCCAGCGGATAATCCGGGAAACGGCGACGAAGGCTATGATTGATCTGGGAATCTGGTAAAAACAGGAAAAGCAAGAAAGGAGCTAAACATGGATAAATTATGCAAAAATAATTGGCTGCTGCATCAGATCGGCCAGCGGTACCGCCCTGGGGAAATCAGTGAGCTTCGGGAGATGGGCGATGTCGTTACCCTGCGCCTGAGAACCGGGCAACTGTTTTTAGTCCGCCTGGACCGGAACGGCGAGCTATTGCTGGAGGAGCTGGAGGTGGTGTGCTGATGGGAGAGGCAATCATTCAGGTCCGGCGGCGGACAGGGTTTACTGTGCTTCCCAACCGAACGCTGCGGGATAACCGAATGTCTTTGAAGACCCGGGCGATTCTGGCCATTATGGTTTCTATGCCGGAAGATTGGGACTACACGGTTTCAGGACTGGCAGCCGTCTGCGGCGTTGGAAAGGACGCTGTGCGGACTTCTCTGCGGGAAATGGAGATTTTCGGCTATCTCACGCGTGCCCAGCTTCATAACGAGGCCGGCCATTTCAGCCGCAATGAGTACATCGTCACGGATGAACCCACCGTGAAAAATGATACACCGTTATCGGATTTTCCGTCAACGGTTGAACCGTCAACGGACGAACCGTTGACGGAGAATCCGACACAACAAAATAAAGATTATACAAATACCCCCTATAGTCCCCCAGAAGGGGACGGAAAGGCATCTGTGCGGAAACGTTCAAAGCGGGAGCCGGACTGGGCAATGTTTGAACGCTTCTGGGGGGCTTATCCCCGGAAGCAGAACAAGGAGCGGGCCCGGCGGGCCTGGAAAAAGATTAATCCGGATCTGGAGCTCTGCCGGATTATGGCGGCCGCGCTGGAACGGGACAAGTTGTCTGAGCAGTGGCAGAAAGACGGCGGGTCGTATATTCCGCACCCGTCCTCCTGGCTCAATGGCCGCCGCTGGCAGGATGAGCACAAAGGGGTTGATTCCGGGGCTCAGACCGGCCGGCCTCTGCGCGGAGAGGGGGTGCGCTATCAGTGAGCGAGGAACGCAGAAGCATACTCTGCGAGCGGCTTCTGACGGCGGAACAGGGTGTTTTGGGAAGCATGCTTATTGACGGAGACGTGGTGGGCCGGGTGCTGATGATTGTCAGCGAGGAGGACTTTCAGCTTCCGGAAAACCGGATTCTGTTTCAGGCTATCAAGCTGCTGTATGGCCAGGGACGGGCCTGCGACCCGATTCTGATCAACGAAACGCTGGGCGGGGATTACGGCAGGCGGATGGCGGAGCTCATGGAACTGACGCCAACCGCCGCCAACGCTGAGGAATACGCCCGGGCGCTGCGGGAGGTTTCCCGGCTGTGGAGGATCCGGGAGATCGGGGAGCAGCTGGAGAAGGCCGAGGATCTGAACGAATGCCGGGAGCTGGTGGATCAGGCTAATTTGCTTCTGAGTGACCGCAGCAGGGTTCGGCGGCTGGACATGACACAGGGCTGGAAAGATTTTTTTTCCCGTCATGGCGAGGCGAAGCGGCAGGAATGCCTGCAATGGGGGTTTTCCGCTCTGGACGAGCGGCTGCATATCCGGGGCGGCGATATGGTCGTGATCGGAGGGTACGCCTCCGCCGGAAAGACAGCGTTTTCCCTTCAACTGGCGTTTCACATGGCAAAAAAGCAGCGGGTGGGTTTTTTCTCTTACGAAACCAGTGTGGACAAGCTCCACGACCGGGTAGTGGCCTGTCAGTCGCTGACCAGTTATCAAAAAATTGCTTCGGACAAACTGGAAAAATTGGATTTCGAGCAGATTTACAGACAGCGTGGCCATCTGACCGGGCCTTCTCTGGAGTTTCTGGAGGCCAGCGGAATGACTGTGGCCGCTATTGGGTCTTATGCTATGGCCCGGCACTATGATGTAATCGCCGTTGATTATCTGCAAAAGATTCCGGCGGCCGGCCGAGGCAGGAGGCTTGACGAATTTGAGCGGGTGAGCCAAGTTTCTAATGATCTCCAGCAGTTGGCGCGCCGCACTGGAAAAACGGTGATTGCATTAAGTCAGCTCAGCCGCCCAGGCAGGGACAAGGAGGACAAAGCACCCAGCATGTCCTCTCTGCGCCAGTCCGGCCAGATTGAACAGGATGCAGACGTTGTGCTGCTGCTCTACAAGGAGTATCCGAAGGAAATATATTCCCGGCGCTGTCTGGATATTGCCAAAAATAAGGATGGCGTGGCGGGGGAGGGCATTCTGCTGAATTTTGACGGAGACAACCAGCGGTTCAGCCAATCATGGAATCGATCTGAGCCGGAGAGGAAAAAGGATGCGCCGAAGCAGAGTACATTGTTTCAACCAGTAGCGGAGGACGGCCCAACGCCTTTTGACCGCAGCATGAAAGATTAAATATTCTGCCGTATGGGGATGAGGCATTGTTGTGAAAAAGCGCCCCGCTGGGCGGCAACCCGGCGGGGCAGAAGCTAACCAACAACGAAAAAGCTTCTTTTTTCCATTATAAGGGGAAACAGAGCGGAAATCAAGGAGGAAATTATGCCAAAAGGAATTTCAGAAATTTTAGAAGAGGAAAAAAGGCGAGAGGAAGCGCTGCTTGCGTACATCAACAGCAAAAAGGGGAAAGGCCGGATGTACAGGAACGACAGCCATTTTGCAGAAAAGGCCATGGTCGTCTCATCGAACGCTTTTTCCAAATGGAAGAACAGTCGCTTCCCCGCCTTCTTCCATACGCTCTGCCGGATGTTCCAGAAGACACACATCACAGACCGCGAGCTTTGCCTCGTTTTCGGCGTGGAGTACAAAGGGAGAACGACAGAGTAATGGGAGCTTTGACATTACATCGCTCCCGGGAGCGTCTGACCCGGGAATTGACTGCGTGGCAGGCGGGGGCTATCGGCCTGATCTGCCTGTCCGTTATGGTGAATACCGCATTGACGGCCCGGATCACGGACCTGGAGGCCCAGCGGCAGGCGGATGCCGCTCTGTACCAGGAACAGATCGGGCAGGCGGAGCGGATCAGGGATTTGGCGGTGCGGGAGCTGGGAGCCATGAGCCTGCGGCAGGCGGAGGAGGCGGAAGCCCGCGCGGCCCAGGCGGCGGCGTACGAGGCCGTTGGGGTTTATGAGTACATTGGAGAGTGCCGGATTACTTACTACTGCCCCTGTGAGAAGTGCTGCGGGAAGTGGGCAGACGGCCTGACGGCCACGGGGCTGCCCGCGGTTCCGGGGATTGTGGCGGTGGACAAGGACGTGATCCCGTTGGGCAGTACGGTCATCATTGACGGGCAGAAGTATCTGGCGGCGGATACCGGGGTGAAGGGAATGCACGTGGACGTCTGCCTGCTGGACCACGGGTCTACGGTGGAGGCGGGCGTGGGGACAGCGGAGGTGTGGGTGGAATCAACATGTACATGACATTCGATCATGTCCGGGAAGAACAAGAAAAAGACCTGGACTATAAAATCCGAGGAGGACAAATGTCGGTGATGGATTTTATTGGCGATGCCAACTATCTGGTAGATACCCGTCCCTGCGCTTTTGACCGCATTGACCGGCTGGTGATGGACGAACTGCCGAAGGATACGCGGTTTCTGGAGTATGATCCGGATATAGAGGTGGAGCTGTGAATATCGCCTGCAACATGGACTGCATGGAGGCCATGCGGGAGATGCCTGATAAGTGCTTTAATCTGGCGGTGGTGGATCCACCGTACTATGATAACGCAAGATCAATTATTATTCCGGGCGGAGATATCAGTACTACAGGCGTTAAACGGAGCAAGTACAAAATGCCGCATTGGGAAGTGCCGCGTTTGGAATACTTTTTTGAGCTTTCGCGGGTCGCCGAGGAACAGATCATATGGGGAATTAACTATTTTCATATCCAGAACATGGGCCCCGGTAGAATTGTCTGGGACAAAGAAGCAGACAATGGAACGCGTTTTTCGGATTGCGAAATCGCTTACTGCTCCGCCATTAATCATGTTGAGATATTCCGCTATCGGTGGAACGGAATGATTCAGCAGAATATGAAAAAAAAAGAGATCCGCATTCATCCCACACAAAAGCCCGTTGCTCTCTACGCCTGGATCTTCAGCCGATATGCCAAACCCAGAGACAAAATCCTGGACACCCACCTGGGCAGCGGATCAAGCCGGATCGTGGCCTACAATGCCGGACTGGATTTTGTCGGATTCGAGATCGACCCGGATTATTTTAAGGCGCAGGAGGAGCGGTATGCTGCCCATGCCGCGCAAATGTCGCTGTTCAGGGGGTGCGAGGATGCCTGACCAACTGACCCACCTGTCCCTGTTCTCCGGTATAGGCGGCCTCGATCTGGCAGCGGAGGCAGCTGGATTCAGAACGGTTGGCCAGTGCGAGTGGGCGGACTATCCGACGAAGGTGCTGGAAAAGCACTGGCCGGATGTGCCGAGATGGCGGGATATCCGAACGCTTACTAAGGAGAGCTTTTATGAGAGGACAGGACTGCAGACAGTTGACGTTATTTCAGGGGGGTTCCCCTGTCAGCCGTTCAGCTGTGCCGGGAAGCGCAGAGGCAAGGATGATGACCGTTATCTCTGGCCAGAAATGCTTAGAGTCATCAATGAGCTCCGGCCCACTTGGGTTGTTGGAGAAAACGTTGCTAACATCGTCAATATGGCGCTCGACCAAGTGCTATCTGACCTGGAAAACCAGGGTTACCAAACAAGAGCGTTTATTATTCCGGCTTGCGGCGTCGACGCCCCGCACCGGCGGGACCGATGCGCCATTGTGGCCTACGCCTACCAGCCGATGCGGAACCGGAGCATCCCAGACAGCGACCAGACAAGGGAGCCCGGATTTACAGACGGCCGCAAAGATGTATCCGACACCCACGACGGGGGCGGGTCTCTGCGGCGGGACGGGAAATTACCAACAGCTCAAGGCTCTGGAGGCATCTGGTCAGATCACGGAGGAGGAGCGCCGGAGTATGGCGGCTGGGAATGGCGGCCAGCTGAACCCGACGTGGGTAGAAGCGATGATGGGCTTTCCATCTGGCTGGACGGACTTGGGGGCCTGAGTGATGAAGCGAAAGGCAGAGCCGGAGAAATACTGCGAAACGTGCGGTCAGAGGCTATATCGGAAGAGATTCAATGGACGCTTGGAAGATTTGAAAGCATTTCAGAAGAGGAGATATTGCTCGCTTTCCTGTGCGAATACGAAGAATATTGTCACGGAAGGGGGCCTTCGATGGAGAGCGGAGCAGCTCCGGAAAGACCGATGCGAGATTTGTGGCGCATCATCGAATTTGCACGCTCATCACATCGATGGCGATATCACACACAATTGGCCCAAGAATATTCAGACGCTTTGCTTCGACTGTCACATGGCGCACCATCGCTTATGCCGGAGGCTTGGCAGGACAGTACCTGGGAGGATGGTATCCCAAGAACTGCAACCGGGGTTCCCTCTCGGGTGGACCGACTTAAGTGCCTCGGAAACGCAGTAGTTCCAGCGCAGTTTTTCCCGGTGTTCTGGGCAATTGCAAGGGTGAACAGAGAATGATCCTAAAAACAGGTTAAGGAGCTAACCATGAAAAAATATGAATTTACCGGTGAAACAAAAAAATTTCTTGGCATAACGATGAGAAGGATTTGTGCAATAAAGAGCTTTATGGGTGTTAAAGCAGGCGATATTGGAGGATGGATCGAAAAGGGTTCCAATCTAAGTCATGATGGCGTCGCCTGGGTCTCCGGCAACGCCATGGTCTACGGAGACGCCTGGGTCTCCGGCGACGCCATGGTCTCCGGCAACGCCAGGGTCTCCGGCAACGCCTGGGTCTCCGGCGACGCCATGGTCTACGGCAACACCATGGTCTACGGCGACGCCAGGGTCTACGGTGACGCCAGGGTCTACGGCAACGCCAGGGTCTACGGCAACGCCTGGGTCTCCGGCGGCAAATGGAACGTGTCACCTTGCTACATACAGGGGACACGATGGTCTGTCAACATTTCTTCTCCGGAAACTGTTCGATGCGGATGTCAGGATCATACTTGGCAGGAATGGCACGACAGGTACAAGGCCATCAGCAGAGTGCATGGCGCGGACGATGTGCTGGAGGAATATATCCGGTATTTTAACCTTCTATGCGTGATGTATGGGCACGAGGATTGCAGGATTGGAGTGGAAGAGCGATGAGATTGATTGACGCAGATGCTTTGATTCCGGTTACTCTTACAGATGGAGGGTACTGGACAAAGGAGGTTTATTACAAGACGGATGTCGATGCTGCGCCGACGATTTACCCGCCTTCCAACGCCCCGCTGACCCTGGAGGAGCTGCGGGGGATGGACGGGGAGCCGGTGTTTATAATCCCAACGCGCGGAAGCGGCGGTTTCTGCACATGGATGTTGGTTGACACCAAATACGATCTTTGCAGAGAGGTTCACGGCGAAATGGCTGTGTTTGAGAACTGTGGAAAAACCTGGCTGGCCTACCGCCGCAGGCAGGAGGAGGCTGAGCACAATGTTTGACCCATACGTCCCATTCAGCAGAACCGTACTACGCCGGCTGTTTGAGCCGGACAAGCCAGTCCGCCACCAGCAGACCTGTCCCCTCTGCGGCAGAAAACTGGTCAATACATACCTCCGGGAACACAAGTGGATGTGCCGGAGGTGCTGGGAGGAACAAAGCAACAATGAATGATTTTCCGTGGATATGCATCCGTCAGCGTGCGGGTCCGCTGGTCAAGGAATGCCGCAGCATTCGGCCTCGTCTTTCGTCGCACGATACGATTTATGAGCGGACGGAGAAAAATAAGATTCTCCGGCCGCCTCGGGATTCCTCTGTATGCCGAACTAGAGTGGACCGGCTGGAACTGCGGCTGGCATTGTTTGGTTACGAAGGAAGTGTCTATACTCTTACTTTTGACCAAGAACACGAGCCGGAAACGTTTCGGGATGTGCGGCGGTTTTGGCGGAGCTTTTTGTATCAGTTGAAAAAGTGGAAGGCGCGGCCTTTTGACTACGTGTATCTGATTGAGGGACGGCATGGAGATTGCCGATACCATATTCATCTGGTATTGCGGGACAGCGATTTTTCACCAGCAGAAGTGCGTCACTTGTGGAAGTTCGGGCAAAATGTGAATGATGAACCATTATTGCGGCATTCAAGGGACAGCTACCGCCGGACGGCAAAATATTTTAACAAGGAAGCTACCGACGGAATTGTAATCCCCATTGGTGGGCGGACTTGGGTATGTTCCAGATCACTGGTTAAACAGCTGCCGCCTACAGAGCTTTGGAGGGATGAAAGCGGTTATATTCCTATTCCGAAGGACGCGAGGAGTCAGGGGACATATCACACTGCCAACGAGTTTGGCGCGTACCGATATGCATGGTACATCAAAACGCAGTTGCAAACTGCGTTGGAGAACGATATTAAATATGAATCTCAACCTTGGAATATAGCTGAATAACTGACAAAAATGAAGGAGGCTATTGAAAGTGGATGCGAATTGTGGTAAACTGGTTGTAAAAGATGGATGGCTTGCTTGTCCGGTTTGTAAACGGAACACCCGATTGCTCCGGGTTCGACCGGACACTGAAGCAAGAAACTTGCAGCTTTACTGCAAGGACTGTAAGACAGAGCTGATCCTGAATATTGCGAAGGGCCAGAGCGTTGAGCGCCGGGGCCAATGACTTCCCAGCAGGGAGGCCGTTGGTCCCGGCGTTTTTATTTTTTCGGAGGTGATAGCCCGTGAAGAAAAGTACCGCAGGATCTGGTATATCCGCATTCCGGCTGCAACAGCTTCAGACGATGATTGGCGAGAGCAGGTCGACCAGTTTTTACGACTGGGCAGATTGGGAACGGGTCCGCGCGGCGGTGCTTGATCTGGATCACCATGAGTGCCAGATATGCAGGACGCGTCACCGGTACCGGAAAGCTGCCCTTGTCCACCACGTAAAGCACCTGACGGACCGTCCCGATTTGGCGCTGTCCGTGTACGATCCGGACACCGGGGAGCGGCAGCTTGTGAGCCTTTGTCGTTCCTGTCATGAGGAACAGCATCCGGAACGGCGGCGTGGATGCTTTGCTTCTGCGCCAGCGGTTTTGACCGTGGAGCGCTGGGATTAATACCCCCCCCTTCAAAAAATCAAAATCTGGATTTTAGCCCGAATCGTCTGGGCTCATGACATTCCAGAAATTTCGCGTCTGCGCGGAGCTGCGTGTGCGCGTATGCAAAAAAGCTAAAGTGATTTCAGAGAAAGAGGTAAAACATGGAAGATTCCAGGAAAAAGAAGGATTATCGGAAAACAAAATCGTTTAAATTGCTGAAAAAATCGATGATCGATATTTTAGCGCAGCGCGGCCTGGAAGAACTGGCCTATACCGACAAGGTCGAGGAATATATGGACTTCTGGGTGCGGCGGTGTGAGTTGCGGGATGACGTGGCTGACCGAGGGCTCACCATTGAAGACGATCGAGGACGTCTGTCGGAAAATCGAAGTGTTTCGCTGGAAATTCAGACTTCAAGGCAGATGTTGGCGATTTTTACGGCATTGGGATTTAAACCAGATGACTTCATGGGATTGAACGGATTGGATGATGTTGACCTGTAATATTCCGCCAGAGGTTCTAGGCTATCTGGACCAGGTCGAGCATGGTCTGTTTCTGGTATGCGATGAGCAGAAGGCTCTTGCGGCTCATGTGCGGCAATGCTTTGAGACAGAAGACATTTTTGTAGACGAAAATCAGCTGCGCCACTATCTGTCTTTGGAAAAATATTTTCCATTTCAGCTGTTTCCATGGGAGAAATTTTTGACCGCGCTATGGGATTGCACCTACTGGCGGGACAGCGTGCTTCCCCGTTGGCCAAATCTGTTTGCTATGATTGGGCGCGGATCAGGGAAAGATGGATATATTTCTTTTTCTTCTATGTGTTCGATATCGCCTTACTGCGAGGTCCTCCGGTATGATGTGGACATTTGTGCAAATCTGGAGGAACAGGCCATGCGGCCTGTGGCAGACTTGGTGGAAATCTTAACAAATCAATTGGATACAAAGAAACGGAAAATACTGGACCGGCATTTCTACCATACTAAACAGGTGGTACAAGGCAGAAAAAACCGAGGATCGGTTCGCGGACGCACCAACAACCCAAAAAGCCGTGACGGTATGCGGACTGGAAAGGCCATATTCAACGAAATCCACCAGTATGAAAGCTATTCCAACATTACGGTTTTCCGTACCGGTCAGGGAAAAGTGGCACATCCACGCATTGGATATTTTTCCTCTAACGGTACAATATCCGACGGCCCCCTGGATGATCTCATTGCACGCAGCATGCGGATCCTGTTTGAGGGAGAGAAAGACAGAGGATTTCTTCCGTTTATTTGCCGACTGAAAACAAAGGATCAGGTTAATGACCCAAAGAACTGGTACATGGCAAATCCTTCCCTTCAGTATATCGAGAGCCTGTATCAGGAGACGAAGGCGGAATACGAGGACTGGTTGGAAAATCCGGAGGAAAATCCCGACTTTCTGACAAAGCGTATGGGGCTGCGGTCTCTGGCAAAAGATATTGCCGTTACAGAGTACGAAAATATCAAAGTCACAAACAGACCGATGCCGGACCTGCGGGGGTGGGCCTGTGTGGCAGGTATCGATTATGCGGAGTTGAGCGACTGGGCAGCTGTCAATCTCCACTTTCGACTGGGTGATGCGCGATACGACCTTAACCATGCATGGATTTGTACCAGATCCAAAACGCTGCATCGCGTTCGGGTCCCATGGCAAGATTGGGCCCAAAAGGGATACATCACCGTAGTGGATGATGTGAGCATCCACCCGGACTTGCTGTCGGGCTGGATTGTTTCCCATGCATCTTTATACCACATTCTGGGTATGGCAATCGATAACTTTCGGTGGACACTGGTAAGCCCAAGTTTTCAGAAAATCGGATTTGACACTTCCTCCCGTAAAAATGTGAAACTGATCCGTCCCAGCGACATTATGATCGTAGATCCTGTAATCCAAGACTGCTTTGACCGTGGCCTTTTTACGTGGGGAGACGTTCCACATTTGCGCTGGGCAGTGAACAATACCAAGCGAGTACGTGCCAGCCGGAAAGTTGGTGTTGATACCGGGAATTTTATCTACGCCAAAATCGAGGCTAAGAGCAGAAAGACGGACCCTTTTATGGCATTGGTTGCCAGTATGGTGATTGAACCTCTGCTTGGTGCAGGAAGCCTTCCGCTTTCCGTTCCGCCTTCGGCGATCATTCTGTAGTGTGAGAGGAGGATGTTATGGCAGATTTAAAACGCTGCTTTTTCTGTAGCGGTAGTGCCAGTGTCACAAGTTGGGAGCAGTATGTGGACAACAATGGGAATTTCAAAGACGGCTGTGCCAACGCAGTGGCGGCATGGGACCGGAGAGAGGATGGCGCTTAATGGGAATTTCCTTAAAGCGGTGGTTACTGAACGCGATTGGAGGTCCCAGGATAGAAGAAGTGTCTTGCCGGGAGCTGTTTCAGGCAGCTGAAGAGTACAGAATCAGGGAGCTGGCATTCTGGTGCTGTGTCAATCTGATTGCCAATGCAATCGGGCGCTGCGAGTTTCGTACCTTTCTGCATGGCCGAGAGGTGAGGGAAGCAGAGTATTACCGCTGGAATGTGGAGCCCAATATCAACCAGTCCAGCACAGTTTTTCTTCATAAGATGGTCGCTAAGCTGTATCAGGAAAATGAAGCGTTGATCGTCAGCGCTCGGGTACATAACGGAAGAGAAACGCTTGTGGTTGCCGATGACTGGCAGGAGCCTGCAGCTTATCCATCCCGGCAAAATGAGTACCGGCAAGTGACTGTAGGGGAATCATCTTTTGGGACTGTTCGGGAAAGCGCCGCAATTCATTTGACGTTGAATTACTGCGATATTGCGCCGGTGATCAAAGGAATCTATGAATCCTATGTCAAGCTGCTGTCTGCCGCAATGAAGAATTATACGTGGAGCAACGGGCAGCACTGGAAGGTTCATGTTTCGCAAATGGCCAGTGGAAAAGATGGGTGGGCAGAATCGTTCCAGAAACAGATTGACGCACAGATAAGGCCATTTCTCAACAATAATTCGGGAATCCTTCCGGAAATGGATGGATGGTTGTACGAAAATGTTGGAAAAAATACAGAGGCCGGGCAGGATACCAGCCACATTCGGTCTCTGGTTAATGATATCTTTGATTTTACCGCCAATGGTTTTCAGATCCCGCCTGTGCTGCTGCGCGGGCAGGTGGAGGGGACTGCAGATGCCTATGGAAGATTTTTAAGTCACTGTATCGATCCCTTGGCAGAACAGCTTTCCGAGGAGATCACACGTAAAATCTATGGTTATGACGGGTGGATAGGTCAAAGTTATCTTCGTGTTGATACCAGCGCAATCCAGCACTTTGATTTGTTTGAGAATGCGGCCAATATTGAGAAACTGATCGGGTCCGGGTACTCCTACAACGACGTGCAGCGGGCCGCCGGAGGCCGAGAGATCGATGAGCCATGGGCCAATGAGCACTTTATCACGAAGAATTTCGCGAAGGCTGAATCCGAAGTGAAAGGAGAGAAAACAAGTTGAAGCGATTGTGGGATTTAAGACAATCCGCCAATCCCGGCACCCTGGAGCTATATATTTACGGAGATGTGGAATCGGACGGTGAGGACTGGTGGACCGGGCAGACCATCCGAAGCGAAACAAGCGCCGGCCATTTTCGGGATGAGCTGGCCAAGTATCCGGATGCTCACGATATCCATGTTTATATCAACAGCCATGGAGGATCGGTATTTGAGGGGACTGCCATTTATAACCAGCTGCGCCGCCATCCCGCTCAGGTTACGGTGCATATCGACGGCTTCGCCTGTTCGATTGCCTCGGTAATTGCCATGGCAGGAGATCGGGTCATCATGCCGCGCAACGCCATGATGATGATTCACAATGCCTATCTGTATGCTGTGGGAAATTCGGCGGAGCTCAGAAAAGCCGCAGATGATCTGGATGCGATTAACCGTGGGAACTGGCAGGCGTATCTGCAAAAGTCCGGCGGGAAGCTCAGTGAGGAGGAACTGTGCCGGATGCTGGATGCGGAAACCTGGCTGACGGCGGAGGACTGCATCCGGCTTGGTTTGGCGGACGAATATGCGGATAAGGATGTGGATATCTCGGAAGCATCCACGGTCCTCCAGCGGGCCAGGCTGAATGTGGATCAGAGAATCAGCCTGCAAAAAGCTCTGGCGGCACAGCTGCGGGCAATGACATCCCCGCACTGGTCCATACAGGAAGGCCCGCAGCCCCCGGAAGAATCTGACCATGAAACCAGTCCGTCCGGCATTATGCAGATGATCGGCGGCATGTTTAAAAACAGAAAGTGAGGTAACAAAATGAGTTTGGTTTCCCTTGATCTGAAAAACGAGGTCCTGCTGGATCTGCGGCAGAAGCTTCAGGATGCCATGCAGAGCGATGACGCGGAGAAGTTTACAGAAGTCTTCTGCGAAATCCTCCAGTACTACGCCAGGGAGAATCTGGAAACGTATGAGGCGATGCAGGGCGAACACGACGTTCAGACGCTGGCTGCGCGGGGTGTGCGGCAGCTCACCAGCAGGGAGCGGACCTATTACCAGAAGCTGGGCGACGCCATGCGCAGCTCCGACCCCCGGCAGGCGGTGAGCAATCTGGATGTGGTCATGCCGGAGACGGTATTCGATTCCATCTTTGACGACATCGAGACCAGCCATTCCCTTCTTGGAGCGGTCAACTTTATGAACACGCGGGGCGCCATCCGCATGATGATGAACACCCACGGCTATCAGAAGGCCATCTGGGGCAAGTTGTGCGGCCCAATCATTCAGGAAATCACTTCTGGATTCAAGGAAGTGGATTCCGGACTGTTTAAGCTGTCCGCCTTTATCCCGGTCTGCAAGGCTATGCTGGATCTGGGCCCTGAGTGGCTGGACCGGTATGTGCGTATGATTCTGGCTGAGGCGCTGGCAAACGGCTGGGAGTACGGCATTGCATCCGGAACCGGCAAGGATGAGCCTATCGGCATGAACCGGCAGGTGGGCGAAGAGGTATCCGTCACCGGCGGCGTTTATCCGGAAAAGGTCCCGGTCAAAGTCAACACCTTTTCCACTGATGCCATGGGCAACCTGGTATCTATTCTGGCGGCCAACCCTAACGGCATCGCCCGGCGGGTGGACGGTCTGATTCTGGTGGTCAACCCTCAGGACTATTTTCAGAAGGTCGTTCCCGCCACCACGATTCAGGCCCCTGACGGTACATACCGCAACGACATTTTCCCTGTTCCGATCCGTGTGATCCAGTCCCCGGCAAAGCCCAGGGGCAGGGCTACGCTGGGCATCGGGCGGCTATACTGGGCCTTTGCCGGAATGAGCCGGGACGGCAGAATTGAGTACAGTGACGAGTACCACTTCCTTGAGGATGAGCGGGTTTATCTGATCAAAACCTATGGAAACGGTATGCCGGCCGACAACAACGCATTTCTGGAGCTGGACATCTCTGATCTTCAGCCTGCTGTTTACAAGGTGGAGAACATCACACCGAAAACACCCTCCAATGACGTGGCGCTGTCCGACCTGCGGATCGGGGGCCTGACGCTCTCCCCCGCATTTTCCAGCACGGTCACCAGCTACACCACGTCTACCTCCAATGCCACAAACACCATCAACGCGGTGCCCGCCGACGCGGACGCTTCCCTCCAGATCAAAGTGAACGGCACGGAGATCGACAACGGAACGGCGGCCAGCTGGCAGAATGGGTCCAATACGGTGACCGTCATCGTAACCGCCGCAGATAAGGAGACCACGAAGACCTATACCGTCACGGTGGTAAAGTCCGATGGCTGACAGGGACAGCGTCGCACTGCTGGATGATGTAAAAAATTATCTGGACATCACCTGGAAGGATGACGCTACGGACCGGAAAATTTCCGGTTTTATTGCTTCCGGCAAGGCTTATCTGGACGACAAGGCCGGGGAAAAGATCGATTACACCGTAGATGGCTATGGGCGGTCTCTGCTGATGGAATACGTCCGATACGCCAGAGACGGGGCGATGGACATATTTGAAAACAACTACCGGCACCTCATTCTGGCGATGCAGAACAACAGGAAGGTGGCAGGGTATGCGACAGACGCCGTTTCGTCCGGGGAATGAAATTTCACAGCAATACAACAGCGGCGTGCTGACGGTGTACCGGGTACAGGACGGGGCAAAGCCGGGCTTTGCCCCCGCCCCGGAACTCCACAGGCTTGGCACGCTGCGGTACGAAGAACTGCGGCTGGGACTGAACCGGTACTATCAGGCCATGCAGAATCAGGTGCAGATCAACAAAGTAGTGCGGGTGCCCAGGGGGCTGGATATCTCCACGCAGGACGTAGCCGTCACGGAGGACGGCCGGCAATACAGGATCGATCTGGTGCAGCTGGCGGATGATGTGTATCCGCCGTCGCTGGATCTGACGCTGGCGAAGGTGGAGCAGGTTTATAAAATCGGAGAGAGCAAAGTATGAAGAAAAAAGTAATTGTGTTTTTTATCCTTGTCTTTGAATTGGTTTACGATCCCTAATCCAATGCAGTGGTATGAAAGAGTCATCGCCGCCCACCGGGAGGCGGCGGAAGGGTCGGAGTCCGTCAGCCACGGCGGGCGGATGAAGTCCGAACGGTACTTTGTCTGGATGGAGGACGGGACCAATGATCTGTTGGCGGAGAACCAGCACACGGAATCCGCCGTCACGGGGTACACGGACCTGTTTACCAAGCGGGAGTTTGACCCATGGGCAGCACGTCTGGGCCCCGCTCTCAGCCGGTATGGGATGTGCTGGAGTCTGCGGGACGTGCAATACGAGCCGGAAACGGGCTTCTGGCACCACACATGGGACTGGGAGGCGCTATATGGGGACAATTAAATTCAGCGGTTTGGACCAGTACGCGCAGAAGCTTACGGCGTTGGAGCGTTCCACTGATTCCGTCATTCAAAAATCTCTTGAGGCGGGCGCCGGAGTGGCTGCTGACGAAATGCGGGCACAGATTGAACGTCTGCCAACTTCCGACCATGTGTCAAAAACCGGGAAAAGCCACCCATGGTGGGGCACGCCGGAACATCCGGCCCGCGGTCCCAGCGAAGAACAGAAGCAGGGGCTGTTGGATAGTCTGGGATTCACTCCGATAAGCGTTGACGAAAAAGGTCTTGTGAACATCAAGATCGGGTTTGACGGATACAACAGCGTAAAGTCAAAACGGTGGCCCAACGGAGAACCCAATCTGTTGATTGCCCGCGCCGTCAATAGCGGCACAAGTTTCATGGCAGCCAATTCATTTGCCAAAGATGCCCGCGCCAAGGGTGGCCGAAAGGCAAGAAAAGAGATGGAGAAGACAATGCGGAATGAATTTCAGAACGTTTTTAAAAATCCGGGGAAATTGCCCTGATTTCCAGGAAAAAGCTATGGGATAAATAGACGTGAAAGGATGAAAAGCTATGTATTGTGGATGTCCGTGCGGCCCGGTTGGGTTTAGAGGAATGTCTGCGTATGGATATGTAGGCACATTCCCTCCGTATCCTGACGTTGAGCTCAATCTCAGCTTCAAAAGCATTTCCCAAAAAAAGAAGGAGGAAAGTACTATGAATGCATCTTACAAGGGATTTTCGGGAGAAGTGGTCAAACTGGAGCTTAAAAGGAAGTCTCTGGCCGATGTCCCCCTTTACGATCTCTCCATCTATGACGCCGAACACAATGCTACCCACTCTTTCACGTCGGTGCCTCTGTCGGATGTGAAGTTCTCGGGCAGCGCGGTGACGTTCGGCTGATTTCCTGTATGGACAGGCTCACGGTCATACCGCCTCCGGCGGCGCACAGCGGCAGCGTGAAAGGCTGGTACTGCTGCCCACACTGCAATAAACAGCTTTTCCCCATACGGGAAGATACACGAATCGAACATATGCCATACCGCTGCAAGGCGTGCAGGCATGATATGGAGATCAACGTATTCCCGCAAAAAATGAATAATCCAAGAGCCAAGAGCCTTTGAGCCAAGAGCCGCAAACCGTCAGGAATTTTCCTGCGGTTTGCGGTTCTTGGCATTTTTTATGAAAGGATGAACGATTATGGCAACTATCGGCGTATCGAAGCCGTATTACGCGAAATACAACTACGAAAACGGGAACGTGTCCTATTCCGGCGGCGGAATCATGGGCAAGATGACCGAGCTGGATATCGAAATCGAAACCAGCGAGGACAACAACCTGTATGGCGACAACGGCGTGGCGGAAACGGACCGCATGTTTTCCGGCGGAACCGTCACCGCTTCCACCACGGACCTGTCTCAGGAGGTAAGCCGGGATATTCTGGGCCTGACGGAGGAGGATCTGGAAGAAATTCCCGGAGTGACGGACACAGGGGTAAAGGAACTGCTTTACGACGATACGCAAGCCACCCCCTATCTGGGCTGCGGATTCATCATCAAGAAGATGATCAATCACCTGATCCGTTGGCGGGCCGTCGTATTGCCGAAGGTGATGTTCTCCGTCCCTTCCGATTCCGCTACGACGCAGGGGGAGAGCATCGAGTGGCAGGTCCCCGAGCTGAGCGGGACCATTATGCGGGATGACAGCGACACACACCGGTGGAAAAGAGAGGCCACCTTTACCACCGAGCTCCAGGCGGAGGTGTACATCAAACACCGGCTAAACATCACCGATACGCAGGCTGCGCGGATGTTCAGCCGGGCGGGAATGAATATCAGAGGGACTGAGGCATGAAGATGACAACCATTTCCATCTGTGGGCATGAGTACCCGCTGCGCTTCTCTTTGCGGGTGGTGAAGGCCTGCGAGGAGCGATACGGGTCCCTGGACCAGATGTTCAACGTCATGCAGATGCGGAAGACGGATGGTGGGATTGACGTCGTGGACGAATTCCTGTGGCTGCTGCAATCCATGATGGACTCCGGGGCCAGATACGCCAGATACTGCGGGGAACAGGTTGAAGATCCGCCGGATAAGGAGATCCTGCTGGATGTGCTGGACATCACGACGCTGCAGGGCAAATTGTTCGCCGCTATTTCCGGGGACAACGCCCGGACCGTGGAGGCGGAACCAGGAAAAAACGGGGAAAGCGCGGAGACGGCCCAGTCAAGCTGACCTCCGCATGGCTACTGTGGTACGGCATGGCCGTAGGGCTTTCCAGACTGGAAACAATGGATCTCCCCTATGGCGAGCTGCTTGATCTGGTCGCCGTGCACCAGATCAAGCAGGAGGGAGCCCGGCTGAAACGCGCGACGACAGACGATGACATTATTCCGGATGTGGGGTGAGATATTTGTCTAGTGATACAGTAGGCCTCCGGCTGGGGGTGGACGGAGAAAAGGCGTTCCGGTCCAGCATAAACGCCGTCAACGCGCAGATTAAGGCCCTGGGGGCTGAGATGGAGGCCGTAACCGCCAGCTTTGTGAAAAACGCCAATTCTCAGGATGCTCTGGCAGCCAAAAATGCGGTGCTTGGGCGATCCATTGAGACGCAAAACGCAAAGATGAGCGTGCTCAACAAAGAAATTGAGCGGCAAAAAGAGGTCCTGGCTTCCCTTGGCACCGCTCTGGATCAAGCAAGCGCCGAGTATGGCGAGCAGTCCGAACAGGCGGCGGCGGCTCAGAACGCCTACAACAGGCAGTCCAAAACGGTCAGCGACCTGACTGCGCAGCTACATAAAGCACAAAAAGAGCTTTCCGGCTTCTCCGGGGCGATGGAGGACAACAACAAAGCTCTGGCAGGCGGCGGCGACAATATGGAAGACCTGGCCGATGGGGCGCAGCAAGCCGCAGCCGGGCTGGACAGGGCCGGACAGGCCGGGCTTTCCTTTGGCGATATTTTAAAGGCGGATATCCTCTCTGACGCAATTATTTCCGGCGTAAGGGCCCTGGCCGACGCTTTCCGGGAGGTTGCCAGCGCGGCAGTGGATCTGGTCAAGGATTCCGTCGCGGGATTTTCCCAGTATGAGCAGCTGGCGGGCGGCGTCAGGACCCTGTTTGGCACGGAAGCGCAATCGCTTGAGGAATACGCTAATTCCATTGGAAAGTCCGCTGAGGAGGTCGCCGGAGAATACGAAAAGCTGCTGGCCTCCCAGCAGACGGTGTTTGACAACGCGGACAAGGCGTTTCAGACCGCCGGACTGTCAGCCAACGCGTACATGGAGACCGTGACCAGTTTCTCCGCCAGCCTGCTTCAGGGTCTGGGCGGTGATACGGAAGCGGCGGCCGCCATGGCTGATATGGCGATTACCGACATGGCGGACAACGCCAACAAAATGGGTACGGACATCGGCAGCATCCAGAACGCCTATCAGGGGTTTGCCAAACAGACCTATACCATGCTGGACAATCTCAAACTGGGATACGGCGGCACACAGGAAGAGATGGTGCGGCTGATCAATGACAGTGGGATTCTGGAACAGCAGATTGAGGACCTGGACGGTATCCGCTTCGACCAGATCGTGGAGGCCATCCACGCGGTACAGACCAATATGGGCATTACCGGCACCACGGCCAGGGAAGCCGCCTCCACCATTGAAGGCAGCACAAACGCCATGAAGGCGGCGTGGGATAATCTGGTGGCCGGAATGGCGCGCGAGGATGCAGATCTGGGCGCGCTGATGTCCAGCTTTGTAGATAGCGTGGGCACCGCTGGACAGAATCTTATGCCGCGGATTCAAACGATTCTGTCCAGTATGGGAACGCTGGTTGCGGAGCTGGCTCCCAAGCTTGTGGAACAGGTCCCGCAGCTGATTGAACAGGTGGTACCCCCTATGGTGGAGGCGGGGGGACAGATGCTGTCCGGCATCGCCTCCGGGCTCAGTCAGGCGCTCCCGGAGCTGATGACGCAGGCGGGGGAAGCTCTGACCGGGCTCCGGGACAGCTTTCTCGAACTGGTCCCCTCGCTGGCGCAGGGGATTCAGGAGAAAACGCCTGAGTTTATTGCTTCCGGGCTGGAGCTGCTAAGCGGCCTTGCATCCTCCATCCGGGAGAACGCCGGACTGGCGGTGGACGCAATGATAAATCTGGTCAAGGGTCTTGCCCAGGGCATTGCGGACGGCATCCCGGATATCATTGAGAAGGCGCCCCAGATTGTATCTGATCTGGCTAACACGATCAACGACAACGCGCCTAAAATCCTTGCGGCGGCTGTGGATATTATCAAGACGCTGGGCAAGGGGCTGATTGACTCGATTCCAACTTTAATCGCCAACATCCCTCAAATTATCAGCGCGATTGTGGATACGATCACGGCATTTAACTGGCTGAATCTGGGAAAGAACATCATTCAGGGCCTTGGCAATGGCATCAAGGCAATGGTCTCCTTTGTGAAAAACGCGGGGACGCAGGTCAAGAACGCAATAACAGACGGTATCAAAAAAATACCGGAAGAGATGATCAAAATCGGCAAAAACATTGTTAAGGGCGTGTGGGATGGCATCTCCGCTATGGGCGACTGGATCAAAGGAAAGGTCTCTGATTTCTTTGGCGGCATTGTAGACGGGGTAAAAGGACTTCTTGGCATCCAGTCCCCGTCCAGGCTCTTCAAGGAGGAAATCGGCGAAAATATCGGGCTGGGCGTTGCGGAAGGTATTTCCGACAGTGAAGACAAGGCCGTGAAGGCTGCGGACAAGATGGCGAAGGACGTATACGACCGCAGCAAAACATGGGTGGAACGGCAGACGAAATATCAGAAGCTCACGCTTCAGGAGCAGCTGGAAGTCTGGAGAACCATTCAGGGGCAGTTTGTCAAGGAAAGCAAGCAGTACGCCGATGCGGAAGAAGAAATCTTCGGCCTGAAGGAGCAGATTCAGGAGGAGTACCTTAAAAAAGTTGAAGAGGTAAACAAAAAGGTCTCCAGTCTGGAAAAGGAATATCAGGACGCTCTCGCCAGCAGGACAAAGGAGATTTTCAACTCCTACAAGCTGTTTGACAAGGCGGCTGACCGGGAGGAGGTTTCCGGGCTGGAGCTGATCGGCAACCTCCAGAGTCAGGTTGAGCGCATGGAGGACTTCTATAGCGGCCTGCGGGAGCTGTCCGCCAGAGGAGTTGGAGACGATCTGGTGGAAGAGATCCGGGCCATGGGGCCCAGCGCGGCGGATCAGCTGGATGCGCTGCTGGCCCTGAGTGATCTCAAGCTGACGGAATACGCGGATCTTTATAAGAAAAAACAGCGGATGGCGAACCAGCAGGCAGTGGAAGAGCTGCGGGGACTGCGGGCGGAGACCAACCAGCAGATACAGGAGAACCTGAGCGAAATATCCAACGCATACGGACAGAGCGCGTCTGAGCTGGGGGAAGCCTTTACCAGCGGGCTGGCCGGTGGTATGCTCAGCGGTCTGGACGCTGTGGCGGAAGCCGCAAGGACTGCCGGGAATGAGGCCGTGAAGGCTACGGGGCAGGCAATGTCCGATGTCATCAAATCCGTGGGCGGGATCGAGTATTCCCCGGATGTGGACTATTCCAAACTGATGCTTGCGGCGGACAATCTGGAGGAATTCCAGGAGCTGGCCGCAAAGCGGAACGCCAAGATCATCGGGGAAAATATGAACCTGGTGGAGCGCATCTACGCCGACAATGCGCAGCTGCTGGCGCAGTGGCAGAGTATGCAGGCCAAAGCGGGGGAGCAGACCACCCGCGCCGTTGAGGAGCTGGTCGGTACGGTTTCCGATACGCTCCGGGATTTTCTGGACAGTACACCGGAGCTGGGGCGGCAGTTCTCCAAGAATTTCGCGGAGGGCATCCGCAGCGGCATGGCCGGTGTGGCGGAGGCTGCGGCCAGCGTGGCCAGAGAAGCGGCGGCTTCTTTAAGCCGGACGCTTTCGGTAGACGTGCCCGCGCTCAGCGCAGACATTGCGCCCACGGCGACGTCGGGACGGGGCGGCGGCGATGAACGGTTGGGCGAGATGCTGACGCAGGCGGTACAGACGGCCGCCAACGGGACGGGTCCCATTGACTACACAGAACTGGGCCGGACGGTGTATTCGGCGGTCCGGGACGGCATGTCCCAAATGGACGTCTTTATGGAGGGTCGGAAAGTTGGCAGGGTTGTAAGCGACTGGCAATACAACGAGAACATGGCTATAGGCCGGTAAGGAGCGGATATGCGGGCAAAGCTGATTATCAACGGCGAGGATTTTACCCCATGGGTAAAGGCGGGCGGACTGATCCAGCGGGAGATCACCCGACAGACCCGCAGCGTGGTGACGCTCAACGGCATCGAATACCGGTCGGAAACCGTCAAGCGCAGCATGGAGATTTCTCTGGTTAAGATGCGGGACGGGACATGGCGGCGGCTTCTGAACGCCCTGGAGAAGCGGCCGGCGGATGTGACGTACGTTGATGACAAACTGGGCGAGACCACGCGGCGGTTTTATGTGTCCGGGCCGTCCGCCACGACGGAGAGGGTATTGGGAAACGCCACCTGCTTCAGCAGCGGTACGTTCACATTGGAGGAAATGTAATATGCAGGCGACAAGCGAACTTTACAAGTCTATCGCCCGGACCAGGGGACACCGGAAGGAGGTTATGGTCCGGATTGCGGGGCGGGACTACGAAATGGAAACGGACATCGTGTCTCTGTCCACCTCGGGAGGCGCTTTCCCGGAAGCGGATATCGGGAATTGTATGTCCCGGCAGATCGATCTGGTTCTCCGCCGGCCGGGGGACATCCCATGGAACGCGGAAATGCTGGTTTTTGCCCGGCTGCGGCTGGGAAACCAGGTGTCGGAATGGCTGCCAAAGGGAGTTTTCTTTATCGCCAACAGGAAGAGAGGGACCTTATCGGGGACGCTGAAAATCCACGGGTTTGACGCAATGCTTCGGGCCGGGGATGTCTGGGAGATCGACCCTTACGCCAACTGGCCCATGCCGCAGAGCGAGGCGGTGTCCAGCATTGCGCGGCGCATGGGTGTGGAGGTGGACCCCAGGACCGTCCTGACATCGGACTTTCCCATTGACTACCCCACGGATGATCTGGGCGAACTCACCATGACGGACATTCTGGAGGGCATCGCCGTCAGCAACGCGGGGAACTGGGTGATGAGCGACGAAGGAAAGCTGCTCCTTCTGCGGTATGGGGACATCCCGCCGGAAACCAACTATCTGGTGACGGAATATGGCGCGGCGATTACGCTTGGAGGGGTGAAGATCCTTGTTGGGTAAGACTTTTCTTGGCCCGAACGTGTCTGACCTAGACATCGGGGAGCAGACGATGGCTATAAGCCGGGTCATTTTGAAGGTGGATGGAGAGACAACATACACCGCTGGCGATGAGAGCGGAAAAACCATTGAAAAGGATTGCATTTGGGGCAGTCAGGCAATGGCGGACAAAATCCTCGCCAGCGTCAGCGGGGTGCGGTACCGGCCCTTTACCGGAACGGACGGGATGCTGGATCTGGCGGCGGAAGTGGGAGACGGGATCACCGCTGGCGATATGTATTCCGTATTGGCGCAAACCGACATTACTTTTGACCGGCTGTGCGCGGCGGATGTGTCAGCGCCGGGGGCCAGTGAGACCACGAATGAATATACCTATAAATCCCGGACGCAAAGGCAGTCGGAGAGGGAGCTGGCGCGGATACGGTCCTCCATCATCAAAACAGCGGAATCCATCACACTGCGGGTGGAGAACGAGATCAAGGGGCTGCGGGGAGAGCTGACGCTGACGGCGGAGAGCCTGACGGCGGAAATAGAGAACACCCGGGAGGGGCTCAGCTCCCGTCTGGAGCTGACGGCCCAGAACTTCCAGGTGCAGATCAACGGGCTCAATAACGCATATTCCTCTATCAGCCAGACTGTGGACAGCATTTCCCTCGGGGTGTTCAATGGGCAGGAATCCAGCACCATCACGCTCTACAAGAACGGCATCGCCGTACAGAGCCAGAACATCACCTTTACCGGTACCGTCACGGTCAAAGACCTGGACGGCAGCGCCGGGACCATCATCAGCGGATCGGCCATTCAGACCGACACGCTGCGGCTGAACGCGCTGCATGGGGACTATATCTATCTCTACAGCGACAGCATGCCCCATAATCCCAGCGCCGAGTTCCGCATTGGAAACGCCTCCTCCGCCTATGACCGGTGCGAGCTGTCGGCCAGAGCCATTCTGCTGGACGCGTGGCAGGGGAATCTCTTCTTGCAGAGCAACAGCGGCGCGGCAATACAGGTGGGCGGCGGATATGGAACCAACGTGCAGATTATCGGCGACCTGATCCCCAACGCTACCGGCTGGTATAGCTGCGGCTCCTCCAGTTTCAAGTGGACGGACGTATATGCCATGAACGGCACCATCGTCACCTCGGACCGGGAGCGGAAGGAAGAAATCGACTATGACGTGGAGCGGTACGGCCGGTTTTTTGACGCGCTGCGGCCGGCAAGCTACCGGCTGAAGGAGGGAACCAGCGGGCGGACCCATCTGGGTCTCATCGCCCAGGATGTGGAGGCGGCGCTGGAGGAGAGCGGGCTGACGGACATGGATTTCGCCGGGTTCATCCGCTCCCCGCGGGAGGGCGGCGGGTATGACTACGCGCTGCGGTACGGGGAGATTATCCCTCTGCTGATTGCCCGGCAGCAGAAGCTGACGGCCCGGGTGGCCAAATTGGAAAGGAGAATCGCAGAATGAACGAGATTCAGAAGAAAATCCAGGAGGCGCGGCGGCTGATCTCCATCATCCCCGTCAGCGGGGACGCGGTGGATGTCATGGCGGCGGCAAGAATCCAGCTGGCGGGGGCCATTGACGCGGCGGGGGACAAGTCCGCGCTGTGGGAGGCTCACAAGATGGCGGAGAAGGAAGAGCAGGATGGCTGACAGGACAATCGGCGAGCTGCGGGCGGTGGAGGAAGCTTCCATCGGGTCTCTGCCGGGGATTGGGAATCTGTACGACGATACGCTGGTTCCCGTGGAGCAGCAGGGAGAGGCCCGGAAGATGACCGGCGCACAGTGGAAAGCCTATGCCAGGGACGCGGCCCAGCAGGATGTGGACAGGGCCGTACAGGCGGCGGAGGATGCTTCCGCCTCTGCCCGGGAGGCCGCCGGATACGCCGGACAGGCCGGAGAGCACGTCCAGGCCGCCGGTACGGCGAAGTCCGAGGCGGAGCTGGCCAGAGACGAAGCCATAGCGGCCCGGCAGGCCATAGAAGATATGTCCGTCTCCGCCGGTTCTCTGCCGGCGGGGAGCGAAGCGACGGTGGTCAAAACAGCGGCGGCCGGGGCGGTGAATCTCCGGTTCGGAATTCCCAAAGGCGAGCAGGGAGAGACCGGCCCCAAGGGCGATCAGGGCATTCAGGGTCCGCCGGGCAGGGACGGGATCAGCGGCGTGGCCGTTCCGGAGGCGGGGCAGTACGCTTTCAACGTGGACGAGCGGGGGCATCTGATGCTCAGCTATACCGGAACCGAAGCGCCGGATTTTGAAATCCGGGAAGACGGGCATCTGTACCTGAATATTGCGTAAGAGGAGGATTTTTTATGCCGGTGTTGGATTTGGGACCTGTGGTGGGTCCAAAGGGCGAGCAGGGGGAGACCGGCCCCCAGGGCGGGCAGGGAGTGCAGGGCGATCCGGGCCCCGCGGCTACCATCAACGGGGTCAACACCCTGACCATCAAATCCGGGGACAACGTGACGCTGAAGCAGGAGGGGGCGGAGCTGGAGATCGGGGCGGTGGTGCCTGGAAAGAATCTGCTGATCAACTCTGACTTCCGCAGGCCGGTGAACCGGAATGGGAAGACGGAGTATTTAAGTGAATGGACCTACTCCATTGATCAATGGTTATTGCCTGGTGGTTCGACATTATCAATCCATGACGGATATATCTCGTTGACTTTTTCCGCAGATCAAATATTAGAGGACTTCCTACCTGGACAATACACTGCAAGTGTACTTACTACCGCAGGGTTATTAACAGCAACTGTTGCTGTAGTTAATTCTGATCTAACTGAAGAGACATACATAAATATCCCATCAATCGGCTCCTTTGTTTTTGTTCCCAATAGTGGGTGGCGGATACGTATACAACCGGAGTCTGGATACCGCAATCTGATCGCCGCCATTGTGGAAAAAGGCGACCACCAGACCCATTTCCGCCAGAACGCCGACGGCGAGTGGGAGGTCATTGATCCGCCGGACTACGACCTGCAATACCTGCTGTGCAGTCAGTACAGCCCGAGTACCGGAGAGTGGGTAGGGTTGCAGCACTCCAACACTCAGATGCTTGATAATGCATATTGGGCAAACAAGGATGCGATTATCAATCAGCGGGGGCAGGAGGAGTACACAGGCTTCGGATATACGATTGATAGATGGCATATAGACAAAAATCTAAAAATCAATATATACGATGGATATATAAAATGTTCAAGGATAAATGAATCAAACAATGATTTCACCGGATTTCTTCAAAGGATAGAAGATGATATAAGCGGGGAAAAAACACTGTCGATCATGATGAGCGGAGAAGGTTCTGTTAAGATAGGAGAATGGGGAAAAGTAATTTCCGAAGTTACCTTAAATGAATCGTTTGAAGTATATTCTATCACAACAAGAGTATCTTTAGCCGACGTTGGAGTTTTTCTTACAGGCGCAGTTAGTGCCAATATAAAAGCCGCCAAGCTAGAACCCGGCCCCGTCCAGACCCTGGCGCACAAGGAAGGCGATACCTGGGTGCTCAACGATCCGCCGCCCAACAAGGCGCTGGAGCTGCTCAAGTGTCAGAGGTATTTTCAGAGGCTTAATATTGCAAGGCCAAAACAAGTGGGCGCAGATTGGTGTTTTGCCGATTTTAAGGTTATCATGCGTGCAGCACCTGCAATAGCAAATATAAGTTCCGATCCCGTCAATGCCGAATTGATTTATACCACAACTAAGGATGCTGTTAGATTTAAAAGCGATTCGTTAGCATATTTTGAAGTTATTTCGTTTGATGCAGACGCAAACCTGTAAGGAGGTCCGCCCATGAACAATTTTTCCGACAACATAACGATGGACAATGTCCCAATGTATTACAACCGCCACTACATCACAACTGACGGCCGCGACCGCATTCTTTTAGCCTGGAGCGACGGGCCCCTTCCCAACCGCGACACGGCTGGAGCCATCTGCATCAACGAGCAGGGAGGCTATCAGTTCCGGCTCTTCCCCGGTGGGGAGGAGAACCCGACTATCTATACCATGGACGGCATTCCCCTCTACCGCTGGGACGGGGAGATGGCGGTCAAGCGCAGCGAGGAGGAGATCGCGGCGGACCGGGCCGCCATCCCTGACCCGCCGCCCGGTCCCCAGGAACAGCTGCGGGCGGATGTGGACTTTCTGGCTGCGATGGGAGGGATTCAGCTGTGAGTGTGTATGAAATGGCCCGCCAGTACTATCCCCGCCTGTGGGACAAGCCCCGCCTGGAGGCCCTGGTGAAGGCTGGGAGGCTGACGGAGGAGGAGTACCGGGAGATCGTTGGGGAGGACAAAGCAGCGATTTATTTTTGAAAGGAGCAAGATCATGACAGAAACATGCAACCCCAAGGACTGCCTTGTGGCCGCTCGGGTGGACGCGCTGGAAAAGGAGTTCGACCGGTACCGGGGCAATTCCACAGACACACATAAGCAGATGTTTGAGCGCATTGGTGCGCTGGAGCAGAGCGGGGCCACGCTCAAAACCAAGCTGGACGGGATGGACGGCAAGCTGGACGAAATTACAGAGAAGGTCAACACTTTGGCGGACAAGCCCGGGAAGCGGTGGGAAAGTCTGGTGAGCTGTTTGCTCAGCGCCTTGGCCGGGGCGTTCGTCCTCTGGCTGGCAGCGGGGATGCCGGGGGTGGGAGGATGAGGAGCGTTACCCGCCTGCTGTTCGTCACCACCCAGCTGGCGGCGCTGGCGTGGGTGAGCGTGTCGTACGTTATCGCGGTCTACGCCACGGTGCGGCTGGAACAGCCCTTCCCGGTGGTGGAGCTCTCGCAGCAGGCCATTACCACCATTCTGGGCGTGAATGTCCTGAAGGTAGTGGAAAACATCTTTGAGCACAACGAAGGCCCGGTATTCGGGCAGACAAAAGAAAGTGAGGATACATATGCCTGACAAACCGCAAATTGAAATTGAGCTTGTTGATAGAAATAAGCTCATTGCAGAATTTATGCAGTACGACATCACCTATCCGTTCAAACCAAAGTTATCGGCATCCATAACAAAAATGGTTCATGACCACATTGTGGAGGTCATCATGAGCATGCCCTGTTATCGATGCAAAATTTAAAAAGGAGGCTACATACTATGACAATTGATTGGAAGCGGAAACTGAGCAGCAGGAAGCTGTGGCTGGCGGTGGCAGGGTTCGTGTCGGGGCTGATCCTGGCCTTCGGAGGAGCGGAGAGCACCGCCGCGATGGTGTCGGGATGTATTTTGCAGGGGGCGGCCGTGATCGGCTACCTGCTGGCGGAGGGGCTGACCGACGCGGAGGGCGCGAAGAGCACTGGCCAGGACATATGTGAAAAGAGGCGGCGGCGATGAGAACCGTCAGTGAGCTGCTGGACATCGCCCGGGGAGAGCTGGGCAGCACTTGGATGCTCAACGATCCGCCGCTGGGCCCCATTTTCCGCAGCTGCCCCACCGGGAAGAAAGGTCCGATAGGTGGTCCATGCCCCAACTGCGGGGCAACAGGCGATTGGTGCCTGTGGGACGCTGCAAGTGATATATGCACTTGCAAGAAGTGTGGTTGGAAGTCGGTGGATTCGGCGGGAGAGAAAATCGTGGGGGAGGATGAACATGGGAACGGTCAGTGAGCTGCTGCGTATCGCCCAGCAGGAGCTGGGCAACACCGAGAGCCCCGCCGGAAGCAACCGGACCAAGTACGGGAAGTGGATGGGCCTGGACGGACAGCCCTGGTGCATGTCCTTTGTGCAGTGGTGCTTTTCCCAAGTGGGCGTGGCGCTGCCGAAACGGACGGGCAGCTGCGGCGATCTCATGCGGGCGGCCCAGGCGGCGGGCTGCTGGGTGGCCCGGGACTTCCAACCGGGGGACGTGGTGATCTACGATTTTTCCGGTAAGCAGAAAACCACCCAGCACTGCGGGATCGTGGAGATTCCGCTGCCGGACTACGGCGTCCAGGCCATCGAAGGCAACACCTCCCAGGGCGGCGGAAGCCAGGATAACGGCGGCATGGTCTGCCGGAAAAACAGGGCGGGCAAGTACATCATCGGAGCGGTGCGGCCGGATTTTGATCCGGAGAAAAAGGAGGATGAAATGACAATCTACAAGACGCTGGGAGACGTGCCCGGCTGGTACAGGCCGGCGGTGCAGAAGGCCGTGGACAAGGGTGCGCTTAACGGCACCGGCGGCAAGGACATCAATGTGTCGGAGGACCTGTGCCGGGTGCTGACGGTCCTCGACCGGCTGGGAAAGCTGTGATTTTCAAATCATGGCTTGCAATCTTTGGGCAAATCCGGTAAAATACTGAAAGAAAGGGGTGCAGGATATGGAGAACAGCAAAGAGAAATTATCAATCAATATGAATTATGACGAGGCACAGACCATTCCTCTTGCGCTGCACGAGATGCATATGGCAAGATACAGCCGTCTCCTGCGGTGGCTGTGCGTGGCCTGGGCGGTTTCCGTCGTTGCTGTTGTTGGGATTTTTACCTGGCTGTGGTGTCAGTACGATTATGAGAGCAGCACTGAGATGTCCGGCGTTTACTGTCTGGTTGATTCTCAGGGCAACGTGGTCAGCTCTGATCTGGAACCGGACGACGTCCTCCGTATTCTGGAGGAGCTTAACAATGGCAACGATCAAAAGGACCAAAACCAGAACTAAGAAAAATGGCAAGAGCAAGGGCACGCGTGTCAAAAAGTCTCGGTGACTTTACCCGCTCTGATTGGGAGAGGGTGATCCGGGAAGCGGCCCTTGGTATGGAGGATACCAGAATTGCGGAGCTGTATCTGCTTGACGCGGTTCCGCAGGTGGAAATCGGCGCGGAATTTCGGATAGACCGCAGCACTGTGTCCAGAAGGCTGGTCCGGATTATTGACAAAATCGAGCGGACGGCTGCGAGGCTGAAGCTTATATAAACAGATCAGGACGGCATAGCGCCGTCCTGATTTTTTTGCACATAACTGCACGTAATTGCACGAAAATGCCCCACAAAGTTTTTTGAGATGCGTTAAAATCAATATATCAGGAGGAGGAACGAACGCCCGGCAGGACCGGTGTGCCGCAAGGCTTGAAGATTCTTTCCTCCTCCGGTTTTGGGAGGCCGGCAATGACGGATGAACGCAGATTAATAGCGGCGGGGATGCCGCTGGAGGACGCCATATCAAACTGTTACGCCATGCGGAGGGACGGCAGCCTGCCGGAGTTTGTCTCCGAGCAGGAAAACCGTCACGTATGCAAGTGCGGCGGAAACGGTTATTGCCCGGACTGCCCAAATCGGAATCAATGAGCTACTCCTACTACAACCCAAACCCAGCGGGGCGCAGCGTTGGAGATTGCGCTGTTCGTGCGCTGTCAAAGGCTTTGGGGCAGACATGGGAAAAGACCTATGCCGGGCTGGCTTTGGAAGGATTTATTCGTGGGGACCTTCCCAACGCAGACAGTGTATGGGGTCCCTACCTGCGCAAACACGGGTTTGCGCGGCACTTGCTTCCTGATACCTGCCAGGACTGTTACACTGTGGCTGATTTTGCGGCAGATTATCCACAGGGGACGTTTATTCTTTCCATGCCCGGGCGGCATGTGCTATGCGTACAGGACGGACAATGGCACGACAGCTGGGACAGCGGCAGGGAAGTCCCAGCGTACTATTGGACAAAGGAGCGTTGAGAGATGGCATATAACCCATATCCATACGGCGGCTACCAGCCCGCCCCCAGCTACTACCCAGGCCCGGTGCCGGATCAGCTGGCCCAGCTGCGGCAAAATCAGCAGATCCCCGCGCAGCCGCAAATGATGCCGGTACAGACCAACGTTGGCCCAATTTCACCCAATGCGCCGCAGAACAACGGGATCATCTGGGTAAACGGTAAGGCGGAAGCGGATGGCTATCTGGTAGCACCCAACAGCGCGGTACCGCTCTGGGATGCCAACAACCCGGTGATTTATCTCCGCAAGGCTGACAGTACCGGAAAGCCTTCCACAGTAGTCTATGACCTGGTGGAACGGATGGACAATCCCGCACCCCAGCAGGCCGCGCCGCAGATCGACTGGAGCAAGTTCATTACCAGAGACCAGCTGGAGGACATCCTTGCGGAGCGTCTCAAACGGTCCGCAAAGGTATCAAAAACAAAGGAGGAGACAGATAATGGGTAATCCGTTCTTCAAGGCGATGGGCGGCGCTCAGGGGCCGCAGGGAGGGCCTATGAACATGATGCAGGCTTTCCAACAGTTCATGCAGCAGAACCAGGGCAAGGACCCGAACGAGATGATCCAGCAGCTTCTTTCTTCGGGCAAGCTCAACCAGCAGCAGCTTAACCAGGCTCAGCAGATGGCGAAGCAAATGGAGGGTCCGTTGAGCGGCCTGCGTTCCATGTTTGGGTTTTAACATCGTGCATATAGTCTGGCCAGACTTTGCAAATACATCAAAAAAGGAGAACAAAAATGTCTCTTGGAAGTGAAAACGGCGGCGTTCCTGCCGTCATGAATGTGACACCCACCGGCACCGCCTACAACGGCAGTTGCGGCGGCGGCTGGGGCGGCGATTGGGGAGCCTGGATCATCCTGTTCCTCATTTTCGGTATGTTTGGCTGGGGCGGCATGGGCGGCTTCGGTGGGTTCGGCGGCATGGGCGGAAGCGCTTATCCTGCTGAATCCATCCTGCAGCGCAGTCTGGACACCCAGACCATCATTGGTAAGCTGGATGGCGTGACCCAGGGTCTGTGTGACGGCTTCTATGCCCAGAGCAACGCCGTCAATGGCTTGGGCGCGAACATGATGCAGTATTCCTACCAGGCTGAGATTGCCAATTCTCAGAGGCAGGCCACGCTGATGCAGCAGTTGTGTAACCTGGGCTATCAGCAGAAGGACTGCTGCTGCGAGACCCAGCGGTCCATCGATGGGGTGAAGTTCACCATCGCCCAGGAGGACTGCGCTACCCGCAATCTGATGCAGTCCAACACCCGCGATCTGATTGAAAATCAGAACGCCAACGCCCGGGCCGTCCTGGATGCCCTGACCGCTCAGCGGCTGGAGGCCAAGGATGAGCGTATTGCCGCCCAGGCCGCTCAGATCCAGGCCCTCCAGCTGTCCGCCTCCCAGGCCCAGCAGAACGCCGCCATCGGCGCGATGATCTCCGCCAGCGAGGCCACGATCCTGCGCCGCACCGGCGCGGAGTGCCCCACTCCCGCCTATGTGGTCCAGCCCCCCACGCCCGTCAACTTCCCCACCAACTGCTGCGGACAGTTTGCGGGCTGGGGCGGTAACGGCTGCGGCTGCAACCAGGGCTGCGGCTGCTAACTTGCATTATATTGCTTCTTAATTGCAACTACAGTTGCAACATTTGAACGCAATAATGCAACTTCCCCGGAATAACGGGTGATTATTTCGGGGCGGCGGACTGCGTGTCTGCCGCCCCTGACATTGAGGAGGTATGTTATGGCTTGTAAACCCGTATGCAAGCTCTGCGACCGGCTGGTCATCAGCCAGGCGGTCACGTTTACCGGCGGCAATCTGGTCATCAATCTGCCTGCCGGAAGCTACAGAAACCACGAGAAATATTGCATCGTGGTCGCGCAGTCCATTCCGAACACCACGACCATCAACGCGCCGGTGTTCGTTACCATCGGCACCGGCACCCAGCTTTACCCGCTGACGGACCGCTGCTGCGCACAGCTTACCGCCTGCGCCATCCGCACAAGGACGCGTTACTCCACGGTGGTTTCCACCAGTGCTACGACGGGCACATTCCGTCTGCTGGGTAACACTTGCCCCTGCCCTTCCAACAATCTGCGCAGCATTAATGGCACAGCGCCCGCCGCCCCTGCAGCACCTTCCACCTGAAAGGAGAAAACAACATGGAAAAGATTTATGAACTGAAAGAAAAGCTTTGCGAGGAGCTGGACAAAGTCTCTGAGGAAATGGTCCGCAAGCCGGGTCTGAACGCCGGGGATCTGGAATTTGCGCATATGCTGTCTGACACGATCAAAAATATCGACAAAATTGACCGGCTTGAAGACGATGGATATAGCCGGGACGGCGGCGGCTATGGCCGCGGCATGAGCTACGCCAGGGGGCGCGGCGGACGGAATGTCCGTCGGGACAACCGCGGAAGATATAGCCGCGATGATGGCCGCAGCGAGATGTTGGAGCACCTGGAAATGGCTCTGGATTCTGCCAGTGAGCAGGACCGGGAGAGCATCAGACGTTTTATGCGTCAGATGGATAACGCCTGATAGGGGAAGTAGCGCCCATGTCTGCGCCAAATTTAAAGGAAATAGAGTGGGCGATCTCTAAACTGGAGAGCCAGGAAAGCTCAGAAAACCGGTACATTTTTTTTGCCGCTCTTTACACATGCCGAAACCAAATGCTTGGAAATACCCATCCAGAGCCGTATATAGCGGATTATTCTGAAGCAACCGTTCCGGAGGTAGAAATTTTAGGGCAGTATGGTGACAGCGATTTTCTCAAAGCGGCATCAGGAAAAGAACCAGCAAAAGTGTTAGCTGTCATAGATGATTTGCTGGACGCTTTGCAAGTGGTAAACCGGCGTGCTTATGACAACGTAATGCGGAAGCTGTAGAAAAACAAAAAAGAGGAAGCGTATCATGCTTCCTCTTTTTTGTTTTCATAATATTATTTTCTCTTGTAATGTCAGCAATTTCTCCGCAGATAATTTGTTTGTAATTTGTTAGTAACCAATAAGAACTATCGGGGCCTGATGGGGTTTTTCAAAAAGTGTAATTTTCTGTATCCATTGAAAATACTGGTGTTCAGCACTTTTTGCCTTTCTTTCGTTATTCAATATTTTGCCTTTTAAGCAGTGGGCCCGGGGTTCGAATCCCCGACGAGTCACCAAGATAAGTTGACAGGCCGCCAAGATGGTGGCCTGTCACTTTTTATGTTGAGAATATAGCAAAAGCGTTGCGCCGCAGTGGTTTCGCTGCGGCAGTTCTATTTGTGGAGGCAAAATAATGAATGCATTTGAGAAAAGCGAATCCATTAAAACAAGCCTGCGGCAAGGCTTTCAGGACGGCAGTTCCAAAATGGCAAGGCGTAAGTGCTACGGATATACTGTTGGCTCAGATGGCCAGCTGGTGATAAATTCCGATGAAGCCCAAGTTGTACACTGGATATTTGAGAGGTATCTGGCTGGAGACAGTCTCGGGAAAATCGCTTCCGGCCTGGAACAGCAAGGCATCCCATCTCCGACAGGCAGAGCCAAGTGGAACCGGGAGGCAATCGACACACTGCTTTCCAATGAAAAATACACTGGCCGGGTATTACTTCAAAAAACAATCAGTACTGGCATTTCTCAAATTGAAAACGATGGCCTCATGGATCGGTATCTCTATACCGGCACCCATGAGGCTATTATTTCTGATGAGATCTTCATTGCAGTGCAGCAGGAGAAACTTACCCGTACCAAAAATCCAGAAAAGATGGTTGCCATGCGTCTCACTTTCTGATAGGATATAGAATATATGCAGGAGGGATATTGATGCGGAATATTATAGCAATACCGCCTGCATAAGTCTTGGATTAATTGCAAAGTGGCTGTTTGAAAAGTAACACGCATAGAGGAAAGAGCGTAGACCTCTACTGATATCACCTATAGGGATTCGACAACTAAATAGCTATGGCCAATTAAGATTGCTATATCATGTAGTGTACTTAAAGAGGGGCGAGTTAGATGGCAGAAAACATTATTCGTGGAGAGTTCGAATATAACGGAAAAGACTATCCTTTTGTTATTCAAAACAAAATCTTAACGGTTGTCCAGTCAGCGTTTCACTATTCAGAGGATTTCAATGGTAAAGAAGAATTGGGAACATTAGTGGGTGTTACTGATACCAACAAATACATTTTGCTGCTTGATTGCCGAGTGTGGAATCCTCAATTTATTGGAATAAGTGCCAAGCTCCAAATTGTGCTGCATGGATATGTATTACAGGATACTAAAGATGACGGATACGACCGAATGACATTTTGCTCACCGGCTCTAAATGTCTTTTATTCACCACGGAAAGCATGGACACCCCAAATTGGCATAGAAGAAGAACTTCCTGGACTGACTATGAACCCTTACAGCGATAGCACTCGGCAAACTATGATAAATATTTTGGATGAGGACATTCAATGCATATTAGGTTTTGAATGGTCTTTTAATTTACGCTTAGAGGATTGCCATGCACTGTCTGTCAAAACAAATTTTTCAATGGAGTTTCAAGAGCGAAGAACATCCGCAGATATTGGGAAGTATTATCTGTACCTGCGGGATTTTCTTGTATTTGCCAATTTTCGAAGTGACATTCCATTTGATGAGATTACGTTATCGCGCTGTGGGGAGGATGGCAAATTCCATAAAAGTGGGAAAGTGGTTATATTTCAAGCAGACGATATTACCTATGATTTGAAGGTGGAAAACACAATTACTTTTGATGATCTCAGCGTTGACTCGTTTACGGCACTATTCAAAGAAATTGCAGAGCAGCGGGCATTAGTTCAGTATAATCCATACTTCATCCCATCAAATAGAGCAGAAAGCAATAAAGTTGACCGGGCAAAGTGGCTTGTTACTGCCAGCAGTTTTGAAGGAGAATTTGATAAAAAGTATAAGGATATCAAAGCGGAACAATCCGCAGAATTCCAAAAGGCAAAATCGTTACTCTTATCTGCCATAGATCGAGCAGTGTACGATTCTAGGGTGAGCCTTAATAACGCCCAAAATAAATATTTGAAAAGTTTTCGCCATTTAATTGAACACTTTGATACTACTATTAAGGAAAAATACAAATTCTGTGAGAAGCACTTTGCAACAGAGGTAGAGGATGTTCAGAAGAAACACTGCCGCCTTACTGGAGTTCCATTTGATACTGATTTTTCAGAAAAATATGCAGAAGCACGTAACCGCGCAGCACATGGAGTGATTGAACCAATCAGAAATACAGATGTGGTAACATTTGTGATTCTTCGATGCTTTATTTATCTGCTGATTATGGAGAGAGCAGCTGTTCCCCCTGCTAAGATGAAAGAAATCATTGCTAAACTGTTTTAAAGGATTGCATCAAAAAAACATGAAATATAGAAAATCTGATTAGCAGTAAGAACGCATAAAAGAGGCACACTCATTGGACTACCAAAAATGAGAAGATAAACATGACATATCCCAAAAATCATTTGCAGAAACTATTGTGGAAGATAATAGATTGAATGCAAAAATATACAAGACATACATGAACGAGTCCCGCTTTTTGAACAATTTTATCGAAAAGCGGGACTTGTCGTATCCGGAAAGTCCTGTAATACGGGGCTTTCTCTTTTTGGCATCTTGGTGCTGAATTTCCAGAACTCGCGAAACGCAAAACTAATATTTTTTCATGTGGCATCTATTTAGACACTGCTTTCCAATAAAACAGAACCGTAGTTTTCCTCAAACGCTTGCGGCGTCTTGTAGTTCAGCGTCTGGTGGGGACGCACCTCATTGTAGAACTGAATATACTCCTCCACACTCCTACGAAAGTGCTGTTCGGAGGTGTAGTCTTTTCGGTAAGCCTCCTCCCGTTTGAATGAGGAAAAGAAAGTCTCGGCCATGGCATTATCCAAAGGTCTGGCGGTTGCAGAGAAGGACTGTCTCACGCCGTACTGCTGGAATAGTTCGGGTAGAGTTTTTGAAACATATTGACTGCCCCGATCACTGTGAAAGGTCAAATTTTGTGGCCGTTCCCGTTCCTGATAAGTAGTCTTAAAGATTGCGGTTACCAAATGTATACTCATATGTTTTGATACCCGCCAGCCAATGATCTTGTGGGAGTATAGATCCAAGATGATGCAGAGATAGCCCCCGTAGCTTTTGACCTTGAAATATGTAATATCACTGACCCAGATTTGACTGGGATGCTTTGCCGAAAACTCCCGTTTCAGCAGATTTTGCTTTGCATACTGCTGCCTGCGCTTGAACTGCTTTTTTGCATCTGTCCGGACACTGCAAAGACCTAATTCCTGCATGATGGCTGAAATACGCTTTTTGCCCACACGAATGCCGCTCTCAGCCAGGATGATACGGATTTTCTCTGCGCCAAAGCGCTGCTCGCTGTCATCAAACACCTGCTTGACCTTTAGCATGAGCTGAGCCTGTTCCTCTTGGTATTTGCTTCTGTCCGCCTTACGAAAGATGTGGTTATAGAAGGTTTCCCTTGCAACATCGAGGGCATCGCACAGCTCATGGACGCTAAAAGGATTGTCCGGTCGATGATAGAGTTCCTCAAGGGTGGCAAGCTTTTTCTGCAAGGGTATGCTGGACAGGTACCCGGTCTGGCGGATGATCTCCACATGATGTTCCAGCTTTTGTGGGCACCGGGAGATAGCATCAAACTCGGCAGGCGTATAGGTACGGGTGGATGTTTTAATTGAACAGTATTCTTTTCGCCATTGGTACAGGGTGCTTTGAGATATGTGCAGTTCTTGGCTTAACACTTTAATAGACTCGCCCTTTTCATATCGGCGGATGGTTTTGCCCTTTAACTCAATAGGGTAGGGAGTTGGCATAGCCTCATCTCCTTTGTCGGTGATGAGACTATTGTAACTGTAGATTGTCAAAACCAAAACCGCATGTTATAATATTTAAATCCTTGCTACAGCAACAAGAGAAGAGTCTTCACACAATGTACTTTAACGATAGGATGTTCAATCCACAGTATGTAAATCCAACTTACTATAATCAGATACAAGCGTAATAACTTTAATTGCGCAGTGCACAGAATGCCGAGCAAGCAAAAGCGCTCAAAGCATTTCGTGAAATGTGTGAAGCAGTAAAGAAGCTAGATGACCAGCATCAACGGGAGCTGTTTATGGCTTGCCTTGGTGTGATGGCGAAGGAGTTTGGGTGGACATCGTACTAACCATAACATTATGCATCATAGCATATGAAGCATTACTTTGAACTCACAAATGTGAGGTGTAAAATGGCTACCAATACTAAGCGTATTGAAGAAAGCGCTACGCATGCCCTGAAGGGGGCATTGTTGTGCTGTCCCACGTTAGCTGCGTATATTAGTGAAAATGATAAAACGCCTTCGTGGGATGGGCAGGTATTCGTGTATGGAAGTGCTGAGCAAAAGAAAGCAGATGGAATATTGGTCGTCCCTGTTCAAGTCAAAGGAACCTCAAAACATCTTTCGGGCAAATCAGCTTCCTATTCATGTGAAATTTCTGATTTGAGGAATTACTATCAGAACGGTGGGTGCATACTGTTCTTAGTAAGTGTTGACCTTGAGAGCCCGTTTCACAAAATCTACTATTCCAGTTTGCAAGTTTACGACTTGAAGAAGGAGTTAGATGCCGCCGGAAAACAGCAGTCAAGGAGTATTCAGCTTCAAGAATTTCCAGAAGACAGCCCAAACGAAATGGCAAACATTTTCGCCTCCTTTGCGCAAGACCGATCTAAACAAACGAGTTTCGTGAATAAAGAACTTTTGCCTCTCGATGACTTAGTTCAAAAAGGGGTTAAAGTTGAGCGCCTATCTTTTACAGTTCCAGGGATTGGATTTGCACCTTATAATATCGGAAAATATGTCTCATCCCATGAGGTTTACTTATATGCAAAGCCGGAGGGACTGGATATCGAAATTCCCGTTGATAAGGTCACGAATATGATGATGACCAGACCCATTTTTCAGACAGTTTGTGTGGCTGGACATAAACATTATGATAGTTATTCTGTGCTACATAGAAACGGTGATACCTTAATCAAAATAGGGAATGGAATTTCTGTCAGGTTGTTCGAGACGGAAAAGCGGATTTCTTTACATTTTAAGCCAGCAGGAACTTTGTCTGACTTTATTAGAGATGCATCCTTCATGGTTGATGTATTTCAACATAAGGAAATCGAAATTGGCACAGCTAAATTCCCACTCAACGAGCCAGACAAAATCAATATCGACCAGTACACAAACAGTTTGGCTTACTACAAAGATGTAAAGAAAATGCTTGATATTCTTGGAGTAACTGAGGAACTGTTGTGTATAGGTCTTACGGAACAAGACGAAACTAATCTCAGAAATTTTGTGCTTGCGGTATTATATCATCGTGAGATCGGCTTTCCGCAAACGAAGGAAGCAGATACCGTTATTCATGGGCCTTTCAAAATAGCAAATCTTTCGATATGGATTTGGGCCAGTCGACAGGAAAGCGGCAAATATATTATTGAAAATTACTTTGCACCTCACACGGTTGCCGCGTTCGCGCCGGATGATACGAAGTGTGAGCATCCAAATCTGACATCTCACTTTTTAATGATGGATAAGACCGCATTTACGAATTCGTCTAATATAGATTATCAGTGCATTGAAAATGATTTATTTGCAACAAAGCTGACTCCCCTGCTGATAAATCCAGCAACACTGTTGCTACTCGAAATGCTGAAAGCGTATGATGAGCAACCTGATAAACTCACGGAGCTTTTACACTTGGCAGAAAAGACTTGCACGTGGATTGAAAAATCAGATGTGGAATACGATTCCTATATTATGGTGCTTAACAGGATGCAGATTGCTAAAAGGCTGAGAAAGCTGAATACCGCAGAAATGTTGAAATTGGCTCAAATAATAGAGTCCGATGCTACAGTAGATATACGGTGTGGGGTATATCTGCTTTTGGACGATAATGAATCTGCACAAAAATGTTTCCGAGAAATGCCCACTGTACAGCAAAAAGAATTTCTAAAATTTCCTATTTGTCATTTTGGAAATTTGGGGGTGGAGAATGACGCACAACAAATTGGAAGTGCTGGATTGTAAATATCTATAGTGTTCCGCTATTACAGGATAAGTTGACAGGTCACCATACTGGTGGCCTGTCGCTTTTTATATAACGAATGTAGAAAAATCTTTGTGCCGCAGTGGTTTCACTGCGGCATTTTTGTTTGTGGAGGTAAATTGATGAATGCGATACTGCTGACGAAGTGCTGGACTATACGGTAGGCGGCGACCGGCTCCGGGATGTAATCACGCAGGTCACTGTTTTAGATCGCACAATTTGACCTGCACTTGGCGGCATCTATAGTGTTGACCGGTTCCACGTCGGAGCGAAATCCGCTCCACTCCGTTTCAAGGCGGTCCCTTTTGGGGCC
>OFFE01000243.1_pt1 | contig 47829 bp, 39 predicted proteins | sample 1521371 | NCBI WGS metagenome assembly OFFE01 (sample SAMEA3504131, study PRJEB24116) | mouse gut metagenome | biome: mouse gut; feature: mouse-associated habitat; material: faeces | place: Denmark | collected 2011 | reverse complement strand
AAGACATGGGCACGCCGGTGTCCGTCTGTACCGGAGCCCGTCTGCCGGTGTCTGTCTGTACCGGAGCCCGTCTGCGCCGGAACGGACGCCGCCCGGCCTCTACTCCGCCGGGGCGTTCCCGGACTGGCCGCTTCCGGACAGCACCAGGTCCAGGATATGGGCCAGGGGATCGCAGGCGTTCATGACCTCCTCCAGGGTATTGTTCTGGGCCCCCAGCTCGATGAGCAGGGATTTGGGCCGCAGGTGCATGTTGTAGCGGTATCCCCTCAGATAGATCCGCCTGGTGAGGTTCGGATAGTACTCCATGGCTGTCTTCTGCATCTGGAAGGAGAAAGCCAGGTTGCTGTCCAGGTTCTCATTGTACAGATAGGAGATGTTGCCCGTCTTCTTGGTGCGGGACAGGCCGTTGAAGAACATGAACCTGGCCGTGGGCCTGCCGTCCAGGTCCATCACCAGGCGGGTGCCCTCTGGCATGGCGTCCCTGTGCAGGTCGATCACCACCTGGATGGAGGGATATTGCTGCAGCAGCGCCTCCAGGTCTCCCAGCGCCACCGCGTAGGAATCGTCCCTGGATTCCGTGTCATATTGCCCCAGATGATGGAGCACCTGATAACCGTACTCCTCCGTCAGGATGGTGGTCAGCCTCTCCCCCACGCCCATGATGGTCTCCGACATGTCCCCGGGCGTGGAATCCGCGAATTCCTCATGGGCATGGGTGTGGTAGATGAGAATCTGCGGCCCCTCCGCGTCCTTGGATATGGTCATGTCCTGGCCCATCAGTTTATGTACGTCCAACTGGTCGCTGCCCGCCACGGTGTTGGCATCCACGGTGTAGAACTGCTGTATCAGCGTCTCGTAGTCGCTCAGCGGCTCCAGATCCAGGTTCACCTGTTTCTCATGGGGCAGGAATACGCCGGGGCGCTGCTCCATGGCCGCCTGGTTCTCCGCCCGCAGAAGGTCTGCCAGGTCCTCCTCCCCGGGCTGGGCGGCGCTGTCCGGCCCTGCCGTACTCCCCCCCTGGGCAGGGCCGGCATCCCCCTCCGGAGGGATGTCCTCCGGCAGGGCTTCCTCCACCTGCCAGGTCTCCTCCTCCGCCTCGGCCAGCAGGATCGTGCGGATGTCCTCGGCGCTCTCCCCCTGCTCTCCCGACGGCTGCCCTGTCACATATCCGTAAAAAGGGAACAGGCAGGCAATCTGTTCCCGCAGCAGCCACCAGGTTCCGTGGCCGCCCTCCTCCATGAAGGCAATGCCCGGCATGAACTGGCTGTACAATAAGGTGCGGGCCCCGTCCCATATGCTCTTCAGCATGGCCTCGCCCATGGTAGCTTCCCCCGTGGATACGGAGACCGCGCTGCAGCTCTTCGCGGCCGCCTGTATCCCGAGAATCAAAAGGGCCAGCAGGATCAGCCTCCCAGCCCGTTTTTCGGCAAAAGCTTTCCTGGAATGCTTTTCTTCCATATTTACGGCAATGCACTTCCTTTCTTCCCTTCCCAATATATGCCCGTCTGTGCCGTTCCATGATAGAATTGCCGTGAAAGCCTTGTACCAGTGCCCCGATGCATGAATCCTAGCGCTCCATGAAGGTCTCCCCGATGGCGATGTTGATCCCCTCGGATACGGTGAAGCTGACCCGCTTGATCACCGCGTCGATGTCCTTGCCCGTCATATACATATTGTTCAGCTCCGCGAAATGAAGCTGCTGCTTCTCCCGGTACCTGACATTCTCCAAATCCTTCTCCTCCAGGAGCCTGTCCAGGGCATCCGCCACGATGGTGGCCGCATCCACCACCGTGGGGATGCCGATGGCTATCACAGGCACGCCCAGGCTCTCCTGGGTCAGGGCGTTCCTGTGGTTCCCCACCCCGGAGCCCGGCTGTATGCCCGTGTTGGTGATCTGGATGGTGCGGTTCAGCCGCCTGACGCTGCGGGCCGCCAGGGCGTCTATGACAATCAGCGCATCGGGAGACGTCTGTTCCACCACGCCCTTGACGATCTCCGCGGTCTCCATGCCGGTCTTGGCCATGACGCCCGGCTCCAGGGCGCTGATCTGGTTCATTTTGCTGCAGTTGTAGGCAGCCGTCCCGTACTCCCTGACGATGTGCCTGGTGATGAAGAGATTGTCCACCACCTGGGGCCCCAGGGCGTCCGCGGTCACCTCCCGGTTGCCCAGCCCCACCACAAGGATGGACTGTTCCTCGTCCGCTCCCGGCAGGAGCTCCAGGATCTCCTCCGCCAGGCGGCCGGATATCTCCCTGTGGTAGTCCTCGTCCGGCTCCACCATGGCCGGGGCCTCCATGGTCACATAGATGCCCATGGGCTTCCCCATGGTCCTGGCGGCGTTCATGGTGTCTATCATCACCTTGGTCACGCGGATATCCTCTTCCTCGTGATAGCGTTCCTCTACCCTGACGCCCCGCAGCTTGCTGTCCGCCTCGCTGATGCTCTCCCTCGCCTCCAGCGCCAGGTCCGTCCTCATCTGAAAGTTTCCCATGGACTGTCTCTCTTCCATCTCTTCTTCCCTCTCATTCCCGAATCTGTATATGCAGCGATTAAATCTTGCCCCAAAACCGGATAAACGGCATGGCTTGCTTTTATTATTTTAGTCAATTTTTCTCAGATTATGTCTTGACAAACTTTCTATTATTTACTAAACTATCCTTATGTGTTTACGATAGTCCTCCGTGTCTGGCTAAAGTGAAACGTTAATAATCTTGTATACAATTGGAGGTGTACGACTTGGCTAACATTAAATCCGCGAAGAAGAGAATTCTGGTGAACCGCACAAAGGCTGAAAGGAACAAGGCAATCAGATCCGGCGTCAAGACCGCTATCAAGAAGGTCTATGCCGCTATCGCTACCGGGGACAAGGCTGCCGCTACAGCAGAGCTGTCCGCTGCCACAAAGGTCATCGAGATGGCCGGAAGCAAGGGTGTTTATCACAAGAACAACATTGCCCACAAGGTTTCCCGTATCAGCAAGGCCGTCAACGAGATGGCCTGAACCACAGGACAAATAAATCCATAGGCAACATGCAAAAAAGGCATCCGTCTCTCACCACGGATGCCTTTTCTTTTTCTATGCCGTCTTTCCATGCCATTTTCCTATGCCGTTCTGCCATGGGCCGCCGGTCTCCCGCTCTACGCTCCCGCCGCCTGCTCCCGGATGCGCTTTATCAGGTAATGCCCCGTCTTCGCCATCAGGGCGCTGGCCTCGGGCATCAGCTCGGGAGGAAGCCCCCGCAGGAATTCGTCCGCCTCCAGGGTGAAGTCCCCCTCGTAGCCTATCTCCGCCAGCGCGCCGGTTATGGCCTCCCAGTCCAGAGCCTCCATGAAGGGCATGGTGTGGCAGTCCCGGACATAGTTCACGTCATGGACATGCAGAGCCTGGAGCCGCTTCGCCCCCATGGCACGGATCACGTCCTGGGGCTCCCTGCCCACCAGAGCGCAGTGCCCCAGATCCAGGCAGCCCACGATCCAAGGGCTGTCCAGCTCGTCCAGCAGCCCGCAGAACTCCTCCGGCGGGGCGCAGACGCTGTCCACGATATAGCCCCTCTTTTTATCCCTCTGCCACATGTTCTCCGCGCAGATGCGGATTCCGTATTCCTGGCAGTAAGGTATCAGGCTGCGGTAGAATTCCAGGTTCTCCTCCCAAAGCCTGTCCCGGTTCGTCGCGTACTCCAGCTCCTGCATGGGGTGTACAACGATATTCCGTACACCCATCAACGCAGCGGCCTCCATGGCGCGGAGGATCCGTTTCCGGATCTCCCTGTCGTAGGGCTCCTCTCCCCTGGAAGAGGGGAAGGGCGCGTGGGCCTGGGAGAATCCGATGCCGCACTGGGCGGCGGTGTCCTTCAGGCGGAGGGCATGCTCCCTCCAGGCATCGGTGCACCAAATCCCCTCCCCCAGCTCCATGCCGAAGAAGGACCAGTCCAGGGCCTCGAAGCCCGCCTTCTTCAGGATCGGGATGCAGGCCTCGTCCCCGAATACCTCCGCTGTTACATGTGTCTGCGTGACAAGCCTCATATGCTTTCCTCCTTGCAGATTTTATTTGTACATCCTGTTTCCTTTTTCCTCCATGCCCCTCAGACCGGAGGCCGAAGCTCCACTGTCTCCCGCAGCGAAAGCCCATACCGCCTGGCTATATCCTCCGCCTCCTGTATGGGCTGCGGACGGTTCAGGGCTTCCGCGTCATGGGCGTCTATCCCGACGATTGCCTCGCAGCCCTCCTTCCCGGCGATCTCCCAGAAGCGCTCGCTGGGATAATTCCTGCCTTCGTAGATTCCCAGGCAGTTGATCTCCAGGGGCAGGCCCAGGCTTTTTGCTTTCCGGCAGAGCCGCCGCATCTGCTCTTCATAGATGCCCTCCTCCCCCGTGAACCGGATCAGGTCGGGATGGGCCACATAGGTGAAATACCCCGTCTCCATGGCCTGTATGGTCTGCGCGCAGTATTTCTCCAGCACCCCGGGGTCATCGGTGGGCCGCCCGCTCCAATAGCCGCCGATCTCGCATTCGATGTAATGCTGGCCCAGCAGGAAATATTCCACAGGATAGTCCGCCACCAGGCGCTGCAGCTTATGGAAATACTCGATATAATGCTCCGTGTAATACTCTACCTCCAGGCCCAGATGGATCTCGATGTCCTCCCTGTATTCCCGCTTCAGATCCAGGACCGTGTCCACATAGCCCTCCAGCTGATCCACCTGCATCCGCATGTGGGAGACAAACTCCTTTGGGTAGGAATAGGGCGTGTGGTCGGAAAACCCCAGGACCTTAAGCCCGCCCCGGATAGCGTTCTCCACATATTCCCTCTCCGTCCCCGAAGCATGCCTGCACCGCCATGTATGGGTATGGTAATTTGCCCTCATCTTCTCTCTGCCTCTTTTCTCTTTGCCAATGCCCTTCTTTACGTCTCCGGGCCCCTAATGCCTGTGGCTCCCGCCTCCATGGCTGGCCCCGCCGCTGCTGGTATGGTGCCCTCCGCCTCCGCTGCGCCCGCCTCCGCCTCCGCTGCCGGAGTCCGTCTCAATCCTCCTGGTGGCCACGTTCTTGCGGATCAGCATGTCCTCCTTATTCCGAAGCTCCGGCCTGCCGCCCGCCACATAGGCGTTCACCGCCACCGTGTTCTCCGCTTTCTTCTGGGAGGCGCCGCTGACGGCATAGATTATGGCCACGATGACAGGCAGGATGGCCACCAGCCCCCAGGAAAAGGGCAGGGACAGGGACGTGTCCATGAGCTTGGCCACCTCTTTCACATAGGCCCTGTAGGCCCTGTGGGGATCCGTGGCATAATAATCGTCCACCGCGTAGAGCACCTGGTCGATATCCCTGACGCTGAAGCGCTGCTCCACGCTGCCGCTGGTGGACAGGTGCTCGCCGTTCTGGCCCTCGTACCAGTTGTGCAGCAGCAGGACGCCGTCCCCCTCGAAGCCCTTGTTGTAGCCGTATCGATTCTCGTCCCAGAAATCGTCCGCCAGGTCGCGCATGTTCTGCTCCCAGTCCGCTGACCGCAGGCCGTGCTGCTCCATGGCCTCCTGCCCTTCCACGGACTGGCTGAAGGTCACCAGCACGATGTCGATGTGCAGCTCCCTCTCCGTCTTCGCTATGTATTCCCGCAGGTCCTCTTCCTCCGCATCGGTAAGGACGTCCGCGTAGTCGTACACCCGCTCCTTAGGCGCCTCGTTGTTTGCCCTGGGCATGTCCCGCGTCCGGGCCGACAGCGCCGCCGCGATGCACGCCGCCGCCAGGATTCCTATCCCGATGAACCAAAAGCGGAAATAGTGCAGATATTGTTTCCTTGCTTCTTTCTTAAAATCCTCTTCCATTTTCCAACCTCTTTCGCCTGCATTTCCGTGTCGAATCAAAGCAGCCCTAACAGTATCTGCAGAAGCGCCAGGGCAGCCGTCAGGCAGGCCCACAGCGTGCCGGTGTACGCCAGGAACTTCGCCCGGGAGAAGGGCGCCGTCCCCACGATTTTTCCGGTCTGCCCGTTGACGTAAAAGGGGTAGTCCTGCTCCTTATATCGGTATATGTACTTCCACACCGGCAGCAGCCCATAGGATGCCCTGCTGTCCTTCACGGAGATGTCCTCCCGCACGGTGCGCACCGTATTGTACCCGGCGTAGCTCTCCCGCAGGAGCTTGGACGCGTCCTCCTTCATCAGCGCCATGGCCCGGTTCTCCACCTCACCGGCGGGCATGTTGTACTTCTCCCCGTAGAAGCCGGACATGAACCGGGGGCTGAAGTCCACCATCTGGCCGTACTGGAAGGGGGCCAGCAGATCCATCACATCGTCCGGCATCTGTTCCGAGGCATCCACCGGAATCCTTTCGAAATCCATGTCCATGCTGCGCTCTATGGCATAGACGCTGGTCTCCGTGTATTCCTTGTCCCCGCTGCGCCAGACCCTGACCTTGGTACCCTCCCCCTGATAGTGGCAGACGGTCTTGTAATCATAGAACCAGTAGGGCACATAATAGCCCTGCATGCCGTTCAGCCGGGCCTCCGAAAGGAAGTCCGTGGGTGAGAATCGGCATTTCCGGAATTTCTCCCGCAGGGAATTCTTGCAGCTTTCCTTGCCCATCTGGAAGGGGATCAGCATCCGGGGGGCATACTTTCCCTCCACCCGCTCGTTGAATATCAGGAAGCTGTCGCAGTAGGGGCACTGGGTGGCCGAGGTATGCTCCTGCACCTCCACCTCTCCGCCGCAGTTGGGGCAGAGGGTCAGCGCCTCTGTCTGCCCTTCCGCCCGCTCGTCGCTGCCCTCGCTCTCGCAGTAGGGACAGTACATGCCATGCCTCTCCGGACTGTATACTACATTGCCGCCACAATTCTTGCATCTGAAATACATCGTTTCTTCCTCTCTCGCTGTCTGACATCTTCAGCGGCGCCGCCTATCTCCCGCAGAAATCGCAGAGCACCACTATCTTCAAAGGCGTTGTCTGGGCCGGTATGCTCCTGGTGGAATTGTCGTAGGTCACCACCAGGTTGCGGCCTGTGGGGCTCCCCTGGAAGTACTGGTTGTTGGTGGTGCGCACCTCCACGCTGCCGTCCAGGTTCAGCTGCAGGGTCTGGTCCTCGTTCACCAGCGAGGTGTCGTAATACCCTACATTCACCATCCGCCCGTTCTTCTGGACCGCCGCCGCCACCGCGTTGTACTGGGGCGGATAGATCAGGGGCATGGGCGCGTCCATGGAGTACCAGAAGGTGCACATCATTCCCACCGCAAGGGTCTCGAAATCCACCACATAGGTGGAGGGCGTCACCACGAAATTCACGGTGTTCCCGTCCATGTCCTCCACCGTGATGAACAGCATGCAGCCGTCCGCGCGGCGGTTCCCGATCCTGGTAGGCACCAGCTCCACGATTGTCCCTGTAACAGAGCCGAAACGGCTCCTTTTGAAAGATGTCTGATTCATAAAATCCATATATTTCCACTTCTCCGCAATAATCTGTCTTCCTATTTATATGCTTTTCCCGCGGAAAGTTGCCTGTCCTCTGTCAGCTGCGGCCTTCCGATTCGCCTGCCTGTGGCCGGGTTCTTCCGTCTATACGGCATATCTGCCTGCGCGGCATATCCGCTTATGCGCTATATCCGCTGATGCCGTATATCCGCTCATGTGGTTTATCCTCCCGTGATGATGCCCCCGCCGCACACATACTCCCCGTCATAGAAGCAGATGGACTGTCCCGGCGTGGCCGCCCGCACCGGCGATTCAAAGAGGGCGCGTACCTTCCCGTCAGGCAGCTTCTCAATCCGGCAGTACTCGCCCTTATGGTTGTAGCGGATCTTGGCCAGCACACGCATGGGCGCCTCCAGATCCTCTATGGCCATGAAGCTGACCTGGTCGCAGATTACTTCCCGGGTAAAAAGGTTCTCGTTGTCCCCGATGACTACCTCATTGGCATCCGGGCGGATTTCCGTCACATAGACCCGCTTTTCGCCGGGCAGCCCCAGGCCTCTGCGCTGGCCTATGGTGTAATGGGTGATGCCTTTGTGTCTGCCCAGCACTTTTCCTTCCGCGTCCACGAAATCGCCCGGGCCAGGAACCCGTCCCGGAGCCTGGCCATCGATGAAGCCTGCGTAGTCGTCATCCGGCACGAAGCAGATTTCCTGGCTGTCCGGCTTCTGGGCCACGGGCAGCCCCAGGCGGCTGGCTATGGCGCGGACTTCCGCCTTCTCATACTCGCCCACGGGCATCAGGGTGTGGGCGAGCTGCTCCTGGGTCAGGCTGTAGAGGGCATAGGTCTGATCCTTTTTCTCGCTTACGCCCCGGCGGATGGAGTACCGTCCGTTGGGGAGCCTGGCAATCCTGGCGTAGTGCCCCGTGGCTATGTAATCCGCTCCGATCGCAAGGCTGCGATCCAGAAGCGCCTCCCACTTCACGTAGCGGTTGCAGGCGATGCAGGGGTTCGGTGTACGTCCCTGCAGATATTCTTCTACGAAATAATCTATCACATGGCATTTGAACTCCTGCCTGAAATTCATCACGTAATGGGGAATCTCCAGGGCCTGGGCCACTCTCCTGGCATCCTCCACCGCCGACAGGCCGCAGCACCCCTGGCTGTCACAGGTTTCCTCCCCGGCGCCGTCCTGCCATATCTGCATGGTGACGCCTATGACTTCATAGCCCTGTTCCTTCAGAAGATAGGCCGCCACGGAGGAATCCACGCCTCCCGACATGCCTACCACTACCTTTTCTCTCATGCTTCCTCCCGCAAGTAAAACTGATGCATACATTATAAAGTATCTTTCCTAAAAAAACAACGGCCATGGCTACTATATTTTGTCAATTTTATTTCAAAAGTAACTGAAAAAGGCTGTGGTGGGATATCATTCCCAGCCGCCAGCCCTTTTTACGTCCATATATCATCAATACTTAAGACAATCCTTACAGCGTACATAGCCCTGTGCTTCTAAAGACTCTATTATTTCGTTGTCACCTAAATTTGAAGGACTATTTTATCGTTTAGTCAAAACAATCCCAGCAAGTCTCATATCCTTGTTCTTTCAAACTATCAATCGGCCCATTGGATTCCGCATAGTTATGAGGTGCTATCTCACTAACTTCTGCGCAATCCGGATAATGTATCAACTTTGTACGAGTATTCAATACATAATCGTAAGCATTACTCTGTTGTCCCGAATTATCATTGCCACCCGTTGATTCAGGCACCTCTGTAGGTGTAGCTGTCGGCACTGGAATTGGAGACTCTGTCGGCGCAAGTGTTGGCACTGGAGTCGGAGATTCTGTCGGCGCAACTGTTGGTACTGGAATCGGGGACTCCGTTGGCGCAACTGTCGGCACAGGAATCGGGGACTCCGTTGGCGCAACTGTCGGCACAGGAATCGGGGACTCAGTCGGCGTAACGATAGGCATTACAACATCGACATTTCCATTTGGAGCAATACCTTGGATATCACCTTCCTTTTCCACTCTCCATATCCCGATCATGGACACCTGATCCAGCCTGAAATACAGAGCCTCTCTGCCATCCAGCGTAATCTGCTCCGCTTCCACCGCTTCCAGCTGGCCGTTCCCGTCCAGCGTCACGACCTGCAGCTTGCGTCCCTGCAGTCCCTCCGGAACAGGGATTTCCATGTCAAGGGCCCGATTTCCCAGCTTCATCAGCGGAATCCCGCTCTCGTCCGTCAGGGTAAGGCTGTATATAGCCATCCCCTCCGGAATGCCGCTTTGGAGGGCGCGCCGGAATGCGCTCTCCATCCTGCCCACATCCTCGGGCTGCTCCACAGTCAGGGCATAGCTCCTGGCAGCCCCTTCCAATGTAGCGGATGCCCCTTCCAGCCCCTCCACCGTGACGCCCGGCTCCCCGCTGTCCGTTCCGTCATAGACACGGTAAGCCTCATTGGCCAGCCTTGTGGCCGAAGGCTCATAGGTATATTCCGCTTCCGCGCCCTCATAAGTAAGCACGGTATTGCCAAAGGCCTGAAGCCCTATTTCCCTCACGGACGCAGGGATGGAGATTTCCGATACCCCATTCCCCAGGAAAGCCCTGTCCTTGATTTCCTCCACATTCTTTCCGAGGGCGATCTCTCCCAGGCCGGTACAGCCCTCAAACGCCCCTTCGCCTATCACCAGCAGGCTGTCCGGCAGGGCAACGCGCTCCATCTCCGTGTGGCCGCGGAACGCCTCCCCGGCAATCACGCGCACGCCCTCAGGAACCGCTACCTCCTTCGAATCCCCCCGATAGGCCACCAGGACCCCGCCTGTCACCAGGAAGTCTCCCGCTTCGGCGCTCTCCTCTCCGTCCTCAGGGCTTCCGCCGGCCAGGAAACTGTCCACCCACAAGCTGTGCTCAAAGGCCTTCGGCTCCACGCACATGACGCTGTCCGGCAGCGCGACGTCCGCCAACCGGCTGCAGTGATAGAAAGCGCCATAGCCGATATGCTCCAGCCCCTGGGGCAGTCCGATGGATGTCAGGGAGCTCCTGGCAAAGGAGAATTCCCCTATCCGGGAGATCCCGTCCTCCAGGGTCATGTCTCCCAGCGCCGCGTCCCGATAGTACGCCTGGTCCGCCACGATGCTGCCATCCACTATCCGGTACTTCGGAATGTCCGCCTCTGTCAGCCCCTCACCGTTTTCGTTTCCATCGGAACCACTTACACCGCCCACATTGCCGGAATCCGCCGCAGAGACGTCCGCAGCCGAACCGCCTGTCTCCTGCTCAGGCCCTCCTCCGAATACACGCAGCATGGCATTGTTCAGAAAGAGTACCGCCCTGTTCCCTACAACATGCGTAGTGCCCAGCACCTGCCCTTCCTCTATCGGAGCCTGCGTGGGCGCAGACGTCTCCTCTGGAACCGGCTCAGGGGTAGGCGTGCCCACGATTCCCTCTACCGCGTCAGAAGAATCCGGCGGCGGTGTCTCTTCATACCCCGGCATCTCCTTCTGCCGCTCATAGAACTCCTTGGCATACTTCTCCGCCGCGCTTCCGCTCTCGTAATGAATCGTCAGCTGCGCGCAGCCGTCAAAGGCCGACTCATGAATGTTCACCGTCTCCGGTGGAATCGTGATATCCTTCAGATTGACACAATCCTTAAAGGCTTCCCTTCCTATGGAAGTCGCCGTGGAGGGGATGGATATCTGCTCCAGGCCCGTACAGTTGGTAAAGGCATAATCCCCCACCTCGCTCAGGCCTTTTCCCAGGACAACCGTGTCCAGATTGTCGCAGCCCCAGAATGCATAGGCCTCAATCCGCTTCACCGAGTTCGGCAGCACCACCAGTTCGATATTCTTGTCGTCCTCAAAAGCCCCCTGGCCGATGACCTGCACCGTGTCAGGAACGGACACGTTCTTCTCCGTGCCCCGGTACCTTGCCAGCGTACTTCCCTCCATTTGAAAACCGGAAGCAGATGTTGACGCATCTGCTTCCGTTCCAGGAACCTGCATGATTATCAGTGCCGCTATTACCATCAAGGCACCTAAAAGACGCTTTTTCCCTTTCATATACATTCCTTTCAACGTTAATTCCTTGCCCTCACAGCCACTTTCTGCTTCTTTCCAGAACGACCTTTGTTCTGTGCGCCCTTGTTGTCCTTCATCATGAACATCACGAAGGACAGGCAGGCCAGGCCAATGGACAGGAACCACTTGGGATGGATGCCGTCCCCTGTGGTCGGCGTGTCATCCGTAATCGTGCCGTCCGACAGGTTCGCAATGTCCACATAAATCACATACGGTGAGAAATGCTCTGCCGTAAAGGTGATGCAAGGCACTCCGCTGATAGTCGTGAACCTGGGAGTCAGCTTATCCAGCTTGTCGTTCACCACGCCGGCCACCTTGTTGTTGCCCGCATAGGTAATCAGCGAATCCGGCAGCGGCAGGGTAATGCTCACGGACAGGCCCGTGGTATCCGTAATCTTCGTATTCCCTGTGGAATCGTAGAGAGAGATGTCCATGGGGAAATATTTGATGTTGTCAAGGCTTCCGTACTCGGCCTGCAGTGCCCGCAGGACCGCTTCCGCCGCGCTGCTGCTCTCCGTTATCTTAATGGTAAAGTTGTCAGAGGAGCCGTTCACCGTAGCGGAGACCACGCCTGTGTTGGACAGGCCGTTCTTGTCGATGACTACAGTGGTACCGCCAACTGTGCCTGTGGTGCCGTTGGGACGGTTGGTGTTGGTGCTGGAGGTATTGCCGGAGCCTGTAGTGGTGCCTCCCGAAGCCTTGTAGTTCGCTATGACCGCCACGTCATTGTTAGGCATGGTAAGGATGAACGAGGACAAGGTCTTATCCGTCACCACTGTGGATGCCGGGCTCACGGTCCAACTGGTGAACTGCTGCCCCCTTGCAGGCGCATCCGCTGTAATGATGATCTGCTCTCCTGCCGCATATAGTCCCGAACCGCTTCCGCCGCGCACCTGGAGGGTGTGGCGGTTGGCATTGTTGCCGCTTCCGGTATTATTGCCGCTTCCGGTGTTTCCATTACTCGGGCCCGGACTAGGGCTGGGGCTGGGATTAGGGCTGGGGCTCGGGCTGGGACTCGGCTCAGGACTCGGGCTAGGACTCGTCCCCGGGTTGTTGCCATCTCCCGATGCAGGCGCATACCTGGCATAGAAATCCGTATCCTCCTGGATATTGTTCAGCGGCTTATCCCACTCGGTGAAGACATAATCCGTCACTGCGGGAATGTTAATGCTGGGCGCATCTGAACCTGCCTTAACCGTAGTAGTGTACTGCAGTTCGTAAGGATTGCTGATGCTGCCCTTTCTCACATAAAACCGTACTACATACTCGCCTTCGTTCCGATATTTCGCCACGGCTGTATAGTCACCGGTAACTTCCTCCAGATTTCCTTCGCAGTCCCAGGTGACGAAGTTCGGGTCATTCATAATCGCGGCGAGCTCCTCCACATCTTTTGCCCGTCTCAGTGCGTTGCCGCCGTCCGCGATTTCCATCTTATAGACTTCCTTCAGGCCGTCCTTGCTGTCCATGAAGGTGATTACATGCAGAGCGAAATCATACTGTGCCGTAAAGTGCCAGGTATCACCGTTCTCCAATACATACTCCCAGTCGGTGAAGCTGTATGTCATTCCCTTGACAGTCACCCTCTGAGGTATCTCAGGATAGGAAAGCTTCGCTTCGTCCACGGACGCGACTCTCTGCTCCAGGGTAACATCCGTAAACTCGCCGTCCTCACCGCGGTAGGTGTAGATGACATAGTAAGCCGTGGGGAACTCGGTCTCCTCCGTGAGGAATCCCTGGGCCGCACCTGTGGCCTGGGAAGTGACGCCGTCCTTCACGTAATACCATCTGACATCGCCGGCCTTTTGCGTAAGCCCTGCGACACCGTAACGGTTCGTTGAATCCTTGCTCTCATTCTCACCATAAAACGCGAACGGCGAGCACCCTGTGTTCTTGCCTTTTACATAAAAGCTGTCCACTCCGCTCCCGGCAAAGGCATAGTTGCCGATTATCGTCAGCGTCTCCGGGAATGTCACTGTCTGAAGGTTGTCTGTATTGGCAAAGGCTCCTTCTGGAATCGCTGTGACATTCGTGCTGGACAAATCGACAGACCTTACATGGCTCCCTCTGAACGCCTCCGGCGCTATCGCGGTGATTCCAGAGCCAAGCTCTGTAGCCGTCACCTCTTTCAGATTGCTGGCCCTTCCGGGCAGGCACTCTATGATGGTATTTGCGTTCCCGCTTTCATCCAGTCCGTAGATTATGGACTTTTCCGCATCGCAGGTATATTTCGGGCTATTCTGGAAGTTTACAAAACCAAGCTTCTCACAGCCAAAGAACGGGGCCTTTCCCAGACTTGCCACATCCGCCATGGAGACGTCGGTCAGGTTTTTGCAACCTTCAAAGGCATAGTCTTCTATGATGACAGGGCTGTTGCTGCTGTCTGCGTTTAATGTGACTCCTTTCAGATGCTCGCATCCTGCAAAGGTTCCTGTTCCGTCCTTGAAAGTGGCAATTCCGTTCTTATCACGGCTTGTTGCTTCGCCGCTTTTCACAGCAGCCAAGCTGAATGCGGTGACTGTCATGTCTATCGGCATGTCTGGATTGCCTGCCGCCTTAAAAGTAACATTCTCGTTTTCTTTTGCCTTAATGAGGCCCGGGGCTATTGCCTGCACTCCTTCCGGCACCACCAGATTCAAGGCCCCGTTGATAGCCTCTATCTGGTTTTCCGTCATACCGTCCGTTTTTCCGTTCTCCTTATATGCCTTGGCGGCATCTTGTGCCTCCTTAATCTGCTCCTCCGTCAGATAGGTATAGTCGGAAGTGCCCGCGATGCCGCTCTGCAGGTCAGCCAGCGAAGGGAAATCCGTCAATACGCTCATGCCCTGCGTGTTCGTATTCGGATTCACGGCATTGGGGTCATACTCTACTTTTATATTCGTAGGCCATCCGCTGTAATAGCTGATATAGCTTTCCTTCTGTGCGCTGGCATTATACCTGCCCTCGCTGCTCATGGCATACAGGAACGGTGCCGATGAAGCGGAAATCGGTCCGATGAAGCTCAGCTTCTTGGCAGGCATATTATCGCTATCTGTTACCACATCGCCATTACACCCCTGCCTATGGCTGCCCGTCACATCCTGTGTCTTAAACGCATTGCTCTCAATCACCAAATCGCCTGATGCAAAAAGCACGCTGGTGAGATTATGAGAGCCTTTAAAAGCGTTTGCCTTGATTGTTTTCACTGTATCCGGTATGGCTACCTTCGCAATGTTACAGCTATTCTCAAAAACTCCCGCATTTATTGCCGCCACAGTGTATGGCCCTATCTTACTGGGAATTTCCAAATCCTTTACACCATCTGTGGATACATGCTTCTCAAGGTTGCCGCCTGAATTTACTACGAAGGTATTCTTATTCTCTGCCGCTTTCTCCTCCTGGGTCGTAAGCTCATAATGATCCTGCTTTTCGTATCTGCCATTTTGGTCTGTTGCGGGATCTGCGCCTATATAGGTAAGGTAGCTAAACGGAAAGCATTCTTTCCATGCCAGTTTATGCACTTCCGAATCCCAGGCCATGCCTTCTGAGAAAGGCGTCCTATCCGTGGTATAGTCTCCTAAGCCCTCGAAGTAAAACTCGCTTGTCACCTGACTTTTAAAATCATTATAAGTAAAACTGGCGTCATCAGGAAATGCTATTTTTCTGTTCCTTGTTGAAATCCACTTTAAGTTATTGCATCCCTTAAACGAGGACATGTAGACCTCATCATCGCAGTTGTTTGGAAATGTCAGGGATTGTAGGGAACTACAGTTCTGGAACACTCCTGTCCCCAAACGCCGCAGGGCATTGACATTTGCGCCGCTGCATAAATCGAGTTCTGTCATTGCCATGCAGCCTTCAAACGCGCCGTTATCAATCTGCACTACGCCATTGGGCAGAACGAACTTCATCAATGTCTGACAGTCCTTGAATGCATAAGCCCCTATTTCGGTCAAGTTACAGTTCAAAGCAATGTCTATCGTCGTCAAGCTACGGCAATTATCAAACGCATGGTTTCCTATACAATGCAATCCGTTTTCAAGTTTTATCGTAGTAATACCTGAATTGTAAAATGCATAGTCGCCAATCCCTTTGAATTTAGGGCTCACTATAAGATTTTTGACATTGTTCTGGTTGGCGAAGATACCGTTCTGAGGATTGCTGTCACTCACTATCCCCCCAAATGCCCATTTTCCATCCTTATTCGTAATGAACTGATTGCTGATGTATGTTACGTCCGCATTTTTAATGCGCTGATAATTCGAATTCTGCCCGACTTTCTGATAGTCTCGCTCCGCAACGGGACTATTTGGATCATCTCCGGTATCGTCCGCAGCATCGTAGTATAAATCAGTATCAGGAAGCACTGACCATGTTGCATAGGTATCTGTATAACAGGGCAGATAGCTTCCTGTCCTTTCTTTAACAGTCAATGAAGTCACAATAGTCTTACTAACATTACCGTCTGCACCTATTATGTCCTTGGTCTCTCTTTTTACAACCTCAACAACACGGTTAATCTCCTGACTATTCATACCCTCCATTTCTACCTTAGCATTCAATATTTGATTCTCACGCTCACCAAGCCCGGTCGTAGTATCTCCTGAATAAGTCTTTTCTATCCACTCTTCATAAAACAAGAAATTTCCGTTTAGCCCTACGGCCACAAAGTTATAGCCGCCCCCGCCATCGTTTATCCTATATTGTCCGTAGGCATCTACCGGCTTTGTAAAATCAAGAGTCCCGTCCTGCAGATATCCCCCATTATACCCTACAATCACAGCCCCGTATCCGCTGTTGTCATTGAGGTAGGCAAACTGAATTTCCTGACCGGCAGTCGTATAAATTTTTGTTTTATTATTCATTTGCGGAATCATGCTAGATGTATCGCACTTTTCATACCCATCCTGCCCTGTCCCCGCCCCAGAACCCGTAGGGGCCGCCTGCAGATTATCCACCGGAATCGCTGCTATCACAAGAGCAGACACCAGGAACAAAGCCCCCAATGTCTTCCGCATCGTCCTCCACATTCTTCTGCTTTTCTTCTTCACAGCCTTGCTCATCTTCGTTACTCCTCCGCGATTTTCTTCATCACTGCGGCAAAGCATCCGCATCTGCATGACGCTTGCATCTATCCATACATTTCCATGGAATATGATATTACAGGGTAATCTATGTATATATCGTCTTTTTTTACCCATTCGATTAGCCTTTTGCCCTTTTCCGGCAATAATTTCCAAAAGCAGACAAAATCGTCTGCATTTTACATTCTCCGGGCAAAGCGGTCGGCCTTTCTTTACCATTTTACTATATCCTGAAATAATTGCAAGTGCTTTTGTCAGATCTGATAATTTTTCCTTGCAGAAGCGTCTCTGTTCCATGCAAGGCTTGTATATTCCATGGTTTTCTTTACATCAAAAGAGACGGGGGATGTCCCGCCTCCCTGATGCAAGGCTGCCTTTCCTGCCACGATTCCGGGCTTCCAGGCCGCCGATTCATGCAATGCCGTACTACAGGTGCAGCTTCTGGCATCTCCTTTACGCGTTCAATTCTTCCTATTATATAGCTGATTATGCCAACTGCAGGCCTGCCAAATCTCTGACAGCTTCAATCGGCAGATCTGAATCTTCTGCAATTTCTTCAAGGGTCAGCTTCCCTCTCGCAATCATACGGCGGGCAGATGCCTTTTTCTCTTCCAGTGCCTTTTCTTTCGCTATTTCTTCTGCCTTTTCTTCCGCTATTTCTTCTGCCTTTTCTTTTGCTATTTCTTCCGCCTTTTCTTCTGCCATTTCTTCCGCTATTTCGTACGCTTTTATTGTCCCCCACTTCACCACTAAATCCTCAAATAACTGCCCCATAATCTCCTGGCCTCCTTCCGTCTCCTTAAAATACTTCACTTGCTTCGCCAATATCGGATAGAACATATCCTTGCCCAGTGCTATTTACCTGTCATATTTCAGTTTCCGTATCTGCTACTCGCATCTATGGTCCGGAATGGACAGCTCCCTGTACAGCCTTGCTCTGGCATCCCGATCCCGCACCGCCAGTTCTACGTCTTCACCCCTCCCAAGGTCATACAATCTCTCTAACAGAGAGGTCAGCTTAGCCTCGCCTCTTACTTCCAGTTGACTGATATATTCACACATCATAATCTTCTTTCCTTTCTTTTTCTCCAAAAGCTTATTTGCCTGTTCCGTAAATGCAGTATCCCCTGTAATTGCCTCCATCATATCACACAAAGCTTCCATATGGACAATATCCTGTCCCTTTCGTCTCTCGAAATTCCCTTCATTGAGGTAATCCGCTACAAATCCCATATCACTGGTGAAGCGGCTTCTGATTTCCAAAGGCAGGTTATTACATCTTTTTCTTCCATTCTATACCTCCCTTGTTCAGTTGCCTGGGAGCCTCTAAAAAACTCCCGCATATAATTTTGAAATTGAAGCAGGAATTTTCCGATCTGTCCGAAGAATAGAACCGATTACAGAATAACCTTGGATGAAAATCTGCTCTGTATTTATCCTACCATATCGTGATATGTTTTTCAATAGAGATATTGACAAAGGTAGGTCTGATATAGGATCACAAATGTAAACCGGCGGATTATGAGATATCCCATAATCCGCCGGCCCATATTCATGGCAGAAATCATGCTTAAGCTTATTTGCGGTCAGCCCCTGCTGCCGTTACCGTTATCCTCTTCCGCCTACTTGCCCTCTGCCCACGCGTCAATCTGTGCCTGGACCTCTGTGAGGATTCTTTCCAGACCGTTCTCTTTCAGCTTCGCATTCATTTCGTCAATCATCCGGTCTACAGCCTCGGGGGAACCATGCCTTCCGCCCACCAGATTGCCGTAATATTCGCTTACCACATTGTTGCATGCGGAGAGTTCGTTCTCAATGGGCGTTGTGTCCAGCACAAATCCCATATGGGCTGCCAGAATCGCCTCGTCATTGTACTCCGCCATCTTCTGGAGCATGATGCCGTCCGGCCCGCCGTAGGATTCCGGCGCGTCCACAATGGTCAGGTTGCCGTAGAACGGGCCATACCACTGCAGCCATCCCACATTTGCCACATCCGCGTTGCGGTTCGCCAGCTGCATCTCCCCGTCCGCGTCCTTCTCCCAGTGCTCCCCCTCCACGCCGAAACGCATCAGCGTGGCGAGATAGGGATCTGTGTTGAACAGCTCTATCGCCATCATCGCGCGCTCAGGATTCTTGCTGTTGGCGCCGATAGCAGTCATCGCGCCGGTGTAGTTGCCGCCGTCTGTCCAGACATCATCGAACACCACAAGCTTCGCGTCATAGTTCTCCCCGAACAGATGCTCGTCTATCCAGGTATACCCCCATGATGCAATCAGCAGGGTGGAGGGCTCCGCCAGCAAGTTGGTCTCAAACACATCGGTGTCATATGCCAGGACGCCTGTCTGCACCAGGCGCTGCTTGGCCAGGCAGGCCTCTCTGAAGGCATCCGTCTCAAAGTAATTGAATACCTTGTCCGTCCCAAGCTCCCGCGCCACTTCCTTTCCGGGAATGTTGCAGACGGCAAACTCACCGGCTCCAAAGCGCTCCAGCGCCACCCAGTACGGACAGATTTCGCCGCCGTCCATCATCAGAGGCATGTGGGCATATTCCGGAAATCTCTCGTTCCGAAGCCTCACTGCCTCTGTCAGGTACTCTTCCATCCCGGCGAATCCTGCCCACCCCTGCTCCATGTCCAGCCCAAGCTCCTCCGCAAGGGTCTTATTATAGATATAGCCTATGATATAGCAGTTGTCCTTCAGTACCGGGACGCCATAGATATGGCCACCTACCTTCAGGGATTCCCAGACTCCCTCGCCAAACAGGCTCTTCACATCTGAACCATATTCGTCCCAGAGGGTATCAATCGGAAAAAAAGCGCCCATATTCGCATAGTTGTTGTAAGGGACGTCGCTGTTGACCGTAATGAGATCCATCTCCTCTCCCGACATCAGCTTCGTGGGAACGTTTTCCAGATAAGCTCCTATGGTCATGGGGTTCAGCACTACCCTGCAGTTTAGCTTCTCTTTAAAATACTCGTCCAAAGCCGCCTGAATCAGGTCCAGATCCTTGATGTTGTCAGGCTGGTAGGACAGCGCGTCCCACTTCAGCTCCACATATTCCAGGTCTCCTGAACCTGCTTCCGCTTCGGCCTCCTCCGAAGTTCCCTCCTCGGTAGGCTGCGCCTTGCTTTCCCGGGATTCCTCCCGGCCGGGCTTTGAAGCCTCCTTCGGTCCCTCCCCTCCCGGGCGGCCTCCGCAGCCGCTGAGCATAGCAGACATCATGGAAACCATGCACATCAACGATACTAATCTCCTTTTCATCTTTCATCCTCCTGTTCTTGTTCATAGCGACATTTATTGCACCACCTCTGAAAAAGCGGAATACAATCATTCCTTGATGCTGCCCACAGTCAGCCCCTGTACGAAATATCTCTGGAAAAAGGGATACGCGAACAATACAGGCACTACGGCCAGCACCGTGCAGGCCATCCGCAGATTCGTGCCCGGCAGGCTCTTGAGCATGGCAAGTCCTTCAGGCGTAGATACCACCGCTGAATTAGACTTCAGGTAATCCACATTGTTCTGGAGCTTCGTCAACAGTGTCTGCAATGGCACCAGCTTATTATTATCTATGTACAGCATTCCCATAAACCAGTCATTCCATCTGGCCACGAAGCTGAACAGGCCGATGGTGCCCAGCCCTGCCTTGAACAGAGGGCACACGATCCGGAAGAAAATCGTGAAGTGGCCTGCCCCGTCGATTCGGGCGGAGTCGAACAACGCTTCCGGTATGGATGATTTGATAAAGGTGCGCAGGATGATGACCCAATAGGCGCTCAGCAGTCCCGGTATCAGCAGGATCCAGAAAGTGTCCCTCAGATGGTAGTAGCGCACATTCAAGATATAGGAGGGCACCAGCCCGCCTCCGAACAGCATGGTGAAGAACAGGAACCATGTCAGGCCCCGTTCCAGCCAGAACCGCTTCTGGCAGATGACATATGCGTACATCGCCATGATGAGCAGTCCCAGCGCAGTGCCGAACACCGAATTCGCAATGGTGACAATATAGGAATACACCAATTGGCTCCCCATCTTGAAAGTGTAGTAATACCCCTCGAAAGACCATTCCAAAGGGAAGAAATTGTATCCCACCTGGCTTATGCTGTCCGTGCTGGAGAAGGATATGATTACGATCAGCAGCACCGGCAGCAGAATCAATAAGGCAACGATTCCCAGCATCAGGATAAAGAACAGGTTCCATGTCCGGCTTATCCGGTTCAATTGTCTCTTCTTTTTCATAAGCGCCCCTTTCCCTGTGCTTCAAAACATAGCGCTGTCCGGATCCACCTTGGATACGATCCTGTTGGCCAGCAGCACGAATACAAAGCCCACCACTGACTGGAACAGGCCCGCAGCCGTTGTCATCCCCAGATTCACCTGGTTCTTCAGCCCCCGGTAGATATAGGTGTCGATTACATTGGTAACAGGGTACAGCGTCCCGCTGTCTTTCGTCACTGTATAGAACAGGCCGAAGTCCCCGCGGAAGATGCCGCCCATGGCCATGATGAGGGAGACCGCAATGATGAACCGCAGATGGGGGATTGTGATATAGACAGCCTGCTGGAGCCGGGAGGCCCCGTCCAACATGGCGGCCTCATAGTAATCGCTGGAAATCCCGGAAATCACCGCCAGGTACATCACGGCCTGATAGCCCACGCCCTTCCAGGCATTGATGAATACCAGAAGAGGCGGCCATATGCTGATTTTCTGATACCAGTCCACCAACCCCTCCTGGCCGAACATCTGGAGAATATGGTTCACATATCCGTTGGAGCGCTCCAGAAAAGCCGCTGCGATGATCGCCACCACCGCCCAGGACAGGAAGTACGGCATCATGTAAATCGTCTGGAACGCTTTCGCCAGCCTCCCCGAACGCAACGAACTGAGCATCAGGGACAATATCACCGCAATCACCATATTCAGGAAGATAAATACGATATTATAAAGAACCGTATTTCTCGTAATAATGAATGCATCCGATGTGGCAAAGAGGAACTTGAAATTGTCGAGCCCGTTGAACGGAGAGCCGAAGATTCCCTTCTGCACGTTGTATTTCTTGAATGCCAGAACCAGCCCGCCCATGGGCAGATAGCTGAAAAGAATCAATAGCGCCACCCCCGGCAGGGCCATGATGTAAAGCGGTATATCTTCTCCTTTGAATCTTCTGGTCATTGATTTTAGCTTCTTCAAAACATCCTCCATCCTTTCGTCATTATGCTCATCGCGATGTGATATCAACGAATTCAGTATAGCACAATGCCTTTTTAATCAAAATAGATTACTTTTGGATGCTGATGTTTGAAATTTTTATTTCCCTGTAAATAATTCTATGCCTCCCTTGTTCAGTTGATTGGGAGCTTCTGAAAACTCCCTAATGTTGTATATTATTAAAAACATATAATTACGCTATGCCGTTCCTTCCTTTCACTCCCATCTTGACGAAAAATAAAGCGCTTGATAAAATAAACGCAGAAAGGAAACACCTATGTACACCCTACTCCTAGTCGATGATGAAGAATTCGCCCTGGCCGCCCTGCGCCATGCCCTGCCCTGGGAAGCATACGGCTTCAGGGACATCCACACCGCCGCCTCCTCCCCTGATGCCTGGGAAATATTGACAAAACAGCGGATAGACGCCTGCTTCATAGATATCCGCATGCCCGGCATGACCGGGCTGGAGCTGTTGGCGGAGGCGCAGCGCCAGAATCTGGAGACCCTTTTCGTGGTGGTCTCCGGCTATTCCGATTTCTCCTATGCCAGACAGGCCATCCAGTTTGGCGTCCTGGACTACTGCCTGAAGCCTGTGTCCGAGGAGGAATGCCGTCCTGTCCTGGAGAAGCTGGCCCGCCACATCCCTCTGAACCGGATCTCCCATGACCCTGCCTATGTCTCCAGGCTGCTGGCGGAAGAGGCGTTCTGCGGGGACTTCCTCTCCGCCCTGACAGCCAGCGGCTCCGGGAAGCTTGCCCTATTGCTGGTTCGCGGTCCCGAGCCAGGCCAAATCCTGGCAGCGGCGGATTCCCTGCTGCCGGCCAGAGTCTTTTTCTTGGGGGAAGACGAGGCATTCCTGATTTGGGGGGATGCCCCGGAGGAAGACGCTGTCGTCTCCTTCCTCGAGGCATGGGAGCAATCCACCCTTTTCATATATGGGACTATCTCCCCGGAGCCTGCGTCCTTCCAGAATGCGTTCCGGCGCATGCGCGTCATCTGCCATTCCCAGAGCACTGCTCCCACAGGCATCGTAAGGCTCCCCTCCGTCAATGAGGAGACGGCCGCCTACCTCGCCAATGTCCTATCCTATATAGAGGAGAACTACGCCAGCCGCCTGATTCTGCAGGACCTGGCCCGCCAGTTCTGAATCAATTTCAGCTACTTAAGCCAGTTGTTCAAGAAAGCAACCAACCAGACCTTCGAGAAGCATCTTGCCCATATCCGTCTGACCCACGCCTGCCGGCTGCTCTCCCATACCTATATGCCCATTGCCGATATCGCGGAGAAAGTGGGCTTCCGGGATTACCACTATTTCTGCACGGCCTTTAAGCGGTTCTGCTCCATGACGCCCTCCCAATACAGGGACGCGCACCGTAATCCTGCAGACGCCTGACCCGTAACATGCCTAGTACACCGGTGCATGGATTCCCGAGTAATCAGTGTTTGATGTCTCGCCAGGACAAGGCGGAGGAAGGAGGCGATGCGGGGCATCGTCGACTGAAGACAACGCGGTACTGGTGTGGACAGCCAGGGCTGATTGCTCAAGGATTCATGCATCGGGGCACTAGGGCCTGTCCGCACCCCGGGCAGGCCCGGAAAGGAACCTGAAAGCATGCACCTCTTCCAGAAATACTCCCTGACCAGAAGAATCTACATCCTGTTCTCCCTGACCATCGCCCTCTCCCTGACCACATCTCTCATTTTTTATTTCATCTCCTACCGCTCCATGCAGCAGGAGAAAGCCCGCAATGTTGAGAACGTCTGCCTGAATCTGGTACAGAATACGGAGGACATCGCCGCCTCCGTCATGCTGATGTCCGAGACCATCTCCACCACGCCCTACACCCGTTCCATCCTCACGGAGACGAATCCTGCAAAAAAAGTGTCCCCCCGGCAGTTCCTGAACCGGCTGATCACCAGGCTGATCAAGAGCAACTCCCACATCCACAATATCCTGCTCCTGGACAGCCAGGAGTCCATATACAGCTTCCGCAGCTTCGACTATTCTCTGGCGGACAGGCTGAATCAAGAGTACCGCATCCTCTCCCCCGGCGCTTATCCCGACGGCTTCACGGGGGCGCTCCGCCTGTCCGATGAGGATACGGTGTATTATGCCTATATCCAGACCATTTATGACGACAGCACCGTCTCCTCTGTTAGAAAGGAAATCGGCACCTGCGTCATCATCTGCTACTGCAGCCCTCTGAGCACCCTCTGCAGCAATTCTGCCACCTCCCAGGAGTCCCTGTTCGCCATTCTGGATGGGGAAGACCAGATTCTGGCCTGCAATCAGGAGCTTACAGCCGCCTACCGGACGCTGGACGCCCCCGATCCGAAAGACTGCCTGCTCCTTTCCCATCGCACTGCCTCACCCGCAAACTGGCGGCTGGTCTGTGCCGTGCCCTACGGGGAGCTTTATTCGGAGCTGGGGCTGATCTCCCGCCTGGCGGCCCTGCTCATCCTCATCCCTTTCCTGGCCTTCCTCCTGCTGGCCCGCCAAATCAGCGCCAACGTCACCTCTCCTCTGACGAAAATCGTGGACTTTCTCGGGAAAGACTCCTACTATATCCTGCACCACTCCCTGGAGACAAAGGGAAGCGCCGAAATCGCCACGCTCACTGTCAACATCAACCGGATGCTGACCGAAATCAACGACCTGAGCCACACCGTACTCCAGAATCAGGCCCATATGTACGAGACGGAGCTGGCCAAGAACCAGGCACGGCTTCTGGCCCTGCAGACCCAGATCAACCCCCATTTCCTCTACAACACCTTAAGCGCCATCCAGGGCATGGCCTATCAGAAAAAGACCGCTGAAATCTGCACCGCCGTCACCGCCCTCTCCTACATGATGCGCTACAATGTCAACGGGGACAGCATGACATCAGTGGAAAGCGAATTCCACTGCATCGAGAAATATCTGCAGATCATAGCCCTGCGTTTCCCGGGCTGCTTCCGGTTCCGTCTCCACATGGAGGATGGGACGGGCGACTGCCAGATGCCCCGCTTCCTCCTGCAGCCTTTGGTGGAGAATGCCGTATCCCACGGCCTGGAGCCCCGCCAGCCCCTGCATGGCACCCTGACCCTGACGGCATCCCTGCTGCCCGGCTCCATCCTCCATTTCGAGTGCAGGGATGACGGAATCGGCATCCCGCCGGGAAAGCTGGAAAATCTGCGCCGGGAAATCGAAGAGGCTTCCATGGTCTGCGATACGCAGCCGGAAAAGCACGCTGGCATCGGACTTCCCAACATCCATATGCGGATAAGGCTCATCTACGGAGCCCCCTACGGCCTGCAGATCTCCAGCAGCCGGGAAGGAACCTGTGTATGCGCAGACTTTCCCGTAAGCCCCGAGGCCAGCGCCCGGGCGCCGGTTCGAGGCACCTGACCGCAGTTTCCCTCAACTGCCCGATGAATTCTTTTTCCGGATTCTCCTGCCGCGTTATTGTGCTTTCCGGGCATCTGTGCTAAACTTAAGTGCATAAAGCCGATACAGCAGGCCTACGGGTCAAGTGTGCAAAGGGCTTCCAAGCGTGCCGCCGCAGGCGGCGTGACGGGAAGTTTGAGGACTTTCACAGCAATCGTTCATTAACAGGCAAAGGAGACAAGAACATGAGCATTCAAGAATGCAAACCCATCAAAGAAGGCAAGGTACGGGAAATCTACGACAACGGCGACAGCCTGATCATGGTGGCCACGGATCGGATCAGCTGCTTCGATGTGATCCTGGACAACAAAGTGGACAGGAAAGGCGCCGTGCTGACCCAGATGTCCCGGTTCTGGTTCGACATGACAAAGGACATCCTGCCCAACCACATGATTTCCGTGGACGTAAAGGATATGCCGGAATTCTTCCGCCAGGACAGGTTCGACGGCAACAGCATGCTCTGCCGGAAGCTGGAGATGATACCCGTGGAGTGCATCGTCCGGGGCTACATCACCGGAAGCGGCTGGGCCAGCTACCAGAAGGACGGCACTGTCTGCGGCATCACCCTGCCGGAGGGCTTAAAGGAATCCGACAAGCTGCCGGAGCCCATCTACACCCCCTCCACCAAGGCGGAGATCGGCGACCATGACGAGAACATCTCCTTTGAGCAGAGCGTGGACTACCTGGAGAAGCGCTTCCCCGGCAAGGGGCAGGAGTACGCGGAGAAGCTCCGTGACTACACTGTCGCGCTGTACAAGAAATGCGCCGAGTACGCCCTGGCTCGCGGCATCATCATCGCCGACACCAAGTTCGAGTTCGGCCTGGATCAGGACGGCAATATCGTCCTGGGTGACGAGATGCTGACCCCGGACAGCTCCCGGTTCTGGCCTGCGGACGAATATGAGCCCGGCCACGGCCAGCCCTCCTTCGACAAGCAGTTCGCCAGGGACTGGCTGAAAGCCAACCCGGACAACAACTGGGTGCTGCCCCAGGACGTGGTGGACAAGACCATCCACAAGTACCTGCAGGCCTATGAGATGCTGACCGGGAAGCCGCTGTAGGAAAGCGCAATAGGAAATTCCCCATACATAAGCAGTATGGGGAATTTCTTTCTATTCCCGCCCGGCAGGCTCACAGCTTCCTGAACACCTTCCCCGCCCCAAGGGCAATGGCCAGGGACACCGCGCCGGAAATAAAGACAGGTATGTATTCTGTCCCTTCACAGACCTCAAACAGAATGCCATACATCGCATTGCCCAGAGGCTGGGCGCACATGGAGACTGTGAGGATGACGGCGATCACCTTTCCGATCAAATCCTGGGGCGTCTCCTTCTGGATAAAGGACATCATCTGCACGGAGAACATGGTGGAGAACACCATGACGGCGAAGCAGCACAGAGTCAGGACCATATATGTCGCCATGGCGGAGGAGGACAACAGCAGCGCTGCGCCCATGGGAAACACGCTGACAGCGCAGGCAATGATGAGATTGCCGACTCTGCGGACTGCCAGCTTCTTCGCAAACAGGCCCGCGCCGATCCCTCCGGCAAGCCCTCCCGCCGCCAGCGCGCCCTGGGCGAAGCCGTAGAGCCGGTTGGCCTGCGCCGTCTCCAGATCAAGCACCTCCGTCACCAGGTAGGGCAGCGCCACCACGATCATCGCGGACAGGAACAGATTGATGCCGCAGACCGCCAGCAGGGCCTTCCCGATCACAGGCTTCTCCTTCCGGATAAAGTGCACACTCCTGGCGAAATCCGCCCTCACTGTCCGTAGGATACCGCCCTCCGAGCCCTGTCTCTGAAAGGGTATCCGGATGAAGATCTCCATCACCGCCGACAGCACAAAGCATACCATGCAGACCCAGAGCACAGGCTCCAGGCCATAGGCGCTGTACAGCATGCCCCCAAGCACAGGGCCGACCAGGGAGGCCAGGGAGCTGACCGCATTGATCACGGAATTCGCCTCCATAAAGCGCTCCTGCCCCACCAGCGCGGGGATGCTGGCCTGCACCGAGGGCTGATATGCGCCCGCGATCCCGTACAGGAGCATCAGCGTCACTGTCAGCAGGAGGACGAGATTGCCTCCGCCCATCAGCAGGGTGAACCCCAGAATCACTGCCGCCGTAAAAAAGTCCAGCGCCACCATGATATTCCTTTTATTCACCCTGTCCGCCACAATGCCGCCTATGGGAGACAGCAAAATGGCCGGGACAAAGGCGCAGGCCGTGACAGTTCCGTACAGGGCCGATGACCCCGTCAGGTTCAACAGGTACAGGGGCAGTGCGAACCGGATGGTGGCATTGCCGAACAGGGAGATAATCTGGCCGATGACTACCAATGTGAAATCCTTTGAAAACAGTTTTTGATTCATTTTGAAACCTCCGTTTTTGTTTTTTACAGGCGGCTATCCCGCCGTTGCTCCCGGAAACCTGCTTTGCTCCTGCTAACAGATTATAATCTGATTTTAAATACCGTCCGGCGGTATGTATAAAACCTAAAAGATATCTGCCCGTCTTTCAGGGCAGATCAACGCCATTATATCCTGTCAGCTCCTGGCCTCCTGGTAGATGGCCGTCAGCTCCCGCAGCCTCTTCAGCATCTCGTCATCCACGATATCCAGGCCGAAGCCCCGCAGCATCTGGCCAAATACCATGAACTTCCGGCAGGACTCCTCCACGGAGCTGTCGAATATCATGGGATTCATCCACACATTCGCCGCCAGCAGAATCAGCTCCGCCAGCTGCTCCGGGTACTCCGTCTCGATGGTACCGTCCGCAATCCCCTGCCTGATGATCGGCAGGATATAGTTCGGCGCCACTTCATCGATGGTGTCGTGCAGCAGGCTGAACAGGAGCTTAGGATTGTCATGGAAATTGGGGGCTACCGTAAAGATATCGTTCTGCACAGGGCGGCTGATGGACTCCTTGAAGATCCGCTTCAGCTTCTCTCTGCCGCTTAGATTTCCGCAGTCGCGGATATCGGCCAGCATCTGATTGGACTGCGCCGTCATCCTGTCCGTGACAGCCATAAGGATATCGTCCTTTGACTTGAAATGATGATAGATGGCCCCCTTGCTGAGCCCCCCCAACCGGTCGATGATGTCCTGTATGGAAGTGCGCTCATACCCTTTTTCCATAAACAGGCGGAAGGCAACGTCCAGTATGAGCTGAACGGTTTCCTCCGGATGCTTGTTCCTCGCCACTGCTCCCTCACCCCCCGCGGTATGCTTCCCATCGGTATCCATATTAACATACCGGTGGTATGTTTGTCAAGATGTAAAACCGTTTCCCCTTCCTCACGAGGCGTCGCGCATCTCCTTTCGTCGGCTCAGCTCCATATCAATGGCAGACGCTATCCTGTCCTTCACCATCCCGGCAATCTCCGCCGTGGTCATCTTCCCATACTCCTCAAAGAGGATAGGCTCCAGGAAATGCACCTGGGTCTTCACCTTGCGCAGGGAATTCACCCCGAAAGGCTTGTAAGAATCGATGATGGCCACCGGCACGATAGGCGCCCTGGCCTTGGTGGCGCACTTGAAGGAACCGGCCATGAAGTCCTGCAGCTCGTTCTTATTGTGGTCGTAACCGCCCTCGGGAAATATGATATAGCGTCTCCCGTTCTTCACCTCATCGGCAATCTGCAGAATGGTCTTCAACTGCTTCCTCATGTCGGTCTTGTCCAGCCTGCTGCCCTGTACCAGGTCGATGAAGGAGTCCGTGATGGGCAGCCTGGAACGGTAGGCGTCTATGACGATGGTGCAGGGCTTCGGATGGGAGCTCATGATTCCCAGCGTGTCATACTTGCCCTGATGGTTGGAGTACATGACGTAGCCGCCGTCCTCGGGCAACAGCTCCTGCCCGAAGCTCTCCGTCTCTATCCTCCCGTTTCGCATCATGATTCTGATGCACTTCCTTGCCATCTTATAGCGCTCCTCCTCCGAATAGCGCTCCCCGTGCCGCTGGATATAATGCGCCTTGCAGATATAATAGACCACGAACGGCAAAGAGATTACGACCACATAGCATATCCTTATCACATCAACACCCCATACTCAACAACACAAAATCCCTCAGCTCCGGCAAGCCCCTTACGTCCGGCTTCCCGCCATGCCGTCCGCGGCGGCAGCGCCTTCCCAGGCGGCTTGGGCCATCCGCAAATCGGTACAGCCCAAGCGCCAGAACCGCACATCGGGTACTTTCCGAGCTCAGAACAGCTTCTTTCCGTCCACGCCTTATTCATGGCCGTCCCAGCAGTAAGTGCACAGCTTCTCCCTGTCGATTCCCACGGAAGCGATCATATCGTCCAGCCTGTGGTAGCGCAGGGTGGTGAAGTTCAGCTGCTTCCCGATGCGCCCCACCATCTCCTTGTATTCCACCGTATCGGGATTCACATACGCTTTCAGGTCGATTTCCCGCCCTTCCTGCTCCATCTCCTTCAGCACTCTCCTGGCGATCAGATCCATCTCCGACTTTGACCTGGAGAAATTCAGATACTTACAGCCGAACATCACCGGCGGGCATGCGGGCCGGATATGCACCTCCTTGGCACCGCTGTGGTAGAGGAATTCCGTGGTCTCCCGCATCTGCGTGCCCCGGACGATGGAATCGTCAATCATCAGCAGGCTCTTCCCCTCTATCAGATCCTTCACCGGAATCAGCTTCATCTTGGCGATCAGGTTCCGCTGGGTCTGGATCGTGGGCATGAAAGACCTGGGCCAGGTGGGCGTGTACTTGACGAAGGGCCTGGAGAAAGGTATCCCCGACTTGTTGGCATAGCCGATGGCATGGGCGATACCGGAATCGGGCACTCCCGCCACGATGTCCGGCTTCACGTCATCCCGCTCGGCTAACAGAGCGCCGCAGTTGTACCGCATCTTCTCCACGCTGATTCCCTCGTAGGAGGATGTGGGATATCCATAGTATACCCAAAGGAAGGTACAGATCTTCATCTCCTTCCCGGGCTGCATCAAAGTATGGGTTCCCTCGGGCGTTATCACCGCTATCTCACCAGGGCCCAGTTCCCTCTGGAATTCGTATCCCAGGTTCAGATAGGCAAAGCTCTCGAAGGAGACGCACCATGCGCCCTCCTTTTTCCCCACGGACACGGGAGTCCTGCCATGGAGGTCCCTGGCGGCATATACCCCCTTGGACGTCATGATCAGCAGCGTCATGGAGCCGTCGATGGATTCCTGGGCATACCGGATGCCCTCCACCAGGTTGTCCTTCTGATCCACCAGATAGGCCACCAGCTCCGTGGGATTCAGATCCCCGCCGCTCATCTCCAGGAAATGGGCATGGCCCTTGGAGAGCAGCTCCTCCGTCAGCTTCGCCGCGTTGTTGATCTTGCCCACCGTGGTGATGGCGTATGTCCCATGGTGGGAACGGACCATCAGCGGCTGTGGCTCGAAGTCCGAGATGCTGCCGATGCCGATGTTCCCCTCCATCTCATTGAAATCCTTGTCGAACTTTGTCCGAAAAGGCGCGTTCTCTATATTATGTATGGCCCTGTCGAATCCCCTCTCTTTTCCATAGACCACCATTCCCGCCCTCCTGGTTCCCAGATGGGAATGATAGTCCGTTCCGAAGAACAAGTCAAAGACACAATCCTCCTTGGATGCAACACCAAAAAATCCGCCCATTCTAAGCCTCCCGAATTCTTATCTTTCTTCCAAAGTATCCTCATATTCCGCGGCCGAACACACAAGCAAAACATTCTTCGTGATTTTTTCACACAGTGACTTCCGCTTTCACGCCCAACAGCTCCTTGTTCTCCTCCAGCACCGGACGGATCACTTCCCTTAAGAAAGCCTCCACCTGCTCCTTGGAGCGCCCCACATATCTGGCGGGATCCATGGATGCCTGCAGCTCCTCCAGGCCCATGGGGAACGCGGGATCCGCCGCAATCAGCTCCAGCAGATTGTTCTCCTTCCCCTCCGCCTTCACGTTGCGCCCGGCCTCCATGGACAGCTCCCTGATGCGCTCATGGAGCTCCTGGCGGTTGCCTCCCAGCTTCACGGCATCCATCATGATGTTCTCCGTGGCCATGAAGGGCAGCTCGCTCATGAGATGCTTCTCGATGACCTTGGGGTACACCACCAGCCCGTCCACCACGTTCAGGCACAGATCCAGGATGCCGTCCACGGCCAGGAATCCCTCCGGGATGGACAGCCTCTTATTGGCGGAATCGTCCAGCGTCCTCTCGAACCACTGCGTGGCCGAGGTGATGGCCGGGTTCAGCGCGTCTATCATCACATATCTGGACAGGGAGGCAATCCGCTCGCAGCGCATGGGATTGCGCTTATAGGCCATGGCCGAGGAGCCGATCTGGCTCTTCTCGAAGGGCTCCTCCACTTCCTTCAGATGCTGGAGCAGACGGATGTCGTTGCTCATCTTGTGGGCGGAGGCCGCGATGCCTGCCAGCACGTTGGCCACCCTGGTGTCCACCTTTCTGGAATAGGTCTGCCCGGACACGGGGAAGCACTCCGCGAACCCCATCTTCTGAGCGATCATAGGGTCTATCTTATCGATGGTCTCCTGGTCTCCGTCGAACAGCTCCAGGAAGGAAGCCTGAGTGCCCGTGGTGCCCTTGGAGCCCAGAAGCTTCATATTCCCCAGCACATAGTCCAGATCCTCCAGGTCCAGGTAGAACTCCTGCATCCACAGCGTGGCCCGCTTCCCCACCGTGGTGGGCTGGGCCGGCTGGAAATGGGTGAAGGCCAAAGTGGGCTGGGCCTTATGCTCTTCCGCGAAATCGGCCAGTTCCTTGATGACATTCACCAGCTTCTTCTTCAGGAGCCTTAAGCCCTCCCGCATCACGATGATGTCCGTATTGTCCCCCACATAGCAGGAGGTGGCCCCCAGGTGGATGATGCCCGCGGCCTTCGGGCACTGCTGCCCATAGGCGTACACATGGCTCATGACATCATGGCGGACCTCACGCTCCCTGGCCTTCGCCACGTCGTAGTTGATGTCGTCCACATGGGCCTTCATCTCCTCGATCTGCTCATCCGTGATGACAGGCCTGCCGTCCTGGCTCAGGCCCAGCTCCTTCTCCGTCTCCGCCAGGGCGATCCAAAGCCGCCGCCATGTGCTGAATTTCATGTCCGGTGAGAAAATGTACTGCATCTGCCTGCTGGCGTAGCGCTCCGACAGGGGGCTCACATATTTGTCCGTGGAATGCTCTTTTTCCATGGAATGCTCTCTTTCCATTACCTCTCTCCTTTATCTCGCCTTTCTCTCGCGTTCCTTCGTTTCCGACTGAATTATCATATCTTACAAGAAGCCATAAGTCAATAGGCAGAATCCTCGTACCTGGCCACCATCTCCATGATTTCCGGGGCGTAGGCGGGATATTTGGCCGCCACGTCCATGATCTCCTTCCTGGCAGTGTCCGCCACATTGTGGTTGTAGTCCATCTGCTTGCGCAGGGCCTGTCTGCGGGAGATCAACTCATGGCGCATCTCCACCATCTCCCGCCTGTCCAGCAGGGCCGCCGCCTGTCCGATCCACCGATGGGGCGTGGCGATCCGGTAGCCGGACAGCTTGTTCAGGAGCTGCCTGCGGTAATACTCCGCCTTCCCCTCGGCCTCCGCGAATTCCCGGCGCTCGTCCTTCTCCCTCTGGTACTGCTTCCACAGCCGGTTCAGCGCCTCCGCGCTGTCCGTGCCGTATTTCATATACAGATAGTCCGTCAGGTTCCTGTTGTTCACGTACCGGATCTTCACCTTGTTCTGCAGGAGGATCAGCTTGTTCACCGCTATCTCCACCTGGTGCAGCTCCCTGTCGTCGTCCGTGTACTTCACCCATGTCACCGTCACGGCCAGGGCCACGGCTGCCACCGCCAGCAGATACCCTATCCGGGTATCCATATGGAAGACGAACTGCAGGATCACCAGCATCAGCATGCACAGTATGAAAGCCGTGACGAAGATCAGCGTCATCCCCCGCAGATTGTCCATCAGGACATTCAGCTCCTCCCTGCGGTACTCATAGGCATGGCGCTCCCTGTCCAGCCGCCGGAGATCCTGCTTCACCTTCCCGCCGTACTCCTCGCATTCCTTCAGCTTGGCGATGCCCTCGGCGATCTCTCCTTCATGCTCCCGGAGCCTGTAATAGTCCGCGTCCTTCATGCGGTTCTTCCTGCCCCGGTAGCGCTTGCTCTCCTGCTCCAGGGCCACCACCCTTCCGGCGATGCTGTTCAGGCCCTCCCGTTCCGTCTCCGGCAGCGCCTCTATCTCCTCCATGTCCGTCAGGTAGGAGGTGATCAGGGAATACTCCCCTGTCAGCAGGCCGATTTCCTTCGTGGCCTCCCCCATCTGCTCCAGGCAGTTGGAGATATATCTGCTCCGCTCCTCCTCCTGGCCGAAGTCCACGTCGTCCCTGTCGTAGACCGGATTCTCCCAGTCCTCGGGGCCGTTCTCCTGGTGTTTCCTTTTTCTGAACAATTTTGACCAAAATCCCATTTTCCGCTTTCCTTTTACATGCTATTTCCTATCTATTCCATACGGTAGCTCTCTTTCAGGGCCTGGGTCAGGCGCCTGTTGTCCTCGTAGAACCTCCGTCTGTCCCTGCTCTTTATGTCCTTCCGGTTGCACAGCCGCAGGTAATCCGGCTGCTGCTCCCACTCGCCCATGACCCTCTCCAGCTTCTTCTCCAGCTCCAGCGTGCCGGGATACCACTCGCCATGCTCCGAGGTGAAGGCTACATACGCTTCCTCGGACAGTTCCATACGCTTTGCCGCCAGATAATCCAGGAGGTATTCCTCGCCTCCGTCCCACTCCAGCGCAAGCCGGAAGCATTCCGCCGCCTTTTTGTAGAGCATGAGCCCGGCGTAGGCCACACCCTTATTATGCCAGATTTTCGCAAGAAACTCTTTCTTTGCGCTGCCGCCTTTTTCTACGGAGGCTTTTCCCGTCCCTGCCTCCGTCCCCTGGGCCTCCTCCAGACACCTTAACAGCTCGTCATATCCCCGCAGGGCCTGTCGGAATCTCTTTTTCTTCACCAGGTAGTCCAGCTGGCTCTTGCGCTTCTCCAGTCCGGTCAATCCCGCCCCCTGCAGCAGCAGGCTTTCCGTCTCCTGCAGCACAGCCTCGTCATAAAAGCCCACATAGCGCAGGATGGCCAGCACGAAGGCGCTCAGGGACCCCTGCCTGTGCACAAGGGGATGGAGCGCCTTCGCCAGCTCCCGCAGCCCGCATTCCCTCTCTATCCAGCCCAGCAGCCCGTCCTCCATGAGGGCAGTATCCAGAAAAAAGGCGTTCTCCTTCATGCAATGGCAAAGCTCCTCCATGCTGTAGACATTCATTTCAAGCCCCGGCACACAATATGGTGTTTTCGCGTAATTCCCCACACAGACACTGACCCGCATCCAGCCCACTCCCTCTTCCGACTAGTCCAAATCGATTTCTTCTTTCCACACCCGCCCGGAGGAGCTGCGGAATTCCCCGAAGCCCAGATCCTTCACCTCCACGGACAGGCGGTTCTCCTCCTTCAGGAAGAAACGCGCCCCCAGCCTTGACACCTGGCCCGGAAGCCCCTCCAGCACGATGCGCACCTGTCTGCTCCTTCCGGCCGCCCCGCTCTCCGCAAGGGGGGTCACCGTCAGCGCCAGCTCATTCCCCTCCTGCAGGTACAGTTCCATGGCATGCTCCGCCTCATACCAGTTCTCCCCGGCGTCCAGCAGGGCGTAATAGGATTCCTCCCCCTGCCGCAGCAGCCGCATGCCCACATTGGCCTTCAGCTTGTCGTTTCCCAGGAACACATGGGCCTTTCCCGTCTCCCCCGGCGCAATCCTCTCCTGCATCCCGCAGCAGGCCCCCTTGCTGAACAGATTGTTCCCCTGGAACACCCGCCTGCCCCTACAGAGGAAGCGCAGGGACTCCTTCATCCAGTCCTGGGAGAAACCGTCGCCGATCAGGAATACGCTGCCCACGGGTTCCTCCCCGCAGCACTCCTGCGCTATCTCCAAAAAGGCCCTGTCCAGCTCCTGCCCCCTATCGGAATCCGGTTCCCAGGGGACGGGCTCCTCTCCCCAGGCGGGAAGCGCGTCCTCCGGAAAGGCGTATGTCCTCTCCTTCACGAAGGTGACGATGGGAGTCGTCCGCCTGTTGCACCCCATGCGCATCATGCGCATTCCGCCCCTCCCGTAGTGGAACAGCATCGCGTCGCTGGTCCAGAAGTCCCCGGGCTGGCGCAGCATATAGCTGTAAAAGCTCTCCTCATGGCTCTGGACGGCGATCCGCTCCGCCTTCAGCTGCGCGCCCTCCACCATCCCCAGCAACACATCCACGATCCCCCGGTCCAGGGAGGCGCAGGTGATCGTCAGCGCCGCCAGCCTGGACCCAACCTGGGAGAGCAGGCCCAAAGACCGCTTAAAGAACAGCGCAAGCAGCGCCACCGGGTCGAAGCTCTCCCCGTCTATGACCACCGGCTCCCTGCCCAGCGCCATGGACAGCAGGTTCTCCACCAGAATCCCCTCGCTGCCGTCCGCCCGCACCGCCTCCCTGCCGTAGAGCCACTGGTTCGTGCCCTGCCGCTTGTAGAGCGCCGTGGGGATATTGTAGACCTCCTCCCCGGCCACCTGGGAAAGGGTCTGGGCCTCGCCGCTCTCGGAGGTGGCAAAGCTGATCTGGCAGTATTCATTCCCCAGATCGTATCCCACTATCAGTCTGTCCGTGTTTAGAATTCCCATGCCAGCTCCTCCGTTGTCCCTTCGCGCCATGTCATTTCACCGTGAACAGCCTGCCGTTCAGGAAGTCTTTCCTGTAATACTCCTCCAGCAGTTGGTCCATGGTGTCATAGTCCTGCATCGTATCGGCGGTGACGATGTCGTCGATCAGCTGATACCTGCTGTCCTCTCCCCCGTCGCCGTCCCTTCTCGGGAGCGTGCCGCTGCCGGTCACCTGGATTGTCCCCTCCCGTTCCTCCGTTATGTAATACTGCAGGCTCTCCCCGAAGAACAGGATGAAAGCCTTGAAGCACACGCCACCGTAGGCCTCCCTCATGTACTCGCTGCGGTACATTTCTGCCTCTCCGTCCTCGCCCAGGATTGCGTAATGGATGCACACCCTCGTCCGGGGCCTGGCCCGGTATTCTATGATGGTCTTGTCGGAAAGCTCCCTCTCCAGGCCGGGGCACTGGCTGAATCCCTGGAAGAATTCCAGGTAGATTTCCCTCTCCAGCATCTCCTCCAGCAGTTCCCGCACCATGGAGCCGGCGTCTTCGTCCGCCTCCGCCTCCTGCCTGTTCTCGGCGAAATATTTCAGGTAGGCCAGCTTGCAGACCAACTGCAAGGGCTCTCCCCGCTGATACATCTGTCTGATCTCATGGAACACCTCTTTCTCCATCAGGCGCTCCTTGACGAAGCAGTCGTAGGCGCACTGGGTCAGGAAAGCCGCCTCCACCTCCTGCTTCGCCCCCTGGGAGACATAGTAGCGGAAAATCTCCAGCTTCTCCCCCACGAAAGCGCCTGAATACAGCATCTGCACCAGCATCCTCTCGCTGAGCATGTAGCAGTCCGCGCCGAAGGATTTTGCCGCCTTCCAGATGTCCCGCATGTTCCGCGTCATGCCCCGGTAGTGCCGGATCAGATAGTCCAGCACCGTACTGTCATACTTTCCCCTCCGGAAGATGTGGGTAGCGGCGGCAGTCAGCAGGGGATTCTCCGCCATATCGTACTTCTCGATCATGGCCCCCACCAGCCGCACCAGAATCTTCACGTCCACGAAATAGGGCCCGTAGCTCTCCAGCCACTCCCACGCCAGCTTATAATTGCCCCGCAGCACCATGAACCGGACCACGCTGGCCCGCTCCTGCGCCAGGAGCCCTTCCGGCGGGATCTCTTTCAGATACCTGTCCAGGGCCTGCATATCGTCCATGTCGAAGTAATACTGCAGAATCCGCAGATGCAGCTCCCGCTTCACCTCCGGATCCGCGTCCCGTGAGGCCGCGATCCGAAGCTCCCTCACAATCCGCTCCGAGGGCTCCTCCCTGCACCCGCTGTCGCTGTCGCACAGATAGAAATCCAGCTCCAGGCCCAGAGGCCCCATGGGCAGGAGGAAGCGCAGGAACTTCCCCGGTATCATCAGCTTCTCCATGGTGTACTCCACGTTCTTCAGGAAGCGGTTCTTCTCCCCGTCCTCAAAGACGATGGTGTACCTGCTGCCGTACAGGGCTACCCATGTACGTCTGTCCGACAGAATGTATTCGCTGGGCCGCAGATTCCCGGGCTGGTATACATACACCTTCCTGAGCCTGTCGTCCTCCACCTGGATCAGATGGGCGAACAGCAGCCTGGAGAGCGGGGCGGCCGTCTGCTCGTCCACCATGTCGGGGCGCAGGAGCCTGTTATAGAGACTCGCCAGGTTCCGGTTGATGCGCCCCTTCTTCATCTGCTCCTTCACGAAATACTCTATCTTGAACCTGTAAGCCTCATACACATCCCCCAGCTTCTCCTGGCGCTGGCAGATATAGTCGTACAGATACGCGGTATGGGCATAGTCCAGATTGTTCTGATAGGAAAAATATTTCAGCACCGCTTTGGGGATCTCCTGGGGCCGCTCCAGGTTCAGGGACATCATGAAATGCTCGTACAGGTTCGTGATCCGGAGCTGGGCGTCCACCCCGGCCTTGTACCAGCCGAAACAGGCGGGCCCCACCTTTCCGCCCTTGATCAGCAGCGTACAGATTTCCTGCAGAATCTGTACATCCTTCTTTTTCCCGTACAGCTTCGTCAAGGCGGCAAAGATTGGCCCCGAACACTCCTTCATCCTGCCGGTCAGGTACAGCGCCTGCTCCACCGCCTCCCGCTTCAGCGCCCCCTGCCTGGCCCCGTACCAGATGACCTGCTGCTCGAACCTGCCCAGCCTGTGGAGCAGCGCGGGGTTGCCGTTCACCAGCGAAAGCGCCTCGATGTACAGCACCGGACTGGTACAGCCCTTCCGGAACAGATCCTCCCAGAAAGCCCATCTCTCCCTGTCCGACCGGCAGTATTCCTCCGACAGGTACATCAGAAGCCACCCCACCCGCCAATTGGAATCGTCCCTCTTAAAGAGCCGCTCCACCTCCCCCGCCACCCGCTCCACATAGTCCTCCTCACCGTGGATCAGCGTGGTCAGATAGAGATAGTACGCCGTCAGCGTATGGCCGCAGTCGCTCTTTTCCAGCACCTCGGCCACATGATCCAGAATCCACCCGGCCTCGTTGTAGCGCTCCTCCGTGATCAGCAGCTGGGCCTGCAGCAATCTGGCGGAAATGTCCCCCTCGTCCATGGCCACCATCCGCTCCACCAGCTTCCCCGTCTCCTTCAGCCAGACGGCGGTGGAAAGCCTGCGCAGCCGGAACGCCTGATAGAATTCCATCAGGCGGACTGTGCAGCGCATCCGCTCCGCCTCCCCGGTCCCCGGGGTCCCGCCCCGCGCCACCGTCACGGGAACCGTCAGGTCCACAAAGGAATTGTACAGGCGGATCCGCCCGAAGTTCCTGCCCCTTCTGCAGCGGCCGCTGTCGATGAACACAGGCAGCCGGAACCGGTTGCCCAGGAAGTCGTCGTCCGTCAGGACTTCCTTCTCCGTAAAGAGGAACTCCCCCTCGTACTCCACGAAGAGCCTCGTGAAGCCCCAGCCGCTCCGCAGGACCGTCAATGCATGCTCCGTCACCGCGTCCGGGCCGTAAGCCGGCAGCTCCACGTCCAGCGCCGCCTCCTCCACCGTGAATTCCTGGGGCTGCTTCTTGTTCACCTGGATCAGGAATTCCTCCACGTTCTGCTCCTGGCCCCGGTAGGCCGACAGGGCCCTGTAATCCTCCAGATACCTGGCGTCGCTGCCCGAGAAGATCCGCAGGAACTCCGGGGAGTAGAACAGCTTCACAGCCTCCTTCCAGTCGCTTTTCGCCAGGTTCGCGAAGTGGAACAGATTCTTGACCGTGCCCACGGAGGATTCCGGCATGACGTGCTCCACGGAGGCCACGAAAGGGAGGTAATACTCTCCCCTGTCGCTGATGATGTCGAAGGTGCCCTTCACCACGTCCCCTTCCTCCAGCTTCTCCCCGTGGAACCGGAAGGCGACCTGATCCTGCTCGCCGGAGAATTCCTCTGTCAGGCATTCCATCCTCCAGTCCGAGGAAAGCACCATGCCCGCCGCCCCCTCCGGGGCATATATCCGGAAGGAGTCCTCATATTGCCCGCCCTTTGGCACGGCGAATTCTATTTTTGTACAGGAAAAATCCAGGGAACCGCTCTCATAGTCAAAGTCCCCCGCCAGAATCTGATCGATTATCTTCTGCATCTGCATTTTGTGCTCACCCGCTTTTGCCTATCCCTACAGCTGTCCCGGACATGAAAATCCCTATGACCCTTGGATTCTATTATAGCATTTTGACAATAGAATCTGCCCTTGGATTCTATTATAGCATTTTGACAATAGAATCTGCCCTTGGATTCTATTGTATCAAATCCTCAGCCATAGGGCAACACATCTTTACGCCAGATTCAGTTTCCTGCTCGTGATGAAGTACATCGCCCCATACAGCGCGGCCGCCGTCAGCAGGTCGATCAGGAACCGTATGTCCGTGTTTATGTTCAGATAGATGCCGATATTGGTGGCAAAGCTGCGGAACAGGGAGACCAGCATCTGCTCCGCCACCAGGATGAGGATATAGTACAGGATGCCCACAAAGAGCCTTGCCCTGGACACCAACTGCCCCAGGGAGATGGCGCCGAAGAGGATCGCGTTGGATGTAAAGGCCCCCACCACGGACGCTATGATCCATATCCCCACGAAGTGGGAAGCGTTGAAACTGAACACGGCTTCCATTTCCCCTATCATCTCCCACACAGCGGAGAAAAAGTCGGCCGGCAGATATCCCTCCGGCACCACCGTCCATACCATGGAGCACACCAGCAGGAGCAGCGAAAGGTACACGGAGAGCAGGATGAACAGCGTCCACAGCCCGCTGACCAGTATCTTGCTGGCCAGTATCTGGTTCTTCGTGGCAGGCAGCGTATGGGTCAGATACCCCTCGTCCGTGTACATGGTCCTGTAGAAGCGCACGCCCAGATAGACCTTGATGCCAAAGGTGACGCATACCAGCAGCATGGCATAGATCATCACCGTGAACATGCTGAAGATGTCCAGCCAGCCGAAAGAGGCCTGGCTGCCGCCGTTCATGGATTTCCACACGGGCGCCTGGAACGAGAGCCAGCCCAAAAAGGTGACCACCGCCATGGCCCCCAGCATCAGGCAGCCCATCCTGTAAGTGCCCTTCCACTCATGCTTGATCAGCTTCCCTAACATGCGAACACCTCCCTGAAATAAGCGTCTACCGACTTCCCGTGCCGCTCCCTGATATTGTCCACGGAGGTATACAGCACCAGATGTCCGTAGCGCATGAAGATCACCTCGTCCAGCACCTGCTCCACGTCCCCGATCAGATGGGTGGAGATCAGCACCGTGGCGTTGGGATCGTAATTGTTCAGGATGGTCCGCAGGATATAGTCCCTGGCCGCGGGATCCACACCTGCGATGGGCTCATCCAAAATGTAGAGATCCGCCTGCCGGCTCATGACCAGTATCAGCTGCACCTTCTCCTTGGTCCCCTTGGAGAGCGTGCCCATCCTGGCATTCGGATCCACCCCCAGGCTCTGCAGCATCCCCACCGCCCGCTCCCTGGAGAAATCCGCGTAGAAATCACAGAAGAAGTCCAGGATCTGGGTCACCTTCTTATTGCCGGACAGATACGTCCGGTCCGGCAGATAGGCCACATGCGCCTTGGTCTCCACGCCCACAGGCTGTCCTCCGATCCGGATGCTGCCCTGGGTCGGGGTCAGGAGCCCGTTCAGCATCTTGATCAGCGTGGTCTTGCCGCTTCCGTTGGGGCCCAGCAGCCCGACGATCTTCCCCCGGGGCAGCGTCAGGCTCACGTTGTTCACCGCGACATGGTTCGCGTCATAGGCCTTGGTCAGCCCCGTTATCTCAATCAGCTCATTCATCCTCCGCCTCTCCTTTCCCCTCCGCAGCCCGCAGGAACTCTGCCGCCTGGGCCCTGGTGTACCCCAGCCCCTCCATCCCGGCGAAATAGGCATCCGCATGCCGCTTCGCAAGCTGGCGCTTACTGCCCTGTATCAGCCTCTCGTCTTCCGTCACCACTCTGCCGTTGGTCCCCTGCGTGATGATCAGCCCGCTCTTCTCCAGTTCCGCAAATGCTTTCTGCATGGTATTCGGATTCACCTCCGCCACCGCCGCGAGCTCCCTGACGCTGGGAAGCTTCCCGCCCGGCGGATAAGCACCGGAGACGATCTGTACCTGCAGCCTCTCCACCAATTGCGCGTATATAGGTCTGCCATCCTCTAAAACCCAAGCCAAAAGCCATCCTCCTCTCTTCTGTCGTAACCTGCCCTGTCCCGCCGCCGGCTCCTCCGCTTCCGGCCGGCCCGGGTTGTATCAACCTCATAATACAATAATATGCCAAACAGGCCCCTCCGTCAATAGCCTTCCGTAACATTTTCCCCGCGGGCGCATACTATACCGTAACGAATCATACGCGCCCTCCGGCGCAAAAGGAAGCTTATGCCCGACACCAATGTAATCGAAATGCAGGAGCCTGAAAGCGATGCCGCCTCTTATGCCGGCACCATCAAAATCAGCGTGGTCTCTTCCATCGGACTGGTCCCCGTAGAAGGCGCTACAGTCACCATAGCCTATACCAGAGAGCCAGACACGCCATTGAAGGTGCTGACCACCGACAGCTCCGGCCAGACCCCGGAGACAGAGCTGCCCGCACCGCCCCTGGCCCTGTCCCTGCAGCCGGAAAACGAGATACAGCCCTATTCCGAGTACAACATCACCGTCACCGCCCCGGACTATGAGCCTGTGCTGATATCCGGCTCGGAGATCCTGGCAGGGGAGCTCTCGCTCCAGCCCGTGCAGATGAATCCCCTGGCCGCCACGGAAGAGGAAGAGAAGATCGTCGTGATACCGGACCACACCCTGTACGGGGACTTCCCTCCCAAGATACCGGAGGACGAAATCAAGCCCATGGCGGAGACCGGTGAGATCGTCCTGAGCCGTGTGGTGATCCCGGAGTTCGTCATCGTCCATGACGGCGTGCCGAACGACCCCTCCGCGCCCAATTACTGGGTACGGTATAAGGATTACATCAAGAACGTGGCTTCCTGCGAAATCTATTCCACATGGCCGGAGAGCGCGATTTATGCGAATATACTGGCTATACAGTCGTTTACGTTGAACAGGGTGTATACGGAGTGGTAGGGGAGTGGGTGGTTCTTCGCACTTTTTCATCTGCATTTCCGTAAAAATCGTCAATCCTTATCCTGAATTTGATCCTGATGCCATCATCCCTGACATCTACCCGCTCTATCAAAGAAGCCAGGAGCATTTTCTTCTCCGGGGTGCCCGCAGCCTCAAATACCTCTTCCCAGTCCGGGACCAGGCTGCCCAGCCTCGCCAGGTCTCCGTCTGTAATCTCTGTCTGCTCCATTTGGCTGCGCAGCTTTGCCCTATCCTTGCGCAAGGCCTTAAGCTGCTCCCCTTTCTCCTGAATCATCCTCGCCAGGGCTTCTGCGGAAAAGCAGTAGCCGCCCCTAATCGCCTCCGGGATTTTATCCTCCAAGGTGTGGATATCTTCCGTCAGTTTGTCTATCTGCCTTGCCGTCTCCTTTTCTTCCCTCATATATCCCGCCCTCTGCTGCCGTCCCATCTTCCGCAGCTCTTCCGCCACATCTATTTCCTTCAGCCTGCCCAGATAGTCTCTCACCACCCTGAATACCGTCCCCTCCAGAAAGTCCTGGGAGTAATAGCTTCTTTCCTCACATCTCCCAGGGCAGCCGTATCTGCCCACGCAGGATACCTTTTCCGTCCCATCCTTTGTCACCCAATGGTTGCCATATCCCGAGCTCTTTAAGCGTCTGCCGCAGTACCCGCAGTGCGCAATCCCCAATAATGCAAGCTTTCCCCTGGGGCTGAATGGCGCATTATAATGCTTTTCATATATGGAAGCCGATTTCGCTCTGCTCTCCTCCAGATGCGCCCTTCGGGATTCCCTGATTTCCTGGGCCTTTTCCCACTCCGGCTGCGGGATGATTACTATGTCTTTATTTTGGACCTCGGAGAATATCCATTCCTTTCTGTCAAGCCTTTTGGAATGCTTGCCCTTCTCCCTGCGATGGATGGCGAAATAGCCCATGTAGACCGGATTCTGCAGGATGCTGCAGACTGTCCCGTTCTTCCATTTATCCGCCGTTGCCGCCGGTATCCCCCCGGCATTCAGCTCCTTTGCGATTTTCTCATATCCATAGCCTTTATGGATGTAAAGGCCGTATATCTTCCTCACGACTGCCGCCTCTGTCCCGTTGATTTCCAGCTTTTTCAAAAGCCTCCCGTGGTTGCTCACCATGCCGGAATCAACCAGCCGATAGCCGTATGGAGCTTTGCCGCCAACAAACTTCCCGGCCCGGACCATCTCCAATTGTGCATCCTTGACCCGCATGCTCGTCTTCCTGCTCTCGCCCTCATTCTGCCAGAACCGAATGTAATTCAGGAGCTTATCAACATGCTCTTCGCTCTTCAATCTGCCGTCCTTGACCGTCCAGACATCCACGCCCAGGCTGTTCAGGGTACTGATATAAAAGGTATATTCTTCCCGCCGTCCGATACGGTCGGACATATAGGCAAGAAGCACGTCGAATTCATGGTTCCTGGCGTCCTCCATAATCTGTAAAAGCATTTCTCTGTCCTCCACGCTGTTCTTGTAGGCGGAGACAGCCTTTTCCACATACTCCTTGTCAAGCTCCCAGTCCGGATGCCCGGCGATGAAATCAGCAGTTTCCGCTCTCTGTATGGGGATATCGTCATCATGTAATTGCTGCCTTGACGAAACCCGCAATAATGTCCTGACCCTTTTCTTATCTGCCATGTCCCTGTCCTCCCAAATGCGATGGAGTCATTGATTTCAGCTCTGGCGCTCCCGGAATCATAGCCCTGAATTCCTCTTTTTCCATATAAATTTTCTTTAGGCTTTCATAGAAATCCCGGGCAGCTCTATCGTCCTGTCCCTCAGAAAATATGAGGTGGACATTTACACTTTTTCCTTCATAAGTAATGGCGATATGTATGGACGGCGCACTTTCCATCATGCTGTTTCCATCCTTTTTGGCTTCTTATTTATAACACTATGAGGCCTTTTACCGTAATATTCAAGATGAAAACCTGTCCCCTTCAACAGGTTCGGGACTCCCTGAGGAGTCCCGTTATTTTGCGCTATATCAGGCGTTGAATGCATATGTATCATCCATTAATGTCCATATCATCTATCAAAAAGTCTGCTACGTCATAATGCAGTATCTCTTTGCCATCGGCTAACGATTCGGCTAATTTTCCATAGGATGTATTGCAGATTAAAATGTTTGCTTTTACATATGGGTCTTTATCTTGCTGCTCCTCAATTTTGCTGATGTCTATCAGCCTTTTGGGGCATCTGTTCTTCTTCCAGCAGCAAGGGGCCTTCCAGCAGTTCCGCATTGGCCTTTCAATGTATCTATCAGCGAACACTTTACTCATTAATTTTTTGGACAGGGATTCTATCGTCACGCAGGATTCGAATAAGATATCTGGCATATTCCTGTATGTCCCCTTCTTCCTCATATCCCTGCGTATGATACTGTACATGCTGCTGTAAAGCGCATTTTCTTTTGTATATTTAGTCAATATCCTTATGGAGCTATGGATTCTATGATTATCTTCAAATATGTCCCTGATATCACATACATACTCCATATAAGCCCCAATATCAGTAAAATATTCTATGCCCTTTATCATAAGTATCTCAAACTCAAAGGAAAGCACAGGGAAAAAAGTGAACTGTCCCAGCTTTCCCGTGCTTTCCAGATACTCATATGCTTCGCTATAGCATCTTACTACAAGCGGATTTTCGATGATATTGTCATATGTCAGCAATACTGTATCGTTATCCTGAATCGTATTACAGAACTCCGCTAAAAATGCCTTTAGATTTATGATGCCCTTGTAAGATTCTGTTTTTATACCAGAATCACCATGATATATCCTTGCTATCATGCTGCATAAATCGAATCCATCCTTTGAATCTTCAGTTAAGATGTATATCATCTATCATCCCCCAAATAAGTACCTTATCGATACATTGTCCCCACTGATTACCGGCTTCGCCAAGCTGGTCACAAGATTAGCCAATCTGGTGTCCCTGCCTATCAAGACATAATAATTGTTGCTGTCCCCATCGCACAGATCGCTGTCTATCGCGTCATAAACCTCGCTTTTCATCAACGCGTGATCCGCATTGTCTATGAATATTATCTTGTCTTCCGCTTCCTTTAAGACATCCGCCAGCTCTTTGTAGCTGGTGCCGCTATGGCAGGAAAACAATATAAGTCCCGGAAGCTCTTCTATCAATGCGTAATCCTTCAATAAGCTGAACAGCATTGTCTTTCCCGTCGCTGAATCGCTACATAGGTATGTTATCCTCGTATTCAGCACTATATCTATGCTGTACCCATTATAAACGATTTTTATGGCTTTCTTATCCATGACATATCCCCATCATTCACCAAAAAACTTGTTTACAGCCACTCCATCTAATAAAAACGCCTCCTTCGCCGTAAAATCAGGCGATAAGTTCATATGACCTAAATACAGGGTCAAGTCATAATCGCTGTAGTTGTCAATTATATATCTGATGGCATTAAAGCCACAGTCAGTTATATCTATTACCTTATCCTGAAACCTGTCCGTCTTAATCAAATTATATATTCCAATTATCACTTTGCTCCCAGAAGACAGCGCGTCATACCCTAACGGACTTTCATTGAACTTGCTCTTGAACATTCCCTCTGATATTGGTTCGCACCCCTCCACTTCCCTTATTATCTTCTCTATCTCGGGATACTCACCTATTTTGAACAGATTTTTGCTGGAATTGTACACCGTCTCATCTATAAACTCAATGTATTTCTTGTTTTTGCTGCATTCATTATTATACCTGTTTCCCATTGATATGATACTTATCACTATGGCTTCACCCCAATCAATTGATGATTACATTGTACCAGAAACTCAACGAAAATGCAAATTCAAGTCCGATTTTACTGGAAACTATCGGTACTGTGGTACAGAAACCAGGGCTACAACTTCACCATCACCTCCTCCACGGCCTACGACCAGAAATGGGTGTACGGCAGGAACATCTTCAAGAATATCGATTACCTGGTGGATTCGGTATTCGCCAACTACCTTTCAAGGCCCGGGGTGCGCCAGCCCATTTTCACCGCCTACTGCGACGGGCGCAGGGTCACCTGCAACGGCTTGAGCCAGTGGGGCTCCATGTACCTGGGCGAGGAAGGGTATTCGGCCATTGAGATCATACGGTATTATTATGGAAACGATATGTATATCAACACCGCCCAGCTCATCTCCGGCGTGCCCTCCTCCTGGCCCGGGTATGACCTGACCATAGGCTCCTCCGGCGACAAGGTCAGGCAGCTCCAGACCCAGTTGAACCGGATCGCCAGGAACTATCCCGCCATCCCCACCATTACCGCCGACGGCATCTACGGGCCTGCCACGGCCAATGCGGTGCGGGTCTTCCAGGGGATATTCAACCTGCCCCAGACCGGGATTACGGATTATCCTACCTGGTATGAGGTGTCGGAGATTTATGTGGGGGTTTCGCGGATTTCGGAGCCGGGGTGAGGGGATTCGGAATCAGGGATTTGGAATTGAAGGATTTGGAGATCTGAGAGAATTGCCCGGGACAGACGTGGAACAGCCAACGGGATTGTTGGCTGTTTTGCGGGGGTGCGGGGTACTCATTGGGGGGCTGTCTTATAGATTCTTTCCTTTTATAAACTCCTCAATGCTCTCTGCCCGGGCTGCCATGCGCAGCCACTTCGTCAAGGTTTCCTGGTTGCTCTCTGCCATGATTTCCTTTCGCAGAGACGACGGAACCGGCTCTATGTCCTCCAACAGCTCCAAGATAGAGGCCGGCTTTTCCCTCAGCCCTCGCATACGCTATCTCTTCCCATCTCTGCATATATCTCATCCCCGCTTTCTCAGATTTTCTGATTGCGCAGACTTTCCGATGTATCCGCCGAATATTCTGGCTGACAATATTCCTCTGCTGCATACGGACAATTGGGGGGATAGCATGATATTCCATGTTCTAACCCACCTCGAATATCAGGATTCTCTCCCGTGGATGATTGCCAGGAAATAAATCACGGCAGTCTATCTCGTCCGTAAACTGCAGCGCGTCCTGCGTCATCAGAAATCCTATATACTCATCTGACGGATAATAGAAAAAGAGCTGAAGCTCGCGGGGCTTCTGATAATAGGAAGCGCTGATTTTTGAAAGAACAGTCCTCAGGATTTCCACGGAAAACGGGTTGAAGAAATAGCATCGGTCCGCCTCTGCCGGAATCCTGTACTGTTCCGCACTTTCCATGGCGAAGCTGGTCCGTCCACCTGAGACAGCCGACAGCCGGTTTGCGGCCGCGCTGGCATAAATGCGCTCATCACATTCGACCCCAATGGATCTGCATCCGGTCTGGTCGGACAGGTAGAAGCATACGCGGCCTTTTCCGGTTCCATAGTCAAGCAGCGTATGCC
>OFFE01000229.1_pt1 | contig 49486 bp, 40 predicted proteins | sample 1521371 | NCBI WGS metagenome assembly OFFE01 (sample SAMEA3504131, study PRJEB24116) | mouse gut metagenome | biome: mouse gut; feature: mouse-associated habitat; material: faeces | place: Denmark | collected 2011 | reverse complement strand
CCGCCGCAGCCCCTGAGGAGCTGCGGCGGCTATGCCGGTTCAAAAACTCACGGATGCAGACCCATATCTGCTTCCCTGTTCCAATTCCGAGAAAAGAGCTCAGCCGTTGGAAACATCCTTGAAATAGAAGGGAGGACTGTTGAGCAGCAGAGGATTGCCCACATAACCCTGGATAGAGGGCTGGATCAGCAGCGTGGTTTTGCCCCACCACAGGGGAATCCAGGAGGCGTCCTCAAGACGCATTGTTTCCAATTCCCTGTAGCCCTGATTGATGGCTGTGGGGTCGCTCTCCTTCAGCAGCTTCTCATACTTTTCCGCATACTCGTTCGCTTTCTCGTTCTTGCAGGTCTGGCGGGCAGCCTCCTCGCCGGCCACAGCGCGGCTGGCAGCGGCGAAGTCACGCAGGGCGTCCGTCTCCAGATTGCCTACGCGCATGTCAAACTGGTAGTTGGAGAATCCGCCGCCCACATTGGCCACAGAGGTATTCCAGGCGTCAAGGTAAATGCCCCAGGTATCGTCTTCATGGAAAGCGTCGCGGTCTACGACGTAAGCCGCCCACTCCAGATTGACAATCTGAATCTGGATGCCGGTGCCCTTGGAGATCATGTCAGCGATAGCCAGTGTGTCGGCGCCGGGAGTTCCGCTCATCAGCAGCGTCATTGTGCCCAGTCCCTCTCCGCCGGGATAACCGGCGTCAGACATCAGCTGCTGGGCCTTTTCCACATTGTACTCCACGATGTCAAGATCATTGGCCCAGCTGGCAAAGCCGGGATATACCAGAGATTTGGCGGCGGTAACGGTATTCTTGTTGACCGCCTGCGCGATGGTTTCGCGGTCAATGGACAGACTGATCGCCTGCCGGAGCAGGGGATTGCGCTGGAGAACGTCGTTCTGTCCTTTCAGCAATCCGATAAAGCTCAGCACAGAGGTGTCAAACACCTGCACCTGGCCGGACAAAGCAGGATCGGCCATGACGCCATCAATGTCGGCGGCGGTCAGAGTGGCCACATTGATATCGCCGTTCTGATAGGCCAGCAGCTGGTTCTGTGTGCCGGTATACAGATGAATCTCTTCCAGCGCGGGCGTCTCATAGTAGTTGGGGTTGGGGCCGAGCGTCAGGTGTACGTCTTCCTCGCGGGCGGTGGGAATGTAGGGGCCGTTAACTACAATATTCTCGGGCTTTGTCCAGTCGTCTCCGTATTGCTCAATCGTGTGCCGGGGTACCGGCAGAGCCCAGCTTTCCGCCAGGCGCACGTCAAAGTCGGCGCAGGGGGTGTCCAGCGTGTATTCAATGGTGTAGTCGTCGAGCACTCTGATGCCCACCTGGTCAAAGCCGGTTTCAGCCTTCTGGCACTCCAGCGCATTGAGAATGGGCGCGTTGGTGTTGAAGGCGCTGGTCTTGCCCTGAAGGTACTGCGGATCAATGATGCGCTGGTGTGAATAGTAGTAGTCCTCCGCAGTCAGAGGAGTTCCGTCGGACCACTGCAAGTCCTTGCGCAAGGTAGCTGTCCAAACGGTATAGCCGGCGTCATGCTCCAGCTTCTCGGCGTTGGCCAGACGGGTGGTAAAGTCCGGGTTCAGGATCGTCAGACCTTCAAAAATCCCCATGCGGTCGGCATGGGTTCCCCAGCTCCAGATCTGGGGGTCCAGATTCTGGAAACCCGCCAAATACAGCTTCAGCGTCTTATCGCCGGCGGGGGCGGGCACGCTGCCGCTGTCCGGAGCAGGGCTATTGCCATCGCTGGGCGCGGGAGCTGCCGCCGGGGGTGCAGCAGGCGCGGGGTCGTTGGTGTCTCCGCCGCAGCCAGCCAGCAGCGTGCAGAGCATCAATATCGCCGCAAACGCCGCGAAAACCCGATTCTTCCATTTCATGTTTCATCCTCCTCAATAATTTTTATCTTGATAGAGAGTCTGCCCCGTTGCGGCATATTTTCTCTATGCATCTATTCTAGCTTAAATAATCCAAGATTTCTTTGCAAATCATTCAAATAATTTGCTTTAGTTTGTCGCATTGTATAATTTTGTGCGGCCTGCATAAAATGTTGGAAAATTTGCATGGTTTTTTTGACAAAAGGTCAAGAGTTTCGTTGCTTTCCAGAGGAGATCGTGGTATACTGCCGCCAAAAGACCAACAGAAAACCTGTCCGGCATCTCTCCGCTCACATCATGACAGCAGATTTTCCGCCCGGACCTTGTCAAAACCCTTCGCAGTCCGTCAGGATTGCCGGGGCTTTTTGCCTTGCCGGAAAAATTCCCTGTCAAGTCATGCACGTCAGGATACGGAACAGGCTCTGAAAGAAAGGGGATTTCCTATGGAAAAAAAGTATTATATCGCGGTGGACTGCGAGGGGGTGGCCTGTGCGGTGGGCCAGTCCGGCGCCGGTCTGGGCAATGGGGAGAACTATCGCTTTGCGTGCCGGCAGGCGGCCCGGGAAGCGGCGGCGGCGGCCCGGGCCCTCTTTGATTCCGGGGCGGCGGAGGTTCTGGTCTGGGATGCCCATGGCACAGGGGTAAACCTGGACTACGATTTGCTGGACCCCCGATGCCGGATACTGCTGGGCGCGGGACACCGGGGACGCTTTGTGGGACTGGAGCCCGACTGGACGGCAGTGCTCTTCATCGGCTACCACGCCATGGAAGGCACCAGGGACGCCGTACTGGCTCACACCTTCAGCTCCAAAACCTTTCAGAGCTACCGGCTGAACGGTCAGCCGGCGGGAGAGCTGGCGATTGACGGAGCCTATGCCGGAGAGCTGGGGGTGCCGGTCCTGTTCTGTGCCTCCGACGACCGCTGCGTTGACGAGGCCCGGGCCTTCTTTGGTCCTGTCGCCGCCGTGGAAACCAAGCGCAGTCTCTCCTGGACCAGCGCCATCAGCCGCCACCCCGCCGCCGTGTGCGAGGATATCTACCGCACCGTCCTGGACGCCGCCCGCCGCGGTCCGCAGGTTCCTCCCTACCGGCTGCCGTCTCCTTTGCCGGTGGAGATTCGCTATCAGCGCATGGATCTCGCATCCCAGTCTTCTTTGGTGGATCGGGATGGAAACCCCTTTGCGTTTACAGACGCATTTACCCGCGCAGGCGTCGTTGACTCTGTCCGGGACCTCTTCTGAGAATCCGTATTTATGGCGGAAAAGGGCCGGTGCAGGGCAGTTCTCTCCACAGTCTCCCCACACCGGCCCTTCGGGCGCCGCTTGATCACACGCTGTTTCTGTTCCAGGATGCTTCTGACGGATGGCCGCCGGGATAAAATCTCCCTGTCTTTCCTTCTATATCTGGCAGAACTCCGCCAGTGTGACCGTCCGGCCGCCCGCCAGGCGGGACGCCTCTGCGGCCATAGCCATTACATGGCTCTCCACGGAGACGTCGATACCGGTGAGCCCCTCCGTTCCACCAGAGGCGATCAGTTCGCACACGCCCTCCATCAGCCCCATGTCGCCGCCGCCATGACCGGCAAATTCATTGCTCACATCTCCCAGGTCGATCACCTGCTCCGGCTGCCCGAAGCGATGGAGGAAGAGGGTGTTGGCGTCCATATCGCCCTCTATGTCGCCCAGCGTGCCCGTCACCTTGATGGTGCGCCGGCACAGCTCCGTAAAGGCGGTCATGGTAAAGGTTGCGTAAATATTGCTGCCAAATTCCAGATTCACCGTCTGATGATCCACCACGTCGTTGTCGCAGTGGAACACACACCGCCCATACGGGCCCTTTTTCAGCGCTTCCCGAACGCTCTGTTCTGTGGGGTCAGGCGTCAGCACCGAACAGGGCCAGCCCTTTTGCACCCAGCGTACGCCGCTGCGGGGGTTGGACAGATAGATTTTCTCCGCGTCATAGGGACAGCTTTCCTTGCAGGCACATCCCTCAAGGCAGCGGCGGCCCGCGCCCTCCGGGGCCCGTTCCGCCCGGAAATAGTCCAGGGAGCCAAAGCTCTGCACCTTCAGACACGGCTCTCCGGCAAGCCAGCGGAGGATGTCCATGTCATGGCAGCTTTTGGCCAGGATCATGGGGCTGCTCTCATCCGACCGGCGCCAGTTGCCCCGGACATAGCTGTGGGCGTGATGCCAGTACGCCACATGTTCCACTGCGTCAATGGTCTGAATTTTGCCAATCTCACCCCGGCGCAGAATGGCTTCCAGCGCGGCGTAAAACCTGGTGTATCGCAGAACGTGGCACACAACCACCGCCCGGCCGGCTTCATGGGCCTTCTTCTGAAGCCGGCGGCACTCTTCCAGGTCAGGAGAAATGGGCTTTTCCAACAGCAGATGATACCCCTTTTCCAGCGCAAGCAGCGCCTGGGCCACATGCTGGCGGTCCTGTGTGGCGATAATCATAACATCCGCCAGCCGGGGCCGGCGCAGCATCTCCTCGCCGGAGGAAAACAGATTTTTTTCCGGTACATCGTATTCTGCCCGCAGCGCTTCCAGCCGCTCCGGACGGCTGTCCGCTCCGGCAATGATTTTCATCTTCCCGGGATGGACTTTCTGATAGGAGGCATAGGCGTCCAGCCCCCGGCTGCCGCAGCCGCAGATGGCAAAGGTGACAGGATATGACATAGAGGTCACGCTCCTTTCGCGTCAATGATACCTACAAATCGATTTTGCAGGCGGAAACAATTTCGCTGACTGCGTAGCTGCCGGTCAGCGCGCCGTTCTCCCGCTGCGTATAGGGGAGGGGCTCCTCCAGCAGTTCCTCCAGCAGCTCCGCTTCATCGCCGCCGGCCCAGGCGGCGACCCGGACGCGCGCGGTTTCCAGCCGGGCCTCCACCGCTCCCAGGCGGCCGTCGATCACTTCAAAGCCATAGGGTTTGTTGGTCTCCAGCCACATCGTCCGCCAGAGCCGGCGCAGAACGCCGGTATTGTCCGCAGCCGTCCTCAGGGCCTCGGCCAGTTCCATCGCCCCGGCCCGGTCCTTCCGGGCCACGGCTCCGGCGATATTCTCATGCCAGCGGCATTTATCCGCCAGCACCCGGGCCAGCTGGGCGTAAAACTCCATCAGTTCCCCGTAAAGCCCTTCCGCCGCCCCATAGCCTGCGTACTCCTCTGCCAGAGCGGCATAATGCTCCGCCATTGCCAGGCCCTCGGTGTCCTTGGCAAACAGCTGAACCATCGGGTCCTGATACAGCAGGAACTTGGCCGCGTTCACCGGCCGGGTGGCGGTGGCGCGCATCCCCGGTACGGTGTTAAATCGCGACAAACCAAGGAAAGGCTGGATTTCACCGCCGCAGCACACCCGGAACCGCCGGGCCAGCCACGCCGGATCATATTCGCCGGTATAGGCAAATTCCGCATACAGCTGCATCCCCGGCAGTGCGGTAAGCAAATTGGCCTCCGCCCCATTGTCCCCCCAGGCGGTAGCCAGCGCAAGAGGCACTCCCGCCTTTTTGCAGGCTGTCAGCGCGGGGACCGTCGTCCGGACCGTCTTTTCATAGTCCGGAGCCGGTCCTGTCCATGTCCACACACCGCCGGCAAAGAGAGGCGTGCCGGACAGCTTTTTATGCTTGTCCAGCATGATCCGGTATTCCTCTTCGGTGTTGTGGTAATAGTCCCAGTACACCAGCGACACCCCGGGGACCACGCTGGCAATGGCTTCCGCGGTAGGCTCTCCGCTGTCATAGTACCCGTTGGTGGGGGAGTCGGGCCGGAAATACATATCGCTCCACATGATGGGTTCCAGTCCCAGCCGGCTGGTGATCTCCGTCACTCTCGTCAGGTGGCGGAGGATAATGGCGTGGGGCGATTCATATCCATGCCGGCGCAGATGGGCTCCCAGACCGATGCCGTGGGCTTCATCCATCCCCAGGTGAATGCGCCTGGTCCGGTATGGAGCGCTGGCCGCAGTAATCATCCGCTCCAGCAGCCGGTAGGTCTCCGGTTCGTCTGCCAGCAGCACCTCGCCGTTGTCGGCGTAGCGGGTCATGGCGGGCCAGTGGAGCACCCGGTTCAGGTGGCCCAGGGTCTGAATGCAGGGGATCAGTTCAATGCCCAAAGCGGCGGCGCAGCTGTCCAGCTCCCGCAGCTCCGCCATGGAGTAGCGCCCCCGCATGTAGCCGAAGTAGGGCTCGTCAGGCACCTCATAGGTGTCCTCGGTGTACATCATCCCCACGTCCATGCCCATCAGGGCCATCCGGCACAGCAGTGTTTTCAAGGTTTTCGTCCGGAGCACCGCATTGCGGGAAACGTCAAACATCATCCCGGTTTCAAAGCAGGGCGTTTCTTCCCGCAGCCATTCCTCCCTGTCCCAGCCGTCCCGCAGCAGGGACAGCGCCCGGTACAGATGAACCGGCTTTTTCCAGCCCAGCCGGATTTTTCCTCTCCGCTTCTCCGCCGAAGGGCCCGCGCCCCGGAATACCTCCACGGGGATTCCGTCTTCACCGGCGGAAAATCCAACCAGAGGACCTATCTGCTCCATGGCCTGCCCAAAGCCCTCCGGCAGCATGCCGGTAAAAGCAAGACGCTCGATCTGTCCCATCCAAGAATGACCTCCTCTTTCACAGCAGGGATGCACTGTCCCTGTCCAGGTATAGCGCAGCTTTGGAATGTCTGCGAAGGATGGAGGCAGGACAGTGTTCATCCACCCTTCCCTCCAGCATCTCCTTTACAGCCCATGCCTTGGTTTTTGCGGGGACAATGCAAAAAGCCTCCCCGGCCCGGCACAAGGCCGGAACGGTCAGAGTGACCGCCATTTCAGGCACCTCCTCCAACCGGGCAAAGCAGCCGTCATGCACCTGCTGCATCCGGCAGACGGGGTCCAGCTTCACCGGCTTCACCAAAGCGAGGTCATTGAAGTCCGCCACATGCGGATCGTTGAAGGCAATGTGCCCGTTCTCTCCGACGCCCATTACCACAATATCCGCCGGGTCCTCCCGCAGCAGGCCGCTGTAACGGGCGGCCTCCTTCTCCGGTTCCTCCTGGCTGTTCAGACAGCAAACCCGCCCCAGGGGAACTTTTTCAAAAAGCGCTCTGCGCAAAAAATTGGCAAAGCCCTGGGGGGCGTCAGCAGGCAGACCAATGTACTCATCCATATGATACACATGAATGCGGCCCCAGTCAAGCTCTGATGCCGCCAGAGCCGCGAGCACCTCGCTCTGGCTGGGAGCCGCGGCAAAAATCATGGAGCAGTGGGCCTTTTGCGACAGCACCCCCTCAACGGCGGATGCAATATCCGCCGCTGCCGCCGCGCCCATCTGCGCTCTTGTTTCATAGATCCGGACGCGCAGCGCATCCCGCATAAACTCCTGTTTCATTTCAGCCGCCTTTCCCGTCATGCGCCCTCCAGCGGATAACGCCGTCCGTCATAACCAATTTTATATGGATGTCTTCATCGAACATCACCAGGTCCGCCGCCCTGCCCTGCGCCAGCAGGCCCGTCCGGTCCGACAGGCCCAGAATCCGGGCGGGGGTCTCCGTTGCCATTTTCACCGCATCCGCTACGCTGGCCCCCGCCAGACGGACCATGTTCCGCACCAGACGGTCCGCAGTGCAGATGCTGCCGGCAAAGGCTGTCCGGTCCGGCAGCTTGGCCACGCCGTCCTCCAGGATTACCCGCTGGCCGCTCTCCAGGCCGCCCAGGATGCTCTCGCCCCCGGTCTGACCGGCGGCCCGCATGGCGTCCGTCACCAGACACAGCCGGTCCGGACCGATGAAGCGGTAGGCCATCTCCAGCAGGCACGCCGGCAGATGGCAGCCGTCGGCAATGATTTCACTGGTCAGCCCCTCCAGCAGGTAGGCGCTCTCCACAATACCGGCGTGCCGGAACCCCATCCGCCGCACAATCGTGGAGGTGGCAGAGTACAGATGCGTCACATGGCGGTAGCCGTGAAGCATCGCCTCCCGCACCTGCTCGTAGGCGGCGGAGGAGTGGCCGATGCAGGGGACCGCTCCCCGCCGGGATATCCACTCTCCCATCCGCCAGGCCCCGGGCCGCTCCGGCGCAATGGTCCAGCGCAGAATATCCGGGCACGCCTCCATCAGGGCTTCGTATTCCTCCGGGTCCGGATCGCGGATAAAAGCGGGGTCCTGGGCGCCGCACTGCTCCGGGGCCAGATAGGGGCCCTCCACATGGATGCCCAGAAATTTTGCTCCGTCAGGAAAGCCGGACCGGCAGGCGCGATAGGCCGCAAAAACGGCCAGCAGCTGGTCCCTTCCGGCAGCCAGGGTCGTAGGCACCATGGCGGTAGTTCCGTGGCGCAGGTGCAGCGCGGACGCTCCATGCCAGGCCTCCCGGGTCGCGTCCATGAAATCATGGCCGCCGCCGCCGTGAACATGGCTGTCGATAAAGCCATGGGAGAGATAGAGGCCCTCCCCGTCCAGCCCGGGGCCGGGCAGGCTGCCCGGAGAGCCGATTGCGGCAATACGGCCGTCTTCCACCGCCACATCCCCGGGAATCTCCAGCCCCCGGGACACTACCCGGACATTACGTATGACCATCCCGCATCTCGCTTTCCATCTCCGCCAGCAGAGACGCCAGGGCCAGCCCACTCTCCCGGGCAGCCTCCATGCCGCCTGCCGTAAAGCGGCTGCCCAGGGGAAGCCGCATCTGTTCTTCCGTCAGCACCGCCTGCTTGCGGTAGTGGGGTTCAATCGAGAGCCACCCGTCATAGCCGTCCGCAGACAGCCGGCGGAGGACCCGCGGCCAATCCACCAGCCCTCTCCCCGGCGCCACGCACCTGGGTACGCCGTCCGGTTCCAGTACGGCGTCCTTGACGTGGACATGCGCCAAGCAGGGGCGGATGGCGTCGTAGCCGTCGGGATAGGGAGGCTCCCTCTGCGGGTCAAAGAGGTTGTTGCCGGGATCATAGACGGCGCCGAAGCATTTCCGGTCCAGCTTGTCCAGCAGCGCGCCAAGAGAGGCGTGATTGGCGGTGTTCACACTGGGGTCCGCCTCAAGCAGCAGCCGCTTTCCCCGCGCCCTCAGCAGGACGGCGGGCTTTTCAAACCGGGAGGCCAGCACATCTGCCGGCAAGGCCCCTTCCTCCGGGCGAAAAAAGGCAAAGCCCCGGATCAGGCCGCAGCCCAGTATATCCGCCGCGTCGCAAAGCCGGGACAGCTTATCCATCTCCGGACCGTCCGAATCACCGAAACCGCATTTGAAAAAAGTGCTGGAAAGGCACGCGGCGGCCAGGCCCTCCGCCTCCAGCCGGTTCCGCCACTCCCGGAGCGTATGCACAGCAATCCGGTCAATGGGCTGCTCCTCCACGCTGCGAAGCTCCAGTCCCGCAAACCCCAGCCGCCCGGCAAAGGCCACCGCCTCCTCAAAGCTCTGGGTGGCTTCGTCGGTAATAAATGACAGCTTCATAATTTCTCCCTTTTCTGCCGGTCAGTAGTTGACCGGCCCACCCAGGCTGGCGCTGCGGGCAATTCCGCAGATCGTCCGCACCGCGGTTATGGCCTCGCGAGGCGGAATCATGGGCTCCCGGTCCTCCCTCACCGCGTCCGCAAGGTCTTGCAGCAGGTAGGCGTGCATGTTGCCGTAGTATGGTTTCAGACTGATGGGAGAGCTGTGCGCAAAGGCCGGGTCCGCCTTCGGATGGGCCGGCGCGTCCGCCTTGTCCAGGAATTCCCAGGTGTTCACACCCAAGTCGTCGAAGGCCACCGTCCCCTTCTCTCCGTGGATGCAGAAGCCGGTGGGAAACTCCGGATAGGCCAGGGTCGTGTTCTTGATGACGCACAGCGCGCCGCTGTCCATGGTCAGCAGGGCCGCCGCAGTATCCTCCACCCCTGTCTGACGGGCCAGCGTGCCGGCATAGCCGAAAATCGTTTTCACCGGCTCCCCCAGCATCCACAGCAGCAGGTCAATGCCGTGAACGCCCTGGTTGAGCATGGCTCCGCCGCAGACATTGCGCCATCCGGCGCTGTCGTAGTAAGCCTGATCCCGGTAGTACTTCAGCTCTGCCGTTGCCAGACATATTCTGCCCAGCTTCCCCTGGGCAATCAGTTCCCGGACGGTGCGGGCGGCCGGCAGCAGGCGGCGCTGAAAAATACATTGTACCTTCGCGCCGGTCTCTTCCGCGGCGTCCACCACCGCCTGGGCTCTCTCCGCCGTTACCTCCAGGGGCTTCTCGCATACAACCGCCTTGCCCGCCCTCATGGCGGCGACGGCCATCTCCCCGTGGAGGTCGCTGGGCGTACAGATGCATACCGCCTCCGCCTTCCCGTCCGAGAGCAGCTGGCGCCAGTCATAATAGGTCTTTTCCACCCGGTATTCCGCCGCGAAAGCATCCGCTTTCTCCGGAATGATGTCACAGCAGGCATACAGCTCCTGTTCCGGCAGAGCCGCCAACGCCATGGCATGGGTCACGGCAATCACGCCGCATCCGATAATTGCAAAACGCATGGCCTTTCTCCTTCCTTTTTCGCCCAAGAACAGTTATATCCTGACCGGCCGGCCTGTACGGGAGGATTCATAGATGCCGCAGATGACTTTGATTGCCGCCAGCGCATCCTCGGGAGGCAGTATGGGCTCCCGGTCCTCCCGCACCGCCTGGGCCAGATCCCGCAGCAGCGCCACATGGCCGTCGATGGTGATGTCGATATTGCTGCCGGCGCCGCCCATGGCGGTTCCGTCTTCGGGACGGGGCGGTGCGGTCTCCGGGTCAATGAAGTTCCATTCCTTCACTCCGGAGTCGTCAAAGGAAATGGTTCCCCGCTCCCCATAGATGGAAAAGGCGGTGGAAAATCCGGGATAGGCCGTGGTCGCCCCTTCAATGACGCACAGCGCGCCGTCCTTCATCCGCAGCACAGCCGCCGCCGTGTCTTCCACCGGAATTTTGCGGGCCAGGGTTTCCGCCCGTCCATAAAGCGTATCCACCTGACCGCCCAGTATCCACAGGATGAGATCGACGCCATGCACCCCCTGGTTCATCAGCGCGCCGCCGCCGTCCAGCTCCCAGGTGCCTCTCCATCCGGCGCTGTCATAGTAAGCCTGATCCCGGTAATACTTCAGCTGCGCCTCCGCGAGACAGACCCGGCCCAGCTGGCCTTTTCGGATGGCCTCTCGGGCGGCAATGGCGGCGGGCATCATCCTGCGCTGATGGATGCTCTGCATCTTGACGCCGTACCGGCGGGCGGCGCCGGCCGCCTGGATGGCCCGCTCCGGTGTGATCTCCAAGGGCTTTTCGCACACGATATGCTTTCCGGCCCTGGCCGCGGCGATGGTCACATCGCCATGGGAACCGCTGGGCACGCACACGCATACCACGTCCACATCCGGGTCCGCCAGAACCGCCTCGTCCGTGTAATAGACTTTGGGCACATTGTGGCGCGCTGCGCAGGCGTCTGCCTTTTCCGGCACAATGTCGCAGCAGGCGTACAGGACACAGTCCTCTTCTGCCAGACGCTTGAGCGCGTTGGCATGGGTCTCGGCAATGACGCCGCAGCCAATGATTGCAAAATTCATGGATTCCTCCCCTGCTGTTTCAGCAATTTCCGGCCGCATCAAGCGGTATACACACTTGGAAGCCGTATTCACAGGCGGCGCACGCCCTCCGGGCGGGTCTTCTGCCGCCCTGCCGCGGTAAAGCATTCTGCCATACGCCAAATATTCCCGCACCTGTGAATACCGCCATATCAGTTTCAGAGCGCATACATGGGGCCCGAGGCCGCCGCGTAGCCCCGGCAAAACAGTTTGCCGTCGTAGCCCGGGTCTTCCTCCGTCAGCTCCGACAGGCAGACGGCCGCGCCGCCCCTTGCCCGGGAGGCCCCGCCGGCCAGCATGATCTTCACGCTTTCCACAAGCGCCTCCGACGCGGCCAGGCAGTTGGGCCGGCCCTCCATGCGGTTTGCAATTTGCTCTATCAGGGCTGCGTAGAGACGGTTGGGGTCCATCCTGAACTGGAAGGTCGTTTTGGTGGTCATGACAGTGATGGCGAAGGGCTGCCAGATTCCTGTAAAAGTGTTGTACATGGCGCTCTTGCCGTTGGCAAACTGGATATAATAGCTCTCGCAGTACGTATCCCCGGCCTGTCCCCGGCCCAGGTACCGCACCCACTCCGCCCCGGGTCCCATCAGCCCGCCGATCGCCTCGGCGATATGTATGCCATAGTTGAATTCGTCCACTCCGGCGGTGCCGGACACCGTGACAATCTCGCCCCGCTCTGTTTCCGGGACAGCCAGGAACTCCTGCACTTCATAGGCGTATCTGGCGCTGGAGGAGCCCAGAATGACCGCGCCCTGCTCTGTCAGATTCTGAACGGTCCGGCAGTCTTTCAGGCTGCCGACCATAGGCTTGTCCAGAAACACCGGCTTGCCCCGCCGGATAAACGGCATGGCGCAGCGCAGGTGGTCGTCCCAATCACAGCCCTGAATGAAGCCGATGTCGCACATCTCCGCCAATTCCTCCAGGCTGCCGCAGCGCTTCTCCAGCTGATAGCGCCCCACGAAGCCCTCCACCTCGGCGTCTGAGCGGAAGGAGTCGTTATAAACGCCTACATAGCGCATCCGTCCGTCCTCTGCCATCGCGTCCGCAAATCCCATCGGATGCGACGTATCGATATTTACTGCTCCTACTCTGATCACAGGCAATCCTTCCTTCCCGCATACTGCATGGCTGCATCGATATGGTAAAAGTCATTATCATTATATCAATAGCTTTACAACTTTTCTTTGCGGATTGTCCAAGTCATTCTGCGTTTCGTCAAAAAAACGGCGCACAAAAAGGCGGAGGACCAGCTCTTCAGCCGGTCCCCCGTTCTTCCATGCCGCTTGCCGCTTCCTTCCCCCCTGCGGGTCTCGGGGGAAGGGAGAGGGGCTTACCGCTCCATCTTCCAGTACTGCACACTGTAGGGCGGCAGCTCGCTGCCGCCGCCAAAATCGTGCTTCTCTCCGGTGATCAGGTCCACCGCCGTTCCGCACCCTGCGTCAAAGTGGGCGGTATAGGACGCGCCGCCGGCGTTGACCGCCACCAGCACCCGCTCGCCCTCCCAGGCCCGTTCAAAAATCATTTGTCCGTTGGTGAGCACAACATTCCGGTAGGAGCCGAAGCACAGCGCCCTGCTGCCCTTGCGGGCAGCGGCCAGTCTGGCGATAAACCCGGTCAGGTCATTGCTTTCCGGCTTCTCCAGGGCAGGGCGCAGCGCGGCGTCTCCCTGATTTTTCCGTCCCTCCATGCCCCACTCGCTGCCGTAATAGACCGCCGGAACGCCGGGCATTCCGAAAAGAATCCCGTAGGCGGGCCTCAGATGCTCCTTGTTGGTCAGAATGCTGGCGATCCTCTCCACATCGTGATTGTCCAGAAAGCTCAGCAGATGCTTTCCCTTGTACAGCGTCCAGTTCTCCGGCCCGAACTGACGGGCCAGACTGTGGCCGATCTCAAAGAGATTCATGGAGTTGAAGCTGGACCACAGCCCCTTGTAGCACTCGTAATTGGTCACGGAGTGGCAGGCGCTGTCGTTCATCCAGCGGTTGTAATCCCCATGGAGCGTCTCGCCCATAAGCACAAAATCCGGCTTGAGCTGACCGGCAAATTCCCGCAGCTGCCGCAGATAATTCGGACTCAGGCAATAGGCCACATCCAGCCGCAGGCCGTCGATGTCAAACTGGTCCACCCAGGAGCGAATGGCGTCGAACTGATGCCGGACCACCTGGGGATTGTCCAGATTCAGCTTGACCAGCTCGTAGTGGCCCTCCCAGGCCTCGTACCAGAAGCCGTCGTTGTAGCCGGTGTTTCCGCCGAAGTCCACGCGGAACCAGTCCTTGTACGGACTGTCCCATTTCTTTTCCTGCACATCCCGGAAGGCCCAGAATCCCCGGCCCACGTGGTTGAACACGCCGTCGAGCATAATCCGCACTCCGGCGTCGTGAAGCGCGCGGCAGACCCGGCGGAAGTCCTCGTTGGTCCCCAGGCGGCAGTCCAGCTGGAAATAGTCCCGCGTGTCATACCCATGCTTATCGCTTTCAAACAGCGGGTTGAAGAGGACGGTATCCGCTCCGGTGCTTTTGATGTGCTCCACCCAGTCCAGAATCCGGAGAATGCGGCGGGAAGGCTCCCCGTCGTTGTATTCCGGCGCGCCGCACAGGCCCAGGGGATAAATCTGATAAATCACTGATTGGTCAAACCACATAAAATTGAATCCCTTTCTTACTTGCCGCGGTCTGTTTCCGTAAAAACCCGTATCACAGCCGCGGTATGACTACAGGTTCTGAAGCAGCGGAGGATATGCCCCCTTGTGCGCTCAATAGAACCAAATGAACGCGTGATGGATCACCTTTCCCTCATTTTCGCTTTGAATTTCCACCTGATGCTTCCCCTCTTCCGTCAGGGTATACAGGCCCCGGATGGCAGTGCCCAGCAGAATCTGACGCCGGAAGGCAATCTCCGCGGTCCCGGGGAGATGCCGGTAAACCTCCTCCGGAAGGGCTTCCAGCGCGTAGTCCAGATAGTGCAGGTTGTTGACATGGTGGTTGGTGTCAATATCCCTGCGGCCCACCACGGTCTCGAAGGCGGCGGGAACGCCGCCGGGCGTGGTTCCATGGCCGGCGGGCGCCGCGCCGTCAAAAACAGAGAGGCTGTCCGCCTGCGGCAGATACGAAGCCCGGACCGCCTCCGTAATACGGGTAAGGCGGCCGGTGCCGGCATCCATCAGCACCCAGCGGCTGGTTCCCCGGGCCGCCAGCGTTTCCCCGTCCCAGACCAGAAAGTCCCGGTCCGACCGGAAGCCGTCCATCGTGCGGGGCCATGTCTCCACCTTCAGCGCTGTCCGCCAGCCGGGCCGCTCCATCAATTCCACCCGCCAGCCGGTGAGAATCCAGTGAACGCCGGTCCGGGCAATGTCCTTCAGGCCGTAGCCCACATCGTCAGAGGCCACGGAGGCCGCCTCCTGCAAAATCCGCAGCAGGCCCGAAAAGGACAGCCGCTGGTCGGGGCCCACGTCGGAGTAGGCCGCGGCGGTTTCATAGATATAGTGTGCCGTAAAAAATCACTCCTGTTTTCTGTAGTCCCGTCACCATTGTACAGGGCGGTGTCAAAGCGCTTCCCCGAACAGGGCCCAGGTGTTGCTGCCGGTAATCTTCACGTCCGCATACCGCCCCACCAGCTCCCTGCCGCCCTTGAGGTGGACCAGCCTTCCCCCGTGGGTCCGGCCGGACAAGGGCCAGAGCCCGTCCCCGCTCTCCCCGTCCGCCAGCACCCGGAGGGTCTTTCCCACATAGCTCTGATGCAGCTGTGCGGAAATCCGGTTCTGACTGTCCAGCAGCTTGTCAAACCACCTTTGCTTCTCCGCCCGGGAGGCGGGGTCCGGCAGCTTTGCCGCCGGCGTACCGGGCCGGGGGGAGTAAATAAAGGTGAACAGCGCGTCGTAACGAACCTCCTCGATGAGAGAGACGGTTTCCATAGCCTCCGCCTCCGTCTCCCCGGGGAACCCGATGATGATATCGCTGGTCAGGACAATATCCGGCATGGCCTGCCGCGCCAGACGGACCTTTTCCAGATACTGCTCTCTGGTATACCCCCGGTTCATGGCCTTCAGCACCCGGCTGCTGCCGGATTGAACGGGAAGGTGGAGCTGCCGGGCCGTGTGGGAGCATGCCGCCATTGTTTCAAAGAGCTTCTCTCCCGCGTCTTTCGGGTGACTGGTCATAAACCGGATCAGGTACTCTCCGGGGATTTTGTCGATTTCCCGCAGCAGGTCCGCAAAGTCCATGGGCCTGTCCAAATCCTTGCCGTAGGAATTGACGTTCTGGCCCAGCAGGGTGATCTCCCTGTATCCCGCCTCCGCCAGCTGCCGGACCTCCGCCAGAATGTCCGCCGCCTCCCGGCTCCGCTCCCGCCCCCGGACGTAGGGCACGATGCAGTAAGAGCAGAAGTTGTTGCACCCATACATAATGGAAACCCAGGCTTTTACGCCGCTCTCCCGAACCACCGGCAGCCCTTCCGCGATGGTCCCGTACTCATCGCCGGTGGAGAAGACCCGCCGTTTTTCCGTGTAGACGCCGTAGAGCAGCTCCGGGAACTTCCACAGCGCCTGGGGTCCGAAAACCAGGTCCACGTGGCGGTAGGACCGCCGGATTTTTTCCGCCACGATTTCCTGCTGGGCCATACAGCCGCACAGGCAGATAACGGCCTCCGGATTTTTCTCCTTCACATGAACCAGCTGTCCCACCACGCCGAACACCTTTTTCTCCGCGTTCTCCCGGATGGCGCAGGTATTGATGACAATTACATCCGCCTGCCCGGGCTCCTGAGTAAAGCCGCAGCCCATGTCCCGCAGCATCCCCATGATCCGCTGGCTGTCGGCCACATTCTGCTGGCAGCCGTAGGTGTCCACCATGGCCAGAGGCGGGTGGGCCCGCTGGCGGTGAAGGGCGGCAATCCGCCGGGTAAACTCCTCCTGCCGCCGGATGGCTCCGGCAGAGAGGACCACTTGTGTTCTATCCAAGGAAATTCTCCTTACTGTCGTAATGAAAGCTATCGTCGACGCACTTTACCGATTTTCAAGTGTGTCGATTATATTATACAGGAAAGCGCCCCAAAACGCAAGCGCGGGAAACAGGGGGTCTCTTGCGAAGGCGGGAAGGACGGTTTCCCTCCGCCAGCATCAGGGGGCTGCGCCTCCCGGCGATTCCGTCCAGCCGGATTCTCCGCGCAGTCCCGCTCTGCTCCGGCTCTCTTTTCCGATTGGAAACATAATCCGCTCCCGTTGACAAAACGGAAGCGGACGGGTATAATGAACACAGAAGGGCGCTGTTACAAGACGGTCAGCCCTTCACCTTCAAATCAACTTACGTTGACCGTCCGGGGAGCAGCCGGGCGGTCAACACGCTTTTGCAGTCAGTAAGTATATCACCAGCGCGGCGATCCACAGAACGCGCAGCGCATGAATAACCTTTGCTTTCCACATCAGCCTCACCCCCTTTCCGGGGGAGCTGCCAACCGCCGTATGTAAACAGCGCCCTTCCTGCCTCGCCCTGACGGGTTCGGCCGGTCCATTATACTATCACGGCCCGCGTTTTGTCAAATCCTGCCTCTTTTCCGCCTGCGGCCGGGCGGTTTTTTCATGCGTGGCACAGCCATGGCATAGCGGAAAACGAATGTGCTGTGCCACCTCAACCCCCTGGGCCCCAGGGCTTTGAAAGCAAGTGGCATAGGTGGCACAGCACTTTCTATAACATTGGTATTTATCATCATAAATATATAGGGGGAAAGGTATGCGTTTCTGCTATGCCACCTATGCCACTTCCCCTGTAACCGCTGGGCCCCAGCGCTTTCCTGTGGCATAGCGGAAACGGTTTTCACTGTGCCACAGCTATGCCACCTGTGCCACTTTCCAGGAAGACACGCTTGGGCAGTGTCCGCAGCCACTTCCGGGTCCCATTCTGCTGGACCCTGTGCGAGCATACGCCCAGCTTGTCCAGCGCCTTCCCGATCTGCTCCACGGAGTAGCCCCTGAGCAGCTCGTGCTCCGCCTTGAAATCGGATACGGTGACGTCCGTCCACAGATAGCCGCCGGGGTTCCTCTTTGCCTCAAAGAAAATATCCTCGATTTCCATCTGCGCCTTCAAGGGCTTTTCGTGGTCCATATTCCGCCTGAACAGCGCCTCCTGCTCCAGCTTTGTCAGGCGGAACCCCTGGGCGTCCCGGTTGAGCGAGGCCTCCGCCTGCTTCCAGAGCTGGAGCGCGTCCAGCGCCGCCAGCCGGTCCAGGTCGATCTTTTCCACAGGCACCGTCCAGAACCGGCGGGAGCCGGTGGGGTCGATGAGAAACCGCTCCGTGTTGCAGGTGGCGATCAGCGACGTCCGCCGGGCCAGTATCTGGTCGGCGCGGGCGTAGGGCAGCCGGTACTCGTCCCGCTCGGAGGTGATGAAGGCCTTCAGCCGCTCCAGGTCGCTGCGCAGCGTGGTCTCCAGCTCCCCCAGCTCCACAATCCACGCGGAGGTGCAGCGCCGGGAGGTGTCCTTGTCCCGGGTGTCCAGCCACTGTCCCAGCTTGTAGAGATCGGGACGCATCCCCAGCTTTTTGACAAAGGTGGTCTTTCCGATGCCCTGCCCGCCGCTGAGCACCAGCACGCCGTCCGCGCCGTAGGCCCCGTGAAGCCGGTTGCGCGCCATGGCCACGCCCTGCATCAGCCATTTGCTGATCAGGATTCTGGACAGCGCGTCGTTTTCCGGCAGATGCAGGATGTCAAACAGCTCCGCCAGCCGGTCCCTCCGGTCCCACTCCACCCGGCCGAGCATATCCAGCACAGGATTGAACCGCTCCACACCGCCTGCGATGTGGAGCAGGTCCGCCACCTGGTCCTTGCTGCACCGGAAGGCCTCCTTGAGCTGATCGTGCAAAATGATATGCAGGTCCGCCGCCAGCGTCTCCGGATTGAACCGGGAGGGAACGCCGTCGATCTGAATTTCTTTGGAGATCACGTTGTAGCGTACGGAGATTCCCGCCTCCCGCAAAAAATCGCCCAGCAGCGCCAGTGTCAAAACCGGGCGCTGGTCCTTTTCTTTCTCCTTCGGATCGTCTGTAGGCGGAACGCCCCGCTGTATCCGGCTCTCCACGGCGGCGCACAGTTCCTCCAGGGATATGCCCGCCTTCCCATAGGTCTGAATTTCTGAAAGGCCGACGCCATTTTCCAGCAGATAGCTGAGCGCGTCTTTTTCTTCCAACTCCCTCACCCCCTTACCTGTAGGGCGCAAAGCCGGGAAAGTTGTACGCCGCAGTGCAACTTTCCTGAAAATTTCAGTCCCCCGGCGCCGCAAACACCGGAGGACTTGACAAAACAGTATCGTAGGGGTATACTGAAAGACAGAAAGGGCGCTGCCAGCAGACGGTTGGCCCCTCGTCAGTTAAAAGAAGTAACCGCCAAGGTGGGTGGCCTGTGGGCGGTTACTTCTTTTTGCCGTTATGTACCTGTAGGAACAGGCCGCAAATGCCGATGATAACCAGACAGAACTGAAACAGCTCCGAATACGTCAGCATGGGCACCCCCTCCTTTCATCGGAGGGGCAAGAAGTCCCCTCCGGGATGGAGAGGCCAACCGCCTGCCGTTACCAGCAGCGCTGAAAGATGATTCTTTCCTGCTGTCAGCATAACACAGTTTTTACCAAAAGGCAACACAAAACGCCCCCGCAGGACGCTCCACATCCTGAAAAGCGGCAGGTTCCGGCGAAAAGGCCCGGAAACCAATCGCTTTTTCTTATCGAAATATTAAATGCTTCTTAATATATTTTTTCAAGAAGTACCTTGACAGTCGATGTATGTCGTGCTATGATAAGGCCAGCTTGAGGGACGGGCGGCGCGAAGACGGCGGACCGGACCTACGAAAGGAGTGTTTGAATTGTCCATTTCTGCGGACACCCTGCGGGGCCATACAGATACCATCATTCTGACCCAGCTGATGCGGGGGGACAACTACGGTTACGAAATCAACAAGACCATTCAGCAGCGGACCAAAGGCGAGTACGGCTTCAAAGAGGCCACGCTGTATACCGCCTTCAAACGTCTGGAGAGCGCGGGACTGATCTCCTCCTACTGGGGAGAGGACGGACCGGGCGCGCGGCGGCGCTACTACTCCATCACCGACGAGGGAAAACGCCGGTGGGAGGAAAACAGCCTGGAATGGCAAACCACCAGGGCCCTGCTGGACGCCCTGATTTCATTGGAGGAGGACTGAGACGATGGACAACATGAGAACAAGATTTGTCATCGCGGTGACTGGCCGCCTTTCCGGCGCCGCCGATACCACCGCCAAGGTGGAGCTCATCGAGGAGCTCAGCGAGAATCTCTACAGCCGCTGGCAGGATTTGGTGGCCGGAGGCATGAGCGGGGACGAAGCCTATCAGAAGGCTCTGGAGGACCTGGGAAGCGTGGATGAGCTCCTCGCTTATCTGGACAGCCTGGGCCCCGAGGGACAGCTTCCCCGGCAGGAGACGGGTCCCCAGGACTTTGCCGGAGACCTGTTTCGCGGAATGAAGGACGTCATCAATGAAACCATGAGCCAGACCAAAGACGCCATGGGTCAGGCCAGGAACATCCTGCGGGATGTGGAGGCAAAGCTGCGGGAAAAATATCCCGACGGCTTCAAGGGCAAGGTCTCCATCCACTTTGACGGCGACGAGGAACCGGCCCAGGCCGGTGCGGCCGCGGAGGGCACCGGCGGGGAAGCCGCCGAAAGGGAGAACGCCGAAAAGGGCTGGTCCTTCTCCATGGGCTACAGCAAGGACCGGGGCGGCTTCTTCTGCGAAACCGGGCGCAGCCACCGGGTGGAGGGCACCAGCTTCGACTCCCGTGATCTCAAGGGCGTGGACGTGCAGATCAACGGCGACGTAACGGTTCTGCTGGACGAGGACCCGGAGGCAGAGGTCCGCCTGGACGGCGATCTGGACAGCCTGGAGCTGCGCATGAGCGAGGACGGCATACTGTCGGTGCGGCAGGGGAACACCGCCAGCTCCTCCTTCTTCTCCCTTCGCGGACTGGCGGCGGCGGATGTGGAGCTGACCCTGCCCGGACGGTTCTGGGATTTTCTTCAGATTTCCACCGTTCACGGCGACGTGGAGGTCCACAGGGGTCTGGAGGTGGGCCAGCTGTCGGTAAAAACCGCCAGCGGCGACGCCCGGATTCACGGCGCGGAATTCCAGGAGCTGCTCTTCCGATCCGCCAGCGGGGATCTGGACACGGAGAACCTCCGCGGCCGCAGCGTCCAGGTGGAAACGGCCAGCGGCGACGCGGATTTGCATGGCGGCTTTGACACAGTGCGGGCCGGTACCAGCAGCGGCGAAATCTGTCTGACGGGAGAGGCCAGAGAGCTGCGGTGCATCAGCGCCAGCGGCGACGTGGAGCTGGAGCTCCTGCAAGCGCCGGAGCACCTGGAGGTGAGCTCCAAGTCCGGGGACTGCGAGGCCGCCATGCCCGCCGGAGAGGGCTTCACCCTTCGCTTCAACACGGTTTCCGGCGAGCTGGACAGCGACTTCCCCCTGGTGGGCCCCATCGGCAAGCGCTCCGGGGAGGCCATCTATCTGGACGGCGGCGGACGGAGCTTCTCCATGTCCAGCGTCAGCGGCGATATTACCCTGCGTCAGAAATAAAGGAGGAGAGAGAGCATGGACAAAAGAGCAACAGACGTGGTAGCCTACCTCACCTGGGTAGGACTGCTGATCGCCTTTCTCATGGGCGACCGGGAAGGCAGCCGGTTTCACATCAACCAGTCTCTGGTACTCTGGATTGCCGCCACAGTCATCGGGATCGTAGCCCGGGTGCCTCTGTTTGGATGGATTGTGGGCTTGGCAGGCGGTCTGTTCTGCGCCCTGTGCTGGTTCATCGGCATCATCAACGCCATTCAGGGCGTGGAGAAGGAAGTTCCCCTGCTGGGGCAGATTCACCTTCTGTAAAGCGGCGGGCATCCCCCGATTATCATGAATATACCAGAAGGACGTCCGGGCGGTCTTGAGACCCGGGCGTCCTTTGGTTTTTCACAGAGCCGATATGAAAACAGGAGATATATTGTTTCCCGGCGCCGCCCCACCGGCTCCGGCGGAAACACAAACAAAGCGTCCCCTGACCGGAGCCACGGGACGCACACGGCCCCGCCGTGAATACAGCGAGGCCGGAAAAGACAGCATTATTCCGGTTCCGGCGGAAAAATTGCCAGGCTGCCCATGTATCTGACTTATCCTTTCCACCGGCGGAGAACCGGGAAGGCTTCACAGTGACCGACTCGCGGGGCGTTTCACCCCATTCCATGTGCCGCAGGCGCGGCGGCAGCTGGCCCGATATTTACTTCAGGTATCATTATACCACCGGCGCGGCCATTTGTAAAGCATGGATTTTCTCCCTCCGGCCGCGCCGGATTTCCGCCCGTCACTCGCCCAGCCGCACCGGCTTTTTCGGCTCGTTCTTTTTCCTGGCGCTGGTGCGGCCTTCCGCCTTGATTTCCCCGGCGGCGATCAGCGCCCGCTTGGTCAGGGCAGGACCGACCAGCTCGTACACCAGCACAGAGAACAAAACCACATTGCGCACCACCTCGCCGCCGTCAAGCTGCTGGGCGGTCAGCGCCATGCCCAGCGCCACCCCCGCCTGGGGCAGCAGCGTGATGCCCAGGTACCGGGTGATGCTCTCCCCGCATCCGGTGGCGGCGCAGCTGCCGAAGGCGCCCAGGTACTTGCCCAGGGAGCGGGCGGCGATATACACCACGCCGATCAGCAGCACCAGGGGATTGGACAGCACCTTCAGATTCAGCTCCGCGCCGGACAGGACGAAAAACAGCACGAACAGCGGCGCGGTCCAGCTGTCCACACGGCCCATGAGCTCCTCGGAGAAATCGCAGATGTTGCAGAACACCGTTCCGGTCATCATGCACACCAGCAGCAGGCTGAACCCGCAGCGAACGCCGCCCAGCTCAAACTCCACCATGGACAGCCCCACCGTCAGCAATACAAAGCCGATGGAAATGGACAGCCGCTTGCTGCGGGAGTGGAAAAACCGCTCCACCCGGTACAGCACCCAGCCCGCCGCGCCGCCCAGCGCCAGAGACAGACCGATCTCCACCACCGGCTCCACCAGTACGGTGAGCACGCTGACGCTGCCGCTCTCCAGCGCGGAGGCCACGCCGAAGGACGCGGAAAACAGCACCAGTCCCACCGCGTCGTCAATGGCCACCACCAGCAGCAGCAGCTTGGTCAGCGGACCGTCCGCCTTGTACTGGCGCACCACCATCAGGGTGGCCGCCGGGGCGGTGGCGGCGGCGATGGCTCCCAGCGTGATGGCGGAGGAGACGGAGATGAGGGATGGATTGACAAAATGCAGCGCCACCAGGGCCGCGTCCACCAGGAACGTGGTGAACACCGCCTGGACGATGCCTATGGTGATGGCCTGACGCCCCATGTGCCGGAGCTGCTCCAGCCGGAACTCGTTGCCGATGGTGAAGGCAATGAATCCCAGCGCCACCTGGGAAATGACGTCCAGATGGGCGACCTCCGCCGGGGTGTTGAAGCCCACGCCCAGCAGGTTCAGCCCGCCGATGCAGTAGGGACCCAGCAGCAGTCCGGCCACCAGATAGGCCGTCACCGCCGGCAGGTTCAGCACCTTGGCAAGGCGGGACATCAGCAGTCCCCCCACCAGGGCAAAAGATAGTGAGATCAGAACTTCCATAGAGGATACCTCTCTTGCATTTTTTTGAACAGACTAGAATATAGCACTTTCGCCTAAAAACTGCAAGAACTTTTTGGTGAAAATATCCACAAAGATTTGCGCCGGACCTGCCAAAAGCTCTCTCCGCCCCCGGGGGAAGGTCCGCCGCCCTGAAATCCGGCAAGAAAGGATTGACAGGACCGGCGGCGAACGATATGATAGAATGCAATAACGGAAAATCAGGTGAAACAATGGACGACTATTTTGACATACATCTGGACGACGGTCAGATTCAGGCCATCAGCAGCATCGGCCTGGCCCATCTGGGGGATGCGGTGTATGAGCTACTGGTCCGTTCCTGGCTCTGCGCCCATGGGAAGGCCACCGGGAAGGGACTTCACCGGGCGGCGGTGGAGCTGGTAAGGGCCACTGCCCAGGCGGGGCGGGCGGAAAAGATTCTGCCTCTGCTGACGCAGGAGGAAACGGCGGTGTACAAGCGGGGGCGCAACGCCCATGTTCACACCATCCCCCGCAGCGCCAGCCGCTCGGATTATCTCAAGGCCACCGCCCTGGAGTGCCTGATTGGCTATCTGTATCTGAAGGGGCGGCGGGAGCGGATCAACCGGCTGTTCGCCGTGATGATGGAGGAGGAAAACGATGCCACTTGACGCCGTATGTCTCTCCGGCGTGGTGAAAGAGCTGCGGGAGACCATTCTGGGCCTGCGGATCGAAAAAATCCAGCAGCCCGCCCGGGACCAGATTGTTCTCACTCTGCGGGGGAACAAAAAGCTGCTCCTCTGCGCCGGAGCCAGCCAGGCCCGCATGCATCTCACCGCCGCCTCCCGGGAAAATCCCGCCTCGCCCCCCATGTTCTGCATGCTGCTGCGCAAGCACCTGACCGGCGGACGTCTGAGCGCCGTGGAGCAGCCCGGACTGGAGCGGGCGGCGCTGCTGCGCGTGGACATTGTGGACGAGCTGGGGGAGCCGGGCCGCCGGACCCTGGCGGTGGAGTGCATGGGACGCTACTCCAACCTGATCCTGCTGGACGGCCAGGACCGGATCATTGACTGCCTGCGCCGGGTGGACATGGAGATGAGCGAGCGGCGGCAGGTGCTGCCCGGGCTGTTCTACCGCCTGCCGCCAGTTCAGGAGAAGGCGGACCCGCTCTCTGCCCTTGAAGAGGATTTCGACCGCCTGCTGGCGGAAGCCGGGCCGGACCGGGAAGCCAGCGGCTTCCTGCTGGACCGCTTCTTCGGCCTCTCTCCCCTGATCTGCCGGGAGATTGCGGACCGGGCCGGGGGAGACGGCCCCATCGGAGACCGCTCCGCCGGGCTCCGGGAGGCGTTTTTCTCCTGGCAGGCCCAGGTGAAGGCCGGGGATTTTCAGCCCTGCATGCTCTCCCGGGAGGGAAAGCCCGCGGACTTTTCCTACCTGCCCATCCGGCAGTACGGCGGGAGCATGGAGGCCCAGGTCTGGGACGCCTTCTCCCCCATGCTGGACGCCTTTTATGAAAAGCGGGAGCAGCTCGAGCGCGTCCGCCAGCGGGGGCAGGACCTCCACCGGGCCGCCGCCAACGCCCGGGACCGGGCCAGGCGGAAGCTGGCCCTCCAGGAAAAGGAGTACGAGCGGACCCAGGACCGGGACCGGCTGCGCATCTCCGGAGAGCTGATTACCGCCAATCTCTACCGCATGGAACGGGGGCAGTCCACGCTCCGGGCCCTGAACTACTACGACCCGGACGGCGGAGAAATGGACATCCCCCTCGATCCGCTGCTGACGCCCCAGCAGAACGCCGCGAAGTATTTCAAGCTCTATCAAAAAGCCAAAACGGCGGAGATGTACCTGACGGAGCAGATGTCCATCGCCCGCCGGGAGCGGGACTGGCTGGAGAGCGTGCTGGACGAGCTGACCCGGGCGGAAACGGAGCAGGATTTCAGCGATATCCGCCGGGAGCTCCGGGAGGCCGGATATCTGAAAGGCCCCGCCCCCGGCAGGAAGGAGCCCCGCCGGGCGCCCGGCCGTCCCAGGGCCTTCCGCTCCAGCGGCGGCTTCCCCATCCTGGTGGGGAGAAGCAACACCCAGAACGACCAGCTGGTCCGGGAGGCGTTCAAGTCAGACTACTGGTTCCACACCCAGCGCATTCACGGCTCCCACGTCATTCTCCGCACCGGAGGGCAGGAGCCGGACGCCCAGTCTTTGACGGAGGCGGCTTCCCTGGCCGCCTGGTTTTCCCAGGGGCGGGAGGGCGGTCAGGTGGCGGTGGACTACACCCAGGTCCGCAACGTCAGAAAGCCCAGCGGCGCCCGGCCCGGCATGGTGGTCTACGACCCCTATCAGACCGCCTATGTGACGCCGGAGGAGGCGCTGGTCAAACAGCTGGAGGAGAAATGAATCAGCCGCCCCTTGCGGGGCGGCTTTTCCTGTCAAAACGCGGCAGGGCGGCAAAAGCCCCGCCCGGACGGCGTGCAACACCTGAATACAGTTTCTAAGTAAGGGCCGGTTTTCCGGTTACAGAATCAGCAGGAGGCCCAGGGCGATCAGAAGCTCCTCGTCCTCGCTCTCCCGGAAAAGCAAAAAGATCAGCAGCAGCAGCAGCAGATCTCCGGTATCGATGTCCTTCAGATTGAGCTTTTCCAGAATGCCGGAAAAGATGCCCCTGCCTCCGGGGGGAGGCGGGGGCGGCGGACCGCCCTCCGGACGCGGAGGCGGCGGGGGACCTTCCGTCCTCCCGCTTCCCTCGGAGGGCGGCGGAGGCGGCTCCGCCACGGGAATCCTCTCATATTGTCCCGCGTCATTGCGCACATACCGGTTATACATTTTGCTCTCCCATGGATTTCAGCAGCTTTTTTCCCACGTGGATCAGCCGCGCCGCCTTGGCCGCCCGCTCCACCTTGTCCCGCCGTTCCGGCTTCAGAAAGGGGCGCAGGGCGTAAAGCAGCTGCATCCGCTCATCGTTGCCGCCGCCCCCCGCCAGCTCCCCCACCAGCGGCAGCAGCCGCTGGATCAGTCTGGGGTCGATCTGCCCCAGCAGACCCGCCAGATCACCCAATCCGCCTCCGCCGGAATTTCCCCCGGCGGCAGGCTGGGGCTCCCCGGCGCTCTCTCCGGAGGGGGCTTCTCCGCCGCCGGAGCCTCCGCCCAGGTTCAGCGACTGGGCCAGATTCATAATCTGGCTCATGGCGTCCGGATTGGAGAGAACGGAATTCAATTTTTCTTCAAACTCGCTCATGTCTCCGCTCCCTCCTCTCCGGAACGCCGGGCGCTATTCCTTCAGACGCGTGCGCTCCCCGCCGCCGGGGACTGGGGCCGCCTCCGGCGGATCACCGCTGCCCGAAGCTGTTTTCCAGCTTTTGCAGCAGCTCCGCGCCGCCGGGCGTGGACGTGACGGACTGGATCAGGGCCTTCAGCTGGGAGGTGTCGCCTTTGGCGGCGCTCTCCGCGATCTTTTGCAGGGACGCCTGATCCGCGCCCTGGCTCAGCATCCCGGCCAGCTTTCTGGCTTCAGGGGAATTGACAAGCTGCTCCATCATCCGTTTGTCGCCCAGCGCCTGCTGGAGCTTTGACTGATTGAACTGTCTCATACCGTGTCCTCCCGGTTTGGTTTCCTTCCAGTATATGTGCCGGAACGCAAAAATGTTCCCCTCTCCACCCGGCGGGAGAGGGGAACATTCAGAACCTGTATTCATAATCGGGAAATGCTGGATGGACGAGGATTTTTCTCGTCAGGCAAGGAGCTTTTCCCCGGTAGTCCTGACGGATTGCAAGGAAAAGCGACACAGTATGGCGGGAAAAAGACCGGCCAGACAGCGCTCAGCGGTTGTGAATACAGGTTCTTATTGACCCTTCCAGTGGTCGCACCAGGGCCGCAGCGTACAGGCCTGACAGTCCGGCCGCCGGGCCACGCACACCGCCCGCCCGTGATGGACCATCCGGTGGCAGAAATCACTGCTCTCCTCCGGCGGAATGCACTTTCTCAGCTGCATTTCCACCTTCAGCGGGTCCTTGCTGCCGTCGGTAAGGCCCAGAAGGCCCGTAATCCGGATGCAGTGGGTGTCGCAGACGTAGCCCTCCCGGCCGTACACATCCCCCAGAATCAGATTGGCGGTCTTCCGTCCCACGCCAGGCAGGCGCAGCAGGTCCTCCATGTTGTCCGGCACCCGGCCGCCGAACTCCTCCAGCAGCATCCGGCTGGCGGCCACGATGTCCCGGGCCTTGGACCGCCAGAAGCCGGTGGAGTGGATGATCTCCCCCACCTCCTCCTCGGAGGCGGCGGCCAGCGCCTCCAGGGAGGGAAACCGGCCGTACAGCACAGGCGTCACCAGATTCACCCTCGCGTCGGTGCACTGCGCGGCCAGGCGTACGGAAAACAGCAGCTCATAGGCTTTCTCCGGATCAAAGGTCAGGGAGCACTCCGCGGCGGGATACAGATTTTTCAGCTCCGCAATAATGGCCGAAACGGCCTGTTGGTCTTTCATATTCATCACCCCGGCGCTATTTTAGCACACTTTCCGACAATTTGCGAGAAAAATATTTGTTTCTCCCCCAAATTGTACGCACAGCCCCCCAGCCGCAGGAGAAAGGGCGGAAAGGTCTCCCCTTCCGCCCTTCGGTATTCCCCTGCTGCCGTCACTCCGCCATCATAATCATGGTGAACTCCAGATACTCCCCGTCCCGGTAAACGCGGACGGGCACCTCGTCTCCCACATAGAGCTCCCGGCGGAGGCTCAGCAGCTGGTCAAATCCGGTGATCTCCTGGCCGTTGAACGCAACCAGATAGTCCCCCTTCAGCAGACCCGCCCGGTCTCCGCTGAGTCCCGGGGTGATCTCATCCAGCTCCAGGCCCACAGACCCGTCGGGCAGCGTCTGGGGGATGCGGTTGACGGTGACGCCCAGCACCGGCTGGGGCTGAAGCTCTCCGAAGGAAATCAGCTCATTGACCCACCGGAGCGCCAGACTGGAGGGAATGGCGAAGCCCAGCCCTTCAATGGTGTCGTCGGAGCTCATCATCTTGATGGTGTTGATGCCGATGACCTGACCGTACTGGTTGATCAGAGGGCCGCCGGAGTTGCCGCTGTTCAGGGCGGCGGTGGTCTGAATCAGGGTCATGGCCACGCCGTCCACATCCACGTCCCGGTTGATGGCGGAGACGATGCCGTTTGTCAGGGTGTTGCGCAGCTCCACCCCCAGGGGGTTCCCGATGGCGTACACCGGGTCTCCCACCCGCAGATCATCCGACACGCCGAACTCCGCCGCAGGCAGATTCTCCGCCTCGATTTTCAGCACCGCCAGATCGGCGTCCGCGTCATAGCCCACCACCCGGGCCTCAAATTCCCTGTCCACCCCGTGAGCATCGGACACCCACACATCGCAGCTGCTGCACCCGGCAATGACGTGGCAGTTGGTCAGGATGTACCCGTCCTCCGAGAAGATCACCCCGGTGCCCACGCTGGCGTACATCTTCTGCATGCCCAGCACCGCCACCACCGAGGGCGTCACCTGATCGTAAACCTGCTGGATGCTCAGCACCGGCAGGTCCCCGGCGGAACGGAGGCTGAGCCGGGTTTCGCCGCCGGTGGGGTAGCTGGGGATGGAGATGGCGGTATCCTCCGGCTCTCCCATGTCCCAATAGTAATCATTCCGGGGCGGTGCGCCGTCCCGGGGGCCGGAGTCCCCGCCGCCGGGCAGGGTCAGGCCGTACTGGCTGACATACCATATGCCCACCCCCAGGCAGCACACGATCAGCAGCAGGCTTACCCCCACATACAGCCGCACGCCCCAGCGGGCCTTGGGCTTCTCCGGCGGATTGAGCGGGCTGTGCGGCTTGTCCGGACGGCCCCCGCCGGAAGGCGGAACCGCCCTGGCCGCCTCTCCCGGCTCCATATACGCCGGCATCGGCCGCTCATAGCGCAGCGTCACCGGCTCTATCTGCTCTGCCTGCCGGTAGGTCAGGACCACCTCCCGGCCATTCTCCGGCGTCTGAACTTCCCTCCACAACTCTTCCATTTCCACAGTTCCTCACACAGTTTTCGCCGTCTCTTCCGCCAGATGAATGGTGAAAGAGAAGGTCGTTACGCCGTTTTCACTCTCGGCGGTGATCTTTTCATGGTGCTGCTCCAGTATGGTGCGGACAATGTACAAACCCAGGCCCACGCCGTCCTTGTCCGCGCTGCGGGAGCGGTCGGATTTATGGAACCGCTCGAACAGCAGGGGCAGCTCCTCCGGCGGGATGGTCTGGCCGGTGTTGCGCACCGTGACCACCGCCTTTCCCGCCTTTTTCTCCAGTCCCAGAAACAGCGTGCTGCCCTGGGAAGCAAATTTGGCGGCGTTTTCCAGCAGGTTGTACACCACCTGGGTCAGAAGGTCGTTGTCGCCCAGCACCATCACCGGGTCCTCCGGAATCTCCACATCCACGTCCAGTCCCCGGCCGGTAATTTTCTTCTCCATGCTCACCAGAACCCGCCGCATGGACTCAGAGAGATCGAAGGCGGTCTTCTGCTTGATCAAATCCATGCTTTGCAGCTGGCTGACGTCCAGCATCCGGCGGACCAGACGGGCCAGACGGCGGCTCTCATCGGAGATGATGGCAAGGTACTGCCGCTCCTCCGGCCCGGAGATGACCCCGTCCAGAATCCCGTCGGCGTAACCGGCGATCGTGGTCATGGGGGTCTTCAGCTCGTGGGAGATGTTGGCGATGAACTCCCGCCGCTGCTGCTCGGTTTTTTGCAGGGAGTCGGCCATGGCGTTGAAGGATTTGATGAGTTCGCCGATCTCGTCCTCCCGGCCGGAGTCGTGAACCCGGGCGTCGAAATTGCCTTCGGCAAACTTCCGGGCGGCGGCGGCCATATCCCGGATGGGCTTGGTCTGCTGCATGGCCGTGGTGGCCGTGGCCACAAAGGCAATCAGCAGCACCGTGACGGCAGTCATGCCGAAGATGCCCAGGAAGGCCCGCCACATCTCCGTCATGGTATTGGGCTCCGCCACCGCCAGTACGGGCCCGATTTCCACCCCTCCCGCGCTGCGGGCGGGCACCGCCACCACGGCCCGTGGCTTTTCATAGAGCCCCAGGTCCGATACGCCCATGTAGACCTCCCGCCTCTCCAGCTTCGCCCCCATGGCGGCCGGCATGGTGAGCTCCCGGCCGCCCAGGCTGGCGTTGGTGCCGAAGAAGGTGTGCCAATGGGGGACCCAGATCAGGAAATCGGTGCCGCTCATCTGCTCGGAAATCTCCACCATGGAGATCAGCTCCTCCTGAAGGGATTCCCGGGAGGTGGACTCGCTGTAAGCCTTCAGGGCCATCTGCGCGATGATCTCGGCGCGGTCCTGGAGCTCGCTCCGCTTTTCCGTCATGATATAGCTGTAGGTCAGGGAAAAAAAGGACGCCCCCAGCAGGACCAGCGTCAGCGCCACCATACCTACGGTAACGGTGAAGGTCCGCCAGTAGATGCCCTTGAATCTGCTCATCTGATCAAACTCCTTACTTCTTGGGCGAGACGACCTCGAACTTGTATCCCACGCCCCAGACCGTTTTCAAAGCCCACTGGCCGGACACGTTCTCCACCTTCTCCCGCAGGCGCTTGATGTGAACGTCCACCGTCCGGCTGTCTCCGAAGTAGTCAAATCCCCAGACCTCGTCGAGAAGCTGGTTCCGGGTGTACACCCGGTTGGGCGTGGACGCCAGGTGATAGAGCAGCTCAAGCTCCTTCGGCGGCGTATCCACCTTCTTCCCGTCCACCGTCAGCTCATAGGAGTCCAGATTGATCTCCAGCTTGTCAAAGACCAGCCGCTTCCGGGTGTCCTCCGGAATTTCACTCCGGCGGAGCACCGCGTTGATCCGGGCGATGAGCTCCTTCATCTCAAAGGGCTTGACGATGTAATCGTCCGCCCCCATCTCCAGGCCCTGAATGCGGTCAAACACCTCGCTTTTGGCGGTAATCATGATGATAGGGGTGCGGCTGGTTTCCCGGATTTTGCCGCACACCGCCCAGCCGTCCATCACCGGCAGCATCAAATCCAGCAGCACCATGTCCGGCTGCCAGGACCGGAAGGTCTCCACCGCGCTGCCGCCGTCAAATACCGCCTGGATTTCAAAGCCTTCTTTATCCAGATACATCCGGATCAGATCGGAAATGTTGTGGTCGTCTTCCACCACCAGAATCTTTCGTGCCATGCCATCCTCCCGTCCCCCGGCGGAGAAAGCCGGAATGGGGACTTCTCCATGATATTGATTCCCATTATACCGCTGAAAAGGATTTTTTCTTGAACTTTCTGTAAATTACGCCGGTTCAGGCCGTCAGCCGCCAGGCGCTGAGCCGGTAGCTCCCCTCCTTCAGGCCGGAGAGCAGCTCCGGCAGCATGCCCACGCACCCGCTGTCCCCCAGATAGACCGCCACATCCTCCCGGTGGCGGCCGATGGAACGCAGCAGGCCGGAAGCCTGTTCGCCGGAGGCGTCCAGCGTGAAATGGACCGGAAGGCATCCCTGCTCCTCCCAAAGCTCCGCGAGAGCGGCCTCTCCGCCGTACCACACCAGCTCCAGCCGGACGCATGCGGCCCGCCACATGGCCTCCCGCGCCAGAAGGATTTCCTCCTCCGCCGCCTCCGGGGTTTCCCCCAGAACCCGGAGCGCCGCCGCGTGGCCGCCGGCGGCCAGCGCCCGGAGCAGATCGCCGTTTTCCATCTGCTCCGCCGACAGAAGGAAGGTTGCCTGCACGTCCCCCAGCGCGGGAAGAATCTCCAGCGCACCGGAGCCGTCAAAGAGGAGGTACACCTTCTGCCCCTCCGCCGCCTGAATGGGGAGCTCCGCATCAGTACCCCCGGGACCGGGGGTCACAGGCGGGCGGCTGCTCTGGGAGCGCTCGTATTCGCTGTAGCGGTCGTTCATCAGGGTGGCGGCGGCGTAGATGAAGTTTGTGTCGCTGAGGATCACGTTGTCGTTTTTCACCCGGATCAGCGGAATGATGTCCGTCTCGCAGTAGCTCCAGCTCAGGTTGAAATACTGGCAGACCAACCGCAGGGGAAAGAACACCATGCCGCCCCGCTCAATGGCGTAGCCGCTGTAAAAGTTGCCCTCCTTGTCGTAGGCCACCTGTCCGGCCAGGTCGAAGCGGAGGTCCAGGGTGCTGCCATGCATATAGAGCGTGGCCAGTCCCAGAGAGGGGTGGCGGGAATAGGAGACGCCCAGCTCTCCTCCTTCAAAAAGCCGGCCGGAGACATAGAGCACGCCGTTGGAATAAAAGGGCATGGTCTCGTCGTTCAGCGGCATCAGCTGGTCGTTGACGGCGGTAAAATACGCGCTGGCGGAGGACGCCTGTCCGGGGCTGTGGGCCAACGAGCAGAGCAGCAGCAGGAACACGGCCAGCGCCCCCAGACGGCGCGGACGGCTTTTCATCGCAGACGCCTCCTTTCAGAAGCCCGCGCCGCGGCATTTCCGGCAGGATGCGGGCCCTATCATCGTTTCCTCTTCAGTGTACCACAAAAGGGGCTTGCTGACAATCCAAAATTCAAGAGGAATCCGCAGCTTCCTGTTCCCCATGCCGCGCTCCCGGTCTCCCGGCGATTTCCCTCTTGCGCAATGGAAAAAATATGGTATAATAGGATAGAAAAGTTATGGCGGTATGAAGGTCCGCCTGATATCGCCTTTAAAAAAAGGAGAGCTGATATGAGAGATTATGTGATTCTGACCGACAGCTGTTGCGATCTGTCCGCCGAAATGGCGGCGGAGCTGGAACTCCAGGTCCTTCCCCTGTCCTTTGTCATGGAGGATCGGGAATATTTCAACTATCTGGACAACCGCGATATCGATCCCGGGGATTTTTACAGCCGCCTGCGGGGCGGCGCGCTGGGCACTACCTCCGCCATCAATGTGGCCGTCTTTACGGATATCATGACGCATCTGGCGGAGCAGGACAAGGATGTGCTGTGCATCTCCTTCTCCTCCGGCCTCTCCACCACCTACCAGTCCGCCTGCATCGCCGCGGAGGACGTCGCCGCCGCTCACCCCGGCAGCAGGATTCTGGTCTGCGACAGCCGGGCCGCCTCCCTGGGCCAGGGGCTGCTGGTCTATCTGGCAGCGCAGGAAAAGCGGAAGGGAAAAACGCTGGAGGAGGTCCGGGATTTCGTGGAGGAGCGGAAAAACCATATCTGCCATTGGTTCACCGTGGACGATCTCAACCATCTCAAGCGGGGCGGACGGGTGTCCGCGGCGGCGGCCCTGCTGGGCACCATGCTGCAAATGAAGCCTGTGCTCCACGTGGACGGCGAGGGCCACCTGATCCCCGTCAGCAAAGTCCGGGGGCGGAAAGCCTCCGTCAGCGCCCTGCTGGAGAAGATGGACGAGCTGGTGGACGATCCTTCGGTGGTGTTCATCAGCCACGGCGACTGCGAGGAGGAGGCCAAAGGTCTGGCCGAGGCCATCCGGGCCAGGTACAAGGTGGACAAGCTGGTCATCAACTACGTGGGCCCGGTCATCGGCAACCACTCCGGCCCCGGCACCCTGGCGCTGTTCTTCCAGGGAAAGCACAAGTGACAGCCGCCCTCAGCGGAAGATTCCCCGGGATGAGATCATCCCGGGGAATCTCCTTTATTTGGACGGTTTCTGCCCGTAATAGGCGCCGGGGCCATGCTTGCGCAGGAAATGCTTGTCCTGAATGCGCTGGGGAGCGGCAGAAGCTTCTGGATTGATCTGCTCGGTGAGCAAAGCCATCTTCGCCACCTCCTCCAGCACCACGGCGTGATACACCGCCTGAGCCGGATCCTTTCCCCAGGTAAACGGCCCGTGGCTGCGGCAGACGACGGCGGGAACATGGGCCGGGTCCACCCCCCGCTCCCGGAAGGTTTCCACAATCACAAGGCCGGTGCTGGCCTCGTAATCCGCATCGATCTCCTCCGCCGTCAGGTCCCGGGCGCAGGGAATGGGGCCGTAGAAGTAATCGGCATGGGTGGTGCCATAGGCGGGAATGTCCCGGCCCGCCTGGGCCCAGGCCGCGGCATAGGGACTGTGGGTATGGACAATGCCGCCCAGGGAGGGGAAGGCCCTGTACAGCGCCAGATGGGTTCTGGTGTCGGAGGAGGGGTTCATCGTTCCCTCCACCTGGCCGCCCTCCAGATCCAGCACCACCAGATCCTCCGGCCGCAGGGCTTTGTACTCCACCCCCGACGGCTTGATGACCATCAGTCCCCGCTCCCGGTCAATCCCGCTGACATTGCCCCAGGTGTACGTGACAAGCCCCCGGCGGGGCAGTTCCATATTGGCCTCATAGACCTGCCGTTTCAGTTCTTCCAGCATACGTGCCTTCCTCCCTGTCAATTTGTTTCAAAGCTGTCCATATATTCCCGCTGTATGGCGCTGTTGAGAATGGAGAGGAGCACCCTGCCGCAGCAGCGGCGGACGTCCTCCTCGCTGATCACGCCGGATTTCACTCCCCGGAGGATTTCCTTCTTGCAGCTCCTTCCCCCGGGCATGATGAGATCGTTGCCCGCCCGCATGGCGGCGGCGCTGCTGCCCCGGCCGAACCGGGTGGAGGACCAGTCGGTCATTACCACGCCGGTAAAGCCCCACTCGCTGCGGAGCACCCGGGTGCACAGATCGCCGCTGTTGGGCGCGTAAATTCCATTGATGCGGTTATAGGAGGTCATCACGCCCTTGGCGCCCCCTCCCTGAACCGCCTCCTGAAACCCCCGGAGATAGATTTCCCTCAGCGCCCGCTCGCCCACATTGCTGGACACGCCGGTGCGGTTCTCCTCCTGGTTGTTGCAGGCGAAATGCTTGACGGCGACATAGTACCCCTCCTCCTGCTGAACGCCCCGGATCAGCGCGGCGGCCATCAGCCCGGTGAGCCTGGGGTCCTCGGAGAAGTACTCAAAATTTCGCCCGCATAGCGGATTGCGGTGGATATTGACGCCGGGGGCCAGCCAGTAGGTGCAGCCGTACTCCTTCATCTCCCGGAATACGGCCCGGCCCACCTGATGGAGCAGCTCCACATTCCAGCTCTGGGCCAGGGCCACAGCCACGGGAAAGGCGGTGGCGAACTGGTAGAGCACCGCCCCCTTTTCCGGGCGGCCGGTCAGGAATTTCTTCACCCCGCCGGGCAGCGCCTCCAGAGAGGCGTAGGGCAGATCGACGGCCTTGATCTTTCCGTTTCTGCCCACGACAGACCGCTTCTGAAGCCGCAGTCCCGCCGGACCGTCGCAGAGCGCCACGTTGACCAGCCCCCGGTCCCAGAATCTGGACGTGGTATTTCCCACGGAGCCGGGGACCTGAAACCGGCTTCTTCCGCTTCCGATCTCCTGCCCCACGCCCACCACGACCTCCACCATCTCCTCCAGCGTCAGCCGCCCCAGGGCCCGCTTCACCCGCCTGTCGCCGGGACACACCGGCATGTTTTCATACCGATAGACGACGGTCTCAAAGGCTTCCGGCCGGATCACCGCCCTGGGCAGCCCCTCCGGAACATCTCCGAAGTCATGGGCGGGGGCGTGCAGCTCCTCCAGAGGCAGGTGCAGCGGGCAGATATGGCTGTGCCGGGACACCACAATCTCCCGGTCCAGGCACAGCGTTCCCACCACCGCGGTGTTCCGGGAGGAGTTCCCCAGCCGCAGAATATATACGCCGGGCTCCAGAATATAGGACGCGTCCGCTTCCCGGTAGCTGGCAAGGGAGGCGGGGTCGAAGGTGAGCGCCAGCTCCTCAGACCCGCCGGGAGGGAGAACCTCCGTCTTGGCGAAGGCCGCCAGGGACTGATACTCCTTATCCAGGGTCCCGTTGGGCGGGGAGACATACAGCTGGACCACCTCTTTCCCGCCGTACCTCTCTCCGATATTGGCGACGGCGGCTTTCACCGTCACATGCCGCCCGTCCGGGGCCGACACCCCGGCGCAGCGAATGGCAAAATCCGTGTAGCTCAGGCCAAAGCCGAAGGGATACGCCGGCTCCACGCCGAAGCTGTCGAAGAACCGGTAGCCCACGTAGATGCCTTCCTTGTAGAACTCATTTTGGAGATCGCCGTTGAGATAGCTGTATTCCTGGGAGAAGGGGAGATCGGCGTACCGTCTGGCCCAGGTGTCCGTGAGCTTGCCCGAGGGGGACACCGCGCCGCTGAGCACATCGGCAAAGGCGTGACCGCCCTCCTGCCCCAGCTGGCAGAGATAGAGAATGGCGTTGACGCCGGGAATGGAGCAAATACCCGACATATCCAGCGCGGAGCCGCCGTTGATCACCAGCAGGAAATGCTCATACCGCTCCGCGCAGAAGCGGATGGCGGCCTCCTCCCCGGCGGTGAGAAGCAGATCCCCGCTCTCCGCCCGGCGGTCCCCATCCTCCCCCGCCTGACGGCAGAGCACATAGACGCAGGAATCCGTATCGCTGTCCGCCGCGTCCCGCTCCGTGACCGCCCGTCCGGCGGGAGGCTGGAAGCCGCCGAAGAACAGTTCCCGGAAGGACTTGGGCCGCAGGGGATTGAGATTTTTCCTCATCTCCTCCATGCGCCGGGCCCGGGCCTCCTTCAGGCACGCCTGATAGTCCTCCAGCCACCGCCGGGTTGTGACGGTGAAGCCCCGGTCCTCCAGCCCCTCCAGAATGGTGACGGAATGGCGCTCATTGACCTCTCCGGAGCCGGAGCCCCCCTTGATGGTGGCAATAGCGCCGGGGCCGTAGAGGGCCGTCTTTTTTGTCCGGAAGGGCAAGGCCCCATCGTTTTTCAGCAGCACCATTCCCTCGCAGGCGGCCTGATAGGCGATCCGCAGATTGTCCTGTTCCCGCCGGGTCGTCTCATCGGAATAGCTGGCTTTGGTCAGCGGTTCCATACGCGTTTGCTCCCTTCGTCCCGTTTCCGCTATGGTAACATGTTCTCCGGCGGCTGTCAACAGGGCGGAGGTCCCCGCTATTTCCCGGTCAGGATTTCCCTCACCCGGCCGAGGTCCATCTCCTCCAGCACATAATCCGCCTCCGGCAGCGGTTCCTCGGGTGAAATATTGGAGCGGACGTACAAGGCGGACAGTCCCACCGCCCGCGCCCCCTGTATATCGCACACACCGTCGTTGCCGATCATAATGGCGTTCTCCGGCGCAATCCCCCTCTCCCGCAGCAGCAGCTCAAAGAATCTCCGGTCCGGCTTTTTGCAGCCGTAGTCAGACGAGAGATAAATCCCGTCAAACAGCTTCTCAATCCCCAGCATGGATAATTCGCAGCGGGTAAAGATACTCTGGGCGTTGGAGAGCAGCCATACCCTCTGCCCGTTGGCGCGAAGGGCCTTGAGCAGCTCCCCCCCGCCGCTGTACGGACGGATATACTCCAGAGAGCTTTTCCGGAACCGCTCTCCTGTGCGCACCGCCAGCTCCAGACCGGCTTCCGCCTGCTTTTCCCGGAAAAGCGCCTGAAACACCAGTTCAATCCGAATCTCCGGGTGGGCCTCGTGGGCGTCGCCGCGCAGGGGCGCTTTTCCCCCCTCCATCCGGCGGACGGTGCGGAAATAAGCCTCCTTCAGCTCCTCCGGCTCATAGGCCGCTCCGTTCTCCCGGTACCAGGCGGCCAGCTCCTCCCAGAGCCGGGGCCGCGTCTCGTCGGTGCGGATATCCACCAGCGTGCCGTACAGATCAAAAATGCAGTCGTGGTATCTCATTACGCCTGCTTCCTTCCATAGAACATCTGGGCCTCATAGGGCCGGAGGGTCTCCGCCGCAGTCCCGTAGTTGCCCAGCAGCAGCCAGGCTCCCGCAAATTCCGCGGGGCGCTGATAGGGCACAGATTCCCCGGTGAAATTGCAGATCACCAGCAGCCGCTCCTCCGCCGTCTCCCTTGTATAGACGAACAGCTTCTCGCTCTCTGGCTCCAGCAGCGTAAACTCCCCCTCCCGGAACACAGGATACCGCTTGCGCAGGGCGATGAGCGTCTGATAAAAATAGAACACGGAGCCGGGGTCTTCCAGCGCCGCCCGGGCGTTGATTTCACGATAATTGGGATTCACCGGAAGCCACGGCTTCACCCGGGAAAAACCGGCGTACGGCTCTGCCGACCACTGCATGGGCGTGCGGGCGTTGTCCCGCCCGCGGGCGTAGATGGCCGCCATGACGTCCTCCTCCCGGTATCCCCGGGACAGGCGCCCGGTATACAGATTCTGAATCTCAATATCGTCGTACTCCTCAATGGGAAGGCGGATATTGGTCATGCCCAGCTCCTCGCCCTGATAGATGTAGGGCGTTCCCTCCAGGCCATAGAGCATGGCGGCCAGCATTTTGGCCGATTCCACCCGGTATTTCCCGTCGTCGCCCCAGCGGGAGACGATGCGGGGAAGGTCATGGTTGTTCAGGAACAGGCTGTTCCAGCCCTGCCCGTGGAGCCCCCGCTGCCAGCGCTCCATGCAGCGCTTGAGCGAAACCAGCGGCAGCGGAATCCAATCCCACTTCTCGCCGCCGGGCTGCTGGTCCAGGCAGATATGCTCGAACTGGAACACCATACTCAGCTCCCGGCCGTCCTGGGCGCTGTATCGCCTGGCCCGCTCCACATCGGCTCCCCAGGCCTCTCCCACCGTGACCAGCCCCTCTTCTATAAACGCCTCCCGGGACAGCTCCTCCAGAAACTGGTGGAGCCTGGGGCCGTTGCCGGTTATTCTGCGGTCGGGCTCCTTGGCGATCTGATCGATGACGTCCAGCCGGAAGCCCTCCACGCCCTTGTCCACCCAGAAGCGGATCATGTCGTACAGCTCCCGGCGGACAGCGGGGTTTTCCCAGTTCAAATCCGGCTGCTGCGGGGCAAATTGATGAAAATAGTATTGCTTCAAATCCGGCACATAGGTCCACATGGAGCCGCCGAATGCCGCCTGCATGTCATTGGGCGGCGCATCCGGCTCTCCATCCCGCCAGATGTAGTAGTCGTGGCAGGGATTCTCCCGGCCCTTCAGGGCCTCCTGAAACCACCGGTGCCGGTGGGAGGTGTGGTTGAGCACCAGATCCATGATGATGGAGATGCCCCGCTTTTTTGCCTCCCGGATGAGAGCCTCCATATCCTCCATGGAGCCGAAGGCAGGCCAGACCGCCCTGTAATCCGAGATGTCATACCCGTTATCCACCTGGGGGGAGTCGCAGACCGGCGAGAGCCATATGCCGTCGATCCCCAGCTTTTCCAGGTAGTCCAGCTTCTCAATGACGCCCCGGATATCCCCGATGCCGTCGCCGTTGGAATCCAGAAAGCTCTTGGGATAAATCTGATAGAATACGGCTGATTTCCACCAGCCGCGCCTGGTTTTGTCCAGCATAGGTATGCCTCCTTATTCTGTCATACCGCGTCCCGGATGGAAAAAGGGACCGGATGGAACCCGGTCCCTCTGTCTGCCGGACGCGGCTGTATTTTTCTTACCGCACTGTCAGTCGTGTCCTTCTTTTTCCTCAATCTGTTCCAGAGCCTCGTATACCCGCAGCAGCTCTCCTACGCTCCACGCCTGCGCGAAGCAGCCCTTGGAAGGTCCCGGGTCCCCGCCGTCGTAAATTTCCGGCAGCTGTCCCACGCAGCCCTCCCGCAGCATGGCCTCCATATTTCCCAGCTGCTCCCGCACCCGGGCCGCCGCCTGGGCCGTATTGCCGTGGGTCTTGAGATAGGCCAGATAGTAGGCTCCCAGGGGATACGGCCATATGGTCCCCTGGTGGTAGGCCATATCCCGCTCCCGCTGGCTGCCGCCATAGAAGGGGTGGAATTCCGGGTCCTTGGGGGACAGGGTGCGCAGGCCGAAGGGGGTGTAGAGCTCGCGCCGGACGCTTTCCACCACCCGCCGCTCCTGGGCGGGGGAGAGCATGGTGAAGGGCATGGTCACAGCCCAAATCTGGTTGCAGCGAAGCTGTTCGTCCGCGCCGGTTCCGGAAATAACATCCTTCAGGTATCCCTTCTCCTCCATCCAGAACTGCTTTACAAAGGAATCCCTGACCTTTCCGGCCAGCAGCCCATAGGCGCCGCCGTCCCCGCCTGCGGCCGGGGCCAGCTCCTGGAGAATCCTCAGCGCGTTGTACCAGTACGCGTTGATCTCCACCGGCTTCCCATGGCGGGGCGTAGGCAGGATGCCGTCCACGCAGACATCCATCCACGTCACCTGATCGAGCCCCTTGCCGGCGTGGATCAGGCCGTCCCCGTCCATGCCGATGGCATGGTGGGTTCCGGTCTGGTAGGCATGGACGATCCGGGTCATTACCGGCCAGGCTTCCCGCACAAAATCCCTGTCTTCCGTCCGCTGCCAGTACAGCCAGATGCAGTTGATGAGCAGCAGCGCGGCGTCCACGGTGTTGTAGCGCGGCTCCTCCTGTCCCTCGGGGAAAAGGTTGGGAACCAGTCCGTCCCGCTCATAGGCCAGAAATGTGCGAAGGATGCTTTTGGCCGTCTCGTACCGCCCCGTCGCCAGCACGCAGCCGGGCAGCGCGATCATGGTGTCCCGTCCCCAGTCGCCGAAGAACGGGTAGCCCGCCAGAATCGTTTTTCCGCCGGCAAACGGCCGGTTCGCGATAAACGCGTCCGCGCTTCTGGCCAGCTCCCGGGCGACAGGGTCCCTGAAGCCGGACTGTTCCAGCAGCGCGCTCTGCCGCAGCTCGGAGCCGCGGAGGATTTCCTCCCCCGTTTTGCCGGACGGCTGTGCGGAGAACACCAGCTCCAGCCGCCCCGTCTCCCCTTGCGGCACCGTCAGCTCCGCGGAGAAGCAGACGGACCCCAGGCCGGTTTCCATCCGGCCGCTCTTCTGATCATCGGCGTAAAACAGCTTCTCCCAGGTCTGCTCCGCCGGAGAGAGCCGCCCATTGCTTTTCACGTACAGCGTCAGCTCCGCGCCCTGAATTTTTCCGTCCTCGTATTGCAGCGGAAGCTCCGACTGGGGGGGCGCTCCCTTCGGAGAAAACTGAAGCACCGGCGCAACCTTCAGGGTGCAGGGCTCCTCCCGCCGGTTTTCCACCGTATACACCACCGCCGCCGTGTTCGCCTCGTGCTCCATGGCGCACCGCCGCGCCACCCGGACGCCGTCCACCTGATACTGCCAGCAGGGCCCGTTCTCCCAAACAAAGGAGGACAGGTGCCGCCACCCCTCCTCCGGCGGCGTTTCATCACCGAAGGTCTGGGAGGAGAGAAAAACGGTGTTTTCTCCCACCGTCAGCTTCTCCGACAGTCTGTGCACCAGATTGAAGCGCTGGTTGGGCGTCCTGGCGGCCACCAGCAGCCCCTGATCATTGCGGGTAACGGAGAAGGCTGCCGAAGTGGACGCATAACCGCCCAGGCTGTTGGCCAGCAGCCAGCAGGTTTCCTCCGCCCGCGGCCGGGAAAATATGTCCTGTTTGTCATACACGTATTTCATCTCGTTACCTCCTCAACGCTGTCCCAGAATCAGAGCCGATACGGGCTCCAGGCGGACCGTATCCTCCGCCGCTGCGGGCTCCCGCCAGGCAAAGCTGGATTCCGCGTCTGCCAGAATTTCCCATTTTCCCCGGGGCAGCGCCAGGGACACGGCCTCCCGACTGGCGCTGTAGGCCAGAAGGAGACGCTGCCAGACACTGCCTTCCCCGCTGTTGTCCAGCAGGACCGCCGCGCAGTTTTCTGCGGGAGCCGTGACCGAGAGAACCCGCGCCGCCGCCCCGGGCGACTTGTCCCGCAGGCCCGGCAGGCGCATCCGCAGCGCGATCAGCCCCTTATAGTAATCCACCAGCTCCCGGTTGGCCCAGGCCCGGCTCCAATCCAGCCGGTTGATTTCCGCCGAAGCGGCGTATGTGTTTTTCAGCCCCTGCTTCGTCCGGGCGAATTCTTCCCCGGAGAGAAGGAAAAGATGGCCCTGACAGGTAAAATTGATCGCCGCCGCCAGCCGGTTCTGCCGCAGGAGCTCCAAAGAGCACCGCGCAAACCGCCGCTCCCTGTCTCCGGTGTACACCAGCCGGTCCCACAGCGTCCAGTCGTCGTGGCAGGAGAGATAGTTCACCGTCTGTGACGGCGCCTTCATCAGACCGTCCGGACAGTTGGCCCACCCCTTGACGCAGCAGGCCAGCCGGTCCGCGTCCAGCCCCCCGCCGTTGACGAAGCCCGCCGCGTCCCTGCTCCACAGATCGCCCTTGACCGCGTCTCTTGTGCCGTCGCAGAAAGCGCCGATCCACCGGTCCAGCCCGGCAAGATGCTCCTTGCCGGCGAGGACTGTCCCCGGCGCGGCGGCAGTTTCCCCGGCGGCCCAGGGCTCCCCCAGCATCAGCTTCTCCCCTCTGCCCCAGCGCCGGTCCAGCTCCTGCCGGATGCGGTTCATCAGAGGAACGTCCAGCAGTCCCATCAGATCAAAGCGGAAACCGTCAATATGGTACTCCTCCGCCCAGTAGAGGACGGAGTCGAGTATATACTGGGCGCACATGCTCCGCTCCGAGGCCAGATCGTTGCCGCAGCCGGAGCCGTCGGAGAGGGTTCCGTCCGCCTTGTGCCGGTAGTAATACCCCGGCACAGTCCGCCCCAGCCAGGAGTCCTGCCGGTAGGTGTGGTTGTACACAACGTCCATAATCACCCGGAAGCCGTTGCGGTGCAGCGACTGGACGGCCTCCTTCATTTCCCTGACCCGCACCGCGCCGTTGGCGGGGTCGGTGGAATAGGAGCCCTCCGGAACATTGTAGTTGACAGGGTCGTAGCCCCAGTTGAACTGCTCCGGACCGCCGCCTTCATCCACAGAGCCGTAATCAAAAACAGGCATCAGCTGGATATGGGTCACGCCCAGCTCCCTGAGGTAGGCAAGGCAGGTCGGCCGGCGGCCGTCTCCGTTCAAAGTGGTGTTTTCCAGGCAGAGCGCCTTGAACTTTCCCCGGTACTCGGGGGGAACCCCGGCCGCAGGGTCCCAGGAGAAATCCTTGACATGGATTTCATAGATCACTGTTTCCGGCGGAAGCGGCGGCGCTTTGTCCCCGGCCCAGCCCTCCGGGTCGGTCCGGGAGAGGTCGACGGCCATACTTCGGCCGCCGTTGAGGCCGCAGGCGCGGGCGTAGGGATCCGCAGTGGACTGGGTTTTCCTGTCCGCTGTCACCAGATAATCATAGTAGACGCCATGCAGATTCCTTTCCGTTGCATAGCGCCACAGGCCCTTCTCCTCCCGGCGGAGAGGAATCCGCTCCAGCAGGCACTCCCCCGTTCCCTCCCGGTAGAGCCTGAGTGTGACAAACCGGGCGGTAGGCGCCCACAGGCGAAACTCCGTCCCCTCCCGGCTGCAAAAAGCGCCCAGAGGAACGCCGCAGTGATATTTTTCCCGGAAAGCGGGAGAATCGAAAGTTTGTTTCATGCCCGTCGTCATATAGCGGCCCCTCCCTGTAACAGCGGCGTCACAATCCACGGCAGGCGGTCGTCCCGCCCGGCGGCTTCAAGCAGATTTCAGAACCTGTATTCATCACCGGGGACGCCGGACGGACGGGGATTTCTCTCGTCAGACAAGGAGCCCTTCCGCCCCAAGCCCGGCGAATTGCAGCGGACACGGCGCAGCATGCCGGAAAAAGGACCGGCCAGCGGCTGTGAATCCAGGTTCTTAGTACAGCAGGCCCTGCCAAACGACAGGGCCCGCTGCATGAGGAAGAAAAAGGAGTGAAATGATATTGGCGATTCATACCGGCATGGGCGCGGGCAGTTCCCCGCCCTCTCCGCCGGACAGGGCTGCCCTGTCCGTACCGCAGGATCAGCCCATGGTTCAGGATAATCTCATCGATCTCACGAAAGCTAATCGATTAACCTGCTTGCATTATAATTTGAACCGGTAAAAATGTCAAGTACATTTTTCAGGGAACGGCAAAGAAAATAGACGCAGAGAATTGACATTGAAAGGAAATCTATATATACTGTTGGGCAAGTCAAGGGGTTAGTTAAGCGATTAGCCTCTTCAGAAGGCGGAGTGCCGGCGGCCGCATGAACGCCGCGGCGGAGCAGAGTGGAGGTAGTGCCATGAATTTGAAAACAATTGCGAAGATGGCGGGCGTCAGCACCGTCACGGTTTCCAACGTGATGAACGGCAAGTACAACAAGGCGTCCAAGGAAACCATCGAGCGGGTCCAGAAAATCATCGCGGAAACCAACTACCAGCCCAGCGCCACCGCCCGCAGCCTGATCATGAAGCGCAGCCGGATCATCTGCGTGGTGATCCCCAACCTGCAGCCGGAGGAATCCGCCGCCGCCAGTCCGTACAACACCCAGATTCTGGGCTACCTGGACCGCTATATCCGCGGCCGGGGCTATTACATGATGCTCCGGTGCGTCGTGCAGAGCTTTGACGTTCTGGCGGATTTCGCCACCTGGAATATTGACGGCGCTTTCCTGCTGGGGGTGGCCGCCGAAGATGCGCGGAAGCTTCAGGATATGATGGATATACCGGCGGTTTTCATCGATACCTATACCGACGACCCGTCCCTCGCCACGGTCAGCATCGAGGACCGCAAGGGCGGGTATCTGGCGGCGAAGCATCTTCTGGACAAGGGCCACCGCCGGGTCGCCTTTGTCAGCACTCCCACGGAGTTCCCCGGCGTCATGCAGGAGCGGTACCGGGGCTTCTGCGACGCCTTCCTGGAGCGGGGCGTTGCGCTCCGGCCGGACCACCTGATCACCACCGGCAACATTTTCTACGAGCAGGGCGTGAAGGCGGGAAAGCGGATCGCCGCCTCCGGGCAGCGCTATACGGCAGTGGTAACGGTAGCCGACGTGCTGGCCTTCGGCGTGATGGAGGGACTGCGTCTGGGCGGACGGCGGGTGCCGGAGGACGTGTCCGTAATCGGCTTTGACAATCTGCCGGAGTGTCAGTACTCCTACCCCAGACTGACCAGCATATCCCAGCATCTGGAAGAGAAAGCCCAGAGCGCCGGCGAATGCCTGTTCTCCATGATGCGCGAGAAGAAAATCACCACTTGCAGCAGGAAAGTGGATGTAGAGCTTGTGGAGCGGCGGTCCGTCACAGCTCTCTCATAATTGCAGCGGAGGAACCATCACAATGGAAAAATGGCTGGAAAGCGTCCACAGCGACGGTACGGCGGAGTTCGTCAGCCCGCCGTCGCCGAAGCTCCACGAAACGGCGTCCGTCCGGATTCGGATGTACGGCAGCGCGCCTGTGCGCCACGTAATGCTCCGCTCCCTTCATGACGGCGCGGAGCGCATCACCGAGGCCCGCCCAATCAAAACCGAGGGGGGCCTGATTTACTACGAAGCGCCTCTTGAGATCACGGAAAACCGGATGCAGTACCAGTTTTATCTGGTCTGCGGCAGCGTGATCTACTATTATTCCCAGCGGGGCGTCACAACCTACATGCAGGACCAGACCGCTGACTTTGTGCTGCTGGCCAACTACGTGCAGCCCGCCTGGGTGAAGGAGGCTGTCTTTTATCAAATCTTCCCGGAGCGCTTCTGCAACGGCGACCCGTCCAACGACGTGCAGACCGGGGAGTACTCCCTGTACGGCCGTCCCGCCGTCCGGGTGTGCGGCTGGGAGACGCCGCCTGTGGAGGGCCGCGTGGGACGCGCCCTGGATTTTTACGGAGGAGACTTGCAGGGAATCCGGAATAAGCTGCCCTATCTGAAGGAGCTGGGGGTCACGGCCCTGTACCTCAACCCGATTTTCACCGCTCCGTCCATACACAAATACGACTGCGCGGACTATTTCCATGTGGACCCCCACTTTGGAGGAGACGCGGCTCTCTCGGAGCTGTCCGGCGCCGTCCATGAAAACGGAATGCGGCTGATTCTGGATATCTCCATCAACCACACCGGCACCGCCCACCGGTGGTTCAACAAGGACCCGATTTTCTTCAGCAAATCAGAGGGTGCGTACCACAATCCGGATTCCCGGGAGCGGTCCTATTACTTCATCAAAGAGGACAACAGCTATCAGTGCTGGATGGGTTTCTCCAGCCTCCCCACCCTCAATTATACCTCCGAGGCTCTGCGGGACATTGTGATCCGCGGCCAGGATTCTGTGCTGAAAAAGTGGCTGAAGCCGCCCTACAGCATCGACGGCTGGCGCTTCGACGTGGCGGACGTGTTCGCCCGGAACGGCGAGGTGCAGCTGGCCCACCAGCTCTGGCCCATGATCCGCAAGAGCATCCGGGAGGAAAACCCGCAGGCCTATATTCTGGCGGAGGACTGGGGCGACTGCGCCGGATATCTCCAGGGAAACGAGTGGGACGCGCCGATGAACTACGCAGGCTGCGGCCGGGTGATCCGGCAGTTTCTGGGCCTGCCGGATTTGTTTCTGGAGCGCAGCGAAATCCTGCGGGCCGTACCGTACAAGATGACGGCGGAGGATCTGGAAAACCGGGTGATGCAGCATCTGTCGAAGCTGCCCTACGTCATCTGGGAAAATCAGTTCAACCTCTTTGACAGCCACGACGTGCTGCGCCTGCACACCTATCCCGGCATTACGGCCGCCGCCTGGCGGGGCGCGGTGATTTTCCAGTTCATGCTTCCCGGCGCGGCCAGCATCTACTACGGCGACGAGGCCGGCATCGACGGCAGATGCTCCGGGGACGACGCGGGCTGCCGCTTCCCCATGCCCTGGAGCCGGGACATCACAGGCTGCGAGGCATACCGCGTCTACCGCACCATGGCCCATTTGAAGGCCCGGCGCAGGGCGCTGTCCCACGGCGGCATGAAGTTCCTGTACGCCAAAGGAAACGTGGCGGCCATCGCCCGCTTCTGGAGGGACGAGGTTTTTGTGGGGATCATTTCCACCAGCGGCGCGGCGGAAACCGTCCGCATTCCTTTCGGCGCGGTTGGCGCCGCCGGTCCCAGAGAAGACCGGGACGTTTTTGGGACGCCTCTGTCCTGGCGTCCTGCCGCCGACGGCGTCAGCGCCGAATTGACGGTGGAAGCGGGCCAGTCCTATCTGATAGAGTGCGAAGTCAGAAGGTGATCTCCCCGTAGTCCGCCGGCCTGCCGCCGCCTTCTGCCCGGCAGGGCAAACAGCCTTCCCCTCCCTTCACCCCCGCCGGGACAGGACACAGGCTTCAAAGATTTCAGTCATCCCACATATCTTTTCATTCCGGAAAGGAGAGCACCGGTCATGCCGGACAATTACACGCTGCAAATGCAGCCGGAGGCCAGAGCGGAAGCACTGGTCACAGGAACATGTTACCGTTTCACCATTCTGACGGAATCCCTGATCCGCATGGAGTATCAGCCGGAAGGGCATTTCACGGACGAGGCCACCCAGACGGTCGTCTGCCGGGACTTCCCGCCGCCGGCCTTCCGCACCGTGGAGGAGGACGGCAGGCTGGAGATCATTACGGAGAAGCTCCACCTGTACTACGACAGGAAGCGCTTTTCCCCCGAGGGACTTTCCATTCACCTGAAGGAGAGCTTCCACGCCCACGGCTCCAGCTGGAGCTACGGGGATGAAATAGAGGACCTGAAGGGTACGGCGCGGACGCTGGACGGCGCCGACGGGGCGGCGGAGCTGGAGAGCGGCCTGTTGTCCCGGGGCGGCTTTACCGTACTGGACGACAGCCGCAGCGCCCTCATCACCGCCGGGCAATGGATCGAACCGCGCCGTCACGAATGCATGGACCTGTACTTTTTCGGCTATGGACACCGCTACATGGCCTGCCTCAGGGACTTCTACCGCCTCAGCGGCCATACGCCGCTGCTGCCCCGGTTCGCGCTGGGCAACTGGTGGAGCCGCTACCACAGATATACGGAGGAGAGCTATCTGACGCTGATGGAGGCTTTCCGGGCCCGGGAAATTCCTCTGTCCGTATCGGTGATCGACATGGATTGGCATCTGGTGGATATTCCGCCGGAATATGGCAGCGGCTGGACGGGATACACCTGGAACCGGGAGCTCTTTCCCGACCCCAAGCGGTTTCTCAGCCGTCTCCACGACATGGGCCTGCATGTGACTCTCAATCTCCATCCGGCGGATGGCGTCAGGGCCCACGAGGAGGCGTATCCGGCCATGGCGGAAGCTCTGGGCGTGGACAGCGCCCACAAGGACAAGATTCCCTTTGAGGCCACGGACCGGAGGTTCATGGAGGCTTACTTCAAGCACCTGCACCACCCCCACGAGGAAGCCGGCGTGGATTTCTGGTGGATTGACTGGCAGCAGGGCAAGCGCTCCGCGGTGGCGGGCGTCGACCCGCTCTGGATGCTCAATCACCTGCACTTTCTGGACAGCGGGCGGGCCGGACGGCTGCCGCTGACCTTCTCCCGCTATGCCGGCGTGGGCAGCCACCGCTATCCTGTAGGGTTTTCCGGCGATACCGTGACCAGCTGGGAAAGCCTCGCCTTCCAGCCCTACTTCACGGCCAACGCCAGCAACGTGGGCTATACCTGGTGGAGCCATGATATCGGCGGCCACATGCTGGGCGCGCGCAGCGACGAGCTGACGGTGCGCTGGGTCCAGTTCGGCGTATTTTCTCCCATCATGCGCCTGCACAGCAGCAACAGCAGATTTTATGGGAAAGAGCCCTGGAACTACGGCATGGAAGCGGAGCGGATCATATCCGATTTTCTGCGGCTGCGCCACCGCCTGATCCCCTATCTCCACACGATGAACCGTCTGACGGCGGAGGAAGGCGCGCCGCTGCTGCGGCCCATGTATTACCACCACGACGTGCACGACGCCTATACGGTGCCCAACGAGTACTATTTCGGCGCAGAAATGATCGTCTGTCCCATCACCGCTCCGGCAGACCCCCGGACCGGGCTGGCGCAATTCCATGCCTGGCTCCCGGAGGGAACATACTACGATTTCTTTTCCAGAAACGTCTACCGCGGCGGCAAAAGGATCTCCCTCTACCGCCGCTGGGACCGGCTGCCGGTACTGGTCCCGGCAGGCAGCGTCATTCCCTTGGCGGGAGACTGTCTGACCAGTCATATTGCCAATCCTGAAATCCTGGAAGTCCAGGTCTATCACGGCGCGGCAGGCGGCTTCCTGCTGGCGGAGGACGATTGCTCCGGCCTGCGGTCCGCGCCGGTTGTGAAGACCCGCTTCACCTATGAGCCGGAAGCAACCGGCGCAGTGTTCCGGATGGAGCTGTCAGGCAAAAATACCGGTCTGATTCCCGAAAACCGTACCTATCAGATCACCTTCTTCGGCGTCCGGGAACCGGAGTCGCTCCAGGTACAGGGCGCAGCGGACGCGCAGTGGTCATACAGCGGGGAGGAGCGGGCCCTGCATGTGGAAATCCGCGGCCGCTCCATCCGTCAGTTTGAGGTCCGGCTCGGCCTTGCAGCGCAGGAGATCATGGAGCAGGACAAGGATTCCCAGCTGTTTGCCATGCTCCACCGCGCCCAGATTGAGTATGAACTGAAAGACAGGATTTACGACGCCGTCACCTGCGGACGAAATGCGGCGGGTATTCTGGCGGCGCTGACGGAAATGCAGGTGGAACCGGCGCTGTACGGCGCAATCGCGGAGATTCTGACAATGAACATATAACTCACGGCAGAACCAGCCCGGCACGAAGGACGCAGGACCCTGCGAAGGGGTCCTGCGTCCCT
>OFFE01000223.1_pt1 | contig 50518 bp, 44 predicted proteins | sample 1521371 | NCBI WGS metagenome assembly OFFE01 (sample SAMEA3504131, study PRJEB24116) | mouse gut metagenome | biome: mouse gut; feature: mouse-associated habitat; material: faeces | place: Denmark | collected 2011 | reverse complement strand
TAAATTCACGAACATAGTTGACTCCTATCCACACTCAAACAATTATACCCATGGGTTTTCCATTTGTCAACAAAAATTTTACGCAAGCTGGGCCTGTACCGCCGTAAGCGCCACCACACCCACGATATCCTGCCAGGAACAGCCTCGGGAAAGATCGTTCACCGGCTTTGCGATGCCCTGCAGCATAGGCCCGTAAGCCTCTGCCTTGCCCAGTCGCTGTACCAGTTTATAACCAATGTTGCCGCAGTCCAGATTCGGGAAGATGAGCACATTGGCCTTACCCGCCACTTCGCTGCCGGGAGCCTTGGACTTGGCCACATGCGGCACCAGAGCAGCGTCTGTCTGCAGTTCCCCATCGATGCACAGGTGCGGATACTGCTCATGAGCGATGCGGGTGGCCTCCACCATCTTGTCCACCAGCGGGTGCTTCGCACTGCCCTTTGTGGAGTGGGACAACATGGCAATGATCGGCTTGGCTCCTACCAGACTCTTAAAGCTCTTGGCCGAAGTATCCGCAATGGCTGCCAGCTCCTCCGCCGTCGGATCCTGATTCAAGCCGCAGTCCGCGAAAAGGAACGTCCCCTTCTCCCCGAAAGTGCAGTCCGGCACATCCAGAATAAAGAAACCGGATACCAGCTTCACACCAGGAGCCGTCTTCAAGATCTGCAGTGCCGGCCGCAGCGTATCCGCCGTGGCATGACAGGCGCCGGCCACCATACCGTCAGCGTCATTGGCCTTGACCATCACCACGCCAAAGGTAAGATAATCACTCAGAAGAATCTCTCTTGCCTTCTCCGGCGTCATCCCTTTGTTCTTCCTCGTCTCATACAAAATATTCACATAACCGTCCAGCTTCTCCGACTTCTCCGGATCGATGATCGTGACGCCGTCCAGCTCCACCTCCAGCCAGCCGGCACCGTCCATAATCTTCTCCTCATTGCCGATCATAATGATGTCTGCGATCTCTTCCTTAAGAATACTGGCCGCTGCGATCAAAGTTCTTTTGTCATTAGTCTCCGGCAGAACGATCGTCTTCTTATCACTCCTTGCTTTCTCTTTCATCAAGTCAATATAAGACATACTGTACCCTCCTTGTATGCATTTTGACAGCTTTTCCCAAACACCCATATTCTACACTGGGATACCATCATAAATAGAAACAGTAAATTAATTATACAAAAAGAACGGCTTGTATACAAGACAGAACTCCTGTAAACCTGTTAATTTTGTATCTTTTTCCATTTACAGCGTGCAAAATATTTTATTTATGATAAACTATAGTAAACGACATGGCAGATTTCGTTTCTAAATAGAGTTTTACGAATGAAAGTCTTAGACTTTCATAGCATGGATGGCCATACGGCCTGCCAGGCGGCAGATTGAGCATGGTGGAGTTTGCTATATATAATATAAAAGGGGAACTTGTCGTAACACTTTCGGAAGTAAGAGGGGTAATTGACTATGAAAACAGTAGGTATCATTGCAGAGTACAATCCATTTCACAATGGACATGCCTATCAGATTGCTAAAGCAAAAGAAATGACAGGCGCAGACTACTGCATCATTGCCATGTGCGGAGACTTCGTGCAGCGGGGCGCGCCCGCTTTGATGGATAAATATCTGCGCGCGGAGACTGCCCTTAAATGCGGAGCCGATCTGGTGTTGGAGCTTCCTGTCTATTACGCATTGGGCAGTGCGGAATATTTTGCTTCCGGGGCAGTCGCTCTTTTCGACAGGCTGGGAATCGTGGACACGCTGTGCTTTGGCAGCGAATGCGGTGACCTCAATATCCTGTCGGAATTTGCCATCAGCCTGCTGGCTGAAGGCTCTGTCTTTAAAGAAGCGCTGGATAGACATCTGCGGATGGGTTATGCCTATCCCAGCGCCAGAAATGCCGCTCTCCAGGCAAGCGCGCCGCAGCTGACACCTTACCTGCATGTCATGACGACTTCCAATAATATTCTGGGCATCGAATACTGCAAAGCCCTTTTTAAACGCAACAGCAAAATCGTCCCCTACACAACCCATCGGGCCGGCAGTTCCTACCATGACGCCAGCCTGCTGAATACTTTTTGCTCCGCGCTGGCGATCAGAGAGGCCATCGATGCTTCCGGCAATCTCTCCGAAGTCACGAAACTGATGCCGCCCATCGCTTTCGACCTGCTGTCATCACAGTTCGGCAAATCCTGTCCGATCCATGCGGACGACTTCTCTCTGCCGCTGCACTACCAGCTGCTGTCCGAACAGGCAGAAGGGTTCACCGCTCATCCCGATATTGATCAGGATCTGTCGGACCGCATCGAGAATCTGCTGCCAACATTCCGCGGCTTTACGGATTTCTGCGAGAAGTTAAAGACCAAGAACCGTACCTACACCCGCATCGCTCGAAGCCTGATGCATATTCTTCTGCAGATCAGGAAGGAAGATCTTCTTACCTTCCAGTCCGAGGATTATGTCTATTATGCGCGCATACTTGGTTTCCGTCAGGATGCAACGCCGCTGTTGACCGCCATCAAGGCAAATGGTACCGTACCGTTGCTCAGCCGGCTGTCCGATGCGGACGAACTGTTACCGGCAAACGGACAGAAGCTTCTTGCCAAAGATATCTATGCCAGCCATATCTATCACAGTCTGGTGCAGAACAAATTCCCTGACACACCCGATCATGGTAACGAATATACGCGTCCTGTTTTGAAAATATAGAACAGATCGTTTCATTTAAAATATCCCCGCAGCTTTGCTGCAGGGATATTTTACTTGTAATGTACTTACCTTCCATTGACAGGCGCGTCCGGCTTAACTAACCGACATTGCAGGTGAATACAGCTCCCGCCCGTGGTCAGGCCGGACTCAGCGCTTCCTGAATCGTACTGACAATTCGATCACGCACAAGAACGGCAATCTGTGCCGTTGACATATTCTTATACTCATCATAAGGAATCGCCTGCAGGAAATGCACCTGTGTCACCACCGGCTTCAATGTCCATTCCTCGAACGCCTTGTAGGAATCGACCAGCGCCACCGGGATGATGGGCACTTTCGCTTTTACGGCGCTCTTAAAGCTTCCTGCCTTGAATTCTCCCACAGTATTGTGATTCTTATAATAACCGCCCTCCGGAAAAATAATGAACCTGCGCCCATTCTTCGTATCTTCCGCCAGCTCTCTAATGAGCGCCACCGACTGCCTCGGATCATCCTTGACCAGCCTTTTGCCATGGATCAGATCGATGAACTGCTTCACCAGAATGCCGTGGGATTTCGCATCATCGATCACCACCGAACATGGTTTCTCATGAGCATACATGATACCAAGCGCATCGTATTTGCCCTGATGATTGGGAAACAGCATGTAACCGCCCTCCTGGGGAAGATGTTCCGTACCGTACTTTCTGGTGGAGATATGCCCTGCCTTCATCATACGGCGGATCGCAAGCTGCGCATACCTGTAACATTCCTCTTCCGAATATTTTTCTCCATGCCTGGCCTTGTAGGCCATCCTGGGTATCATATAAATTCTGGGCAGATTACACACGATAACCTGTAGAAAACGTAACATATCTGCACTCCATTTCTACTCCGACACAAACGCCCCATTTTCTATAATAAGGGGGAAAACAGCTTCAAAAACGGTCCGATCACATTGGTCTTCACAAACTTTTTCTTACACCATTCCAATGTAATCTGTTGAGACACGGCAAAGGTCTCCTCCATGTCTCTTTTCAGATCCCTGATCATGGATGCCCGGTACAAAAAAACACCGCACTCAAAATGATGATAGAAGCTTCTGTAATCAAAATTGATCGTCCCCACCACTGCCGTCTCGTCATCACTGAGCACACATTTGGAATGGATAAATCCCGGGGTGTATTGATAGATTCTGACACCTGCCTCAATCAGACTCTGATAATTGGACTGTGTCAGCCAGTAAACCGTCTTCTTATCCGGCGTTCCGGGCGTCACGATGCGCACATCCACACCTCGCTTTGCCGCCAGCTTTAAAGCCGTATGCATCTCATTGTCCGTCACCAGATAAGGCGTAAAAATATAAAGATATTTTCTGGCCGCACCGATCATATTCAGATAAACGTTTTCTCCCACCGTCTCTTCATCCAGCGGCGTGTCCATATACGGCTGCACGATCCCCCCGGCCGCCGGCCTGTCCACGAACTGATGACGGTATCTGCCATAATATTCTTCCGTATGCCGGGACATATTCCACATCTGCAGGAACATGACCGTAAAATTCCACACCGCTTCCCCTTCGATACGGATCCCCGCATCCTTCCAGTGGTCGCCATGAGTACGCTTGTAATTGATATATTCATCCGACATATTGATGCCGCCGGTATAGCCCACCCTTCCATCGATCACCACGATCTTCCTGTGATCCCTGTTGTTGAGCACCAACGCCAGAAAAGGAACCAGTCTGTTGAAAGCGACACACTTGATCCCCTTCTTCTCTATCATTTCATTATATTCCTTCGGCAGTAGAAATACACTCCCAACATCATCGTAGATCAGCCTTACTTCCACTCCGGCCCGCACCTTGCGCTCCAGTACCTCCAGCACGGTATCCCACATGGTTCCCTCTCCCACAATAAAGAACTCCAGAAAGATAAATCTTTCCGCCTGCTCCAGATCCTTAAGCAGCTGCTTCCACCATGGAAAACCTTCCGGATAATAATCTGCTCTCGTATGTTCCCAGGCCGGCGTATTCGCATAACGCAGGATATAATCACACTGGTTGGCAATACCTGGATCCGCTGCCCTAAGTCTTTCCATAACCTGCGCGTCCTGCTGCAGATTCGACCGGACAAGTTCACCCGTATGCTCCATGGCCATATACAATCTCTTCGGATGGAACACATGCCCCAATGCAAGATACATGACACCGCCAAAAAGCGGAAAGAGCAGGATCGGCACGATCCATGCCATCTTCACCGCCGGGTTACCCTGTTTTAAGATCAGCGCAATAATGACGCCAAAACTGATCAAACGCAGCGCCATCGCGATCTCCACATAATAATTGCCCCACACGACGATCTCCATCATAAAGAACGCCACCTGCAAAATCACGATGAATGCCGTAATCACCAGCCTGTTTAATGCATAATGTAAAAATTTTCTCATTTCAAAAATCCGTTAACGATCTGCTCCTCTGCTTCCTTCTCCGTCAGCCCCAGCGTCATCAGCTTCATTAACTGTTCCCCGGCGATCTTACCGATGGCCGCTTCATGGATCAGATTCGCATCGATATTGTTTGCTGTCAGCTCCGGCACTGCGCTGACACTCGCTTCGTCCATGATGATGGCATCACATTCGCTGTGCCCCTGACACTTACCGTTTCCCACGATCCGGCTCTTAAAAAGCTGTCTGGAATGTTCCTTGGCCACCGACCGGGAAATCAGATTGACACTGGAATCATCCCCATTCATATCCACGCTGAAATCCGTCTCCGCATACTGCCTGCCATGGGTCATGATCTTCTCCCTTATGACCAGGGATGAGCCCTCGGCCACCTGGGCCGTGGTGACCCGTTTGGTGGAATCAATCCCCTTGATCTGTACCGTATCCATTTCCAGGGATGCCCCTTCCGCCAGGTGAATCTCAGTCGTCGGATTCATAAGCCTCTCTCCGCTGCCGTCCCCGCTGCCATAATGCTTCTCCACATATCTGACCTTCGCATTCTTCTCCACGAAAAATCTATGAATCCCCGAATGCTCTGAGGCGCTGCCGCCGCTGTTATGGATACCACAGCCTGCGATAATGGTCACATCCGCATTCTCTCCTACAAAAAAGTCGTTGTATACGCTCTCTTTCAATCCACTCTGGCTGAGCACCACAGGAATATGCACACTCTCGTTCCTGGTGCCCGGTTTGATCCGGATATCAATACCGGAATGGTCCTCCTTCGTGGTAATATCTATATTGGCTGTCGTATTCCTGGCCGCCATCTGTCCGTTGGCACGGATATTATAAGCACCGGCAGGTATCTCATGCAGTCCTGCCACCTGCTCCAACAGGTTCTGTTGTATTGCATCCATCACTGATACCTCCCTTTTATAATTTATCTGTCAGTGTCTTACAGTGCGCACCGGCGCCAAGAAGCTCCGGTATCACCTCTTCTTTACTTCCCACCTTCTTAATCTGCCCATCCGCCAGTAAAATGATACGGTCCGCGATGTTCAAAATACGCTCCTGATGGGAAATGATCAGAATAGAACCATGAATCTCCTCATGCATCTTCTCAAACACATGGATCAGATTCTGAAAACTCCACAGATCGATTCCGGCTTCCGGCTCATCAAAAATGGAAACTTTCGTTCCACGCGCCATGATCATGGCGATTTCAATCCGTTTCAATTCCCCGCCGGACAAAGATGCATTCACCTCACGGTTTACATAATCTCTGGCACACAGACCCACTTCGGAAAGCATATTGCATATTTCCGCCATGCTGGCATCTTTACCGGCCGCGATGGACAAAAGCTCCCGCACCGTAATCCCTTTGAAACGAACCGGCTGCTGGAATGCAAAACTAATTCCCATATTGGCCCGTTCCGTGATAGAAAGATCCGTGATATCCACTCCGTCCAGCAAAATCTGCCCTGCCGTTGGTTTTATAATTCCCGCAATGATCCTGGCAAGCGTACTCTTACCGCTGCCGTTTGGCCCGGTCACGGCAATGAATCTGTCCTCAATGGTCACATTGATATCTTTCAAAATTTCTGCCTCTCTGTTTTCATCTTCCGCAGAGTAGCAGACACCTTTTAATTCTAACATGTTGTCACTCCTTCTCTCAATTCATTAGAGTATCTTATCACAAAATCGAATACTTAGCAATCTAAAAACTGCCGGTATATGATTCCCTCATATACCGACAGTTGTCTTAAAATTTCAGAATATATTACCCCGCTATGCCTGCGCTATGTACGGTGCGATCGCCGTCTCAATCTCCGACAGCCTGTCGTGATTTTCCAAAACTCTGAACTCCACAGGCTTTGACAGATCCATGGAAAAAATACCCATGATAGACTTGGCATCGATCACATATCTGCCCGTCGCCAAATCGAAATATCCGTCAAACACTTCGATCGCCTTGACAAACCCTTTCACCCTGTCAATAGAATTTAAATCCAGCATATAACTTTTCATTTTCTCTCACACCCTTCCCTGCTGTCTGCAGCGTCATGCCTTACCGGCTTCCTTCTGCTTTTCTCATAAACAATTTTATGTCATATTCAACTTTTTGTACAGCCCCAGGTTTACATGTTCCCAAACTGCACGTAACAGTTCTGCCTTCGGCTTCACTGTCACCATTTCATCCTGTGCATCCGCAAAAAATTCGTACGCTTTACAAAAACATCCTCCCGGCATGATAAATCAAAAACGCCACGATCCACGCTGCACCGCACTGCATACATACAATGCAGACCGTCTTCCACAACGATCCCATCTCCCTTTTGATGGTCGCAACAGCCGCCACACAGGGCGTATACAATAATGTAAATACAAGATAACTGACCGCAGCAGGCGGCGTGAAGATTTCCCCCAGCGCCTCGCCAAGGCTGCTCATGCTGGTTCCTGTCAGCACACCAAGCGTACTGACCACCGCTTCCTTCGCGCTGAAACCGCTGATCAGTGCGGTAGCCGCCCTCCAGTCTCCAAAACCAAGCGGCACAAAGACAGGTGCGATCAGCTTTCCGACCATGGCAAGCAGGCTGTCGCCGGAATCCGTCACCACGTTCAATCTGCTGTCAAAGGACTGCAGAAACCAGATGAGCAATGTCGCAATAAAGATCACCGTAAAAGCACGCTGCACGAAATCTTTCGCCTTATCCCACATCAGCAGCAGCACGCTTTTCGCCGACGGAAATCTGTAATTTGGCAGCTCCATCACGAACGGCATGGGCTTTCCATGGAACATTGTCCTGTTCAAAATAACTGCACTAAGAATACCCACCAGAATTCCCAACACGTACAGCCCCATCATCACAAGTGCCTGGTACTCCCGGAAAAAAGCCGCCGCAAACAGTGCATAGATGGGAATCTTGGCAGAACAGCTTATAAACGGAATCAGCAGGATCGTCATCTTCCTGTCACGTTCCGAAGACAGGGTCCTGGTAGCCATAACCGCAGGAACGCTGCATCCAAATCCTATGAGCATCGCCACAAAGCTCTTGCCGGAGAGTCCTATCTTACGCAGCGGTCTGTCCATCACGAAAGCAATTCTGGCCATGTAACCGGAATCCTCCAGGATCGACAGGAAAAAAAACAATACCACGATGATCGGCAGAAAGCTGAGTACACTTCCCACGCCGGTAAAAATACCGTCGATCACAAGACTCTTTACCACCGGATTAATACCGTACTCCACCAGCGCACGCTCCGTCACTGCCGCCATCCAATCAATCGCCATACTCAGAAGATCGCTCAGGAAAGTACCGATCACCCCAAATGTAAGCCAGAATACCAGCAGCATGATCAGCAGAAAAGAAGGGATCGCCAGATATTTTCCCGTCAATACATGGTCAATGCGTACACTTCTCCTGTGTTCCCTGCTTTCCAGACATTTGATGACCGCCTGACTGCACACGCGCTCGATAAAATCATACCGCATGTCAGCGAGCGCAGCATTGCGGTCCATGCCGCTGTCTTTCTCCATCTCCACAATGCTGTGTTCCATCAGATCCAGCTCATTTTCCGACAGATGCAGATTTTCTATGATATCATGATCGCCTTCCACGATCTTGGTCGCCGCGAACCGCGGAGAAATACCGATCCGCTCCGCATGATCTTCCACCTGATGACTGACCGCATGAATGCATCTGTGCACGGCTCCTTTTTCACAAAAATCCATCACTTTCGGATAGATACGGCGCTGTGACACATCCTTTATGACATGGATCAGATCCTCAATCCCTTCATTTTTGACCGCACTGATGGCTACCACCGGAATTCCAAGCGCTTCTTCCATCTTCCCGATATCGATGGTGCCGCCGTTGCTGCGCACCTCATCCATCATATTCAACGCCAGAACCATGGGAATGTGCATCTCCAGAAGCTGCAGGGTCAGATAGAGATTTCGTTCAATATTTGTGGCATCTACAATATTGATGATCCCGTCAGGATGCTCTTTCAGGATAAATCTGCGTGTTACCAGCTCCTCATTCGTATAGGGGCGAATCGAATAGATTCCCGGCAGATCCACCACACAGTCGCCACGCTCCCCACGGATCTCTCCCGTTTTGGAGTCCACCGTCACTCCGGGAAAATTTCCCACATGCTGATTAGATCCTGTCAGCTGGTTAAACAAGGTTGTCTTGCCACAGTTCTGATTTCCTACCAAAGCATATCTCATTTTCCTGCCCTCACCCTCATCTTTTCCCGCACGCGCTCTTTCAGAAAACTACTTCAATCTTACCGGCATCTTCCTTGCGGATCGTCAGCTCGTATCCCCGCAGATGAATCTCGATCGGGTCACCCATAGGCGCTGCTTTCTGCACTTTAACAACCGTCTTCGGAATCAGGCCCATATCCAAAAGCCTGCAGCGAAGTTCTCCTTCTCCACCAACCTTCACGATCTTCACTTCCTGTCCTACTGCTATCTGATCCAGTGTCATCTTCCATCTCTCCCACTATGTAGTATTCCGGGGCTTGATTCTATTCCCCGGTATCTGCAGTATATTGCCGCATAAATTCAATATCACGGCTGCTGCAGCGGTGCATCCGGCTGATATACCTGCTTAAATGCCCGATACGTCCTGCCCATTCCCTCTGCCAGCGTGGTGTACACAATCCCGAGTTCCCGCTTACTCTTCTCGTTGGAACAAAGCAGCGTCTCTTCGGCTTTGGCCGGAAAAGGAATCGGGATTTGCTGTGCCATGGCGCTGTCCACCGTGATCGGGATATCCTGCAGTGCAGCTCTCACTTCCGGATCTGCCGCTTCCTTCAACGTCTGAAAGAAAAGGGCATAATCCACATCCCCATCCTGACAGAGATTGAAAGCCTGCCCATAAGCTTTCTCATTGCCAAGGGTACGCAGCAGCGCCTGCGCGGCATCCTTTACGTACACAAACTGAAATCTGCCATCTGCATCCACAAACGCAGGAAGCACCCTGTTTTGCAGCATCATCTGAATATATACCGACTCCCTTGGAGCATAATTGTACGGACCATAGAGAATTGCCGGACGAAGCACCGTCCACGGAATGTGCCGTTCACCGCAGACCTTTGCAGCTTCCTGCTCTAATGCCACCTTTCCTGCAATGTAAGCCCCTGCCTCCCCCGGAAAAATCCGCTGTTCCAGCGCATATTCTTCCGTCCTGACCGCACTGCCGCCTCTTGCATAAGCATCCACTGTGCTGATTAACACGTACTGTCCGATCTGCCCGGCAATCCCCTGAACAGCTGACTCCACGTCTCCCGCCTGATATGCGCAGAAATCCACAACTGCATCATATTTCTTCGTACACTGTGCAAGAACCTCTGCATCATGCCTGTCACCGGTGATTTCATCTGCCCCAAACGCTCTCATTGAATAGGTTCCGCGGTTCAATACCGTGACCGTATGCTCTTTCAACGCTTCCATCACAAAGACTCTTCCGTAAAAATAACTGCCCCCGATTACCAGTAAATTCATGACCGCCTCCTGTATTATGCTTTACTCCATGTCAGTGCTCTGTCCCGCCGTCCTGCCCGATACCACTCCGGCTTTACACAAACGGATTAAAGTACCGGCTGCCGTCCCAGAAAGTCACCACCAGATCGATCAACAGAACCGCCACCACAAATCCGATCGTCAGCCAGTCATTCCTTTGCATCTTTCTTTTCACATACCAGGTACGTTTCTTATTTTTACCAAACCCACGCAGCTCCATGGCATTGCTGACTGTCTCGATACGATTCAGGCTGGACAGGATCAACGGCAGCAGGATAGCCACCGAATTTTTTAATCTGGTAAAAAGCTTATCCTTCCCCGACAGATCGATTCCCCTTGCCTGCTGCGCCTGGCTGATATTATGATATTCTCTCTGTACATCCGGTATGTAACGCAGCGCCAGACTGACGGAATAGCCGATCCGGTAACTGACGCCGATGCTTGCCAGAGACGCCGCAAATTCGCTGGGATCCGTACATGCAATAAACAAAAGCGCTACCGGCACCACGCAGATCACCTTCATCGTCATGTTGAGATGATAGAACAGCTGTTGTAATGTGACCGTATAAGGTCCGGCGATCGTAAAAAGCACCGTTCTGCTCTCATACAGCTCTACGCCATACTCCGGCGCAAACAGATAGACGAACAGATTGTTCAACAGTAGAAAGACAGCTGCCAGCCCCAGCACGATGCTGATATCCCGGATCCGGATCCGGCTGATCTTAAAGACCACGGCGCTGATCACCAGCATACCAAGCAGCACTCTCGTATCATAAGTAACCATGGAAGCCACGCTCCAGGCAAGGAAAAAGATCAGCTTCGTAGTACCTGTCAGAGCATGTACCGGACTTTCCCGCCTGATATAGCTTAAGATCGCAACCTTCGCCATACTATCGCACCTCCTTCTGCTCATACCCTATAAAGCACTCCGTAAAAACCTGCGGTTCCTCAATACCACATGCCAGACTGAGCGTATACAGGCTGGTTTCCTTTAAGTTAGCCGCCTGCACCAGTTCCGGGTTATTGAGTACATGCGCCGCCGTGTTGTCCGCCAGCATACGGCCATCGCTGAAGACGATTGCCCGTTTCGTATATTCCAGCATCAAGTGCATATCGTGCGTGATCATCAATATAGTATAACCCTTTTCATTTAATTCCTTCAGGAAATCCATGATCTCCGTATAATGGTGATAGTCCTGTCCGGCCGTAGGCTCATCCAGTATAATGATCTGCGGTCTCTGTACAAGAATACTGGCAATGGTCACACGCTTCTTCTGCCCGAAGGATAAAGCCGAAACAGGCCAGTTCCGGAAAGGATACAACCCGCAGATCTTTAATGTCTCTTCCACCCGCCTGGTCCGTTCCTCCTTTGGCATACCGCTTTGCACCAACGCCATCTCCACCTCATCCCAGATCATGGGCTTTGATATCATCTGATTCGGATTCTGCATCACATAACCGATATAAGCCGCCCTCTCCTTGATCGTATCCCCTTTCAGGTCTCTTCCTTCCATGCTGATAGTGCCGCAAACAGGCTTCTCGAATCCACAGATCAATTTGGCCAGCGTACTCTTTCCGGCCCCGTTTCGCCCGACAATACTGACCATCTCGCCCTTATAGATCGTGAAATTCACATCCTGCAGCGTACATGTATCCGGCGTATATCCAAACTTAAGATCCCTGATCTGCAGCAGCTCCTGCCCATGCTGTTCCTGCCGGATCCCCACCCGCTGCGAATGATACCAGCGTCTCACCTGCTCTTTGTCTTCCTGCCGCAGCTGCAGACTGTCCACATGTTCAGGATGCAGCTCCTCCCTGATCTCAACGCCCGCATAGCGCAGCGCCGTCAGATACAACGGTTCCCTGATGCCGTGCTGTAACAGCAGATTTCCCGAAAGCAGCCTGGCAGTCGGCATATCCGCTATGATCTGCCCCTCATGCATCAATATGATCCTGTCCATCCGACGCCATAACACGTCTTCCAGCCTGTGTTCTATGATGATCACTGCCGCACCCGTTCGTTCGTGAACCATATCGATCAGTTCAATCGTCGTCCGGCCTGCAGCCGGATCCAGGTTTGCCAAGGGCTCGTCAAACAGGAGCACCTTTACCTCTTCCACCATCACCCCCGCCAGACTGACCCGCTGCTTCTGCCCGCCGGACAATTCATGAGGAGCATACTCCAAATGATGCACAATATCCACCAGGCCGGCTACCTGATCCACCAGCTGCTTCATCTCTTCCTGCGGCACGCAATCGTTTTCCGGTGCAAATGCAATGTCCTCTCCCACTGTCAGCCCGATAAACTGTCCATCCGTGTCCTGCAATACCGTACCCACCACATGGCTCAGTTCGAAAATACTGCTCTCCTGCGTCTCTTTGCCGTCAACCAGCAGCCGGCCTGTACTTTTACCCGGGTAGGCAAAGGGAATCAACCCGTTAATACAGTTTCCGATTGTACTCTTGCCACTGCCCGACGTACCGGCGATCAATACCCTTTCCCCCGGATAAATATCCAGATTAATATGATGCAGCGTAGGCTCCGCCTGCGACATATATTGAAAACCGTAGTCCTGAAAAGAAATTACGGGAGTTGTCATATCACTGCTCCTTCTCTTGTATATTGCTGCGCTGCATGTAAAACTGCGCATTCTGTCGGCTTCATAAAGAACACGTTTCTTTCTTACGAAGAAAAGAGCCGCCGTATCCATCGATAACGGCCGCTCTCATTGATCCGTGGTCTGCTTAATCCTCCTTACTCAGAGAACCTTTCCTGACAACCGTCTTCGCATATGCAACTAACAGCAGCGAACCTACGATACCGGTCGTGACCATATTGGAGATACCTGCCATCAGGCCCTGTGCAAACAATTTCTCGATGGGCTCCGAATAGATCAGAATATCAAGGCAGGGTGCAACAAGTCCCCATGACAACAGATGCGCAATGACCTGCGCCACATTAAAATGAACAATCTTCCTGGTGTCGATCCCCTCATTGATGTCCAGCTTCATCGTCACAACACCGATCACCAAACCGGCAAATGCAGAAGCAATGATCCAGCTCCACCAGGGTCCATAGTTGGTGGCATCAATCAACGTATGACCGATAAATCCGATCAACAGACCGGCGATCGGTCCGAACAGGGCAGCAAATACTGCCTGTACCGCATACTGCAGACTGATGTAGGTATTGGGAACCGGCGTGGGTATCGAAACCTTACCTAACACAAAAAATAATGCCGCTCCGATACCGATCGCCACCACAGTTTTCACAGATAATTTCTTCATTGGAATTACCTCCCTCTCACTGTAAAATGTTTTATTATGTAGAAATCACACATCTGTATTATAGTCTGACTGTCGACATGTGTCAACTGGAACAGTCAGATCCCGGCATGGACTGCAGCCTGCGAAGTTACATTTCAAGGCCTGACCGGCCGCAAACCGGTTACAGAAACCTATATTATATATCAAGCTGCAGCTGAACTTCCGATTCCGCCTGCTGCTTAAATTCCTCGACCTGAACTGTACTGAGTTCCGGAAGGTCTTCGATAGACTTCACTCCGAAACTGCGCAGAAACTGTTCCGTTGTACCAAACAGCAGCGGACGTCCCGGTGCATCCAGCCTTCCGACCTCCATGATTAAATCATATTCCAGAAGTTTATTGACCGCATGATCGCAGCTGACACCCCTGACCCGCTCGATCTCCAGCCGCGTCACCGGCTGCTTGTACGCTATGATCGATAACGTTTCCAATAATGTATCCGTCAGTACGAATTTCTTCGGCGCTTTGGCAATCTTGATCAAATACTCGTATAATTCTCCTTTGGTACACATCTGTACAGCGTTGTCAAGTACTGTCAGACCGATTCCCCTGTCCTGCACACTGTAATCCTGCGCCATTTCTTCCAGGATCTCTCCCGTCGTCTTCCTGTCTTCCTCAATCACGGCGGCAAGACTGTCTATGGCAACAGAATCCCCCATCGTAAACAGAATTGCCTCTAATACTGCTTTTGCCTTTGCTCTCTCCATATTTTCCTCACTGTGCCGGACTCACTATCCGACTGATGTCAGCTGCAGCGGCTCCTGGCTGCTTACATCCTTCGTCGTTATGATAATATCTGCAAAAATATCTTCCTGTTCAATTCCGATCCTGCCGGTCTTGATCATCTCCAGAATCACCAGAAATGTGACGATCACTTCCATTTTACTGCTCTGCTTCTCTAACAGCTTACGGAAACTGAAGGTTTTGTGGCTTCGCACATACGCCTCCACATAAGTCATTTTAAGATCCATGTCGATCTCGTCTTTCTCAATATTTCCAAAAGTACTTCTGACCGGATCAATCTTGTCCTCCTGTCGCTTCATCACCTGCTTAAATATCTCATGCAGCTTCTGCAGCGTCATATCGCCGATCAGTTCCTCATAATTCACAGGCTGCCTGTACTCCGCTACCTCCTTCGGCAGCGTAGGACTCTTATAAAAGCTGCGCTCTGCATCGATCATACGATCCCTGAGCTCATAGGACATATATTTACACATCTTATATTCCAGCAGCTTTTCCACCAGTTCTGCTCTGGGATCCTCCTCTTCTCCCTCTTCGTTCACTTCTTTCGGGAGGAGCATCCTGCACTTAATGTCGATCAAAGTAGCTGCCATCACAAGAAATTCACTGACCACATTCATATCTTCTGTTTCCATCTGCCGGATATAGTCCAGATATTGTTCCGTGATCTCTACGATCGGTATATCATAAATATCTACTTTATTCTTGTCGATCAAATGCAGGAGCAGGTCTAACGGCCCCTCAAATACTTCCAGCTTTACAGGAATCGCCATAACAGCTTGTCCTTTCTAGGTGTCTTCCTTACTTATCTCTACCACGACCAACTCACCCGGATTAAAGATCCGCAGCGGAATCGTATGCGTCCCCAATCCACGACTGAGGAGCAGGGATGCCCTGCCAAGTTCAAATCTGCCGCCGTCATACTTCGGAAAAAGACTTAAATTGGGCGACAGCACCCCTCCCAGTATGGGCAGACGCATGATACCCCCGTGTACATGCCCGGATACCACCACGTCCGCACCCCAGGCCGCATATTCCTCGAAATACAGCGGATTATGTGCAATCAGGATCTGGCAGGCATCCGCTCTCGGCTCCCCCAGAATCTTCGTAAGATATTCCGCCGGCATGGGATGCTTGCGAAATCTCCTGTAGTAATCCCGGTCAATCTGTGAGCCGCAGACTGCCACATTATACGCCGGCAGATAGGTATTCTGATTGATCAGGGGTTCAATTCCCGCATCCCTGAGTCCGGCCACATAGCGTTCGTATATATTTCCGTACTGCTCCGGATACAGCTGCAGACGATACTCATGGTTTCCCATACCGTAATAAACCGGATATTTTACCGCCAGCTGCCGCATCAGCGAAAGCGCCGTATCGAAGCCTTTTCCTTTTATGGCAGTAAGCATATCTCCCGCCACCAGAACTGCATCGGGAGATATCCTGTCAATCTGCGAAAGCAGCCTTTCATTCTCTTTGCCGTACGACTTATTATGAAGGTCGGAAAGAAGAACAAATCTGCAGGGCTTCTTTATCTTCCCGGACAGAATCTTATACCGCACCGTAATAAATCTGTTGCAGTCCCACGCCGCCACTGACAGACATAATACGGCCAGAACCAATATTAATATTGCAATTCTTTCCAACATACAAATTCCTCATAAATAATGCAAAACACACAACCTGTAAAGTATAACACATACCGGTATGTCCCCGCAATCCGCGAACTTCCGTTCTATTACATACCTTTTGACAGATCAGCCTTACGCTGACGCAAAGTGATTTCGGCAGAACAAACACTTACCGCTTCATCAGGTACAGGAGCCACACCTTTTTCCAATAATCCTTATAATCAGCCTTCTCCACTCCCTTTGCCGCCAGAATGGAAACGCTGCCTATCCTGGTACCGTTCAACTTATAAACCGCTTCCCCCACTGCGTCTCCCTCGGCTACCGGAGCCTGCACAATATCCGGCAGGCTGATCTCTTTCTGGATCTCACTTAAGTTACTGCCCGTCGTATCCAGATATTCAAAGGGGCCTTCATAAGTCAAATACAGGATATCCTCAATCCCACCCTCGATCTTCTGCTCCGGCAGCGGATCCTTATTCTCATCCGTATACATCTGACTGACACTGTACCCATAATTTAACAGGGTAATGGCATCCTGAAAACGGGTTTTGGGATCCGGTGCCGCCATCACGACAGCAATCAATTCCATGTCATCCTTTTTCGCGGTTGCCGACAGACAGTAAAGCGCCTTCGAGGTAGAACCGGTCTTTAATCCCGTGGTCCATTCGTACTGCTTCAGCAGTTTGTTCGTACTGGCCAACGTAAAAGGAGTCGTCCCCTGTGATGTTTTATGTTCAATATCCTCCATCCAAATCTTCGTATATTCGAACACTTCCGGATATTGCGTAATCAATGCTCTCGACATGATTGCCACGTCTCTGGCTGATGAGTAATGGTTGTCGGAATCCGTAAGTCCGCAGCAGTCTTCAAAATGGGTGTTCTGCATGCCAAGCGCTTCAGCCTTCTCATTCATCAGCTTGACAAACTCCCCCTCACTGCCTGCTATGTACTCTGCTACGGCTACACTGGCATCATTGCCCGATGCCACAGAAATGCACTTGATCATCGTATCTAACGTCTGTGCCTCTCCCTCCTCCAGAAAGACCTGTGATCCACCCATGGATTTCGCATAGGCGCTCGTTATGACCTGATCCTCCAGATGAATCCTTCCGCTCTTTATGTGTTCAAAAATGATCAGTAATGTCATGATCTTGGTGATACTCGCAGGACTCCTTCTCGTATCCGCATCCTGCTCACAGATCACCTGACCGGTAGAAGCCTCCATCACTACATAGGACGGTGTCGCCACCTCCGGAGCCGCCTGCACCGTCATCGACAAATTCAGAAACCCTGTGTGCAGCAGGAAACACCCAAGCAGGAACCATACTGCGATCCGTTTTCTCATTATTATAACCATGCTTCTTCTGTCACTCCCCATACACTGTTCTGTACTATACATATTAGAATGGGACAAAAGATATTCCGATCACACATAACAAAAAGCAGCATGGCTGTATATCAATCGAGCAGGGAAGCGTTTTCCCTGCGCATAAAAACAGGCCCGGAAATGATTCCAGGCCTGTCTCATGCTTTAATTGTATTTGCGCTTTCTTGCTGCTTCGGACTTCTTCTTGCGTCTTACGCTGGGCTTTTCGTAATGCTCTCTCTTACGAATCTCCTGCTGGATACCAGCCTTTGCACAGCTTCTCTTGAAACGACGCAATGCACTGTCCAATGTTTCGTTCTCTTTTACGATTACGTTCGACATTCCCGCACCTGACCTCCCTTCAGTCCCAGAGTATTTCGACTGATTGGGTTATTTACGTGTTCTCACACACACTTAGAATTATACCACAATTTGGTTACCAGTCAACTATTATTTTTGTAAAATATGTTATGTCATAATTTTTCGTTACAGTTATCGGCCGGATGCCCCGCAGCAGAGTGCCGGGCACCATGAATAGTAACGATTTTTCTTATGCGATCTGTCCTTCCAGCACCTTCGCACTCTCCGCGATCGCCGCGTCGATCCCTGCCGGATTCTTGCCGCCGGCCTGTGCCATATTCGGCCGGCCGCCACCGCCACCGCCTACAAGCGCCGCAATCCCCTTGATCAGATTGCCCGCATGAGCGCCCTTGTCCATCGCACCCTGGGTCGCCATGGCGATCATGTTCACCTTGCCGTCCTTGTCGGAGATCAGCACCACGACGCCCTCGCCCAGCTTCTCTTTCAACTGGTCGCCCAGCTCCCGCAGGCCGTTCATATCCACCCCGGCAACTTTAGATGCCAGCAGCTTCACGCCCTTCACTTCCTGCACCTGATCCATCACATCGCCCAGCGCGTCCTTGGCCGCCTTGCTCTTTAACGCCTCATTCTCGCTCTGCAGCGCCTTCATCTCCGCCATCAGATGTTCACACCGCTCCACCAGACTGGCGGGAGAAGTCTTAAGCACCCTGGCCGCCTCATGCAGCTGCTCTTCCAGCTTCTGATAATAAGCCGTCACGTTAGCGCCCGTCACCGCCTCGATCCTGCGCACGCCCGCAGCCACGCCGGACTCGGACAGGATCTTGAAGGATCCGATCATGCCGGTAGCCTTCACATGGGTACCACCACAAAGCTCCTTGGAAAACTCACCCATCTGCACGACTCTTACCGTCTCACCGTATTTCTCACCGAAAAGTGCCATGGCTCCGGACTGCTTCGCCTCCTCGATCGTCATCACCTTCGTCTCTACCGCCAGGTTCTCCGCGATCTTCTCATTGACGATCTGTTCCACGCGTCCGATCTCCTCCGCCGTCATCGCCGCAGAGTGGGAGAAGTCGAAACGGGTTCTCTCGCCGTCCTGATAGGAACCGGCCTGCTCCACATGGCTGCCCAGCACTTCCCTGAGCGCCTTCTGCAGCAGATGCGTGGCACTGTGGTTCTTACAGGTACTGCCCCTTCTTCCGGCATCCACGGTCAGCGTCACGGCGTCACCCACCTTGAACATACCACTGGTCACTTTGCCCACATGGCCCACCTTGCCGCCCAGAAGCTTGATTGTATTCTCTACCTGGAACACACCGTCAGCCGTGGTAATGCTGCCGACATCGCCTTCCTGTCCGCCCATGGTGGCATAGAAAGGCGTCTGCTCCACGATCACCGTACCCACTTCGCCGTCCGTCAGCGCTTCCACCAGCTCCGTCTCCGTGGTCAGTACCGTCACCTTCGAGTCAAAAGTCAGATTGTCATATCCCACAAATTCCGTCGTAACGGCCGGATCGATGGACTCATACACCGTCACGTCCGCCCCCATATAGTTGGTCGTCTTTCGGGCCTTTCGGGCCTTGTCCTTCTGCTCCTGCATACATGCCTTAAAGCCGTCCTCATCCACCGCAAAGCCCTTTTCCTCCAGGATCTCCCTTGTCAGATCCAGCGGGAATCCGTAGGTGTCATACAGTTTAAAGGCATCGGCTCCGCCAAGCACCTTGCCATCACCGGCTCCCATGGCCTCTACCATCTCATTCAAGATGGTAAGCCCCTGATCGATGGTCTTATTGAATTTATTCTCTTCCTGTGTCAGCACATTAAAGATAAAATCTTTCTTCTCTTCCAGTTCCGGATAGCCGTCCCGGGAGCCTTCAATGACCGTCCCTGCCAGATTGGACAGGAAGATTCCCTGAATGCCCAGCTTTCGTCCCTGACGCGCCGCCCGGCGGATGATCCTGCGCAGCACATAGCCCCGGCCCTCGTTAGAAGGCAGGATACCGTCGGAGATCATAAAGGTCGCCGAACGGATATGATCGGTGATGATACGGATGGAAACGTCCGTATCATACTCTTTCTTATACTCCACACCGGCAATCTCACACACCCTCGTGCGCAACGCCAGCACCGTGTCCACATCAAAAATAGAATCCACATCCTGCACCGCAGACGCCAGACGCTCCAGTCCCATGCCGGTATCAATATTCTTCTGTACAAGCTCCGTATAATTGCCCTTGCCGTCATTGTCGAACTGGGTAAACACGTTGTTCCAGATCTCCATATAGCGGTCGCAGTCACAGCCTACCGTACAACCGGGCTGGCCGCAGCCATACTTCTCCCCACGGTCATAATAGATCTCCGAACAGGGGCCGCAGGGGCCGGAACCATGCTCCCAGAAATTATCTTCCTTGCCGAAACGGAAGATCCGCTCCGCCGGAATGCCCATCTCTTTATTCCAGATCTCGAAGGCTTCCTCATCCTTCTCATAGATGGAAGGATAGAGCCTGTCCGCATCCAGTCCCACCACCTCCGTGAGAAATTCCCAGCTCCACGCGATGGCCTCGCGCTTAAAGTAATCCCCGAACGAGAAATTTCCCAGCATCTCGAAAAAGGTGCCGTGTCTTGCCGTCTTACCTACATTCTCCAAATCTCCTGTACGGATACATTTCTGACAGGTGGTAACCCGCCTTCTGGGCGGAATCTCCTGTCCCGTAAAATAAGGCTTAAGTGGAGCCATACCGGAATTGATCAGCAAAAGGCTGTTGTCATTGTGCGGTACCAGCGAAAAGCTCTTCATCTTCAGATGTTCCTTACTCTCGAAAAATTCCAGGAACATTCTTCGTAAATCATTTACACCATATGGTTTCATCGTCGTTCTCTGTCCTTTCTATCCCTGAGCTGTTTATTAAAAGGTAAATTTGTCCGCAAAGTAAGCATCCAGCTGGTCGATCGCCACCCGCTCCTGCTCCATGGAGTCACGGAAGCGCACGGTCACACAGCCGTCCGTCTCGGAATCGAAATCATATGTAACGCAGAAAGGCGTCCCGATCTCATCCTGTCTGCGATACCGCTTACCGATATTGCCTCTGTCGTCGAACTCACAGTTGTACTTCTTCGAAAGCTGTGCGAAAACCTTCTCCGCGCCTTCGTTCAGCTTCTTCGAAAGAGGCAGCACGCCGATCTTCACAGGCGCCAGCGCCGGATGGAAATGCAGCACGGTACGCACATCGCCCTCGCCGATCTCTTCCTCATCATAAGCGCCGCACAGCACTGCCAGGAAAAGTCTCTCCACACCCAGAGACGGTTCAATAACATAAGGAATATATTTCTCATTCTTCGAATCGTCGAAATAGGACATGTCCTCACCGGAGGTATTCTGGTGCTGTGTCAGGTCATAGTTGGTCCTGTCAGCGATACCCCACAGCTCGCCCCAGCCGAAGGGAAACAAAAACTCGATGTCCGTCGTTGCCTTGGAATAGAAGGAAAGCTCTTCCGGATCGTGGTCGCGAACGCGCATCTCCTCTTCTTTCATGCCCAGGCTCTTTAAGAAGTCGATACAATACTGCTTCCAGTAAGCGAACCATTCCAGATCCGTATCCGGCTCACAGAAAAATTCCATCTCCATCTGCTCGAACTCCCGCACGCGGAAGATGAAGTTACCCGGCGTGATCTCATTCCGGAAGGACTTACCCACCTGACAGATACCGAAAGGAATCTTCTTGCGGGATGTCCGCTGTACATTCTTGAAGTTGACGAAGATACCCTGCGCCGTCTCCGGACGCAGATACACCGTATTCTTTGCGTCTTCCGTAACGCCCTGGAACGTCTTGAACATCAGGTTGAACTGTCTGATATCCGTAAAATTATGTTTGCCACAGGTCGGGCACGGCACATTATGTTCCTCGATGAAATCCTTCATCTCCTGCTGGCTCCAGCCGTCCACGGAGCTGTCTAACGTCATGCCCTGTTCCGCAACATAATCTTCAATGATCTTATCCGCGCGGAATCTCTCATGACACTCCTTACAGTCCATCAGCGGATCGGAGAAACTGCCCAGATGGCCGCTGGCTACCCAAGTCTGCGGATTCATCAGGATCGCGCAGTCCACACCCACATTGTAGGGGCTCTCCATCACGAACTTCTGCCACCATGCCTTCTTGATATTATTCTTAAGTTCCACACCCAGATTGCCGAAATCCCACGTATTCGCCAACCCGCCGTAAATCTCGGAGCCAGGGTACACAAACCCTCTCGCTTTCGATAACGCCACTATTTTTTCCATTGTCTTTTCCATCTTCTCTGTCCTTTCTATATTCCACCGCCACACTGCGGCTTGTTATCTGTTGATCACCTGTTTATTCTTCATCTATAATCTGTTGAATTTTTGTATACTGTTTTTAAAATAATACATGTTTTCATAATATGTGTTATTCAAAAATAATATAGGACAATGCACCATTTGTCTCTCCGGATTCCGAAACCGGATAGGAAATATTGACACTGCCTTTCCCCGCGAAGGATACATCCAGGTTCGTGTCGGCGCTCTGGTTTACATAAAGTACTTTCCCATAGGTATTCACCAGAAGCTCCTCCGTTGGCCGCATCCCGATAATCACAACCTTCTTCTTCTCCGGCTCTTCTATGCCGCCGATCTCCATCGGCTGCCCTTTTGGAGAAATAAATGCGACATAGCCCAAATTGTAATCCTGTCCTTCCGCCTCTTCCAGTGTCCCTACAAATAACGTCCGGTTGTTAAAAGCGCTGTAGTCTTCATCTGATACATAATCAATATGAATCAACACCTTTCCGTCCCGCTCGTCTACCTCTCCAAGCACGACTTTTCCTTCACCGTTATCTGTGCAGTATTCCTCGACTCTCTCCCGCGCCAGCGATGTAAGCCCGTCTTTCTCATAATAATCCTGTTCAAACTGCCCTATGATCTGATGGCTGACCTTTCCGTCTTTATCAATGGAAAGGGAACTCACCTCCGGCGTCCTGTCGCTGCCGCAGCCGGTAAACATGCTGGCCGCTGCCAGAATAAATACACAGATCTTTAACCTTTTTGGCGCCGCGGGTGTACAGGCCGGCTGCATAAGTGTTCTTCTCATACTCTCTCCTCCCACATACTGCATTACATTATATTAAAGATTATCCACAATTTCAAGACTTTTAAACGTCCTGTCAAGATATCGTCTTCGATAATCATCCGCGATCGCCCGAAGCTCTGCCAGCACATTTTCCTTCACCGTAAATGTATACAGTTTTTCAATGCTCGAACTCATAATGTAAGACACCGTATAGGCTGTAGACTCGTCCCAATCTCCCTCAACGGGCATTCCCGGGAATTCCCCGTTGACTACCATCGCCTTCATCTCGAAAATGCAGCGGATCAGCCTGTTGGAAATCCCTTTATGTAATACCGCACGCAGTGACTGGTACACCAGCTTCAGCATTTCCTTCTCGTCATTGTTCTCTCTCGTATAATAATCAGACACCTCCAGGAAGTACATTCCGTAATAGGCTCCCTCGAAATCCTCCCGCAATCCTTCAAAGTAATTGCTGATTGCGGCATCCATGACCGTATAGGAATTCCTGCCGGCATACAGTTTAAACTCTCCGAAAGAGAAGGGATTTGTCGCTGCCAGCAGCCTGCTGTTAGGCTTGCGTGCTCCCCTGGCAAAAGCGGAAATTTTCCCCTTCTCCTTCGTAAGTATCACCACTCTTCTGTCATATTCCCCCATTGGCTCAGCCTTTAAAACCATTCCCGTAATCTGTATATATTCCTGCATGAGAATGCTCTCCTGCCCTTTCCTTCCCCTCACATTTCTCTGTACTTTCGTCCCGTGTTGCATTTTTGTAGGCCAGAAAATCATCAATCCGGCCTGTTATCATAAATTTATCCCAGTAATTTATCGCTTTCATCTTACGCCCCCTGATCCTGTATGACGCTGACACACGCAGTGTAGAGCGTGGATACAGCCGTCTGACAGGTATTCTTTTCATAATGATAGGGTTCGCAGATTTGTCTTTTTCTATTCTGTTTCTTTGGGGTTATAGCCGAAATTTTTCAGCAGATAATCACTGTCCCTCCAGTCTTTTTTCACCTTCACCCAAAGCTTCAGATTAACCTGGCGCTCCACCAGTTCCTCAATATCCGGCCGGGCCAGAGAACCGATTTTCTTGAGCATACTGCCCTGCCTGCCAATAATGATTCCCTTATGGGATTCCCGCTCACAGACAATGGTCGCCTCAACATCTACAATATGCCTGCGGAATTTCATCAACTCAATAGTAACCGCGATCCCGTGCGGAATCTCCTCCTCCAGACAGCGCAGTGCCTTCTCTCTGATCAGCTCCGCCACAATCTGGCGCACAGGCTGATCCGTCACAGTATCTTCGTCGTAAAAAGGTTCCCCGTAAGGCAGATACTTCATGATGCACTCGATCAGCACCTCCATGCCATCCTTCTTCAGCGCGGACACCGGAACAATTTCCGCAAAGTCAAGCTGTTTCCTGTAGGCATCTATATAAGTAAGGATCAATTCCTTCTGTACCGTATCAATCTTATTGATCACTAAAACAACAGGTGTTTTTGTTTTTTTCAGCTGTTCGATGATATGTTGTTCCCCTGCTCCGATATAATCCGTCGGCTCCACAAGCCAGAGGATCACGTCCACATCCTCCATAGTGCGTTCCGCCACATTGACCATATAGCTTCCCAGTTTATTCCTGGCCTTATGTATTCCCGGCGTATCCAGAAACACAATCTGCCCTTCCTCTGAAGTGTATACTGTTTGAATGCGATTTCTGGTAGTCTGCGGCTTCTTCGACGTGATAGCGATCTTCTGCCCGATCAGCGCATTCATCAATGTTGATTTACCCACATTAGGTCTGCCGATCAGTGTGGCAAACCCCGCCTTAAATTGTCTGTTTTGGTTTTCCTGCATATGTCCGCGTTTCACTCCCTCATACCATCTTTATCTCTGTCAGATTCCTTCAAAACCGGTTATTCTGCGTCTGAACTACTGTATTCTTCCCTCTGGCCGTGCTCTTTGACCAGGGCATGATCTTCCTGCCTGCTTTCACGCAAAGGCTCCGTCGGATCCTCTGTCATCTTCCGGTCATTTGACGTTCTCATATCCGTAACATAAGGATTATACGGCTTCTTATTTCCGGCCCTCCATCCTGCGTGTTTCTTCATCTGTCTCTTTACGATAATCCGCACGATCAGGATAAAAATCATACCTGCAGCCAGCCACACAACCAAATACGGAATATGAATCACAAACCAGATTGCCGCATTCCTGATCCCCTGGCTGACCCCTTCCAGACTCTCCAGGAATCCGTTTCGAATCCGTTCCCCTGTCGAGGCTCCTTCCGCAGGTGAATAGTGCTCCACTTCATCCACATTTAAATATACCGTGCTGTAATCAATCCTATTGTCATATGTACGCAGCTGTGCTTCCATGCTCTCTATCTGATAGCGTACCTCCGAAAGACGTCCCTCGATCGTTACGATGTCCTCCACCGACTCCGCCTGTTCCAGCAGCACAAGCAGCCTGTCCTGCTCCGTGAGAAGCGCCTTCTTATGACTCTCCAGGTCTACATACTGCAGCGTTACATCCGTCACACTCTCCGAACGGCTTGTCACATTGGTCTGCTCTCCAACCTCTTCAAGAAATACATCCAGATTCTCCCGCGGTATCCGCACCGTCATATTGGCATATCGCAGATATTTTGTTCCCTGAAAGTCCTTGGAGTATTCTTTCCCTCTGCTATAGCTGGACATCTCTTCCACGTAACCGCCAAGTTCCGTGACCCTCCGTTCAATCCCAGGCAAAAGTGAATCAAACTGTTCCGTCTCCACAGTAAGGTTTACATTCTTGATCAGCTTCCGTTCCGAAGCCTCCGGCTCGGGCACTGCTGCATCGACATTCCCCGCTTCCGCCTGTTCCACCGCTTCTTCCGGATACGCTTCCGCCGACTCATTCTTATAGAGTCCACCACCGGCGTCGTAAGATGCCGTATCGGATGCTGACTCATAGACAGACATTTCCATACCGCCTGCGCTGCCGCAGGCGGCAAGTGTTATCATTATAACCACTGCCATCAGCATGGTATACACATATTTCTGCAAGCTCTTTCTCATAAACTCCTCCGGATCATACCCCTAATGGAACAGATACGCAATCTCCCCGAACCGCTCTGCATTCTCTTTGATCTTCTCCTCATTCCCCACAACACACAGATAATCATCCTCGATAAAGGCACGGATATATACCGCCAGTTTCCGAATTGTATCTGCGTCTGCCGAAAGCAGCTCTTCTCTGTTCTTCTGCAGCTGTTCGTATTCATAGTGTGTCATGTACCCGGTGAGGGAGTACATCCCCTTCGCAGAAGGCGTCAACGGCATATCCAGCTCACTGAGCGCACCGATAATATATTGTGTCATCGTTCTCTCGTCAGCTTCAAATCCGGCAATATGATCCGCCGCCTTCTCGTAAACATCGATCGTCTTCTCCAGATTAGGATCCCTGTAGGACACGAAATAACTCTCTCCCGACTTACCGAAATTACACATGCATCCGTAGGCGCCGCCTTTCACACGCACCTGCGTCCAAAGATAATCATACCCCATCAGTACGCGAAGCACACGAAGCGCTCCATGATACGGAAGACCTTTTCGCACAAAATTGCCTGCCCGACACACATATTGAATCTGTGCCGCAGACATAAATCCTTCATTCTTCTTAACCGGCACCGGATCATACCCCGGTCTGTCAACCGCATCCGTATATAAACCGCTCTTAAACTTCTCGATCAGCGGTGCGATCTCCTGCAGTCCCTCCGGTTCTGCGGTATAATCCACCAGCAGATTCTCCGCGCGGAAAATATACCGGACCAATTTCTGCAGATTATCTGCCAGCTCTTCTTTCCGCTCCTCGAAATCCTTCTCCAGTCCTTCCAACAGCCGGTAAAAAGGAATGCCGTTAATATGCTCCAGCACCATTGCCGGTTTTGAAAAGTAAGCCATCGCTCTGCCTGCCGCCAGTGTATGTCCTGCAGACATCATACTCGCCTGTTTACAGGAACGGGCCTCCGCCACCAGTTCATAGAGCCGTTTGGCATCCGTGTAATTCGATCTTGTCAGGATCTCTTCCGCCAACGCAAAAGCCTGCGGCAGATTTTCATATAAGACTTTCACCTTCAGATCAAAGGTGGCCGTATATCTTTCCAAATCCCTGGCATCCGTATAGGTATTGACCACCGGTGCAATACCGCCGGTCTGCAGATTGATCTCATTATACAGCTCACTGTAACTGTGATCCGCCGTATTCACCAGACCAAGCATCATCTTTAATATTCCCACATAAGGGAACAATTCTTCCGGCACCTGCCTTAAATCAAACATAAAGCGCAGATATCCGATACCGTTTGTGTAAATATCATGATACAGAAGAACCGTATCACCGACTTTCTTCTCCTCATTAACATAGGGCATGGCTTCTTTCTTCAGATCCGCTCTGGACAGCAGCGGAATTCTCTCCAGATCCTCTTTCCGGCTCGGCTCCTCCTGATACAGACGAAGTTCTTCTGTCTCCTTTACGATCTTCGCTATCTCTTCGCTGCTCATAGCCGCTTTCTTCTGCGCCAGTTTCTCCGCCAGCTCTCTTTCTTTTCTGCCGGTCAGCCCTTTCACCGGATTTACGACTACGATACTCTTATGGGAATTCTGCAGCAGGTACTTCCTGATCATATCTTCATAATAGGAAGTGTCTACCTTCTTCTTCAACTCCCGATAGACCTCCAGCAGCTCTACCTCCGTAAACGGTTTCCCATCATCATACAGCCACGATTCCAGCATCTGCAGTCCATACATAAGTCCCTTCGGATAAGAACCAAAATCCGCTTCTCTGTACTTAAATTCACTGCTGTTCAGGCTTGCTTCCACCGCCTTCTTATCAAGCCCCTTCTCGGAAGCTGTTTGAAACGTATCCTCTATAGTACGGATAAAAGTATCCCGCTGTTCGGCATTCGCATTCTTTGCGATCACGGAAAAATAAGGCTGCCTGACACCCGTATCATATACACAGCTCACATCCGTCCCGATGCCGGCATCCAACAGAGCCTGCTTAACGGGCGCTCCCGGTATCGAACACAGTACATCTGCCAATGCCGCAAATCCGTTACAGAACTCCGGTCCCGGCTGTTCTCCCAGCGAAACGTTATAAGCCAGATACGTATTATCCTGCTCCGACTCGCTCTCCATAATAGAATATTGTTTCTCAACCATTCTCATGGAAGAAAAGGCAGGCTCTGACGCCAGAGAAGAGTCCACCGCCAGCGCTTCATATCTGGAAAGATACTCTTCGTCAATATACTGGAGCTTCTGAGCCATATCCATATCCCCATACAGGTAAATATAGCTGTTGGAAGGATGGTAATATTTCTTATGAAAAGCCAGGAAATCCTCATATGTCAGCTCCGGAATCACATCCGGGTCCCCGCCGGACTCCACGGCATAGGATGTATGCGGATAAAGCGAATTCATGATCTCCCGTTCCAACACATCATCCGGAGAAGAATAAGCCCCCTTCATCTCACTGTACACAACACCGTTAATATGCAGGGCATCCCCGGCATCCTCCATCTCATAATGCCAGCCTTCCTGTTTGAAAATTTTCTCTTCATGATAAATGTTGGGGTGCAGCACCGCATCCAGATACACATCCATCAAATTCTGGAAGTCTTTATCATTACAGCTGGCCACAGGATACACCGTCTTGTCCGGATAAGTCATGGCATTTAAGAAAGTATTCAACGATCCTTTCGCCAGTTCGATAAACGGATCTTTCACCGGAAATTTATCCGATCCGCACAGCACCGTATGCTCCACGATATGCGCAACCCCGGTACTGTCCTTTGGCGGCGTACGGAAACCGATATAGAATACCTTATTTTCATCGTCATTCGATAAGAGCGCCACTCTCGCCCCCGTCTTATTGTGCTTCAACAAATAACTGACTGAATTTAAATCCCTGATCTCCCGTCTCTCGATCACTGTATAAGCCTGCAACTGTTCTATCTGCATGATCCTCATAAACTCCTTTCATCTTGTCCTGTATAGCTTCACACGCTAAACGACATCAAACTTAATTTTGACAATATCAACTCCTGCACTACAATCCCGTATTTCTTCTTCTGCGCAAGATTCATCCCCACCAGTTCTTCCAGTTTTATCACTTTATTTTCATACTTCACCTCTGCCCTGCCAAACAGGCTTTTCTTTTCCACCAGCGTACAGACTTTGACCCTGGCCTTAAGCTGCCGGTATGTCTTACAGGAAAACTGTTCCGGCGTCATATAATAGAACTGACTCTCCAGAGTCGTCTCCGGATCAGTATCCTTCAGCAGATAGTGTTCCACGATACTCTTGAATTTAAAAGTGACCATTTCATCTTCCAGGATCTCCTGATAAGTATATTTCGCTCCCAGATACAGGGAACCTGTATCCTGCATAAAATATTTGAAATCTCTATTCTGATATTCCACTTCTTCTACCATCCCGTATAGTAAGTTCATTCCGATAACGGTTTGGCCGTCTGCTTCCCCGTTACCTGTATCCTGCCGTACAAATTTACTCTCTGTTTATCCGGATACAGTGCTTCCTGCCAGAGATTCGATTTTATCTCCGCTCATGCGAATGGCATCTTCGATCGTGCGTCTGCTCAATCCCGATTCCTGCATCACTTCCTCCACAGTCACCTTCCTGCGAAGTTCTTCGCAAAGCTCATCCGCCGCCCTGGCAACTTTATTGACCCTGTCCAGAATTTTCCTGTCTTTCCTGACCTCCTCGGCGCTCTGCGCTATATACTCTTCCATGGCATCCATGACCATCCGGGCCAGCATTCCCTGCGCCTCGGACGCATCCTCCAGCGCCCCCAGCATAGTAACACCCGCAGCCACCGCCAGGTTGCCCTCCCCGATCAGATCCTCCAGATAAACTCCCTGCCCGGCATAGAGCTTCGCGATCTCCAGCACTTCCGGCAGATACAGCTGTGTCAGCAGACTCCTCGCATCTGCGTCCCCCGCCATGGCAGACAACGTCACTGCTTCCCGCTCCCCATCTGTCACTTCAGGAAGATTCTTAAGTTCCTCCAGATAATTCTCCAGATAATCCTTCTCTTCCTGTGCAAGATACTCCTCCGGATCAACCGGCTCACCGATACCGATCCTGCGCTGATGCAGGTAAGCATACACCATATCCATCTGCTCCCCGCTTAAGGCAAGTGGTTCAAACAACGCCTCCACCTGCTCTTTTGAAACACAGTTTCCCTGCTCCCTGGCCTTCTTCCTGACCTCTTCCAAAGTCTTCGCAAATATAAGCTCTCTGTTTTCCGTACTCATATCACCCGTCACATTCCCTCTTTCTTCGCAATCACTGCAATAGTCTGTCCAGGCTGTCACACAGCCCGGACATTTTACGAATTCTTAACATGTGTATGCGTATACAAATGTTCTTCACAATATTCATAATTCCCGTCACATTTGGAACAGAACCGGAACTGCAGCTGCGGACTGTCAACTTCCGTTCTGCCGCAGATCGCACATTTATGCTTGGTAATGCCCGAATTCCGCTTCACATCCCGCTTAAATTCCTGTCTTCTGTGTATCTGCTTCGGATTCAAATGCATCATGTTGCGCGAAGTCAGGAAGAAAACAACAAAATTAAGCAGCGAAGCGGCAATCGCAAACTTACCGTCCACACTTGTCTGCAGGAAATCAAACAACAGCATGACGGCATAGATGGTACCCAGCCATTTCACCTTGATCGGTATGATAAACATAAGCAGTACCTGAACATCAGGAAATGTCGCCGCAAATGCAAGGAAGATAGACATATTAATATAATAAGTGCTGAAATACAGGGAAGTGATCAGAAAATAATAATCCGCTCCCAGACCCGCTATCATATCCCTGTTAAACAGATACTGAAATCCCATCAGCAAAAAACTACCCGCTATCGTAAAAAGCATTCCCTGAAACAGATAGACATTATACCGGTACGTGCCCCATGTTCTCTCCAACGTCGTTCCGATGGAACAATAAAAATAAAGCATGAGCAGCGTAAAGAAAATATTGCTGCTTTCGGGCGGGATCAGAATCCATGTGAACAACCTCCAGACCTGCCCGTGAAGGATTGCATAGGGATTCAGAGTCAGATACAGAATCAGCGTACCGCTCCTGTCAAACATCTGCAGCAGATATCCCACCGCATAGCATAATACCAATACAAAAGAAAGATTCTGAATCGCATATTTCCCAAATTTACGTTCAAAAGAACTCATTCTCATCTTATTTAACCACGCCTTTCTCTTAACCTGTGTGCATTTTCAAATAGAACACTGAATACATTTTAACATTCCTTATTTTAAAAGTAAACGATACTGCTTTCAAAAATGCATAAGTCATGAAAATTTTATAAATACATCCTGAAATCTTAACACTTTACCAACAATTAGCCAATTGCTTTTTACAAAATGGTGTCGTATAATGACAGAGTCTGTCAGAGCAGCTCTACTTATTTATATAGCAGTTTATATAGCAAATGCAGACAGGATTCCGAGAGACTAATCAAAGATAAGGAGTGAGATCTGAAATGAGTGAGATGCAGTATACTCTTGGTATTGATATCGGTTCTACAACCGTAAAGATCGCTGTTCTCGATCAGCGGCAGCAAATACTCTTCTCCGACTATCAAAGGCACTTTGCAAACATAAGAGAGACCTTATCCGGTCTATTACAGAAGGCATATGACATGCTGGGCAATCTGACCATCCACCCGATGATCACCGGTTCCGGCGGTCTGACCCTTGCCAATCACCTGCAGGTTCCCTTCGTCCAGGAGGTCATTGCTGTTTCCACTTCCCTGCAGACCTTCGCCCCCGTCACCGACGTGGCGATCGAGCTGGGCGGTGAAGACGCCAAAATAATTTATTTTGAAAACGGTAACGTAGAACAGCGTATGAACGGTATATGCGCCGGAGGCACAGGTTCTTTCATCGATCAGATGGCCGCCCTGCTGCAGACAGACGCGCCCGGACTGAATGCCTATGCACGAAACTATCATTCTCTATATACGATCGCAGCAAGATGCGGTGTTTTTGCCAAATCTGACATCCAGCCCCTGATCAATGAAGGCGCCACGAAAGAAGATTTATCCGCTTCCATTTTCCAGGCGGTAGTAAACCAGACCATCAGCGGTCTTGCCTGTGGCAAACCAATCCGTGGCCACGTCGCTTTTCTGGGCGGTCCACTGCACTTTCTGTCGGAATTAAAACAATCCTTCATCCGTACCCTGAAGCTGGATGAAGATCATATTATCGATCTTGACGATTCTCATCTGTTCGCCGCCATCGGTTCTGCGCTGAATGCGAAGGAAGAGACTTTCTACAGCATGGAAGAAATGGTGGAAAAGCTTTCTGCCGATATTAAGATGGAATTCGAAGTGGAACGTATGGAGCCTCTGTTCGCTTCCCAGGAAGAATATAATACCTTCCGCAGCAGACACTCCGCACACCATGTAGCTACTTCTGACCTGTCCACCTACAAAGGTAAATGCTTTCTTGGTATCGATGCCGGTTCCACTACTACCAAAGTGGCCCTGGTGAGCGAGGACGGCTCACTGCTTTACTCTTTCTACAGCAGCAATGACGGAAGCCCTTTAAAAACCGCCATCCGTTCCCTGAAAGAAATCTATGCGCTTCTGCCTGCGGATGTTCAGATCGTCCGCTCCTGCTCCACCGGCTACGGTGAAGCTCTGATGAAAGCTGCTTTTCTGCTGGATGACGGTGAAGTGGAGACAGTGGCACATTACTATGCAGCCGCTTTCTTTGATCCGGAAGTAGACTGTATCCTGGATATCGGCGGCCAGGATATGAAATGCATCAAGATCAAAAACCAGACGGTAGACAGCGTACAGCTCAACGAAGCGTGTTCCTCCGGATGCGGTTCCTTTATAGAGACTTTTGCCAAATCCTTAAATTACAATGTGGAAGATTTCGCCAAAGCCGCGCTGTTTGCCGAGCATCCCATCGATCTGGGAACCCGATGCACCGTATTCATGAATTCCAAGGTGAAACAGGCCCAGAAAGAAGGAGCATCCGTCTCCGATATTTCCGCCGGACTTGCTTATTCCGTGATCAAAAACGCGCTGTTTAAGGTGATCAAGGTTTCCGATGCCACAGAACTGGGCCGGAACATCGTGGTGCAGGGCGGCACTTTCTACAACGACGCCGTGCTCCGCAGCTTCGAAAAAATCGCGGACTGCCAGGCTATTCGGCCTGATATCGCCGGTATTATGGGTGCCTTCGGCTCTGCACTGATCGCCCGGGAACGTTATCGGGAAGGTGCATGCACTTCCATGCTGACCATCGAACAGATCATGAACCTGCAGTTTGAAACCAGTATGGCAAAGTGCAAAGGCTGTACGAATAACTGCCGGCTCACCATCAATAAATTTACAGGCGGACGCCAGTATATCTCCGGCAACCGCTGTGAACGCGGCATCGGCAGATCCCGCAGTGAGAACGGAATGCCGAACCTTTATGAATACAAGCAAAAAAGGCTCTTTTCCTATGAACCGCTGTCTCCCGACCTGGCTCCGAGAGGTACCGTCGGTATTCCGCGTGTTCTGAATATGTATGAAAATTATCCATTCTGGTTCACCTTCTTTACGAAGCTGGGCTTTCGCGTTGTGCTCTCGCCCAGCTCCAACCGCAGGATCTATGAGTTGGGGATTGAATCCATCCCCAGTGAATCGGAATGCTATCCCGCGAAGCTGGCACATGGACATGTGGCATGGCTGATCAGCCAAAAGGTAGATTTTATCTTCTACCCGGCGCTCTTCTACGAGCGCGATGAGTTTCATGACGCGAACAATCACTACAATTGTCCGATCGTCACTTCCTATTCGGAAAATATCAAAAATAATGTAGAACAGATCGGACGCGGCGAAGTTCCGTTCCGCAACCCTTTTATGTCCTTCCGGGATCTGCAGACGGTCACCTCCGCACTCACCAGAGAGTTTCAGGATCTTCCTGTCACGGCGGTAATAGATGCAGCGCAGGAGGCATGGACCGAGCTGGAACAGGCCAGACAGGATATGCGGAGCAAAGGCGAAGAAGTCCTGCGCTTCATGGAAGAAAACCACAAACGCGGCATCGTACTGGCCGGCAGGCCTTATCATGTCGACCCGGAGATCAACCACGGCATTCCGGAGCTGATCAATTCCTACGGCCTTGCAGTGCTGACGGAAGATGCCATATCCCATCTGGCGCAGCCGGAACGGCCGCTGATCGTTTCTGACCAGTGGATGTACCATTCCAGATTATATGCCGCTGCCAGTTATGTAAAGACGAGAAACGATCTTGACCTGATTCAGCTCAATTCCTTTGGCTGTGGGTTGGATGCCGTCACCACGGATCAGGTCAACGATATATTATCCGGCTCCGACAAGATCTATACCTGTCTGAAGATTGACGAAGTGAACAATCTGGGAGCCGCCAGAATTCGTATCCGTTCCCTGCTCTCCGCCATCAAGGTGCGAGAACAGAAAGGCAAACAGCGCACGATCCATTCCAGCGCCATTACGAAAGTCCCTTTCACCGAAGAAATGCGAAAAGATTACACGATCCTTTGCCCGCAGATGTCACCTATACATTTTGATATCCTGCAGGCAGGTTTCCAAGCCTGTGGATACCATTTCGAAGTACTTGACAACGATAACAGGCATGCCGTAGACGTGGGATTAAAATATGTGAATAATGACGCCTGTTATCCTTCCCTTATCGTTGTGGGACAGATCATGGATGCCCTGTTGTCAGGGAAATACGATCTGAATAAAACCGCCGTAATCATGACACAGACCGGCGGAGGATGCCGTGCCACCAACTATATCGGCTTCATCAGACGTGCCCTGGAAAAAGCCGGTATGCCGCAGATTCCTGTCATCTCATTAAATCTGGCCGGCATAGAAAGCAATCCTGGTTTCCATTTGAATGCCGAACTGCTTACGCGCGCCGCTTACAGCGCTCTATTCGGGGATATTTTTATGCGCTGCGTCTATCGAATGCGCCCATATGAGAAAGAACCGGGTTCTGTAGACAGACTTCATCGGGAGTGGGTGGATAAATGCCGCCGTTTTGTATCCGGAAAACACATGAATTACCTTACCTTCTGTAAGATGTGCCGGCAGATCATACGGGATTTCGATGCCGTTCCCATCCATGAGGATCTGATCAAACCCCGAGTGGGTATCGTAGGCGAAATCCTCGTAAAATTTGCTCCTGCCGCCAACAATCATCTGGTTGAACTGCTGGAGAGCGAAGGAGCTCAGGCCGTAGTCCCTGACTTGTTGGATTTCATGCTCTACTGCTTCTATAACCAGATTTATAAGGCTGAATATCTGGGTACTTCCAGAAAAGCGGCTCTTTTCGCCAGAACCGGTATCTGGACGCTTGAAAAGATGCGGAGTTCGGCTGCCAAAGCATTCGAAAAGAGCAGACATTTTTCACCGCCGGTAAGTATTTATCAACTGGTGGAATATGCCAGACCAATCGTTAATATCGGTAATCAGACCGGAGAAGGATGGTTTCTAACCGGGGAAATGATCGAATTGATCCAAAGCGGCGTCAACAACATCGTCTGTGCACAGCCCTTTGGCTGTCTGCCCAACCATGTTGTTGGTAAAGGAGTGATCAAGGAACTGCGCAAACGCTACCCGCTCTCCAATATCGTGGCAATTGACTACGATCCGGGAGCCAGCGAAGTCAATCAGCTCAATCGAATCAAGTTGATGCTGTCCACCGCCCAGAAGAATTTAAAAAAGAAAGACGGCAAATCCAGACGTCCCAAAGCAAAATAGCCATACAGCTGCGATAACACAAAGAAACAGCTGCATAACTTCCGGTTGCAACACAAAAAACAGCTGTAATTCTTCATTGGCAATATAAAATATCCTCAGAACAGCAGATTGATATAATCTACCTTCTGAGGATATTATTATAATCCGGAAATTAACCGGACGCTCACCTGTCCATATCGAACTTATGAATGACGATATCTTGTATCCGCTGCCAATCGCATTAGAATTACAGATGTTATTTCGCATTCGCCGACGACCGTATTGATCTTTATGACCAATATCTCACATCTGCTTCCTGACTACCAGATATTCATTATCCAGCTGATAAAAGGAGCATTCAAAATTACCGCCCCGCAGGAATCGTCCCATATCGTCCTCATCCAGATCCACCATGCAAACATAACACTCGTAATCTTCATCATACTGATAATTACTGCAGGTATCACAATTGCTCATCCGCCATCTACTCTTCTTTCTAATAAAAAGTCTTGTCCACCTTGCGGTTAATAAACCTGATCTTTCCCCTGATCTCGTCCGCCAGCTCTGCGATCGCTTCCTCGGCCGTCTCTTTCTGCAGCTGGTTCACACAAAAAATACAAGTGCCGAATTTATCGTTGGAAAAGAGCTTCGGCTTCTCCCACTTCACAAAATAAGAGACTCTGTGTTTGAGCAGTAACTTCTCTATCTTCTCCTTAGTAGAAAGATCCGTTACCTGACACCACTCCAGCTCATTATGTACTTTCACTTTCTGATATGCAGTCTCCATGATCGTCCTCCGTATCTTTGCCGGCTCAAACCGTAATCCATATTTATTATAGCCTATTTTACGCAAATGTGCAATTATTGCATGATAGCTTTTTTTATGCTATATTTACATTAGTTATTTTATAGTTAACAACATATGTTTACTATAGTTATTGTGAACGGCTTTGGAATCGTAAATAATAACATACTGTAAGACATGGATATTTCAAAAAATAAAAATGTGAGGATTAACATTATGCCCATCAAAGTAGCAGATTCTCTACCGGCAACAACCACACTCGAGCGGGAAAATATTTTCGTTATGACAGAATACCGCGCCATGCATCAGGATATCCGTCCCTTAAATGTACTGATCCTCAATCTGATGCCAACCAAGATTGTGACAGAGACACAGCTTCTTCGCAAGCTATCCAATACGCCGCTGCAAGTCAATGTGGAATTCCTGCAGACAGCCAGTTACATACCGCAGCACACGGATTCCAATCATCTGGAATCCTTCTATACAACTTTTGATCAGGTAAAGGACCGCAAATATGATGGCATGATCATCACCGGCGCACCATTGGACTATGTAAGGTTTGAAGATGTCACCTACTGGGATGAATTGTGTACCATTATGGCCTGGGGCAAAAAGCATGTCCACTGCACGCTTCATCTGTGCTGGGGTGCTTTTGCAGGCCTCTATTACTTCTACGGACTGGACCGCTACGACCTGGACACCAAATTGTCCGGCGTCTACTCCCACAGGATCCTTAAGAGAAATTCTCCGCTTTTCCGGGGATTTGATGATATTTTCTATGCTCCCCAGTCCCGTGCCATGGGCATCACGGCCGAGAAGATCGCCTCTGTTCCCAATCTGGAGTTGATGGCCATATCCGACGAAGCCGGTGTCACCATCGTCAAGACGACCGACAGCAGACATTTCTTCGTCACCTGTCATCCGGAATACGATGCCGATACGCTGGCGCAGGAATATTACCGGGATCTGAACAAAGGCATGAATCCGGCCATACCGGTCAACTATTTCCCGGATGATAATCCGGAAAATCCACCCATCGTCAACTGGCGCTCCACCGGACAGCTGTTGTATTCCAACTGGTTAAATTATTACGTATACCAGACGACGCCGTATGATATTCGGACGATTGAGTAATGTGAGCGAAACGTCCTGCTTTCAAGAGATTTAAAGCATCGCATCCTGCCGGGAATGCGGTGCTTTTTCACATTGTGTCACAGACAAAAACAGCCGGACAGGAAAATATGCATATCCCGTCCGGCTTAATCCCAAATTGTCCCGTTTACGGCCTGGATCCCGCCATCTCCCGAATCTCACTCTCTTCCGGCATCACCCGCAGCGCGCCTTTCCTGGTGGTGATCAGGGACGCCGCCGCATTGGCAAAGGTCAGCATCTCCTCCAGCTGTTCCTCCGTAAAGGCCTCCAGACCGGCATCCAGCACCTTGTGGAGCACACAGGCCATAAAGGTATCCCCTGCGCCCGTCGTCTCGATGGTATTCTTCTGCACGAAAGCAGCCTTCTCCACCATGATGTCTTTATAATAAGCCCGGCTTCCCTCTTTTCCCATGGAAACAAGAATCAACGGTATGTCATATTGCTCCCTGATCTTCTTAACGCCCACGCTGTAATCCTCTTCCCCGGTCAGCCATACGATCTCGTTGTCGGAAATCTTTAAGATATCGCACATGCCAAGCCCGTATTCCACCTGCTCTCTCGCCAGATCCATGGACTCCCACAGCGGCTCCCTGATGTTCGGGTCAAAGGAGATCACCGCTCCCTGCTCCTTCGCATATTCCACAGCGAACTTCGTAGCCTCCCGCACCGCATCATGGGTCATGGAAAGGGTGCCGAAATGGAACAGCTTCGTCTGTGCAAGAAGCTCCGTCCGGATATCGTCTTTGCGAAGCAGCATATCCGCACCCGGATTGCGGTAGAAGGAGAAATCCCTGTCGCCGTCTTCTTTCGTCTCCACAAAGGCAAGGGTGGTTCTGGCATCTTTGTCCACACACAGACTGGCGGTGTCGATGCCCACTTCTTCCAGCACGGCTTTCAGTTTCCGGCCGAACAGATCCTCTCCCACCTTGCCGATAAAGCCCGTCTTATGGCCAAGCTTCGTCAGCATGGCCAGCACATTACAGGGCGCTCCGCCCGGATTGGCCTCGAAAAGTGTATTGCCCTGCCCCGATACGCCGTTATCCGTCATATCGATCAACAGCTCTCCTAATGCGATCACGTCAAATTGTTTCATAATAATCCCCCATTCCTGCTCAGTCTGCAAATTTGGGCGCAAGCACAAATTTGTGTGTGAAAAATCTGTCGCATATGGATTTTTCACACTATGTAAGCTCCTTTCCCACGCAATGTCCCTGTCTTCTGCAGTGCAGTCCGCTCAACCGGCTTGTCACTGCACATCCTCCAGGGTATAGTGTACCACATCCATCGTCACTTGACCATCTGCAAAGAAAGAAATACCGTCCACGGCAATGTCCGTATAGAGGGTTGCCGAAAGCGCATACTCCCCGTCGTTGACGAAGACTTCCGCGCTGAAATGATCCAGAATGATCCGCACCTTGAGGATGCCCTGCCTGCTGTCGTCATTATCCACCAGGCAGCGGCGTTGATGAATGATGGCCCGTCTGGAGCCGGAATGCTTACGGTCGATCTTCAGGATGGACTCATAAGGACGGAAGCTGACAGAAGTCTGGTGGATATCATCCTGTGCAAAGCGCACCGCAAACTTCCGGTAGATCTTCTCTGCATCCGCCGGACGGATGTTCAGCGTCATGTCGATCTTACGCCCTTTTACCCCTTCCAGCCGGATGATATCGGTAAAGGTTATATTCTCATGGACCGTCCTGTCGCCTCGCATGGCCTCTATTTCCCGGATCGGCTGCTGGTAAAGGCGGCCGTTTCGGACGGACAGTTCTCTCGGCAGGCTCATCTGCCCGAACCAGGGGCGGCTCGGCGCATGCAGGTTGCAGGTATCCCAGTTCTGCATCCAGCCGATCATGATCCGGCGGCCGTCCGGTGCCACTACCGTCTGCGGCGCGTAAAAGTCGATACCGTAGTCAATCGCCTGATCAGCCTCCTCGTGAAACGCTCCCGTCTCCTCGTCAAAGGTGCCGAGCAGGCAGAGTGTGCCGTTCCCGTTGTGATATTCAAAGCCCTGCGGCATCATGTCCTGGGGGCTGGTGATCAGCACCGCCTTACCGTCCAGCTGGAAGAAATCCGGACATTCCCACATCATACCGAAGCGGCCGTTGTTGGAGGCCAGGATCCTTTCGAACTGCCAGCTAAATCCGTCCGTGCTTTTGTAGAGAAGGATCTGACCGTCATGCTCGGGGGTACAGTTGCCGGCCACACAGCGGTAAGTGCCGTCCGCCCGCTGCCACAGTTTCGGGTCGCGGAAGTCGAACCGGCTGCCGTTTTCGGGCAGCTGCTTATTGTTCAGTACTGGATTGCCCGCATATTTCTCGTAATCGAGACCATCCCCCACCGCAATGCACTGGGTCTGCACTTCCCTGCTGCTGCCGTCCGGCTGGGTCTCCTTGACCACGCCCGTATACATCAGCAGGTGTCTGCCATCCGGCATCACCACCGCACTGCCGGAAAAGCATCCGTCCCTGTCATAATCCATATCCGGCGCCAGCGCCGCCGGCAGATGTTTCCAGTGCAGCAGATCTTCACTCACCGCATGGCCCCAGTGCATGGGGCCCCAATAAGGGCTGAACGGATGATACTGGTAGAACATATGATATTCCCCTTTATAATAGGAAAAACCGTTGGGATCGTTCATCCAGCCGACCCGCGCGGACAGGTGAAAGTCCGGCCGCGGCTCTTTCGCGATCTTCCGCTCTTTCTCCTCCTCATATCTTCTCGCATCCCGTAAAATCTGGCTTGTCATACGCAACTTCTCCTTCTAATTTATAATGTAGATTTTTAAACTAATCTTTCCGCCCTCTATGGTGCCCCGTTGATCTGCAGGTCCGGTCATTGCATTCGTTCGCGGCCGGTCCGTTATTCCTCGCTCTCCACGCCCGCATATCTGTCGTAGGCCGCCTGATAAACTTTTAACAGCTTATCCATCCCGCATTTATCGCGCAGATGTTTGATATAGCTTTCCCACTCTTCGTCCGTGGGGCCGCCGTTTTTCAGCCAAAGGCCTTCCTGTTCCGCCACGGCACTCTCGAAGCTGGCCTTATACCAGTCAATATCGTCCAGTTCCCTGCTGGTATAGACGCAGTCCACCGGATAGGTGGCCGTAGAGTCCACATAAGGCATCCAGTACTCATACAGATCCGTCAGACGTTCGATGGCCCTGTCTTCCATCTTGAATGTGGTCTGGTAATAGTCGCTTAGGATCAGCTTCGGTCCCGCCACTTCGTACTCGCCTTTCAGCTCGCCGGAACCCTTGCCGTATTTCTCACGGCTTTCCGCATCCGATATGCTCTGCCACACGCCGTTTTCATCCTGCCCGGTAAAGTAGACGCCGATCGGCCCGTACTGCAGCTGCATAACGATTTCCGGATCATACCACTTGTCAAAGAATTTCAGCAGGTTGGCCGGACTCTTGCAGGCCTTCGTGATATTCAGATTGCCGCTGCCTATCCCGCCGCCGGTGCGGATCGTCACGTTGTGGGTGCCGTCCGGCCCGTCCAAAACCGGCAGGAACACATAATCCTTCGCATGATCGCCCATCACCTCTTCTATGTACCACCAGGTGGCAACGCCCACATAGCCCTGTGAGCATTTCGAGATCAGCTGGGAGTCCGTCTGGCTGAACATTTCCGGATCCATCAATCCTTCCGCATACCAGTCATGGAAGTAGGTGACCGCCTCCCGGTAAGCGTCCGACACACAGATAAAGTCAACGGTGCCGTCGTCGCGCAGTACCAGATCCTTGCAGACGTCGTTTGGCCAGTTGGTGAACCCGAAGCCGGCATAGAAGATATTCTGTCCCCAGCACCACTCATCGAAACCGGTACTCATGGGAATGGTGCTGCCCGCCGCGTTTCCGTAATATTTCGCACTCATGTCATTGTCCTTGAAGGCTTTGAGTGCCGTGTGCAGTTCCTCCAGCGTCGTGGGCACCGGAAGTCCCAGTTCATCCAGCCACGCCTTGTTGATCATGGAAAACTGCGGCACGGAATAGATGCTGTAATCCTCCGCCGCGCCGATCCCCGCCGTTCCCATACGCTCTCCTGACGGCAGGCCGTAGATATAACCGTCGTCCATGGTGATAGCGCTGCGGATATCCGGATTTTCCTCCAGGATTCTGCTTAAATTCGGCATATATTCTTCCGTCAGATAAGGCGTCAGATCGATGAAAGTGCCGTCGTCCCCGTAACGCGAGATATCGTAGTTGTTGAATCCCACGCCCAGAAATGCGTCCGGCAGTTCCTCTCCGGCGATCCGGATATTGACCTGTTCTGCCAGCGACTCGCTCATGGTCGTCCAGTCGATCTTGATTCCCGTATCTGCCTGCAGGTCGTTTAACACCACATTGTCGGTATAGCCGGGGCTTAACGCACTCTGCCCGCCCATAATAGCAAACGAAGTCTGGGACGTGTCGGGATTCGCCACCCCTTTTTCATGAACGCCGAACTCCTTGCCGCCGCATGCCGTGACCGACAGCGAAAGCCCCATGACCAGCGCCATACCGGCCAGTTTACCAACCGGCCCGCCGGCCGCGCTTCTGTTCTTCCTTCCGGTTCCGCTCTCTCTTCCGTTTCTGCTTCCGCTTCCACTTCTGTTTTCCCGCGCTGCCTCTGTGTCTGCACAGCCAGTGATCAAAAAGTCTCTGTTTAACTCCTTGGATTTTATCATAACACAAACCGCCTTTCTGTTCAAATCAACCTTTTACGGCACCGGCCATAAAACCTTTTTCAAAATATTTCTGTACAAACGGATAGATCACGAGCATCGGCAGCGCCGCAATGATAATGGAAGAAAACTTGATCATCTCCGTCATCTTATTCAGTTCCGCAAACCCGCCGGAGATGGTGCTGGCCTGACTGGCGCTGGCGGAGCTCTTGATCAGGATATTCCGCAGCACAAGCGGCAGGGGCGCTCTTTCCGGACTCGGCAGATAGATCAGGGAGGTGAACCAGTCATTCCAGTACGCCACCATGCTGAACACTACCATTACCGCCATGATGGAGCGGCTTAAGGGCACCACGATCTGGATAAAAGTCTTCCACTTGGAAGCGCCGTCAATCTGTGCGGCTTCCGTCATCTCCTTCGGGATGCTGTTTTCGAAGAAATTGCGCACGATGATCATATTGCCCACCGCAACGCCGCCGGGCAGAAACAGCGCCCACATGTTATTGATCAGCCCGGTATGCTTGACGATCAGATAGGTCGGCACCATACCGCCGCCAAAATACATGGTGATGATAAAGAAAATGCTCAAAAACTTCCGGCCCGGCAATCCCTTGATGCTCAGCGGATAGGCTGTCAGATACAGCACCACCACCGAGAACACCGTACCGATGATCGTATATTTGAAACTGTTAAACAGTCCCGTCACGATCTGCGGCTCCGCAAACACCGCCTTGTAGCCGTCCAGCGTAAACTGGCTGGGCAGCAGGAAGGTCTTGCCCGCAAACACATCGTAGGGATCCGACACCGATGCGATCAGGACATAGTACAGCGGATACGCCACAAGAAACAGCACCACCGCACAGACCGCCACCAGGATGATATCACTCGTTTTCTCGGAAAACCCTGACAGTTTCCCGCTCTTTGTCTTCGTTCTCATTGTTTCCTCCATTTCTGCACTGCTTCTGCTCACAGCTCTTTTCTTATATGAAACTGGTTTCGTCTGATATCCGGCCGGCCATCCTGTTGACCAGAAGCAGCAGGATGATATTGATCACCGTGTTAAAAAGCCCTACCGCCGTGGAATAACTGTACTTGGCATTTTCGATACCCTGTTGGTACACATAGACCGAGATCACGTCACTGGTGGCTTTGTTCAAATCCGTCTGTAGAAGCCAGACCTTCTCAAATCCCACATTCATCAGGCTGCCGGCGCTCATGATCAGATTCAGCACCATGATGGAGGCCAGCCCCGGAATGTCAATATGCCGTATTCTCTGGAATAAGGACGCTCCGTCCACCTTGGCCGCCTCATAGAGCGAAGTGTCGATGTTCGCCAGTGTGGCCATATATATGATGATGCCCCAGCCCGCATCCTGCCAGATACCGGATGCGATATAGATCGTGCGGAAAGCCGACGACTCCGTGAGGAAGTCGATGGAGGTGCCCGCGATCAGGTTGATCAGGCCGCCGGAAGGACTGAGGAAGATCTGGATCATACCGCAGATGACCATGGTGGATATAAAGTGCGGCGCGTACAGCACGGTCTGTGTGACCCGCTTAAAGCGCTGAAACCGCATCTGGTTCAACAACAGCGCCAGAATGATGGGAACCGGAAAGCTCCACAACAGACTGAAAAGGCTCAGCAGCACCGTGTTCTTGATCATGCGCCAGAAGGTCGGTGCACTGAAAAACCGCAAAAACCATTCCAGTCCCACCCATTCACTCCCCGTAAAGCCTCTGCTGGCCTTGTAATCCCGGAAGGCAATCTGGATGCCGTACATGGGTATGTACTTATACACGACGGTCAACAGGACCGGAACCGCCAGCATGGCGTACAACTGCCAGTTGTCCATGATTCGTTTTTTCAGGGGTCTCTGTGTCATCACCGCCGTCATGGCGGTTGACTTCTTCTTACTCATTTCGTTCTCCTCTCTTTGGACGATTTTTACTCTGTTCTCTTTCTCTGTTTCCTTGTTTGTGTTTGTTTCATGAAACGTTATATCATTTGTTGTTTCTAAAATAACACTTTAGAAATATAAAATCAATATAAAATCTTTATTTTTCCTGCTTTTCTTATACTTTCTGTATATTTAGACAAATTTAATCTGTTGTTTTTGGTGAAAATGCATAGACTATTTCGCGAAACGTTTCATGAATACAGGTTTTATCCGGTCTTTCCGTGTATTTACAATCATCAAACATTATATTATAATGGAAAAAGTAAAAAAAACTGCCGGAAGAATGCCGAAAAACACCGGAAACCTTTTGATTTCCATATTGTGTCATTTCACCGTTTCATGAAATCATCACCGTCTCCGACAGTTTTACATTGTAAGAAAGGTCTGGTCTGTTATGATGGAAAAGATAAATTCCGCCCCCACAATGAAAGATGTGGCAAAAGAAGCCGGTGTCGCGCTGGGCACCGTATCGAAAGTCGTGAACGGCCTTCCGGTGGGTGAACCCTACAGGATCCGCGTCGAGGAAGCCATCCGGAAACTGAATTATCAAGTCAACAGTTACGCCCAGGGACTGAAAGCAAACAGGACCCGCACGGCAGCACTGCTGATTCCCAACACGTACCTCCCCTTTTTCGCCTCCCTCGTCTATCACATCAATCTCGCACTCCTGAAACGGAAATACAGGATGCTGCTCTGCTCCACCGACTACGACCCGGGACTGGAACAGGAATATGTGGCCATGGCGCAGCAGAACAAGGTGGACGGCATCATCGGACTGACCTACAATCCCGACCTGATCCTCGATGAGACCACGCCTTTTATCGCCATCGACCGCTCCATGGGGCCAAGAATCCCCTGTGTGACCAGCGATAACTTCGCCGGTGGCCAGCTGGCCGCCGAAAAGCTGGCGGACCTGGGGTGCCGCAATGTCGCTTTCCTGCGCATCGGCTCCTCCTTAAACAATGAACCCAACAAACGCAAGGCCGGTTTCGAGAACGGCTGTCTTTCCCGCGGCCTTTCGTATGAGATGAAGATCCTCAATGACGGGGAATCCTACGAAGAATTTGCCCTGTTTCTCAAAGAGCACATGCAGAATGGAAAGCTGGCCTTCGACGGCATCTTCTGTGTGACGGATACGCTTGCCCATTCGATCATCAAAATGCTCATCGATATGGGGCTGCGGGTTCCGGAAGACGTGCAGGTCATCGGGTTTGACGGCACCAGGCACTTCGGAGATCAGGAGTACACCTGCTCCACCATCGTACAGCCCGTGCCCGAGATCGCCGAGATGTGCGTGGAACTACTCTTACAGGAAAACCGGCAGGCCAAACCGCCGCTGGTCTGCCTGCCGGTAACTTATGCCTATGGGGGAACGACGAAGGGATAATACTCTGTGTCAAATTGTCAACGCAGTTTATCGCTGTCGCTAAATGTAAAAGGCTTTATTTGCCGTACCACATCCATAATGGTGCCGTCCCTGCTTTCTATAATACCTACTATCCGTTCTCCAAATTCTACCTTCTGTGGTTCCCCGGCAATACCGTAGGCAATATCCCGCAATTCCTCTATGGTCTTGAACGGCAGGTCTACGTCCTTCATGCATGTAATCAAATCCTCCCTCAAAGGATTAATGGCAATTCCATAATCGGTAATCACCACATCCACGGACTCTCCGGGCGTCGTCACCGTTGTAACCTCACTGCACACTGCCGGAATTCTCCCCTGTAAAAGCGGCGTGATCACAATAGTACACTTTGCCCCTGCCGCCGTGTCCGGGTGTCCTCCCTGGGCTCCTGTAATCATGCCGTCCGAGCCTACTACCACATTACAGTTAAAATGAACGTCCACCTCCAGAGTCGCCAGGATAACAAAATCCAACTTGTTGACCAACGCACCCTTGTTAAACGGGCTGGCATACTGTCCGGCACTGATCCGGAAATGGCGCAGGTCTTTTACGGATTCCACCGCCGCCAGATCAAAATCCTGGGTATCCAGAAGTGCATCAACCTGATCGTTAATCAGAAGATCACACATGGGTTTTGTCAAACCGCCAACACCAAATCGCATCCTTATCCCCCGCTCTTTCATAATCTTTGCGAGTGAGATCGTGGACGCAATGGAAGCTCCTCCCACACCCGTCTGATAAGAGAAACCATTTTTAAAATAAGGCGTATTGATTACAAATCTCGTGCAATAATCCGCCATCATCAATTTCCTCATATCCTTCGTCGGCTTAGCCGCTCCGGATGCGATTTTCTCAGGATCCCCGATTGCATCCACCACTACGACATAGTCAACTTTTGTCATGGAAATATGAGCCGGAAAGTTGGGAAAAGTCACCAGACAGTCCGTTACAGCCACTACTTTGTCAGCATAGTCTCCATCCACCATAGAATAAGATAACACACCACAGTTGGATTTGCCGCCGATTCCCCGACAGTTGCCATAATCATCACAGGTGGGTGCTCCGATAAAGGAAATATCCAAATGTACCTCCCCTGTTTCAATCGCTCTCACCCGTCCGCCGTGAGAACGCATGATGGCAAGCCCTTTCAGTTTTCCCTTTGAAATCGCCTCCCCGATCCTGCCTCGTACACCCGAAGACTGAATGTTGGTGATGGTGCCGTCCTCTATATATTCCACCAGCGGATCATGCGCCTTTCCAAGAGAGCTGGCACAGATGGTAATATCCTTTATCCCCAACTTGTGCACTTCCTTCATCACCATATTGACAATATAATCCCCGTCCCGGAAATGGTGGTGGAATCCCAGCGTCATACCGTCCTTTATTTCACATTTTATCAATGCTTCATGAATACTTTCGATCACCTTACTGCCATTGGAATTAATCACGCATTTCGTACTGGGTCCTGATTTCTTAAATACATATCCGTCGAAATAATTGTTGCCGTGAAAAACCTCTTTTCCGGTCATTTCCAGGATTTCTTCCGGAATCTCCCTGCCTACCGCATTAATCATTTTATAAATCTCCTTTATATACGCCTGAGGCTTTTGCCAGCTCTATCGTTCGTTTCGCCCCGTCATAAAACGCAATATCAATCATTTTCCCGTCCACCGTAAATACACCGATCCCCTCGGTTCTTTTCCTGTCAACTTCCCTGATCACTTTTTCAGAGAAAACAATCTCTTTTTCAGACGGCGTAAATATCTCATGAACAATATTTATCTGCCGGGGATTGATAATGGATTTTCCGTCAAACCCCATTAAGTGTATCGTCTCCACATCCTGTCTGAATCCTTCCATATTATCAAGATCGGTATATACGGTATCAAAACACTGTATGCCTGTTGCCCGGGCGGCAATCACCATATTCTGTCTCGCCCCCATCAGTTCAATCCCTGTTCCGGTAATATGCGTATGTAAATCCTTCGTATAGTCTCCACCCGACAGGGCAATGCCAAAAAGCCGCTCGGAAGACTCACAGATTTCCATAACCCGCATCACGCCCCTTGCAGACTCGATCGCAGCCATAATAAGTACTTTCCCCCGGGGAATTGAAAATTCTCTCTCCGCCTCTGTTACTGCCATCTCCACTCTCTTTACATCGCCGGCACTTTCTGTTTTCGGAATCCGGATGGCATCACAGCCAGCGGCTACCGCACAGCGGATATCCTCCTGCCAAAAAGGGGTATCAAGGCCGTTGATCCTGACTACTCTTTCACATCCTCTGTAATCAATATTTTTAAGAGCATGATATAAAGAAAACCTGGCAGTATCCTTCTGGTTTTCCGCCACCGCATCTTCCAGGTCCAGCATAAGACTGTCCGGTGCATAGATGTAAGGATCTTTTATGAGTCCCGGCTTTTGTGCATTTAAGAACAGCATTGTCCTTCTTAATCGTTTTTTGTCCGGATTCATGGCCTGATCACACCTCCCCAGGGCAAATGCTGTGTCTGTCCTACGGCACGATAGACCGCACCCTCAACCCGCGCCTTTATGGTACAGTCCAAAGCCCCCTTATCTACAATTGAAATTTTAATACTGCCTATTTCCAAACTTTCAAGTGTCTCCAGTACCACTTTACGAATTTGGTTTCCATATTGGTTCATTACGGAGCTTTTCAGCGTAAAATCAATCTCACCATCGCCCGGTTCAACCGTAACCTGGCAATCGCAGGATTCCAAAGTCCCGGCCACTGCCGGTTTCATGATCTCCATACATACTCATCCTCCCTTCCTTCTTCATTTCTATTCTACCGGTCCGCCCACAAATCCCATCCAGTCTAAAATCTTCTGGATATATTCGTCAAAAAAGACTGCGTCATGCTTTCCCGGCCCATTCTCAAATACCAGCGGAATTCCGAATTCATCCGCAAATTCTTTTAAATCTACAGAATCCTGATACCGGCGGTCCTCTGTCCCGCAGCAGGTATACATCCGCGGCAGTTCCACACCGTTTTCCTTCCTGTTTTTCATCATAGTGAAAATATCATGGATTTCCGGTGTCATCGCCGGCGGATCTCCATATAACGCCTCGCACAGAGTTGATACCGTGTTTACCTTTCCCTGGTAACGGTACTGTGCATGGTAAGAACCTGCTATTCCGCCAATGGCACAGAATTTATCCGCGCAGGTAATGCCCAGCTTATACGCCCCATAGCCGCCCATGGACATGCCTGCCACAAACCGGTTCTCCCTTTTTGGTGATGCTGGAAATGTCCTTTCAATAAAATCCATCAGTTCCTCAGACAGATATGTAAAATAATCCATCCCATACTTCATATCCGTATAAGCACTGTTATAGACACTCGGCATCACCACCATAATCTGATGTTCATCCGCATATCTCTCAATATTAGATGTGCGTATATACGTCATATAATCCCCCGTAAACCCATGAAGCAGATAAAGTGTCTGGTATTTTACCTGATTATATGTCTTTTCCTCAAACTGTTTTATCCTGTCCCTCTCCGGCAAAAGAACCGAAACATCCACCGACATGCTGAGCACACAGGAATGAAAATTTACATGAAAATATGCAGCCATCTGACCCCTCCTCTTTTTAGCCTTTAACGGCTCCTACCACCACGCCCTTAATAAAATACTTCTGCAGCATCGGGTAAACGATGATAATTGGTAAAATTCCCACAAACGCCAACGCCATTCGAATTGAATTCCCCGGCAGGCTCACCGCCTGACCTTCTGCCGACAGTTCCGCCGCTCCGGTACGCAGATACTCAATATTCTTCATAATCCGCATCAGCAGGTTCTGAATGCCAAAATATCTGGGATCCGTCACATAATACAGGGCATTTGTCCAGCTGTTCCAGTAAGCCAGGGCAACAAACAGACCAATCGTCGCAATAACCGGTTTTGATAAAGGAAACACCACTTTTGTATAAATGCCAAACTCTGACGCCCCATCCAGCTGCGCCGCTTCAAAGAGTGCGTCCGGCAGACTGTTACTGTAATAATTCCTCACCAGGAAAATATTAAATGCCGACATCAAAAGATTCGGAATAATCAATGCAAAATACGTATTTTTTATATGAAATATCGTTGTCCACATAATATACTGAGGTACCAGACCACCGTTAAACAGCATCGTAAAATAGACAAAGAATGACAGTGCATTCCGGTATTTAAAATTCTTCCTCGCCATGGGATATGCAATGGACGAAGTCAATAAAATACTTAAAATTGTGCCCACCACTGTTGTTCCGATTGTCACCAGATAGGCCCTGGTAATCGTAGACGCCTGTCTTACCATATATCGGTATGCCTCCAGACTCCATTTGCGTGGCAGAATCTGATACCCGCGCGTAATCAGTTCATTCTCCTCCGTAAAAGATGCCACAACAAGCAAAACCAGCGGGAACAGTGCAACAATACTGAACAAGGTAAGAATGATCGTTACGACCAGTCGAAATTTCTTTTCATCCGACATGCTTCTCATTTATATTCGTTCTCCTTGTATAATGTATTTAGGTTGTTCAAGGGATACCTATAAACCCTCAGACCTGC